>Ga0114939_10001114_pt1 | contig 21656 bp, 18 predicted proteins | sample AshMeaCrysSpring_FD_87196 | JGI IMG/M metagenome (GOLD analysis project Ga0114939, IMG submission 87196) | Groundwater microbial communities from Big Spring, Nevada to study Microbial Dark Matter (Phase II) - Ash Meadows Crystal Spring | ecosystem: Environmental > Aquatic > Deep subsurface >...
CCGCCGCCGCCCTCGCCGCCCCTGCTCCCGAGCTTGCCCATTTCCTCGAAAGGCAAAGCTTCACCAAAGCCATCGACTGGATCGAACGGAATGTCGGCGATACGCGCCGCTCCGATTCATGACCTCGCGGGTCCCTCGCATCTTGAGCGCCCGCAAGCTCCCTTTGGTTCTTCTGACCTTGTTGCTTGGGCTTGTTTCCACGAGCCGGGCATCCAACTTGCTTGATGGCGTTCCGCCGCGGATCTCCAATACGAATCCGGATGCCGGCGGCGGCTTTGAGGAAACAAGTCCCGGCACATGGCGCATGCAACCGCCCCTTGCGGGCAAGGGCGGGTGGGACTTGCGCGTCATCTATGCCGTGCCAGGTGCACTCACCAAAGGCACCGGTCTCGTCTTCGAATGCGAGCTGCGCGCCGTGCCGGGCGAAAAAGAAAATCAAGCCGGACAGGCCGGAATCCTCCTTGATGTCACCTCCGGCGCGCCCGATGCGAAGGACCGGCAGCCGGTTTTCCGCCATATTCTTCTCGCCGGCCCCGACTGGGAAACCTTCCAAATTCCGATCACATCCGAAATCGATGCCCCCGCCGGCCAGTGGCAGCTTGCGCTCGTTCCGGAGCATTTCGAACAGGCGGTCGAGTTGCGCGGGCTCCGCCTCCGTGCGCTCGCGCCCGGCGAAAACCCGCTCCCTTCCTCGATTTACGCCGGACAGGAACCCGGCGCGCCCTGGCGCGAAAAGGCCCGCCAACAAATTGCCAAATACCGCATGGGCGATTTCTCGGTGCGCGTGGTGGACCGTCTCGGAAGCCCGGTGCCCGGCGCGAAAGTCACGATCGAGCAAACCCGCCACGCGTATCGCTTCGGCACCTGTGTCACGGCCTCGCGCCTCACCGATGCCGAGGTCCCCTTCCGCGATCCGGCCATGACGCGCGAGCAATTCCTGCGAGACAACGCCCGCTACCGCGAGGAATTCCTCCGCCTGTTCAATTTCGCCGTCTTCGAGAACGACCTCAAATGGCCGTTTTGGTCGGGAGAAAAGCCCCGGGATTTCCGCCAGGAGACCACGCTTGGCGCGTTGGAGTGGCTGCGCGATCACCACATTCCCATCAAAGGCCACACCCTCGTCTGGGCCAGTTGGAGGCAGACGCCCGCATGGCTCAAAGAACTGGAAAACGACAAGCCCGCTCTGCAGGCGGCCATCCTGCGCCATATCCGCGATGTCGCCGCCGCGACCGCGCCGTTCACATCTTTCTGGGACGTTCTCAACGAGCCGATGAGCCACCGCGACATCCTCGAACTCCTCGGCCACGAGGCGGTTGCCGAATGGTTCCGCACCGCCCGCGAAGCCCTGCCCGGACAAAAACTCGTCCTCAATGACTTCGACCTCGTGGGCAATGGCGGCAATGCCAAACGCCGCAGGGGGATCATCGCCCTCGTCAAGGATCTCAAGACATTCGGGGGCGCGCCCGATATCCTCGGTTTCCAATCCCACTTCTGGAGCGACCGGCTCACCCCGCCCGAGCAAATCTGGAAAATCCTCGACGAAATGCATGCCGGCACCGGACTCCCGCTCGCCGCCACCGAGTTCGATATCAACTTCCCCAACGACCGGGTCCAGGCCGACTACACCCGCGATTTTCTCACCGCATGGTTCGCCCACCCGGCCACCGAGTCTTTCATCATGTGGGGGTTCTGGGGTGGCGCGCATTGGTTCGGCGAGCGCGGTGCGATGTTCCGCGAAGATTGGACCCCGAAACCCAACCTCGAAGCCTACAAAAATCTTGTCTTCAAAGAATGGTGGACCAATGCCACCGGCGTGACCGATGCCGGGGGACGTTTCACCACCCGCGCCTTCCTCGGCGACTACAACCTCCGCGTCGAGGCACCCGGATACCAGCCCGCCCTCCGCCGTCCCACCCTCGGCAAAGACGGTTCCTCCCTCGAAATCGTCCTCGGCCGCCCCCCGCTGGAACCCTGACCGCCGGGCGCTTCCCATCACGCCCGCCCGCACCCACCCGCTTGAATTGACGTGATCGTGAAAGAAGGATTGAGCCCGTCCAACCAATGCGCGCCGGTGATCCGATGGAGGGATCTCGCGGTGGCGGCCGTGATTTTTCTCGCGGCGTTTTTCTTTTTTCAGCGAGGGAACGGGTTTCCCGTCCACTACCACCCCGACGAACCGGGCAAGGCCCGGCAGGCGATCGATGCCGGCTTCAATTTCAACCATCCGCTGCTCCTCCTGCAGGCCACGCGCGGCGTGTTGGCGCTCGGCGGCGGCGCGCGGTCGCCCCAGTCGGTTGTCGAAGCCGGACGGATGGTGTCGGCCTTTTTCGCCGCGCTGGCGGCCGGCTTGATCGCCCTGCTTGCGGCGCGGATGGCCGGGAGTCTCGCGGGGGCCTGCGCGGGCCTGCTGGCGGCGCTCAACCAACAATTCTACGAACTCGCGCACTACATGAAGGAGGATCCGGCGTTGGCGGCCGGGGTCGCGGCGGCGGCGTTGTTTTTCGCGCGCTTCGCCGGGATGCCGGGTGTCGGAAATTTTGCGCTGCTCTGCGCCGCCTGCGGACTCGCGGCGTGCGGGAAATACATCGGGGTTGTGACGCTCCTCCTGCCGGTGGCGGCGCTGATCGCCCGGCGCGACGCGATGGCGGGCCGTGCGGGTGCCGCGCTTTCATCGGGCGCGGCGGCGTTCGCCGCGGTCATTCTCGCCGTGAATTTCCCCATGCTCACCGCCCCCGGTGTGATGACCCGCAATGTGGGCGAGGAAATCGACTTTGTCGTGAGGGGAAACAAAATCCTCACCCGCGAGGTGCCCCACGGCGTCTATGGGGCGGTCTTCCGGACCTCGACAAACCCGGCCATCTGGGTCCTGCTCGTGTTTTTTACCGCCGACCTGCTTGTCGGGCTTGCCGGGCGGTTTCTGCCGCAGAGGTGGCCGAAAGCCGCCGACTGGCTCAAGCGCTGGCCCGGGCCCGGCGCGTGCGATTTGGTTTCTTGGGGGCTCTTCCTCTTTGGGTGGTTTTACACCCTCCTCCTGTCGTTTTCGCCCAAAACCCACCACCGGTATTTTCTGCCGGTCACCGGTCTCCTGCTGGTATTCGCTGCGGCGGGCGCCCTCCGCGCGCGCGGGCGCGCATGGCGTCCGCTCGCACTTGTCACCCTCGCGGCCGCGATCGTGTGGTCGGCGTTGATCACGCTCGAATTCGACAGCGCCTTCGCCCGCGACCCGCGCAGGGACCTCCTCGCACTCATCGCCAACGAATTGCCGCCGGACGCCGGCATTGCCCAGGACAACCGTGTGGGACTCCCCATGCCCGGCGATCCGCGCTCGCCGGATCCCGGTATCCGCCTCCCGCAGACGGTCACCGGCAGTATGTTTGCGGCCGACCTCGGCACGGTCGCCGAACTCCGCGCGCGCGGAATCCGCTACGTCGCCGTATCGGGCAGCATTTTCAACAGGTTCTTCCTCAAAGGCCAGCGCCCCCGCGAGGATGGCAAAGACGACTTCCTCCGGCGTCAGGCCTTCTACAACGATCTGCTCACCAATGCGAAGCTCATCTGGCACAGCCCGTCCGGACGCCTCCAATACCTCCAGCCCGACCTCCGGCTCTACGAGATCGGGGAAAATCTGGATTGAACCGGATGTAAAAGCGGTGTGGAACTCGGGCTTCGCCGATCATGAAATCAATGACATCCTGCGACTTGTGTGTGAGAATCTCTCATTGATCAACTCGACCTTTTGAATCATGAAATCCATGGCACCGGTTAAATTGGATCCTGCCACGTTGCAGGTCACGAATTTGGGGGAGCGCAAGGTTCCGTCTCCGCTGGACGAGTTGTTCAAGGACGAGGGCAACTCGCATTTGTTTTACACCGACGAGGCGCGGATCGCGGTCGATCACACGCTGGAGGGCATCAAGGCTGTCACCGGGCGCGGTGAGGAGATTCCGTGTTTCGAGTCGGCGGGCCCGCGCAAGAAGATCTTTTTCGATCCGGACAAAACGGTGGCGGCGGTGGTGACCTGCGGCGGGCTGTGTCCGGGTCTCAACGACGTGATCCGGTCGGTGGTCTTGCAGGCCTATTACCGGTATGGTGTTCACCGGATCTACGGGATTCCGTATGGATTCGAGGGGTTGATTCCCGAATACGGGCACGAGTTGATGAACCTCACGCCCGAGACGGTGAGCAGCATCCACACCTTCGGCGGGACATGGCTGGGCACTTCGCGGGGGCATCAGGATCCCGCGCGGATGGTGGACCGGCTCCAGGACATGCGGATCAATGTGCTCTTCGTGATCGGGGGCGACGGCTCGCAGCGCGGGGCGATGGCGATCAACGCGGAGGCGCGGCGGCGGGGCATGAAACTGGCCGTCGTCGGAATTCCCAAGACGATCGACAACGACATGGTTTTCATGGACAAAAGTTTCGGCTTCGAAACGGCGGTCGCGGCGGCCGTGGAGGCGATCAATGGCGCGCACAACGAGGCGCGCAGCGCCCGGCACGGCATCGGGCTGGTGAAGTTGATGGGGCGGCATTCGGGCTTTATCGCGTCGTTTTCGGCGGTCGCGAGCGGCGAGGTCAATTGCGTGTTGATCCCCGAGGTGCCGTTCAAGCTGGATGGCGAGCACGGGTTGCTGGAATTCCTTTACCGCCGGGTCGTGCAGAGGGGGCACGCGGTGGTCACAATCGCCGAGGGGGCCGGACAGGATCTCCTGGATGTGCCGGAGGCCACCGATGCGTCCGGGAACAAAAAGCTCGGCGACATCGGGCCGTTCCTCCGCGAAAAAATCGAGGCGTATTTCCGCCAGCGAAAGACCGAGTTCACGCTCAAGTATATCGATCCCAGTTACCTCATCCGCAGCGTGCCGGCATTCACGAACGACCGCATTTATTGCATGCGGTTGGGTCAGGCCGCCGTGCACGCGGCGATGGCGGGAAAGACCGGTATTGTGGTCGCCCGCTGGCACGGGGCGTATGTGCATGTGCCCATTCCGGTGGTGACCTCGGCGCGGCGGACGGTCGATCCCACGAAGGATATCTGGCTCGCGGTGCTGGAGTCCACGGGCCAGCCGCCCAGGTTCTATTGAGCCCGCCAACGATCAGCGCCGGCGGGTGACGCGTGCCAGTTTCCCGGCGACAACCCGGGCGGCATCGCGCATTTCGGAAACCCGGAGCACCCAGCAGACCGCCGCATAGGCGGAGCCGGCAAGACCGATGAGGGCGAAGAGCGACACGGCCCGGATCCAAATGGTGCCGGCATCGATCCACTGGCCGCCCCATGCAAGCCCGGCCGCGCAAACCGCACCCAGAGCGACGGCGGCCACGGCACAGCGCAGGGCGGCACCGAGCGTCCGGCCGCCTTCGAGCGGACCGGCCACACGGTGCATTAGCCAGTAGAGGGTCACGAAATTGAACGCCGCCGAGACGGCGGTGGCGAGTGCGAGGCCCTTGTGGCCGAGTCCGAGATGAAAGATGAGGAGGTAGTTGAGGCCGAGGTTGAGGCCGATCGAGGCGAAGCTCACCATCATGGGCGTCCAGCGCCGGTCGATGGCGTAGAAGGCGGGCGAGAGCACCTTCACACAGGAATACGACACCAGCCCGAGCGCATAGAATTGCAGCGCGAAGGCGGTTTGCAGAGTATCGTTGGACGTGAATTCGCCGCGTTCGTAAATGAGCCCGATAATCGGACGCGCCAAAAAATAGAGGCCGACCGAGGCGGGCAGGGTGAGAAAAATCGCGAGCCGCATCGCGCGCCCGAGCGTGGGGCCGAATCCCGAGCGGTCGTCCCCGGCCGCGATGCGGGCCACCACGGGCAGTGTGATCGTGGCCACCGCGACGCCGAAGACGCCCAGCGGCAATTGCATGAGGCGGAAGGCGAAATTCAGCCACGAGACGGCCTCCTTGCCCACGAAGGAGGCGAAAGACGTATTCACCATCACATTCACCTGCACGGCGCTCGCGGCAATCACCGACGGCAGCATGATTCCGAGAATCTGCCCGATGCCGGGGTCGTTCCACCGGAAGTCGGGGAGGAAGCGGAATCCCGCGCGGCGCAACGCGGGCAATTGGATGGCGAATTGCAGGAACCCGCCGATGAGGGTCCCCCATGCGAGACCGGCCAGGGCGGTCGTGCCGAACGAGGGATCCAGCCACCACCCGAGCAACCCGCCGCCGACGATCGAGCCAATGTTGAAAAAACTCGACGCCATGGCCGGGATCCCGAAGACCCCCACCGAATTCAGCATCCCCATCGCCAGCGCGGCGAGAGAAACAAGCAGGATGAAGGGAAACATAATCCGCGTGAGTCCCACCACCACCGCCGCATCCTCGGCCGGGAACCCCATTGCCAACACCCCGATGAGCGGTTCGGCAAAGGCGATCCCCGCAAGACTCACCGCACTCATGAAAACCGCGGCCAAGGTGAACGCCTTGCCCGCCAGCGCCCATGCGGAGGTGGTCCCATCGCGCTCGATCCGCTTGGAAAAAACCGTCACAAACGCGGTCGAGAGCGCTCCCTCGGCGAAGAGGTCGCGGAGCAGATTCGGAGCGCGGAAGGCCACCGTGAAGAGCCCCATCGCGGCCGTGCCGAACAAACCGGCGAAAAGCATTTCCCGGACGAGCCCGAGCACGCGCGAGCACATCACGGCGGCGGCGACGACCCCGCTCGCCCGGGTATTGAGCGATTTCGAGCCGCCCGCCTTCAAGCGCCGTTCGTGCGCCCGGCCGCCTTGCGGAATTCCAGGACGTTGATCGGGGGGATGTTGAGAGGACAATACTCGCGGCGGTCGAGTTCGAAGAGGTGGCGTTCGCCGCTGAGCTGCAGGCTCACCTGGTAGGTCACGAAGCGCGTTTTCTCATCCATGGCGCCCGAGATTGCTCCGAGGAGTTCTTCTTTGAGCGGGGATTTGATGAGGAAAAACGGGAGTCCGCTCACGATATAATCCACGCGCGGGATGCCGGCTTTTTCCAATTCGTGAAGAAGATCGCGCGCGTCGGCATGGAGGACGGTCACCCGCTTGTCGCCCGCGAATTGCTCGCGCAGGTGGCCGACAAAATGTTCGTCGAGTTCGAAGAGCACCAACCGCGACGACGGACACATCCGGCGCACAATCTGTCTTGTGTGGCACCCCTCGCCGGGGCCGAGCTCGACCACCACGCGCGGGGTCGAGAAATCCAGCCTCCGCGCGGTTTGGCGGGTGAGAGAGGGGGAACTCGGCACCACATAGCCGACCCGCAGCGGGTTGGCGAGGACGCGGCGAAAGAAAAGCAGGCTCATCCCAGAACCCCGGGTGCCGCCGCCTTTTTGCGACGGGCGTCGATAAATGACTTCACGCAAAGCGCCACGAAAACCAGCGCCACAACCGCCGACGCCGACTGGGCCCCCACCGCAAGCGGACGCGCAACCTCGCCGCCGGCCAGCAGCGCGGGCAATTGTAGCAACCCGCGCGCCGAACCCAGAAAACACAACAGCGCCAGCGCGGCCGCCGCGTGCATGAAATGCTTGCGCGCGCCCGGCTTCACAAGCGCGAGCGCCCCCAGCACCACAAGAAGGGTTCCGAAGACGGCGGGGATGAGCGCCGTGAAAGATTGCATGCCCGACAGAAAAAATCCGCCGAAGCCGATGAGTTCCAGCAGAGATCCCGCTACGAGTGTGACGATTGGCATGGTTGGTTCAATAGTTGGGTTCGGCCGGACGCGCCAATTATTTGTTTCCGGAAAGCGCCGCAAGGTCGGCATCGACCATGATTTTGACGAGGTCGGTGAAGCGGGTTTTGGGTTCCCAGCCGAGGATGCGTTTGGCTTTTTCGGGGTTGCCGACGAGGAGGTCCACCTCGGCGGGGCGCTCGTAGCGGGCGTCGTGGCGCACGTGGTCCCGCCAATCGAGTCCGAGGTGGCCGAAGGCGGCCTCGACGAATTCGCGCACGGTGTGGGTCTCGCCGGTGGCGACGACAAAGTCGTCGGGGTTGTCTTGCTGGAGCATGAGCCACATGGCCTCGACGTATTCGGGCGCGTAGCCCCAGTCGCGCTTGGCGTCGAGGTTGCCGAGGAAGAGTTCCTTCTGACGGCCCAGCTTGATGGCGGCGGCGCCGCGGGAAATTTTGCGGGTCACGAAGGTTTCGCCGCGGCGGGGGCTCTCGTGGTTGAAGAGAATCCCGTTGGTGGCAAACATGTTGTAGCTCTCGCGGTAGTTCACGGTCGCCCAGTAGGCGAAGACCTTGGCCGCCCCGTAGGGACTGCGCGGCCAGAAGGGGGTCGTCTCGCTCTGCGGGATTTCCTGCACCTTGCCATACATTTCGCTGCTCGAAGCCTGATAAAACCGCGAACCGACCCCGGCCTCGCGCATGGCCTCGAGGATGCGGATGGTGCCGACGCCGGTGACATCGGCCGTGTATTCCGGGATGTCGAACGACACGCGCACATGGCTCTGCGCGCCGAGGTGGTAGATCTCGTCGGGCTTGAGGTCGTAGATGAGCTTCACGAGATTCACTGAATCGGCAAGGTCACCGTAGTGGAGAAACAGGCGCACGCCATTGACGTGGGGGTCTTGGTAGAGGTGGTCGATGCGGCTCGTGTTGAACGTGCTCGCGCGGCGGATGATCCCGTGGACTTCGTAGCCTTTCGCGAGGAGGAGATCCGCGAGATACGATCCGTCCTGGCCGGTGATTCCTGTGATGAGGGCTTTTTTCATTTTGGGGATTTGGGTTGGTGGGTTTTGGTAAAAAATCAGGCGCGCGCTTTTTCGACGGCGGCCTTCTGGATTTCGAGCAGGCGCGCGATGCCGGATTGGGCGAGGGCGAGCATTTCATCGAGCTGGCTGCGCGAGAAGACCGCCTCCTCGCCGCTGGCCTGGACTTCCACAAGATCGCCGTTGGCCGCGAGGACGAGGTTGAGATCGACCTCGGCGTCGCGGTCTTCGACATAGTCGAGATCAAGGACCGTCCGACCGCCCACAATGCCCGCGCTCACGGCGGCGATTTGCCGGATCACCGGCCACTTCGGCAACTTGGCGGCGGCGGCCAATTTTTCGCAGGCCATTTCGACCGCCGCGCAGGCGCCCGTGATGGCCGCCGTGCGCGTGCCGCCATCGGCCTGGAGGACATCGCAATCGACCCAGAACGTGCGCGGACCGAGCCGTTCGAGGTCGATGGCCGCCCGCAGCGAGCGTCCGATAAGACGCTGGATTTCGGTGGCGCGGCCGTCGGGCCTGCCTTTGGAAACATCGCGCGGTTTGCGGGTGAGAGTCGAGTAGGGCAGCATGGAATACTCGGCGGTGATCCATCCGCCCTTGACGCCCTGGTCCTTCATCCAGCGCGGGACGGTCTCTTCCACGGTCACCGCGCAGATCACCTGCGTGTCGCCGAAGCGGGCAAGGACCGAGGCGGTCGCGTGGGGCGCGATGCCCGGTTCAAGCGAAACCGGGCGTAATTGGTCGGGCGTGCGGCCGTCGTGTCGGGTCATAGGCGGGGGATAGTCACCCCCCCGGGCGGCCGCCTCAAGAAGAAAAGTCCCCCGCACCATACGAAGAAATGGGCTTGAATCGCGGGCCATCCTGCGGATGGTGGGGGGCGATGAAAAGATTGCTGCTGATCCTGTTGACGGTTTTTCTGCTCTGCGAGTCCTCCCGCGCGGCGGAGGCGGGCCGCGAATACATCCTTTTGAGTGGCGGCCCCTCGTTGATCGAGTGGGAGAAATACAAGTCGGCTCCGCACGACCGCTGGTGGGGGAATTTCATCCGCGCGGCCCGCGTGCGCATCCAGGAACTCCGCGCCAAACACGGCCCGGGAGCCCGCATCACGTGGCTCGTTTACCGTCCGGCCTACGTGCGCCGCGCGCAACGGCAGGACAACGCCGACCTCATCGCCAATATCACGAGCGTGCGCGACAAATTCGGGGTCAACCTCGTCTGGTTCGACACCACCGACCAACTCATCAACTACCTCAACAACGGACAACCGCGCGACCGCGTCAAGATCGCCAATTTCGAATTCTTCGGCCACTCGAACAGGGCGTGCTTCATGTTCGATTACAGCAACGAAATCGACAGCGCCTCGAAAGTCTGGCTCCACGAAAATGACCTCCGCAAAATCCGCAGAAGCATCTTCACCCCGGACGCCTTCGTCAAAAGCTGGGGCTGCCACACCGGCGAAAGCATGAGCGCCAAATGGAAGGCCGCAACCGGCAAACGCATGATCGGCGCAATCGGCAAAACCGACTATGCCTACGGCCACCTGCGCGGATGGGTCCCGGCGCTGAGCAGCGGCTCCCGCTGGGGAGGCTGATTCGCCAACGATGGGTGCCTGCTGTGGTGCGGCGCGCGGCGACGGCGCGGATGGTGGTGCGTCACCCGGTCAATGGGTCCGCATGGCCGTCGCGGCGGCGGTCGCCGCCCAGTCGATGATCTTCGGGTTGGCCGTAAATTTGTCGCCGCCGGATGGTCCCATGCGGGCGATCCTGCACGGATTGCTCGCGTTCTCGGCGGCGGGTGTCTTCCTGCTGGCGGGTTTGCCCTTGGTGCGGAATTCCCGGGCGGCGGCGGCCTCCGGGCGGATTGTTTTCGACCAACTCTTCCTCCTCGGAATCGCCGGGGCCTTGGCGGCATCCGTCCATTCGTCGATCACCGGAGTCGGCCATATTTATTATGAAACCGTGGCGGTGCTGGTGGCCATTTATACCCTTGGCGGACTCATCACCGAAACGCGCCGGAAACGCGCGCTGGCGGCCGCAGCCGACTTCGGGCGCGACTTTGCGAGCGCGGAACGCATCGAAGGCGACGGGGGCACACGGAACATTCCCGTGGGGCAAATCCGACCCGGCGACCGGGTGGTGGTCAGGCCGGGCGGGGCGATCGCGGTCGATGGTGTCATCGAAGAAGGCTCTTCCTTTGTGCGCGAATCGGCCCTCACCGGCGAGCCGTTCCCGGTGGTGCGCCGGGCCGGCGACCGTGTGAGCGCGGGGTCCCACGCGGTCGATGGCGCGCTGGTGATCCGGGCCGACGGCCCGTCGCGCGGGTTGGACAGGCTCATCGCGGCGCTGCGGGAAGCGCAGGCGCGGCCCTCGCGTTTGCAGCGCGAGGCCGACCGGTTGGCGTCGTGGTTTCTTCCCGTGGTGGTGGTGATCGCGGTGTGTGTGTATGGATTCTGGGCGTGGCGGGATGGCTGGGAGACGGGGCTCTTCAATGCGCTGGCGGTCGTGCTGGTGGCGTGTCCGTGCGCGATGGGGATCGCGACTCCGGTGGCTGTGTGGTCGGCGCTGGCCTCGTTCGCGCGATCGGGCCTCATCGCGCGCAATGGCGACTTCGTCGAGAAATTGGCGCGGACCGATTCGGTCGTCTTCGACAAGACGGGCACGCTCGGAAAGGAAACGCTCGAAATCGTGGATTTCCTCACTCCACCGGGAGTGGACCGCGCCGGCCTGCGCACCATGGCCGCCGCCCTCGAAAACGCGTCCGACCATCCGGTGGCGGGCGCGTTCCGTCAGCCCCCTCCCATTCCATCCTCCACAGGGCTCCGCGCCCTGCCGGGGGTCGGAATCGAGGGAATCGTGGACGGCCGTGTGCTGCGCATGGGAAACGAGGGCGTCTTCGCGGGCGATCCCGCCGGACTCGCCGCCGTGCGCGCCCTCGCCGACGAAGCAACGACTGGAGCGGTTCCGATTTACCTTTTCTTGGACGGCCGTGCAGCGGGGGTGGCCATGCTTCGAGAGTCGCTTCGCGAGGGAGCCCGCGAGGCACTCGACCGCCTCGCCGGCCTCGGCATCCGCGCCGAGATCATGACCGGCGACAGCCCGGAGTCGGCCGCGCGGCACGGGCTTCCGAACGTGCGGGCCGGGCTGGCCCCCGAGGAAAAGGCGCGCATCGTGCGCGAGATGGTCGCCGGCGGCCGCCGCGTGCTTTTCGTTGGCGACGGGATCAACGACTCGGCGGCCATGCTGGAAGCATTCGCTTCGATCGCGATCCGCTCGGGCACCGCGCTGGCCCGCGAGAGTGCCGACGCGGAACTCGCCGGTGAAAATCTCCCCGCGATCGCGGAGGCGGTCCGGACCGCGCGCGCGGCCGTCTCCGCGATCCGCTCGAACCTCCTCTTTGCTGCGACCTACAATGCCGTCGGCGTCGCGCTGGCGGCGGCCGGTTTCCTCCACCCCGTGGCGGCGTCCCTCCTGATGCTGGCCTCCAGCCTCACCGTCACATGGCGAGCCCTGCGGGGCGCCGGGCCGGCCGCCGGCCTGCCACACGAACCCGAACACCCACGCCCGCTCGGGCCGGTCCCGTCCAGTTCGCTCGCCTCCGCCACATGACCGCACAGGAACGAAAACGGATGGTTCGCGAGCGCTGCGAGCGCTCGCTTTTCTGGCGGGTTGTGCACTGGCTGGGCTCGCTCCAGCTTGCCTTGATCCTGCTCGCGATGATCGCGATCGCGTGCGCGGTGGCAACCTTCGCCGAGTCGGGATTCAGCGCGAAAGTTGCGCAGGCCTATATTTACAAGGCTCCGTGGTTCATTTTGTGGTTGGGCGTGCTGTGTGTGAATTTGTTCGCGGTCACGCTCACGCGGTGGCCGTGGGAAAAGAAGCACACCGGATTTATCGTCACCCACTACGGGATCATCATCCTGCTCGCTGGGGCCGTCGTCGGTCTGCAGACCGGCTTCGAGGGAAATGTGACCCTCGTCAAGGACGCCGCACCCACAAAGCGCATCACCACAAACCGCAGCATCATCCAGCTCGAAAGCCCGGCCGATTCCTACCTCTACCTGAAATCCTTCGACGCCGATCTCGCGCGCCCGTCCGCCAAGAAACCGCGAATTTTCCCCGTGCCGGGGACCGATCTCCGCATCGTGGCCGACGATTACGCGCCGAGCCTGAAAAACCTGCCCCGCATCGTCCCGTCCACCACGCCCGGGTCTCCTCCCGGGATCCTGCTCCGATTGAGCAGCACGGCCCGCAGGCGCACAATCGATATTCCCCTGCTGCCAGAGTCGGGCAAGCCCGCGACCGACGATTTCTTCGGCATGGCCGAGATCCGTTTTTCTGAAAAGTTGCCCGCCCCGCCCGCGCCGGAACCCGCCGAGATGCGCATGGTCTTCGCCAATTACGCGCCCGTGAGCGACTCGGTCCGCCGCGTTCCGGTGGACGTCCGCGTTTCCTCCGACGGGCAGAAACTCACCATCCTCGGCTCCGGGGGAACCGGCGCGACGTATTCGCTCGCGGAGGTTGCCGGCAAACCGGTCGAGGAGGCCGGGGTCGTCGTGACCGCCGAGAAATACTGGCCGCATTTCGCCATCAAAGACGGCCGGCCGCAGTCGCTTTCGGACAACCCGGAGAACCCCGCCGTGCTCGTGCGCATCGAATCCGCCGCGGCCGGCAAGCCCGCGCTCGACCTTGCCCCGGACGGATCCGGCGGCGTCCTCTTCCGGCTCACACGGGGATCCACCACCGTGGCCGACGGCAAGCTCGAACCCGGCGTGCCCGTCAATACCGGCTGGGCCGACTGGCAGGCCGCGCTGGTTTCGTTCGAACCCGCCGCCGCCCTCGTGCGGGAAATCCAGCCGGCTCCGGCCGACCCCGGCGAACCTGCCACGCCCGGCTTCCGGGCGCGACTCGAGGGCACCGGCACACGCGGCCCCGAGCGCTGGGTGGAATCCGGATCGGTGACCTCGCTCACCGACGGGCGCCAGGTCGTGCGTATCGGCTACGGACTCGAGACGAAGCCGTTGCCATTTTCGATGCGGTTGCTCAAGTTCGAGGTTCCGCGCGACGAGGGCACCGACTCGCCGGCCGACTTCATCGCCACCGTCGAATTCCAGGACGCCAAAACCGGAGCCACCAAAACCGGGCAGGCCCGCATGAACCGTCCCGCCAGCTTCCCCGGCACGCTTGCCGCCAATTTCACCGGCATCAATTACAAGTTTTCGCAGGCCGAATGGAATCCCCGCAACCTCGACGAGACCACCCTCCAGGTCCTCTACGACCCCGGATGGTTGCTCAAATGGGTCGGCTCGCTGGGCATTTGCGTCGGAATTTTCATCCAGTTTTACTGGAAGCCCCGCGCCAAGACACCCCCCGGAACGCCTTCGGAATCCCCGTCCGGAAGGGTTGCACCATCCGGGATCGCTCCCTAATCTCGTGGGCGACATGCAGGGCAACCACACGCGCAACTTCCTCCGCCTCCTTGCCGGATTGGCCGTGACCCTGCTCGCAGCCTGCGCCGGACCCGGGGGCTCCTACGGCCCCGGGGCGGGTGTCTTCGACACCGTGATCGTCGATGCCGGGCACGGCGGGCACGATACCGGCGCGCGCGCCGTGTCGGGTCAGCGCGAAAAATATCTGGCCCTCGATACCTCGCGCAAACTCGCCGCTATCCTCCGCTCGAAAGGCCTCCGCGTCATCGAAACCCGCACCGCCGACACGTTCATCCCGCTCTCGCGGCGCGCGGAGATTGCCAACCGCACCGGAGGCGCGATCTTCGTGAGCATCCACTACAACTGGACCCGGCGCACCGCCGCGCGCGGCCTGGAGGTCTATTATTATTCGCCCAGGTCGAGGCGCCTCGCCGCCAATATCCAATCCCAGATCCGCCGCGCCTACCCGACGGAGAACCGGGGCATCAAAACCGCCCGCTTCTACGTCCTCCGCAACAACAAACGCCCGGCCGTCCTCTGCGAACTCGGATTCCTCTCCAACCCCGCCGACAACCGCTACGCCCAGAACCCCACCTACCGGAAACGCCTCGCCGAGCGCATCGCCGACGGCATCCTCGCCGAACGCGCGGGCGCGGCACCCTGACAACATTCCCTTCGATAAGGCTGCGGAGCATGATAGATAATCTATCATATGAAAACGGCAACCGTCGCGGATTTGCGGAACAACTTTGCCACCGTCTCGCGTTGGATTCATAACGGAGAGCAAGTGGCCATCACAAAGCGCGGCATTCCCTTCGCCACACTGTCACCCACGCGGCGCAACCCCCTGCCGGTCCCGGAATGGCCCGACCGGGCGGAATGGCGGCGCAAGGTTTTCCCGGCCGGACCGACGAAAGGCGATGCGCAGGAAGTGGTTGACTACGACAGAGGGGACACATGAGCCCGGCCTATGTGGAGACCGGGCTTTTTGTCAAAAGCTATATTGAAGAGCCGGACTCGAAAGAAGCGGACTCTATTTTGCGCAGACTTGGAACCCCTTTCGTTTTCTCTCATTTTCATGAGATCGAAATTCCCAACGCGATCCGCTTGAAGCGTTTCCGCCGAGAAATCACGCGCGCGCAGGAAACGGCGGCGCTCCGGGCATTTGCGGCGGACGTTGACGCGGGGCGGTTTGCCCGGCCCGCTTATGACCTCGGGGCGGTTTTTATCCGGGCGGAACAACTTTCCGCCCGGCACTCCGGGGACATGGGAACCCGCAGTCTTGACCTCCTGCATGTTGCGGCGGCTCTGGAGACCGGTTGTGATGTGTTTGCATCTTTTGATTCGCGGCAGCGCAAGGCGGCGGCGCTCGCGGGACTCGAGATTATTCCGAGGGATGGGGGCCCGGCCGGCAAAGGCGCAATCAGAAAGGCGAAATGTGAGGAATCACATAGGAACCGGCAATAATATTTTTCAATCCCACCCTCCTGTCCACATAAGCGAAAGTTGCACGAAAAGATTTTCACAAAACGCAAACAGCCCCGGCCTTGCGGCCGGGGCTGTTGCGGGATTCAGGCTGTGGTCGGGGACTTAGTAGTCCATGCCGCCCATTCCGCCGCCCGGAGGCATGGCGGGCGCTTTCTCCTTCTCCGGGATCTCGGTGACGAGACACTCGGTGGTGAGGAGGAGTCCGCTGATCGACGCGGCGTTCTGAAGAGCGCTGCGGGTGACCTTGGCGGGATCGACGACGCCGGCCTTGATGAGGTCGGTGTATTCGCCGGTGGCGACGTTGTAGCCTTCGTTGCCTTTGCGCTTCTTGACTTCCTGCACGATGAGGGCGCCTTCCTTGCCGGCGTTGTCGGCCAGCGTGCGGAGGGGCTGCTCGACCGCGCGGCGCACGATCTCGAGGCCGATCTTCTCGTCGCCTTCGAGGGCGAGGTTGTCGATGGCCTTCTGGGCGCGGATGAGGGCGACGCCGCCGCCGGGGACGATGCCTTCTTCAACGGCCGCGCGGGTCGCGTGGAGGGCGTCTTCGACGCGGGCTTTCTTCTCCTTCATCTCGGTCTCGGTGGCCGCGCCGACATTGATGACGGCGACACCGCCGGCGAGCTTGGCGAGGCGCTCCTGGAGCTTCTCGCGGTCGTAGTCGCTGGTGGTTTCCTCGATCTGACGGCGGATCTGGGTCACGCGGCCCTGGATGTCGGCGTTCTTGCCTTCGCCTTCGATGATGGTGGTGTTCTCCTTGTCAACGACGATGCGTTTGGCCTTGCCGAGGTCGCTGAGTTCGATGTTCTCGAGCTTGATGCCGAGGTCTTCGGTGATGCAGCGGCCGCCGGTGAGGACGGCAATGTCTTCGAGCATGGCTTTGCGGCGGTCGCCGAAGCCCGGGGCCTTGACGGCGCAGATCTGGAGCGTGCCGCGCAGCTTGTTCACCACGAGCGTCGCGAGCGCCTCGCCCTCGACGTCTTCCGCGATGATGAGGAGCGGCTTGCCGGCTTTGGCCACCTTCTCGAGCAGCGGGAGCATGTCCTTGAGGCTGCTGATTTTCTTCTCGTGAACGAGCAGATAGGCGTTCTCGAGCACGGCTTCGAGCGACTCCGCATTGGTCACGAAGTAGGGCGAAAGGTAGCCCTTGTCGAACTGCATGCCCTCGACCACGTCGAGCGAGGTTTCGATCGACTTGGCTTCCTCGACGGTGATCGTGCCGTCTTTGCCGACCTTGTCCATCGCGTCGGCGATGATCTGGCCGATCGTGGTGTCCCAATTGGCCGAGACGGTCGCGACCTGCGCGATTTCCGAGCTGTCCTTGACCTTCTTGCTGATCTTGGCGAGTTCCTCGACAACGGCCTCGACGGCTTTGAGGATGCCGCGCTGAATGCTGGTCGGGTTGGCTCCGGCGGTGACATTCTTGAGGCCCTCGCGGTAGATCGCCTCGGCGAGCACGGTGGCGGTGGTGGTGCCATCGCCGGCGATGTCGCTGGTTTTGCTGGCGACTTCGCGGACGAGCTGGGCGCCCATGTTTTCGTAGGCGTCTTCGAGCTCGATTTCTTTCGCCACGGTCACACCGTCTTTGGTGATGGTGGGGGATCCGAATTTCTTGTCGAGGATGACGTTGCGTCCGGACGGCCCGAGGGTCGCCTTGACGGCTTTCGCCAGTTTCTCGACGCCGCGGAGCAGGCTCTGCCGCGCGGCTTCGTCAAACGTGAGTTGTTTGGCTGCCATATGTTATTGGATGTGTTGGTGTTGGGTTTTGGTAGTGTTAGCCGATGATGCCGAGGATGTCGTCCTCGCGCATAATGAGATAGGAGTCGCCGTCGATTTTCACTTCGGTGCCGCCGTATTTCGAGATAAGGACCTTGTCGCCTTTTTTGACGGTGAACTCGATGAGCTTGCCGTCTTCATCGCGTTTGCCGGTCCCGAGGGCGACGACTTCGCCTTCCTGGGGTTTCTCTTTGGCGGTATCGGGAATGATGATTCCGCCTTTCTTGACTTCCTTCTCTTCGATCGGGCGCACGAGCACGCGATCGGCGAGCGGTTTGATGTTCACGTTTGCCATAGGGCTGTGTGTGGTATTGTGTGTGTTTTGGTTGGTTTTTAACGGTGTCCCCGCCGGCATTTGCCGGAGGAGACCGGGTTAAAGGGATCTCGCGGAAGCGGGGCGCGGGTTATTTCTTTTTGTCCTCGTCCACCATCTCGAATTCCGCGTCAACAACGTCGGCATCCTTGGCGGGACCGGCCTCGGGGGCCGGGCCGTCGGCGGGCGCGGCACCCGGTTGGGGCGCGCCGGCCTGGGCGGCCTGCTTGTAAAGCTCGGCGCTCACGGCCTGGAACTTGGTCTGCAGGTCGTCCTGGGCCTTTTTGATGGCCTCGGTATCGTCGCCCTTGAGGGCCTCGCGGAGGGCGGTGATGGCGTCCTCGACCTGTTTTTTCGAGGCGCCGTCGAGTTTGTCGCCGAGTTCCTTGAGTTGCTTCTCGCATTGATAGGCGAGGTTGTCGGCGGCGTTGCGGGTCTCGATGGCTTCGCGGGCTTTGCGGTCTTCCTCGGCGTGGGCCTCGGCGTCCTTCTGCATGCGTTCGACCTCTTCCTTGCTGAGTCCGCTGGACCCGGTGATCGAGATTTTCTGTTCCTTCTTGGTGCCGAGGTCCTTTGCGGAAACGTTGAGGATGCCGTTGGCGTCGATGTCGAAGGTGACCTCGATCTGCGGGACGCCGCGCGGGGCGGGCGGGATGCCGTCGAGGTGGAACGTGCCGAGGCATTTGTTGTCGCGGCTGAGCTGACGCTCGCCCTGGAGGACCTTGATTTCCACGCCCGGCTGGTTGTCGCTGTAGGTCGAAAAGATCTGCGACTTGCGGGTCGGGATGGTCGTGTTGCGTGGAATCATCGGCGTGGAGATCCCGCCGGCCGTCTCGATGGCGAGCGTGAGCGGGGTCACGTCGAGGAGGAGAACGTCTTTCACATCCCCCTTGAGCACGCCACCTTGGATGCCGGCTCCGATGGCCACGACCTCGTCGGGGTTCACGCCCTTGTGCGGCTCCTTGCCGACCAGCTTGCGGGCGGTCTCGATCACCTTCGGCATGCGGGTCATGCCGCCGACGAGCACGAGTTCGTCGATGGTGGAGGAATCCCATTTCGCGTCGGCCAGGCAGTCCTTGACCGGCTTCACCGTGCGCTCGAAGAGGTCGTCGGTGAGTTGCTCGAGTTTGGAGCGGGAGACCTTTTTCTGAATGTGTTTCGGGCCGGTCTGGTCGGCCGTGATGAACGGCAGGTTGATTTCGTATTCCTGTGTCGAAGAAAGCGCGATCTTGGCTTTCTCGGCCTCTTCCTTGATGCGCTGGACGGCGTCGGGCTGCTTGGTGAGGTCGATGCCCGACTCGGATTTGAATTCGCCGATGATCCAGTCCATGATGCGGTTGTCCCAATCGTCGCCGCCGAGGTGGGTGTCGCCATTGGTGGCCCGGACCTCGAAGACACCGTCGCCGATTTCGAGCGCCGAGATGTCGAACGTGCCGCCGCCGAGGTCATACACGGCGATCTTTTCGTCCTTCTTTTTCTCAAGGCCGTAGGCCAGCGAAGCTGCGGTCGGCTCGTTGATAATGCGCAAAACCTCCAACCCGGCGATCTTGCCGGCGTCCTTGGTGGCATTGCGCTGCGAGTCGTTGAAATATGCCGGGACGGTGATCACCGCCTGGGTGATTTTTTCGCCCAGCTTCGCCTCCGCGTCGCTTTTGAGCTTCGCCAGAATCATCGCCGAAATTTCCGGCGGGCTGAATCGCTTGCGCTCGCCGCCGAGGTCCACCTCGATGTGGGCGTCGCCATTCGAGGCCTCGACGACTTTGTAGGGAACGCGCTTGAGTTCGTCCTGGACCTCCGCGAACTTGCGCCCCATGAAGCGCTTCACAGAGAAGACCGTATTTTGGGGGTTGGTGACCGCCTGCCGCTTCGCGGCTTGACCAACCAATCGCTCGCCGCTCTTGGTGAATGCCACGACCGACGGGGTCGTGCGGGCTCCTTCCGAATTTTCCAAGACGACCGGATCCCCGCCGTCCATGACTGCCATGCACGAATTTGTCGTGCCAAGATCAATTCCGATTACTTTTGCCATGCCAACTCGTGAGCAGGGATCGTTCCATGACTTGGGAATAAATGTGTAAAAAACTTGTTATGAATATAATATGATTTTTCTCTACTTCAGAACCCATGAAAATCCGCAAGGGAATTTTTGAATAATGAGACATAGTGACGCATTTGTGTGAGACATAGTGCCCCACGTGAACCCAAATGTCTCAATTTTTGAACCAGCGGCCACCCGGGAATCCGGTTGGCTTGGGTTTACTCGGCTGGGGGCAGCTCGGGTTTACTCGGCTGGGGGCAGAAGGCGGACCATGCGGTCGGCACGCGGTAGGCGGATTGTGAGAGTGAGGCCCTTGCCGGGGGCGGATTCGAGGGCGAGTTCGCCGCCGTGGGCGCGGACGATGCGGCGCACGATGAGGAGGCCCAATCCGGATCCGGTGTCCTTGGTGGTGAAGTAGGGCTCGAAAATGCGGGGAATATTTTCCGGCGGGATGCCGCCGCCGGTGTCCGAGAAGGCGACCGAAACGTGGGATTCGTCGGCGAACGTGCGGACGCGGAGGAAGCCGCCGGATTTCATGGCTTGAATGGCATTGCGGATCACGTTGTAGAGCGCCTGTTTGATCTGGTCGTGGTCGAAGGCCAGCATGGGGAGAGCGGGGTCGAGTTCGGTCTCGACGAGAATATCGCGGTCGCGGATCTCGGACTCCAGGAACGAGAGAGATTCGCCGACCACGGCGTTGAGGCTTCCTGGAGCCGGGGAGAGGCTTTGCGGGCGGATGGCGCGGAGGAACTGGGTGATGATGTGATCGAGCCGGGACACTTCCTGACGGGTCACGGCCACGCATTCCTCGAGTTCGGCGCGGGATCTTGCGGGAAGCTTGCGGATGCGCCGCTGCATGAGCTGGAGGTGGATGTCGAGCGAGTTGAGCGGGTTGCCGATTTCGTGCGCGACGCCCGCAGCCAGCAGGGTGAGCGCCGAAAATCGTTCGCTTTCAATGGTTTCCTCGGTGGCCTTGCGGGTTTGTGTGATGTCGCGCAGGATGATCGCCACGGCGGCATGGCCGCCCTCGGGGCCGGCATCGCCCATGGGAACGACGTAGAAATTCAGCAACCGGTTGGCCGGGTAAAAAACCTCCAGATCGCGGCTCACCGTCCCCCCCGCGATGCGGCTCCAATCGAGTCCCCGCACGAGCGAACCGACCGGCTTGCCGGGAGCGGATTCCCGGTCGATGGCGAAAAACTCGCCCGCGGCGCGGTTGAGGTAAATCATGCGGCCGCCGGGGTCGGTGACCATGATGCCCTCGTGGATGGCATCGAAGATGGTTTCGAGGAAGCCTTTTTCGCGGGCGAGTTCCAGGAGGAAATTTTGGACATCGCCGGGGGCGACGAGCCCGATGCGGTCGATGAGTTTTTCGATGAAGGCGCGGTTCACTTTCGGATTTGGAGGGATTGTTCGTAGCCGCAGAAGCGGATGAACCCGCGTCCGCCGGGGTGGCCGTTGCCGGCGCGCAGGGCCCCGCCGAAGGGGAGGGTGGATGGCGAGAAGGTGGTGGGAAGGTTTCTGTAGAGATTGCCCACCTGCAGTTCGTCGGCAAAGATCGAGAAGGTTTCTTCGCTGGTGGTAAAGACCGAGGCGGTGAGCCCGAATTCATCGCGCGACTGAAGCGCTACCGCCTCCCCGGCATGCCCGAATGATTCCACCACGGCCACCGGCGCGAAAAATTCCTCGTTTCCAAGCGGTCCGGTATCAGCGTCGGCAACAAGAATCGCCGGCTTCACATAGAATCCCCGCGAGTCGTCGCTCCACGGCGGGACAACCCAGCGTCCGGGACGGGAGGTCAGCCGCCGGTAGCGGTCGAACGCGGCACGGCTGACCAGCGGGCCGAGGCGGGTTTTTTCATGGAGCGGGTCTCCGGGCTCGAAGGCGGAGAGCGCGGAGGAAAGCACCCCGAGAAAGGTGTCCAACAGTCCGC
>Ga0114939_10001115_pt1 | contig 21653 bp, 21 predicted proteins | sample AshMeaCrysSpring_FD_87196 | JGI IMG/M metagenome (GOLD analysis project Ga0114939, IMG submission 87196) | Groundwater microbial communities from Big Spring, Nevada to study Microbial Dark Matter (Phase II) - Ash Meadows Crystal Spring | ecosystem: Environmental > Aquatic > Deep subsurface >...
CGCCTCGAGGATCGTGCCCACGCCCATGGTGATGGCCTGGTGCGGCACGTTCTCCAGCCCGAAGAAGTCCGACGCCGCGTCGCGCCGCGTCACCGGGTCGAGCGTGACCAGGCGGGTGCGGCTGCTGCGCGTCGAGCCGGGCGCCGAAGTTCGCCGCGAGTGGGAGCGGATGACCACGACGGTGCGCTACGGCCCCCTCGAGGCCGTGCCCAAGGCGGTCGGCCGCGTCTGGGACCTCGCCGCATTCAGCCTCAAGATGCTCGGCAAGATGCTGCTGGGCGAGGTCTCCTGGAAGAACCTTTCCGGGCCGATCACCATCGCGGACTACGCGGGGCAGTCGGCGCAACTCGGCTGGGTTTCGTTCCTCGGCTTCCTCGCCCTCGTGAGCGTGAGCCTGGGCGTGCTCAACCTGCTGCCCATCCCGCTGCTCGACGGGGGGCACCTGGTGTATTATTCGGCGGAAATCGTGAAGGGCTCGCCGGTCTCGGAACGCACCCTGGAGATCGGCCAGCGCGTCGGCCTCGCGATCCTCGCCGGCCTCACCTTCTTCGCCTTCTACAACGACATCAACCGGCTCCTCACGGGTTGATCCCTTGAAAATCCCCCGCATCCCCGCCCTGCGCCTGCTGGCGGCCTGCGCGCTGGCCGCGGCGCTGCCGGCGCTCGCGCTGACGCCCTTCGTGGTGCGCGACATCCGCGTCGAGGGCGTGCAGCGCACCGACGCGGGCACCGTCTTCACCTACCTGCCGGTGAAGGTGGGCGAGCGCATCGACGAGGCCCGGGCCGCGCAGGCGCTGAAGGCGCTCTACGCGACCGGCTTCTATTCCGACGTGCGGCTGGAGGCCGACGGCGACGTGCTGGTGGTCTTCGTCCAGGAGCGGCCGGCGATCGCGCAGATCGACATCGAGGGCGCGAAGGAATTCACCAAGGACAACCTCAAGGACGGCCTCAAGCAGGCGGGCATCTCGGAGTCGAAGATCTACGACAAGTCGGTGCTCGACCGCGCCGAGAAGGAGCTCAAGCGCCAGTACACCTCGCGCGGCTTCTACTCCTCCAGGGTCTCGATCACCGTGACCCCCCTCGAGCGCAACCGCGTGGCGCTGCGGTTCGACATCGAGGAGGGCGAGGTCACCCGCATCGCGGACATCAACATCATCGGCGCGAAGGCCTTCAGCGAGCGCGAGCTGCTCCGCGAGATGCAGCTCACGACCCCGGGCTGGCTCACCTGGCTCACCAAGGACGACCAGTACTCCAAGCAGAAGCTGACGGCGGACCTCGAGAGCCTGCGCTCCTTCTACCTGAACCGCGGCTACCTCGAGTTCGCCATCGACTCGACGCAGGTGTCGATCACGCCGGACCGCGAGAAGATCTACATCGCGATCGCCATCAACGAGGGGCCGGTCTACCGCATCGGGTCGGTGAAGTTCGCCGGCGACCTCATCGTCCCGGAACGCGAGCTGCGCGAGCTGGTCTCGCTGCAGGAGGGCGAGAACTTCTCGCGCCAGCGCGTGATCGAGAGCGTCAAGCGCATCACCGACCGGCTCGGCAACGACGGCTACTCGTTCGCCAACGTCAACCCGGTGCCCGACCTCGACCGCGAGAAGCGCGTCGCGAGCTTCAGCTTCTTCGTGGACCCCGGCCGCCGCGTGTACGTGCGCCGCGTCAACATCGTGGGCAACGCGAAGACGCAGGACGCGGTCATCCGCCGCGAGCTTCGCCAGCTGGAGTCCTCCTGGTACTCGCTGGAGAAGATCGCGCGCTCCAAGGAGCGCCTGCAGCGCACGGGCTACTTCGGCGAGATCAACGTCGAGACGCCGCCGGTGGCCGGCACGGCCGACCAGGTGGACGTGGTCGTCACCGTCACGGAGAAGAACACCGGCACGCTCAACTTCGGCGTCGGCTACTCGCAAGCCGACAAGCTCACGCTGGCGGCGTCCATCTCGCAGGCCAACATCTTCGGCTCGGGCAACCAGCTCGCGCTCCAGGTCAACAGCGGGTCGGTGAACAAGGTCTACGCGCTCAGCTTCATCAACCCCTACTGGACGGTGAACGGCGTCGCGGCCGGAATCGACGTCTTCCAGCGCGAGGTGGACACCCAGTCGCTCTCGGTGTCCACGTACAAGACGAGCTCCGTGGGCGCCGGCGTCAACTTCGCCATCCCGGTGACCGAGTACGACACCGTGCGCCTGGGCTTCACGGGCGAGAACACCCAGCTCACGATCGACGAGCTCACGGCCTCGCCCCGCTACCTCGACTTCGTCAACCAGTACGGCGAGGTGACCGACACCTTCCGGACGAACCTCGGGTACTCGCGGGACTCGCGCGACAGCCTCACCTACCCGACGCGCGGCTGGTTCACGGACGTCTCGCTGGAGGTCGGCCTGCCGCCCGGCGACCTCGAGTACTACCGCATCTCGCTGCAGCAGCAGTACCTCTTCACGCCGTTCCGGCCGGGCTGGCTCACCTTCCTCGCCAACGCGGAGTTCGGCTACGCCGACAGCTACGGGGACAAGCCGCTGCCCTTCTTCAAGAACTTCTACGCGGGCGGCGTGGGCTCCGTGCGCGGATTCGAGGCCGCGTCGCTCGGGCCGCGCGACATCAACGGCGACGTGCTGGGCGGCAACCGCCGCGCCATCGGGAACCTCGAGGTGCTCTTCCCGATGCCGGGCATCAAGGACCGGAGCGTGCGCCTGTCGGGCTTCATGGACGCCGGCCAGGTATGGGGCGCGCAGCAGAAGATCAGCTTCTCCGACGTGCGCGCCTCCGTCGGACTCGCGGTGAGCTGGGATTCGCCGGTGGGCCCGCTCAAGTTCTCCTTCAGCCACCCCATCAAGACCGAGGATGGCGACAAGGTGGAGCGGTTCCAGTTCCAGCTCGGCAGGATCTTCTAGGTCGCGGAGGATGCGCATGAACTGGCGGATGGTTTTGGCGGCGGGCCTCGCGGCCCTGCCCCTCGCGGCGGCCGCGCAGCAGGCCAGGATCGGCTTCGTGAACACCGAGCGCGTGTTCCGCGAGGCGGCCCCGGCGAAGCGCGCGCAGCAGAAGCTCGAGAAGGAGTTCGCCTCGCGAAACGCGGAGCTCGCCAAGCTGGAAAAGCAGGGGCGCGACCTGCAGGTGGAGCTGGAGAAGGAGGGCGCCGTGCTCCCCGAGGCCGCCCGCCGCGAGAAGGAGCGCGCCCTCGCCGACGTGAGTCGCAACTTCCAGCGCCTGCAGCGCGAGATCCGCGAGGATCTCAACCTGCGCCGCAACGAGGAGCTCGCGCAGGTGCAGGAGCGCGCCACCCGCGCCATCAACCAGATCGCCGAGGCCGAGCGGTTCGACCTGATCGTGCAGGAGGCCGTTTTCGCGAGCGGCCGCATCGACATCACGGACAAGGTCATCAAGGCGCTCGCGGACAAGTAGCCGCGCGTCCCCCGTGAGCCCGCCCCGCCTCACCCTCCGGACGATCGCCGCGCACCTCGGCGGCGAGGTCGTGGGCGACGCCTCGCTCGCGCTGCGCGGCGTGGCGACGCTGGACGAGGCGGGCCCCGACCAGATCACGTTTCTCGCCAACCCGCGCTACCGGGCGAAGCTCGCGGGCACGCGCGCGGGCGCCGTGATCCTGGGTCCCCGCGACCGCGACGCCACGGACATCGCGCGCATCGTCACCGGCAACCCCTACGCCGGCTTCGCGCGCGCCGTGGCCCTGTTCCACCCGCCGCGCGCGGCGGTGGCCGGGGTGCACCCGACTGCCGTGGTCGACGCCTCGGCCGCGGTCGCGGCCAGCGCGGAGATCGGCCCCGGCGCGGTGATCGCCGCCGGCGCCCGCGTCGGCGAGCGCGCCATCGTCGGGGCGGGGTGCGCGATCGGGGAGGGCGCGACGGTGGGCGAGGAGACGCTGCTGCACGCGCGCGTCACGGTCTGCCCGGGTTGCGTGGTCGGGGCGCGCTGCATCCTGCACTCGGGCGCGGTGATCGGCGCGGACGGGTTCGGCATGGCCCCCGACGCGGGACGCTGGGTGAAGATCCCGCAGGTCGGCCGCGCGGTGCTCGGCGACGACGTCGAGGTCGGCGCCAACACCTGCATCGACCGCGGCGCGCTCGGCGACACCGTGGTCGAGGATGGCGTGAAGATCGACAACCTGGTCCAGGTGGCGCACAACTGCCGCATCGGCGCGCACACCGTGATCGCCGGCTGCGCGGGCATCGCGGGCAGCGCGACGATCGGCCGCCACTGCCTGATCGGCGGCGGCGCGGGCGTGGTGGGGCACATCTCGATCTGCGACGGCGTCACCGTCTCGGGCATGACCTTCGTCACGAAGTCGATCACGAAGCCCGGCGTGTACTCGTCGGGGCTTCCGATGATGCCGCACGCCGACTGGCTCAGGAACGCCGGGCAGCTGCGCCGGCTCGACGAGATCGCGCGACTCGCCCGCGGGAAAGGGGCCTCCGGAGGACACGATGCAGCCGATGACGTTTGAGGAAATCAAGGAGTACCTGCCGCACCGCTATCCCTTCGTGCTGCTCGACCGGATCGTCGAGTGGGAGGCGAACAAGCACCTCGTGGCGCTCAAGAACGTCACCGCCAACGAGCCCTTCTTCCAGGGGCACTTCCCGCACTACGCGGTGATGCCGGGCGTGCTGATCATCGAGGCGATGGCGCAGGCCGCCGCGATGCTGGGGCTGCTCTCCCTCGGCCACAAGGACGACGGCAAGAGCGTCTACTACTTCGTGGGCATCGACGGCGCCCGCTTCAAGCGGCCCGTGCGCCCGGGCGACCAGCTGGTGATCGCGGTGGAGCAGCTGCGCCTTTCGCGCGGCATCGGCAAGTTCAAGGCGGTGGCGCGCGTGGATGGCGCGGTGGCCACCGAGGCCGAGCTCCTCTGCGCGCTGCGGCCGGTGTAGCGCGGCGCGACCCATGGCCGCGATCCACCCCACCGCCATCGTCGACCCGCGGGCAAGGCTCGGCGCCCGCGTGAGCGTCGGCCCCTATTCCATCGTCGACGGCGACGTCGAGGTCGGCGAGGGCACGTCCATCGGCGCCCACTGCGTCGTCACCGGCCACACCACGATCGGGCGCGAGAACCGCATCTACCACTTCTGCTCCATCGGCGAGGCCAACCAGGACAAGAAGTACCGGGGCGAGCCCACGCGCCTCGCCATCGGCGACCGCAACACGATCCGCGAGTACTGCTCGCTCAGCCGCGGCACGGTCCAGGACGCGGGCGTGACGACCATCGGCCACGACAACTGGATCATGGCCTACTGCCACGTCGCGCACGACTGCCACGTCGGCAGCCACACGGTGTTCGCCAACAACGCGACGCTCGCGGGGCACGTCCACATCGGCGACCACACCGTGCTCGGCGGCTTCACCGGCGTGCACCAGTTCGTGCGCATCGGCGCGCACGTGATGGCGGGCGTCTCCTCGGTGGTGCTGCAGGACATCCCGCCCTACGTCACCGTCGCCGGCCACCCCTGCGCGCCGCGCGGCATCAACGCGGAGGGCCTGAAGCGGCGCGGGTTCGGCGCGGAAGCGCTGGCGGCGCTCAAGCGCGCCTACAAGACGCTCTACCGTTCCGGGCTCACGCTCGCCGAAGCGAGGGCCGAGCTCGAGGCGCAGGGCGTCGCCGCCCCCGAGGTCAAGGCCATCGCCGACTTCCTCGCCACCTCCAGCCGGGGCATCGTGCGGTGACGGCCGTTGGCGGGCAGGGGGGCGCGGCCGCCGCATGAGCCGCCGCGTGGCCATCGTCGCCGGCGAGGCGTCCGGCGACCTGCTGGGCGCCGCCCTTGTGCGCGCGGTGCGCAGGCGCTATCCCGGCACCGAGTTCTACGGCATCGCCGGCCCGGGCATGATCGCGGCCGGGGCGCGCACGCTCGTGCCCATGGAGAAGCTCTCCGTGCGCGGCTACGTCGAGGCGCTGCGGAGCCTGCCCGAGCTCCTGCGCATCCGCGCGGGCCTCGCCGCGCAGTTCAAGGCCGACCGCCCCGACGTCTTCATCGGCATCGACGCGCCCGACTTCAACCTCGGGCTCGAGCGCAGGCTGAAGGCCGCGGGAATCCCCACCGTCCACTACGTGAGCCCCTCCCTCTGGGCCTGGCGCGCGGAGCGCATCCACGGCATCGGCCGGGCCGTGGACCGGATGCTCACCATCTTTCCCTTCGAGGAGGCGATCTACGCGAAGGCCGGCATCGCCGCGACCTACGTCGGGCACCCGCTCGCCGACCAGATCCCGCCCGCGCCGGTGCGCGCGGAGGCGCGCCGCCGCCTTCGCCTGCCGGACACGGTGGCCGCCGTGGCCCTGCTGCCCGGCAGCCGCCGCGGCGAGCTGCAGGCGCACGCGGACCTCTTCATCGACACGGCGCTCCGGATCGCCGGGAGCCGCCCCGGCACGCGCTTCTTCGTGCCCCTCGCCACGCGCGAGACACGCGAGCACTTCGAGAACCGGCTGTACGCCCGCGAGGCAGGGGGGCTCGAGCTCACCATCCTCTTCGGCCACGCGCGCCTCGCGCTGCAGGCGGCGGACGTCGCGCTGGTCGCGAGCGGAACGGCGACGCTCGAGGCGGCGCTGGCGCGCTGCCCGATGGTCATCACCTACCGCGTGCCGGGCCTCACCTACCGGCTGATGATGCGCAAGGCGCTGCTGCCCTACGTGGGGCTGCCCAACATCCTCGCCGGCGAGTTCATCGTGCCGGAGCTGCTGCAGTCGCACGCGACGCCGGACAACCTCGCGCAGGCTCTCGGCAACTGGCTGGACCACAAGGTCGCGCGCGAGCGGCTGCAGGAACGCTTCGCGGCGATCCACGCCGAGCTGCGCTGTGGCAACGACGAGCGCGTGGTCCAGGCCCTCGCCCCCTATCTCGCCGGCGAAAGGGAACGCTACCCCGACCCCGCCAGGAGAGCCCTCGATGGGCAAACGGTCGCCGGCTCAGGGTAGCGTCCCCCGCCTGCCGTTGTGCGGGGTCGACGAGGCTGGCCGTGGCCCGCTGGCCGGGGCAGTGTTTGCCGCCGCCGTCATCCTCGACCCGGCGCGGCCCGTGCCCGGGCTCGCCGATTCGAAGCAACTCGCCCCGTCGCGCCGCGAAGCCCTGGCGGCGCTCGTTCGCCGCGATGCCCTCGCGTGGGCGGTCGCGACGGCCTCGGTGGCGGAGATCGACGCGATGAACATCCTGCAGGCGAGCCTGGCCGCCATGGCGCGCGCGGTCGAGGCGCTCGGCGTCGACCCCGGCGAGATCGTGGTGGACGGCTTGCACCGCCCCGCGGTCCGATGGCCCTGCCGCGCCCTCGTGCGCGGGGACAGCCTCGAGCCCGCCATTTCGGCGGCGTCCATTCTCGCGAAGACGGCGCGCGACGCGGAGATGCTCGCGCTCGACGCGCGCTACCCCGGCTACGGCTTCGCGCGCCACAAGGGCTATCCGACGCCGGATCACCTCGAGGCGCTGGCGCGGCTCGGCCCCTGCGCGATCCACCGCCTGAGCTTCGCCCCGGTGCGCGCCGCGACGGCCCAGCGGCGGCTGCCCTTCGCGCCATGAAGAGCGTCGCCTCGCGGGACAACGCCGCCTACAGGTCGCTCGCGAAGCTGGCCGCGTCGGCCGCCGAGCGCCGCAAGCGCGGGCTTTCGGTGATCGAGGGGGTGCACCTGGTCGAGGCCTGCCTCGACGCGGGGCACCCGGTCGCGCAGCTGTTCGCGGCCCGCCGGGCGCTGGCGGACGGGCGGCTCCAGGGGCTTCTCGCGCGGGCCCCGGGTACGGAGCCGATCGCGCTGGCCGATGCCCTTTTCGACGCCGTGAGCGGCGTGGAGTCCCCCGCCGGCGTGCTTGCGCTCGTGCCGACGCCGGCGGGACGGCCCGTGCCCCCGGCCGCGAGCTTCTGTCTCGCCCTCGAAGATGTCCAGGACCCCGGCAACGTCGGCACGCTGCTGCGCAGCGCGGCCGCGGCGGGGGTGGGGCACGTGCTGCTGTCGCGCACCTGCGCCTTCGCGTGGTCGCCGAAGGTGCTGCGCGCGGGGCAGGGGGCGCATTTCGCCCTCAACATCGTCGAGGGGGCGGATCTCGGGGGGTTCGTGTCCGCGTTCGCGGGAAAGACCGTGGCCCTGTGCGGCGAGGCCGGGGTATCGCTCTACGAGACGGACCTGCGCGGGCCCGTGGCACTCCTGGTCGGCAACGAAGGGGCGGGGCTCTCTCCGGAACTCGAGCAGGCGGCGACGGTGCGCGCGCGGATCCCCATGCCGGGCCGGGCGGAGAGCCTCAATGCGGGCGTGGCGGGGTCGATCGCGCTTTTCGAAGCGGTACGGCAGCGGGGAGGGAAGTAGGCGGGGGTTTTAACACAGAGGACACAGAGGTATCACAGAGGAAGGGCTTGATCGGGCCGAAGGGAGCCGTCGATGCCCATTGATGCCGCGGTGATGCCCACATCGCCCAAGGAGGGGGTTCCTCTGTGATACCTCTGTGTCCTCTGTGTTGAAACCCCCGCATCCTGTATCGTGCTTTCCCTCCTGAAACGTCTGTACCCAGTGTCGGCCGCCCCGCATCCTGTATCGTGACCTTCCAGCCGGCTGCCCCCGGGAGCGGCCGGCGATCCCGCAACCCCGGATGAGTCGGAGCCCACCTCATGCAAAAAACTCCCGCAGCTTCCCCGCACCCGCAGCGCCAGTACAAGCACTACGAGTTCGTGATGGCGGCCTTCGTGACCGTCCTCATCTGCTCGAACCTGATCGGCCCCGCCAAGATCGCGCAGCTGGACCTGCCGCTTGTCGGCGCCATCACCTTCGGGGCCGGCGTGCTGTTCTTCCCGATCTCCTACGTCTTCGGGGACATCCTCACCGAGGTGTACGGCTACGCGCGCTCGCGCCGCGTGATCTGGGCGGGCTTTGCCGGGCTCGCGTTCGCGTCCTTCATGGCGTGGGTGGTGGTGGCGCTGCCGCCGGCGCCCTTCTGGAAGAACCAGCAGGCCTACGAGGTCGCCTTCGGCCAGGCCTGGCGCATCGCCGCGGCCTCGATGGTCGCCTACTTCTGCGGCGAGTTCGTGAACTCCTTCACGCTCGCCAAGATGAAGATCCTCACCGGGGGGCGCTGGCTGTGGACCCGCACCATCGGCTCGACGGTCGTGGGGGAAGGCGTCGACTCCCTGCTCTTCTACCCGCTTGCCTTCTACGGCACGGGCATCATTCCCGACGACAAGCTGCCCTTGGTGATGCTGGCGCAGTTCGTGACGAAGGTGGGCGTGGAGGTGGTGTTCACCCCGGTGACCTACGCCATCGTGGGCTGGCTCAAGCGCGTCGAGAACGAGGACTACTACGACCGCGACACCGACTTCACGCCCTTCTCCGTAAAGGTCTGACCCGCACGCCTCGCGGCACCTGGTACGCACTAGGTACCGCAGCGAGCCGGGGCGGTCAGCGGTCCCGCAGCACCGCCTTGCCGCGCTCGATGCGGACCTTGTCGCCTTCGCGCAGGTTTCCGGCGTCGTCCTGGCGCACCAGCTGGAAGCGACCGTCGTCGAGGCGGACGACGATCTCGTAGCTCACGAGGTCGGGCTTGCGCTCGTGGCGCACATCCGTGGCCGAGCCGACGAGCGTCTTGCCGCCGTCGAGCGGCACCGAGGCCACGAGGCCCGAGGTCGACCTGCGCTCGGCGTCGGTGGCCGGGGCGCTTGTCTCGATGCGCTTGATGCTGCGCACGACGCCGCACTCCGCGCAGGTGACGAATACCGACGACTTCGCCGCGCCGGCGGGCGGCGCGGGCGCCTGGGCGGTGGCAGCGAGGGACAGCGTGGCAAGGGCTACGGCCGCGAAAAGCGATCGGATCATGGCGGTTCCTGGAGACGGTTTCCGCCATTCTAGACCGCCGCTGCCGGGCTGCCGCGGGCGAGTTGCGCGTGGCGAGGTGCACGCCGCCGCCGCGGGAGGCCGTCTGTAGAATGCGCGCATGACCGCCGCCGGAGCACCGCCGTGATTCGATCGTGCCTCGCCTTCACCGTTGCCGCCTGCATCGCGGGCGCGTCGCTGAATCCTTTGGCAGCCCTCGCGCAGGCGCCCGTCGCTGCCGCGCGGCCCAAGGTCGGGCTGGTGCTCGGTGGCGGCGGCGCGCGCGGCGGCGCGCACCTCGGGGTGCTGGAAGTGCTCGAGGAGTTGCGCATCCCCTTCGACTGCGTGGCGGGCACCAGCATGGGGGCCCTCGCCGCCGGGGCGTACGTGGCCGGCGTGTCGCCCGCAGAAATGAAGGAGACGATCGCCAAGACCGACTGGGCGGGCATGTTCGACGACAGCGCCGGCCGCGACTCGGTGAGCCTGCGCCGCAAGCAGATCGACGACCGCTTCTACTCCGGCCTCGAGTTCGGCGTCACCACGGACGGCCTGCGCTACCGCGAGGGCGCGGTGGCCGGCGAGAAGATCAAGCTGTTCTTCAACCAGCTTGTCCGCGCCGACCTCGGCGAGCGCAACATCGAGGACCTGCCGGTCCCGCTCACGCTCATCGCCACGGACATCGGCACCGGCGAGCGCGTGGGCATGCGCGACGGCAACCTCACCACGGCGATGCGCGCCAGCATGTCGGTGCCGGGGGCGATCGCGCCGGTGGTGCGGGATGGCCGCAAGCTCGTCGACGGCGGGCTGGTGGACAACGTCCCCGTCCAGGAGGTGCGCGACCGCTGCGGCGCCGAGGTGGTGATCGCGGTGAACGTCGGCTCGCCGCTGCTCAAGCCCGACGAGGTGAGCAGCGTCGTGAGCGTCGTGGGCCAGATGGTGAACCTGCTGGCGGAGCAGAACGTCGCCAAGTCGCTCGCCTCCCTGAAGCCGCAGGACATCTACATGCGCCCGGAGCTGGGCGACATCACGGCGGCGAGCTTCAACCGCCAGATCGAGGCCGCCGACATCGGGCGCAAGACCGCGCTTGCCGGCGCCGAACGGCTGCGCGCGCTCTCCGTCTCGCCGGAGGCGTACCGGGCCTGGCGCAGCACCGTTCGCCTGTCGCCGCCGCCGCAGCCGCCGAAGGTCGACGCCATCCACGTCGCCGAGACCCGGTTCGTGAACCCCGACGAGCTGAAGGCCTCGGTGCGGCAGCGGGAGGGCGAGACCCTCGATTCGCGAAGGCTCGCGGAGGACCTCGTGCTCATCTACAGCCGCGGCGACCTGCAGAGCCTCGACTACGCCGTTCTCCGCGAGAGAGAGAAGACGATCGTGAAGCTCACGCCGGTGGAGAAGTCCTGGGGGCCCGACTACCTGCGCTTCGGCATCAACCTGTCCTCGGACTTCCAGTCCGAGTCGGCCTACAACCTGCGCGCGCTCTACCGGAAGACGTGGATCAACCGCTACGGGGGCGAGTTCCTCGCCACCGGGCAGCTCGGCAGCAACCAGGGCGTGGGCGTCGAGTTCTACCAGCCGCTGGACTACCGGCAGTTCTGGTTCGTCCGCCCGTTCGCCGGCACGGAGCAGAACAAGGTCGGGCTGTTCTTCGACGGCGACCGCCTGGCCGAGTACCGCGCCCGGGAGACGCGGGCGGGCATCGACCTCGGCGTGAACCTGGGCATCTACGGCCAGGCCAAGGCGGGCTGGGTCGAGCGCCGCCTCAAGGCCACCCTGGACACGGGCGATCCATTCCTGCCGGACAGCAAGGGCACCGTCGGCGGGGCCACCGCCTCGCTCGCGCTGGACACGCAGGACTTCGCCTTCTTCCCGACCAAGGGCTTCAGTGCCGACCTGCGGTACTTCGACGCGATGCACGAGTCGGGGCTCACGGGCGGCAAGTACGGCGTGGTGCGGGGGCGCCTCACCGCGGCGTGGTCGCCCGGCGACTTCGTCCTGCTCGGGAGCGCCGAGGGCGGCCAGGCCACCCACGGCAGGGCGGCGCTGGGCGATGCCTTTGCGCTGGGCGGCAGCGGGCGCCTGTCGGCCTTCGCGCCGGCGCAGATCATCGGCAACGAGGCCTACGGGCTTGCCACGGTGCAGGCGCAGTACCGACTGACAAAGCCCATGCCGCTTCTCGGCCTGTCGCTGATGGCGGGCGCCTCCTACGAGGCGGGCTACATGAAGAATCCCATCACGGAGCCGGGCCTGACCGGAGCGATCAACTCCTACGGGCTGTACCTCGCGTCCAACACGATCTTCGGGCCTCTTTACATCGGCTACGCTTGGACGAAAGACCGCTCCGGGCGAGTCTACTTCTTCATCGGGACGCCCTGAAGCGCCGGCGCGCGTCGCGGTTCACGGGCGCCGCCGAAGGGGTCGTCAGTCGACCAGCGGCAGCGCGACGGCCGCGTCGAAGCGGTTGAGCGCCGCGATCTTGTTCTCGATCTGGAAGTAGCGCGCCGCCTTCTTGCCGGGCAGCACCTTCGCCACCTTGTCGAAGCACGACTTGCGCGCGCGCACTTCCTCCGCCTCGCCCGCAAGCGCCTCGCCCATGATCTGCTTGGCGTTCGCGTCGGTCATCTTGTCCTCGGCGGCGATGTAGTCGAGGATGGCGCGGTTCACCTTGCGGTGCGCGCCCTCCATGGAGTCGCGGCACTTCTCGTAGACGGGCCAGAAGGCCTTGGCCTCCGCTTCGGTGAGGGGCAGGTTCTTCGCCACGAGCGCCTTGCGGTCCGTGCGCAGGCTGTTGCGCAGCTTGGCGAGCGCGGCGTTGTCGACGACGCCGGGCGTGTTCGTCGCGACCGTGGCGCCCTGCTGGGCCGCGGCGGCGAGGGGAAGCGAGAGAGCGACGGCGCAGGCGAGGGCCCGGAGCGGCTTCTTCATGGCGGTTTCTTTCGTGCGAGAGGGGAAGGACGAATTTTACACGCTGCGGCCGGCCCGCCCCGGCTCACGGCGGCAGGCTCCCCCCGCAGGCCCAGCACACCTCGAACGCCGCGGGATTGTCCTCGCCGCAGGCGGGGCAGCGCCGCGGATCGCCGGCCGCCGCGCTGCGGAAATCCTCGATGATGGCCAGCGCCCGGGGGGCGTCGAAGTCGTCGTCCACCCACAGTTGCGGGGCGGCTGCGTCGACCGGAAGCTCGCCGATGGCACCGGCCGCGTGCGCGTTCAGGATGCGCACGCGAACGCCGCGGCCGGCCAGCGCGCCGGCGACGATGTGCGCGTCGGCGAGGTTGGCCGCGGCGTAGACGCGCTTAATAGACGCGGCGCACCAGCTGCGCCTCGTGCAGGATCGTGGTCGCGAGCTCCTCGATCGACTTGGTGGTCGAGTCGAGGTAGGGGATGTCCGCCTGCCGCATGAGCTTCTCGGCCGCCGCCACCTCGTAGCGGCAGTTCTCGAGCGAGGCGTACTTCGAATCCGGGCGGCGTTCCTTGCGGATCTGGTGCAGGCGCTCCGGCTGGATGGTGAGGCCCCAGACCTTGTGCTTGAGCGGCATGAGCGACGGCGGCAGGCGGTTGGCCTCGAGGTCCTCGGGGATGAGGGGATAGTTGGCCGCCTTGATGCCGAACTGCATCGCCATGTAGAGGGAGGTCGGCGTCTTGCCGCTGCGCGAGACGCCCACCAGGACGAGGTCGGCCTCCTCGAGGCCGCGGTGGGTGACGCCGTCGTCGTGCGAGAGCGAGTAGTTGATGGCCTCGATGCGGTGGTTGTAGTCCTTGGCGTTGCCGGCGCTGTGGCTCTTGCCCACCGCGTGCATGGACTTCTGGCCGAGCTCCTGTTCCAGCGGCACGATGAAGCGCTCGAAGACGTCGAGGACGAGGCCGTCGGCCTTGTTGATCTCGGCGCGCACGGCGTCGTCCACGAGGGAACTGAAGACGAGCGGGCGCATCCCCGTTTCGCGGTGCGAGGCGTTGACCTGCGCGACCAGCTCGCGGGCCTTGCCGACGGTGTCGACGAACGGCACGGTGACGCGCAGGAAGTCGATGGCGTCGAACTGGGTGATGAGGGATGAGCCGAGGGCCTCGACGGTGAGGCCGGTTCGGTCGGAGACGAAGAAGACGCGGCGGCGGTGGGGCATGGCGGTTTCCGGAAGACAGTGGGGGCCGCGGAGGCGGCTCGGGGCGCCCGGGCCGGGATTGATGCGGCGCAGCATCCGGCTTGGGCGTTCGCTATAATTGCAAATTCCGATTGGCCCGTCATCCCGACCCCTGCGAGCGAGCATGGCCAAAGCCTACGTACTCCCCCTCGAAACGCTGCGCATGACCGACGTGGCGTCGGTCGGCGGCAAGAATTCCTCCCTCGGCGAACTCATCAGCCAGCTCTCGGCGGCGGGCGTGCGCGTGCCCGGCGGCTTCGCGACCACCGCGGAGGCCTTCACCGACTTCCTCGCGGCCAACGACCTCAAGGCGAAGATCGACGCGGCGCTCCGGTCGCTGGACGTGGGCGACGTCGGGGCGCTGGCCGAGACCGGCGCGAGGGTGCGCGCCTGGGTGGCCGGCGCGCCGTTCCAGCCGGAACTCGAGCGGCAGATCCGCGAGGCCTACGCCCGGGTGGCCGGGGAGGGGGAGGCGAGCTTCGCCGTGCGCTCCTCCGCCACGGCCGAGGACCTCCCGGACGCGTCCTTCGCCGGCCAGCAGGAGACCTTCCTCAACATCCGCGGCGTCGACAACGTCCTGGAGGCGGTGAAGCAGGTCTTCGCCTCCCTCTACAACGACCGCGCCATCGCCTACCGCGTCCACAAGGGCTTCGCCCACGCCGACGTGGCGCTGTCCGCGGGCGTGCAGCGCATGGTCCGCTCGGACACCGGCGCGGCGGGCGTGGTGTTCACGATGGACACGGAGTCGGGCTTCCGCGACGTGGTGTTCGTGACGTCGAGCTACGGCCTCGGCGAGATGGTCGTGCAGGGCGCGGTGAACCCGGACGAGTTCTACGTCTCCAAGCTCTGTCTCGCGGCGGGCCGGCCCGCCATCCTGCGCCGCGGCCTGGGCGGCAAGGCGATCAGGATGGTGTTCGCCGGCGAGGCGCGCGCCCACAAGTCCGTGGTGCAGCAGGACGTGGCGCCCGCCGACCGCGACCGCTTCTCGCTCTCCGACGCGGACGTCGAGGAACTGGCGCGCTACGCGGTGGCCATCGAGAAGCACTACGGGCGGCCGATGGACATCGAGTGGGGCAAGGACGGCGGCGACGGCCGCATCTACATCCTGCAGGCGCGGCCCGAGACCGTGAAGAGCCAGGAGCGGAAGAGGGACCGTCTCACCCGCTACCGCATCCTCAAGCGCGGCGAGGTCCTCGCCGAGGGCCGCGCCATCGGCTCGAAGATCGGCCAGGGGCGCGTGCGCGTCATCAAGGACGTGACCGAGATCGCGCGCGTGGAGGACGGCGACGTCCTGGTGACCGACATGACCGACCCCAACTGGGAACCGGTCATGAAGCGGGCCGCCGCCATCGTCACCAACCGCGGCGGGCGCACCTGCCACGCGGCCATCATCGCCCGCGAGCTGGGTGTCCCGGCGGTCGTGGGCTGCGAGACCGCCACCCGCGTGCTCGAGGACGGCGCGGAGGTCACCGTCTCGTGCGCCGAGGGCGACACCGGCTTCATCTACGGCGGCAAGCTCGACTTCGAGGTCGTCGAGGTGTCGCTGGACCGCATGCCGCAGATCCCGGTGAAGATCGCCATGAACGTGGGCAACCCGCAGCTCGCCTTCGACTTCTGCCAGCTGCCCAACGACGGCGTCGGGCTCGCGCGGCTCGAGTTCATCATCTCGAACACCATCGGCATCCACCCCAAGGCGTGCCTCGACTACGAGACGCTGCCGCCGGAACTGAAGGCGCAGGTGGCGCGCCAGTCGCGCGGCTACGAGAACCCGACCCGCTTCTACGTCGAGAAGATCGTGGAAGGCGTGGCCACCATCGCCGCCGCCTTCTGGCCCAAGAAGGTGATCGTGCGCCTGTCCGACTTCAAGTCGAACGAGTACCGCAACCTCATCGGCGGCGACCTCTTCGAGCCGCACGAGGAGAACCCGATGCTCGGCTTCCGCGGGGCGTCGCGCTACATCTCGCGCACGTTCCGCCGCTGCTTCCGGCTCGAGTGCGAGGCCCTGCGGCGGGTGCGCGACGAGATGGGCCTCATCAACGTCGAGCTCATGATCCCCTTCGTGCGCACGCTGCGCGAGGCTGAGCAGGTGCACGCGATCCTGAAGGACAACGGCCTCGAGCGCGGCAAGAACGGCCTGAAGGTCGTGATGATGTGCGAGATCCCCTCGAACGCCATCCTCGCCGACGAGTTCCTGAAGCACTTCGACGGCTTCTCCATCGGCTCGAACGACATGACGCAGCTCACCCTCGCCCTCGACCGCGACTCGGGCCTGGTCATGGATTCCTTCGACGAGCGCGACCCGGCCGTGAAGCGCATGCTCTCGCTCGCCATCCAGGCGTGCCGCCGGCACAGCAAGTACGTCGGCATCTGCGGGCAGGGCCCCAGCGACTACCCCGACCTCGCCGAGTGGCTGATGCGGGAGGGCATCGAGTCCATGTCCCTCAACCCGGACACCGTCGTCGAGACGTGGCTGCACCTCGCGAAGGTGTCGGGAAAGATCGCCAGCGCCGCCCCGTGACGCCCTGGCGCCTCGCGCGCCTCGACGAGCTGGGCGCGCGCGAGGTCCACGACATCCTGCAGGCGCGCGCGGCGGTCTTCGTGGTGGAGCAGGCCTGCGCCTTCCAGGACGTCGACGGCGCCGACCCCGTGAGCTGGCACCTGTTCACCGTGCGCGGCGGAAGGATCGCCGCCTACTGCCGGCTGGTGCCGCCGGGGGTCAAGTTCCGCGAGCCCTCGATCGGGCGGGTGATGACCACGGCGCCCTTCCGCGGCACCGGGCTCGGGCGCACACTGATGCAGGAGGCGCTGCGGCGCTGCGCCGGCCTGTGGCCGGGGGCGCCGGTGCGCCTCGGCGGCCAGCGCCACCTGGAGGCGTTCTACCAGTCGCTCGGCTTCGTCACCGATTCCGAGCCCTACGACGAAGACGGCATCCCGCACGTGGAGATGCTGCATCCCGGAGGAAAGCCATGACCCTGAAGATCTACGGCATCGCCGCCTCGCGCGCCATCCGCAACCTGTGGATGGCCGAGGAGCTCGGCCTGCCCTACGAGCACGTCGCCATCCACTACCGAGACGACCCGGACGGGCCGCTGGGGAAGAACAACCCCGCCTTCCGGCGCGCCAACCCGCTCGGGCGCGTGCCGGCGATCGACGACGACGGCTTCACCCTCTACGAGTCGATGGCGATCAACCTGTACCTCGCCCGCAAGCACGGCAAGGGGCTCTGGCCGGCGACCCTGCAGGGTGAGGCCCTGGCATTCCAGTGGTCTTTCTTCGCCGTGACGGAGATCGAGCCGAGCGTGAGCAAGTGGGCCCACCATAGCTTCGTGCTGCCCGAGGGAGAGCGCGACCCCGCGGTCGCCGCCAGCGCGCTCGCGCAGTCCGCGAAGCCGCTCGCGGTGGTCGACGCGGCGCTCGCCGCGAGCGCCTGCCTGGCGGGCGAGACCTTCACGGTGGCGGATCTGAATCTGGCTGCGGCGCTGTTCCGGGCCCTGCGCATGGATCTCTCCGCGCGCCCGAACCTGCGGCGTTGGCTGGACGAATGCTTCGCGCGGCCCGCCGCCAAACGGGCGTGGGCGATGCGCGGCGAATAGGCCATCCGGCGGAGGAGAAACGGGCATGGGCGGGAAGTTCGCAGGCAAGACGGCGCTGGCCACCGGATCTTCGAGCGGCATCGGGCTGGGCATCGCCCGCGCCTTCGCCGCCGAGGGCGCCATCGACATCCTGCTGAACAACGCCGGCATCCGGCACGTGGCGCCGGTGGACGAGTTTCCCGTCGACAAGTGGGACGCCATCCTCGCGCTCAACTTCGCGGACGACTCCGCGGGGCAGACCAACGGCACCGCCATCACGGTCGACGGCGGCTGGACGGCGCGGTAGCGCGATGCCGCGCCGTCGCAAGGCCGACGCGGCGGCGCAGGCCGCCCCCCGCCCCGCCGGGGGCGTTCTCGTCACCGGCTTCGAGCCCTTCGGCGGCGATGACACCAATCCCTCGTGGGAGATCTGCCGCGTCCTGCCGGGGGCGGTCGGGCGCGCGCGCATCCACACGCTGCGCGTGCCGACGGAATTCCGGCGCGCCATCGAGACGGTGGCGGCGGAGATCGAGCGCCTCGAGCCCGACGTGGTGCTGCTGCTGGGGCAGGCCGGCGGGCGCGCCGCCCTCTGCGTCGAGCGCGTCGCCATCAACGTCGACGACGCGCGCATCGCGGACAACGCCGGCTGGCAGCCGGTGGACGAGCCGGTCGCGCCGTCCGGCCCCGCCGCGTACTTCGCGACCGTGCCCGTCAAGGCCATGACGGCGGCCATCCGCGCGGCCGGCGTGCCGGCGGAGGTCTCCAACAGCGCGGGCACCTTCGTGTGCAACCACCTGCTGTACGGCGTCCTGCACTTTCTCGCCGCCAGCGGCCGCGCGGCGCGCGCGGGCTTCATCCACGTCCCCTGGCTGGAGAGCCAGGCGGCGGCCCGGCCAGGCTCGCCCTCCATGGCGCTCGCCACCATGGCGCGCGGCGTCGAGGCCGCCCTCGCGGCCGCGCTCGACCACCCGGTTGATGTGAAAATGCCGGAAGGCACGCTCGACTAGGACCGCTTCGCCCATGACCGACCAGCCCCTCTGGCAACCGTCCCCGGAACGCATCGCGGCCTCGAACATGGCCGCCTTCACGGCCTTCGTGAACGACCGCCACGGCACGTCGCTCGCGGGCTACGCGGACCTGCACCGGTGGTCCGTGGATCGCATGGAGGACTTCTGGGTGGCGGTGTGGGACTTCTGCGGCGTGATCGCCGAACGCCGGGGCGGGACCATTATCGCCGACAAGGGCAGGATGCCCGGTGCGCGGTTCTTCCCGGAGGCGAGGCTCAACTTCGCGGAGAACCTCCTTCGGCGCCATCATCCCGGGGGCGAGGCGCCGGAGGATGCCATCGTCTTCTGGGGCGAGGACCGCGTGCGGCAGCGGCTTTCGCGGGCAGAGCTTCGCGCCTCGGTTTCGCGAATGCAGCAGGCGCTCGCCGCCGCCGGCGTGAAGTCGGGCGACCGGGTGGCGGCCTTCATGCCCAACATGCCCCAGACGGTGGTGACCATGCTCGCCGCCGCGAGCCTGGGCGCCACCTTCACGTCCTGTTCGCCGGACTTCGGCGTGCAGGGCGTGGTGGACCGCTTCGGGCAGGTGGAACCGAAGGTCCTGGTCTGCTGCGACGGCTACTACTACAACGGCAAGGTGAACGAGACGCTGCCTCGGATCGCGGAGATCGTGGCGTCGCTGCCGACCGTCGGACGCGTGGTGGTGGTCCCCTACGCCGCGGAGGTGGCCGACATCGCGGCCGTGCCGCGCGCCGTCTCGTGGTCCGCGTTCCTCGCCCCGCATCCGCCGCGGGATCCCGCCTTCGAGCCGCTGCCCTTCGATCACCCGCTCTTCATCCTCTACTCGAGCGGAACGACGGGCGTGCCCAAGTGCATCGTGCACGGGGCGGGCGGCGTGCTGCTCATGCACCTGAAGGAACACGTCCTGCACTGCGACGTGAAGCCGGGCGACCGGCTCTTCTACTTCACCACCTGCGGCTGGATGATGTGGAACTGGCTGGTCTCGGGCCTCGCCGCCGGGGCGACGCTTCTCCTCTACGACGGCTCCCCCTTCCTCGGGCGCGGCAACGTCCTCTTCGACTACGCCGCCGCGGAGGGCATGACGCACTTCGGCACCTCCGCCAAGTTCATCGACGCGCTGGCCAAGGCGGGGCTGGAGCCCGCGAAATCGCACCGCCTGCCGGCGCTGCGCACGATGCTCTCGACCGGCTCGCCGCTCGCGCCGGAGGGGTTCGACTACGTGTACGCCAAGGTGAAGAAGGACCTGTGCCTGTCCTCCATCAGCGGCGGCACGGACCTCGTCGCCTGCTTCGCCGGGGGCGCGCCGATCCTGCCGGTGTGGCGGGGCGAGCTGCAGTGCCGGATGCTCGGCATGAAGGTGGAGGTGTGGAGCGAAGACGGCCGGCCCCTCGAGGGCGAGAAGGGCGAACTCGTGTGCACGGCGCCCTTCCCCACCATGCCGCTGGGCTTCTGGAACGACCCCGCGGGAGCGAAGTACCGCGCCGCCTACTTCGAGACGTACCCGGACGTCTGGCGGCACGGCGACTGGACCGAGGTGACGGCGCACGGCGGCATGGTCATCCACGGACGCTCGGATGCGGTGCTGAACCCGGGCGGCGTGCGCATCGGCACCGCCGAGATCTACCGGCAGGTCGAGCGCCTCGAGGAGGTGGTGGAGTCGCTGGTCATCGGCCAGGACTGGCGGGGCGACGTCCGCGTCGTGCTGTTCGTGAGGCTGCGCGACGGCCTCGCGCTCGACGACGTGCTCGTGCAGCGCATCAAGGACACCATCCGCAACAACACCACGCCGCGGCACGTGCCGGCCGTCGTGGCGCAGGTGAGCGACATTCCGCGCACGAAGTCCAACAAGATCGTCGAACTCGCCGTTCGCGCCGTGGTGCACGGGCAGCCGGTGAAGAACGTGGAGGCGCTTGCGAACCCGGAGGCGCTGGAGCAGTTCCGCAACCGCCCGGAACTGGCCGGATGAGGGCCGCTGCACGGCCTGGCGGCGGGGCGCGCCCGTGACCCTGCGCTCGCCGAGGTTCTACATCCTCGTCTCGGTGGCGACCTCGCTCGTCACGATGGCGCTCAAGACGGGCGCGTGGTACCTCACCGGATCCGTCGGGCTGCTGTCGGACGCGCTCGAGTCGGGCGTCAACCTTGCCGCGGCGCTGGTGGCGCTCATCACGCTGTCGTACGCGCACTCCGGCGAGGACGAGGACCACAACTTCGGCCACGAGAAGGCCGAGTACTTCTCGAGCGGCATCGAGGGGGCGCTCATCTTCGTGGCGGCGGCGGCGATCATCTGGAGCGCCGTGCCCCGGCTGCTCGACCCGCGGGCCCTGGAGGCAGTCGGCGTCGGCCTCGCGCTGTCGGTGCTGGCGGCGGGCGCCAACCTGCTGTGCGGGTGGATGCTGCTCGAGGGCGCGCGCGAGCACCGCTCCATCACGCTGGAGGCCGATGCACACCACCTTCTCACCGACGTGTGGACGACGGTGGGCGTCATCGCCGCCGTGGCCGTGGTGCACTTCACGGGCTGGGTGCTGCTGGACCCGCTCATCGCCATCGCCGTGGCGGTGCAGATCCTGTGGACCGGCGGGTTCCTCATCCGGCGCTCCTTCGAGGGCCTCATGGACAGGGCCATCCCGCCAGACGAGCGGGCGCGGATCATCGCGGTGCTGGAGAAGGTGAAGGCGCAGGGCGGCGACTACCACCGCCTGCGCACGCGCATCTCCGGCAAGAAGAGCTTCGTCGACGTGCACGTGCTCGTGCCGGGCGGCATGAGCGTGCACGACGGCCACGACCTCGCCGAGCGCCTCGAGCGCGAGATCCAGGCCGCCGTCCCGCACGTCGAGGTCCTCACCCACCTCGAGCCCCTCGAGGATCCGCGCAGCTGGGACGACCCTGCCCGCCCCATGGGCGGCAGCTAAAGGCTGAAGGCTGAAGGGGACGCAACCCTTCGTTCTCACTCAGAAGGTGCTGAGGGGGACGCAAGCTTTCATTTTGAGTGAGAAGGAAGGGTTGCGTCCCCTTCAGCCCCAGGCGACGTCGGGATCAAGGGGGAAGATGGGCCGCGGCACGTCGCGGTAGGGGACGCGCGAGAGTACCGGCGTGGTGAGGCCGGGGACGTCCACCTCGATGATGCGCTCGTCCGGGAAGA
>Ga0114939_10001116_pt1 | contig 21641 bp, 22 predicted proteins | sample AshMeaCrysSpring_FD_87196 | JGI IMG/M metagenome (GOLD analysis project Ga0114939, IMG submission 87196) | Groundwater microbial communities from Big Spring, Nevada to study Microbial Dark Matter (Phase II) - Ash Meadows Crystal Spring | ecosystem: Environmental > Aquatic > Deep subsurface >...
GGCCGGCCGTCACCGGGCTGGCGGGCTGTGCGCCGCCTGCGAGTTCGCGCTGCCGGTGGAGCGCCGCGCGCAGGCCCTGCAGCGCTTCCTCGGCCGTCAGGTTGAGGATGTTCTTGTGAAACCCGTGGCCCAGCGCCGGGCCGGGGCGTTGGCCGGGCTCGCCGTGCCAGACCAGCGGCAGGCCGCGCTGCTGGGCCTGGTGCACGTGCAGTGCCAGCTCGGGCTGTTCCAGCCAGGCTTCGTCGATCCGCAGCCACGGATCGGTGGGTGCGGCGTGGTCGAGCAGGTCCAGCAGCAGGGGACGGGATTGCAGGGTCAGCAGCAGCGGCGGTGCGGACTCCGGCCACAACTCGCCGAGCGCGGCCAGCAGGTGGCGGGCATCGACCGGCACTTCGACGTCGGCGTCGACGAACAACTGCACCGCGGCCGGCTGGCGCTGCGGGCTCCACAGCAGCTGGTAACCCAGGGAGATGTTGCCGAGTACCGTTTGCGCCATGGCGGAGGGGGCCGACTACCCCAGGAAGTTGAACAGCGAGAGGCGCTGCACCTGTGCATAGGTCTGCAGGGCCGCACTGTAGCCGGTCTGCTGGTTCTGGAAGTCGGAAATGCCCTTGATCATGTCGATGTCTTCGGCACGCGAGCGGTCAGCCTGCAGTTGCACCGACTTGGTCAGCTGGTTGCTTTCAATGGTGTCGGCGCGGTTCAGCAGGTCGCCGGCGAAGCCGCGCGCGGACTGGATGCGGCCCATGCCGGTGTCGATCTCGGCCAGCGCGCGGGTGAAGGCCTGATTCAGCGTGTGACCGTTCTCGGCGCCGCGGATGCCGGTGATCGCGTCGTCGAGCACCTTGAAGATGTTGGTGGTCGTGCTCGGCGCCACGGCCAGGGTGTCGCCGTTGGCCGGATCGCCGTCCACCCGGATGGCCATGCCGTCGAACTGGATCGACTGCCCCTTGGTGTAGGGCTGGCCGGTGGCCACGGTGGCAGCGGTGGTGGTGTTGACGATGTCGTACGTGGTGACCGGCGGCGTGGTGGCGGTCACGGTGAAGGTGACGGTGTAGTTGTCGCCGGTCACGACCGACGGGTTGACGACCTGGCCGACATCGGTCCACGCGGTGCCGGTGTTGCCGGCGCCGAGCGAGACGTCGAACACGCCGTTGCCGCTGGCGACATTCATCCACACCGCCTGGCCATCCATGGCGCTCGGAATCGCGGTGGTGGAGGCGGCCGCCTGGCCGGCAATGCCGTTGAAGGTGACGCCGGCAATCGCGTCGGTGAACGGTGCGCTGGCGCTGCCCAGGCCACCGAACAGCGGCACGCCGTTGCTGTCGACCTTGTTGGCATGGGCGAACAACTGCTCGCGCAGGGCGGACAGCTGTTGGGCGATGCTGGTGCGGTTGACGCCGGTGTAGCCGCCGTTGCCGGCGCTGACCACCAGGTCGCGGATGCTCTGCAGCGTCTCGGTGGCCTGGCCCAGCGTGGATTCGGCCAGGGCCATGGAGTTCTTCTGCACGTTGAGGGCGCGCTGCTCGGTGTCGATGCGGCTGATGCGCGTCATGGCGCGTTCGGCCTGCGCCGCGCCGGTGGGGTCGTCGCTCGGGCGCAGCACCTTCTTGCCGGCGGTCAGCTTTTCCTGCAGCTCGGCCAGGGCGGTCTGCCGGCTGGACAGCCGGTTCAGCGAATTCTCGTAGGCATTGGCGGTGCTCAGGCGTGCGGTCATGGTCGGTTCTCTCTCTCAGGCCTCAGCGGCCCAGGCTTTGCAGCAGGCTCTCGAACATGGTCTGGGCCAGCTGCATCATCTTGCCGCAGGCCTGGTAGGCCTGCTGGTACTGCAGCATTTTGGCGGCCTCCTCGTCCAGGTTGACGCCGGACACGGCCGAGCGCTGCTGTTCGATGTTGGCGGCGATGTTCTGCGACACCGTGGCGGCGGATTCGGCGCTCTGCACCATCACGCCCACTTCGGCCATCAGGCCGGCGTAGCCGTCGGTCAGCGGGCCGCCGTCGAACATGGCCAGGTCGCGCAGGTTCAGCATGGCCTGGGCGTTGCCGGCGTTCAGCGCCGGGTAGGCGTTGGGCTGCACCGAGTAGGTGTCGCCGGGCTGGGGTGTGCCCTTGAGCGTGAGCGACCAGCCGGTCAGCGGCGGCGCGGTGCTGTACTCGATCGGCTGGCCCGGCGTGTAGGTGTAGACCGTGGCGCCGGTGTCCGAGCGGGTGTAGGTGCTGGCGCTGGTGAAGTTCAGCGTGACGGCCGCCGGTGCCGGCACCGAGCGCGTGACGAGTCCCGCCACCGCCAGTGTGCCGGTGTTGGCCGCCCCCACGCTGGCACTTACGGGGCTGGCCATGGCCAGCCCGCGCGGCGAGGCGAAGGCGGTCTGGATGCTGCCGGCCGCGGTGCTGAAGGGCTTGAGCAGGAAGCGGTCGCCGGTCGCTGCTGCCGCCACGCTCTTGTTGATTTCCAGGCCGTCGATCTGCACCGGGTTGGTGACGGAGAAGTCGAAGGCCGTCACCTGGCCGTCCGACAGGCGCGTGATGCTGCCGGCGGTAGCGGAGGTGAAGGTCAGCTCGTAATCGCTCGGCACGAACTGGGTCGTGCCGGAGGGGTTGGACTGCACGGCCAGGGTCAGCGCCGTGCCGGGCAGCGAATTGGTGCTGGCCGGGTAGCCCGCTGGCATGGCCGCGATGCTGAAGAGGGCCGTGCCGACATTGCCGTTGAGGTCCAGGCCCAGGGCCTGCTGCTCGTTCATGCGCGTGCCGATGGCCAGGGCCATGCGGCCGAGCAGGTTGGTGGCGGTCTGGAGGTCGCCGTTCTTGAACTGCAGCAGGCCGGCAAGTTCGCCGCCGCGCAGCATGGTCTGGTCGAGCGGAGCGCTGATGCCGCTCATGCGGATATTGATCTGGCTCTGGCTCGAGTCGCCTGCATAAGCCGTGGTGCTCAGGTCGATCTGGCCGGCCTTGATGCCCAGCACCAGGGACTGGCTGCCGGCGACGAAGACGTTGACCGTGCCGTCGCTGGACGACACCGTCGAAGTCTGCACGTACTTGTTGAGGTCGTTGATCAGCTGGTCGCGCTGGTCCAGCAGGTCGTTGGGCGTGTGGCCGCTGCCGACGGCGCGGGCGATCTCGCCGTTGACCTTGGCGATCTGGGCGGCCAGCGTATTGACGGCGGCCACGTTGTTCTGCAGCTGCTGCGTCACGCCCAGGCGGATGCTCTCGAGCTGGCTGGCAGCGGACTGGAAGCGCGCCGCCATCTCGTCGGCGCTGGTCAGGGCCACCGAACGGGCAGTGAGGTCCGAGGGAGCGCTGATGATGTCCGAGAACGAATTCATCATGTCGCTGATGGACGCACCCAGGCCGTCGGCGCCGCCGGTGAAGACGCCTTCGAGCTGCTGCAGCTTGTCGTAGCGCGCCGCGTCCGAGGCGGCGACCGACTTCATCAGCGCCGCCTGACGCGTGAGGAAGTCGCTGTAGTTGCGCTGGACGGTGGTGATGTCGACGCCGTTGCCGTAGTAGCCGCCGCCGGTGAACTGGCCGGCCACGTTCTCCACGATCACGCTCTGGCGCGAATAGCCCGGCGTGTTGACGTTGGCGATGTTGTTGCCGACGGTCTCCAGGATCTTCTGGTTGACCAGCAGCGCGCGGGAGCCGACGTTGAGGATGCCACCCATGCTTCAGTTCCTCAGGCCATGGCGCGCTGCAGTTGCAGCGTGGTGTTGATGGCGCGGCTCAGCTTGCTGGCGTAGGCCGGGTCGGTGGCGTAGCCGGCGCGCTGCAGGCCGTTGGCGAAGGCCTGGACCGAGCCGGTCTGCTGGCGCACCTGGGCGTAGCGTGGGCTCTCGGTGATCAGGCGGGCATAGTCGCGGAACGACTCTTCGTACGAGTTGTAGGCGCGGAACTTGGCCACCGTCTTGCGCGGCACGCCGTCGACGTATTCGGTGGTGGTGACCTCGGCCACCTTGCCTTTCCAGCCCGGGCCGGCCTTGATGCCGAACAGGTTGAAGGAGGTCGAGCCGTCGGCGTTGGTGATCTCGCGCCGGCCCCAGCCGGTCTCATGGCCGGCCTGGCCGAGCATGAATCCGGCGGGAATGCCGCTGCTCTGCTCCACCTTGGCGGCGACCTGGTTGAAGCGCTGCACGAAGCTGGTCTGGCTGGCCGTGGGCGAGGCACTGGCGCCGGGCGCCGGCTGGATTGCCGCCTTGTTGGCGGCGCGGCCCACGGTGCTGCCGGCTTGCTCGCTCACGCCCATCTGGCGCGAGAGCTGCTGGGCGATGACCTCGGACAGGCCGCCGGGACGGCCCGACATCTGCACCGACAGCTGCTGGTCCAGCATGTCGTTGGCCAGGTCGCCCTGGGCACTGTCCAGCAGGCCGGATTTCATGGTGGCCTCGCGCATGCTCTTGATCAGCTCGCGCATGAAGAGCGACTCGAACTGCTTGGCGGCCTCCTTGATGGCAGCCGGCGAGTCCTTGCCCGCCTGCAGCTTGATGTGGTTCAGCGAACGCGCATCGAGCGCGAGCGCGTTGGCCGAGGAGAGATCGCCGGAGCTCATGTCAGATGACCTCCAGCTCCGCGTTCAGCGCCCCCGCTGCCTTGATGGCCTGCAGGATGGCCAGCAGGTCCTGCGGCGTGGCACCCAGCGCGTTGAGCGCGCGCACCACGTCCGACAGCTGCGGCGAAGCAGGTACCTGGATCAGGATACCGGGCTCCTGCTTGATCTGGATGTTGGCTTTTTCGGTCACCACCGTTTGGCCGGCCGACAGTGGGCCGGGCTGGCTGATCACCGGGGTGGAGCTGATGCTGACCGACAGGTTGCCGTGCGCAATGGCGCAGGGGCCGAGTGTGACTGCCTGGTTCAGCACCACCGAGCCGGTGCGCGAGTTGATGACCACCTTGGCCGCGCCAATGGAGCGCTCCAGCGGCAGCTCTTCCATCTCCGCGATGAAGGTGACGCGCGCGTTCGGGTCGGTTGGCGCCAGCACGTCCACGGTGCGGCCGTCGAGCGCGCGGGCCACGCCGCTGCCGAAACGGCTGTTGATGGCCTCGGCCACGCGGCGCGCGGTCTGGAAGTCGGAAGCGTCCAGCCCCAGGCGGATGCTGTTGCCTTCGAGCAGCGGCGTCGGCACGGCGCGCTCGATCTGGGCGCCGTTGGGCACGCGGCCGGCGCTCAGGTGGTTGATCTGGACCTTGCTGCCGCCGGCCGCCGCACCGGCGCCGGCCACGATCAGGCTGCCTTGGGCCAGCGCATAGACCTCGCCGTCGGCGCCCTTGAGCGGGGTGGAAATCAGCGTGCCGCCCTTGAGCGACTTGGCGTTGCCCAGGGAGGAGACCGTCACGTCCATGGTCTGGCCCGGGCGGGCGAAGGCCGGCAACTGGGCTGTGACGAGCACGGCGGCCACGTTCTTGAGCTGCAGCCGCGACACCATGTCGGGTGCCAGGGTGATGCCCATCTGCTGCAGGTAGTTGCCCAGGCTCTGCGTGGTGTAGGGCATCTGGGTGGTCTGGTCGCCGGTACCGTCCAGGCCGATGACCAGGCCGAAGCCGGTCAGCTGGTTGCTGCGCACGCCCTCGATGGCCGCCACTTCCTTGATGCGCGCGGCGTGGGCCGGCAGGCCCGCCAGCGCCCAGGCGGCCAGCAGGCCGGCGGCCAGGCGCAGCAGCCGGTTCAGCAGGGAGGAGTGTGGACGGGCGTTCATGGCGTGGGACTCAAGTACTGGCGTAAACGGTCGATACAGTCGATACCGGTTGGTTTGATTCTGTATCGGCTCAGAACGGCAAAAAGCTGAAAAAGAACCGCATTAACCAGCCAACTGTCTGCGCTTCGTTCTGGGCACCGCGTGCCTTGGATTCGACGCGTACGTTCGCCACCTGGCTGGAGTTCACGATATTGCCGGGCTGGATCGAACGCGGGTTCACCGTGCCCGAGAAGCGCAGCACGTCGACGTTCTGGTTGACGCCGATCTGTTTTTCCCCCACTACCAGCAGATGCCCGTTGGGCAGCACTTCAGCCACCGTGGTGGTGATCGAGCCGGAGAAGGTGTTGGCGCTTTCGGTGCCGCCCTTGCCGGAGAAGTCATTGGCCGAGCTGGCGCCGATACGGGTGCGGTCGACGGCCGCGGCATCCGGGAAGTCCAGCCCCGGCACGGCCGTGATCGAGCCGCTGGCGCTGGTGGTGCGGTTGGCGGTGGTGGTGGACTTCTGGCTGGCCGTGACGTTCTCGACGATGCGGATGGTCACGATGTCGCCGACGAAGCGCGCGCGCGGATCCTCGAAGCCGGGTCGGTAGCTGACCTGCTGGTACAGGCTGCCGCTGGCGCGCTGCGCCACGGGCTGCTCCTGCATCACCGGCTTGACCTCGGCGAAGTCGACCTTGGGCTGCATGGTCTCGCAGCCGGCGCACAGGCCGGTCACGACGACGACCCAGCCCAGGCGCTGCATGGTGGAGTAGACGTTGGTGCTCATCACAGTTGTCCCAGTTTCTGCAGCATCTGATCCGAGGTCTGGATGGCCTTGGAGTTCATTTCGTAGGCGCGCTGGGTCTGGATCATGGTCACCAGTTCCTGCACCACGTTGACGTTGGAGGTCTCCAGGTAACCCTGCATCAGCGTGCCCATGCCGTTGAGGCCGGGGGTGCTGGTGTTGGGCTGGCCGGAGGCGGCGGTTTCCACAAACAGGTTCTGGCCGCGCGGCTCCAGGCCGGCCGGATTGATGAAGCTGGCCAGGGCGATGTTGCCGATCTGGCGGTTGACCATGCGGCCGCCTTCCTTGACCGAAGCCGTCACCGAGCCTTCGGCGCTGATGGCGATGTTCTCGGCATCCGCCGGCACGGTGATGCCGTTGGCCACCGGAAATCCGCTGTTGGTCACCACCTGGCCCTGGGCGTTGATCTTGAACGAACCGTCGCGCGTGTAGGCGATGGAGCCGTCCGGCATGGTGACCTGGAAGAAGCCGTTGCCCTGGATGGCCACGTCGAGGTTGTTGCCCGACTGCTGCACATTACCTTGGGTGAACTGGCGTGCGGTGCCGACCACGCGCACGCCGGTGCCGAGCTGCAGGCCGGTGGGCAGTTGCGACTGCTCGGTGCTGTTGGAGCCGACCTGGCGCAGGTTCTGGTACATCAGGTCCTCGAACGCCACGTTGGAGCGCTTGAAGCCGGTGGTCGAGACGTTGGCCAGGTTGTTCGAGATGGTGTCCAGCTGCATCTGCTGGGCTTCCATGCCGGTCTTGGAGATCCACAGGGAGTTGATCATGATGGGGTCCTTGTCGGTTCAGGCGTTCAGCCTTGCAGGTTCAGCAGCTTGCCGGCTGTGCGGTCGTTCGATTCGGCGGTCTGCAGCAGTCGCATCTGCGCTTCGAACTGGCGCGCGGTCTGGATCATGCCGACCATGGTTTCGACGGCGCTCACGTTGGACGACTCCAGCGCGCCGACCATCATGCGGGCGTTGGCGTCGTTGGGCAGCGGATCGCCGCCGGCGGTGCGGAACAGGCCGTCGTCGCTGCGCTTGATCGGCGCGTCAGCGGTCGGGGTGACGAGCTTGAGGCGGCCCACCGTCTGGCTGGGTTGGCCGGCCAGTTTGGCGCTGATGGTGCCGTCGCTGCCCAGGCTGATGATGGAGCCGGGCGTGATGTTGATGGGGGCGCCGCCGTCGGACAGCACAGGCAGGCCGGCCATGGTCTGCAGCGTGCCGTCCGGCCCGATCTGGAACGAGCCGTTGCGGGTGTAGGCCTCGGTGCCGTCCAGTCCCTGCACGGCAAACCACGAATTGCCTTGGGCCATGGCGTCGAGGTCGCGTCCGGTCTGCTGGGCCGAGCCGGGTGTGTTCAGGTGCCCGCTGGTGGCCTCCAGCGCGAACACCCGGGTGGTGGCGCCGTCGCCGCGCAGCGGCACGGCACGGTAGGCAGACAGCTCGGCCTTGAAGCCGGTCGTCGACACATTGGCCAGGTTGTTCGACAGCACGGACTGCCGGTGCGCGGCCGCATTGGCGCCGGTCATCGCGGTGTAGATCAGACGGTCCATGACAGGGGCTCCTCAGTGCTGGGCGGCAAGGGCATCAACGCAGGGTGGTCAGCGAAGACAGCGCCTGGTCCTGCGTCTTGATGGTCTGGACGTTGGCCTGGTAGGCGCGTTGCGCCGTCATCATGGCCACGAGTTCGGCCGTCAGGTCGACGTTGGAATCTTCCAGCGCACCCGAGCGCACCGAGCCCAGGCTGGCGGTGGTGGGCTCGCCCAGCACCGCCAGACCGGAGGCGTTGGTGGCCATCCAGTTGCCGCCGCCCACCGGCTGCAGGCCCTGGTTGTTGCGGAAGGACGCCAGCTGGATCTGGCAGGCGTCGATGCTCTTGCCGTTGTCGTAGCGGGCCGTGATGACGCCGGACTCGGAAATCTTCAGGCCGCTGAAAGAGCCTTCGGAGTAGCCGTCCTGGTCCAGCGTGGTCAGGCTGTAGCTGGAGGCGTACTGGGTGGAGTTGGTGAAGTCCACATTGGCGTTGAAGGTGCCGATGGCGGTGGTCCAGGTGATCGGCAGCGATTCAGCGGCCGATGCCGTGAACGTTGTCGTCGCGTTGTCCCAGATGTCGACGGCTTGCAGCGCGCCATTGGCGTCAAATGTCAAACGACCGATGTCGTTGGCATCCAGCGCCGGCGGCACCGGGGTGGTGGCCGGGTCGTTGGTGGTGCGCACCGCCCACTGGTTGGTGGCGATCTTGCGGATGTACAGCTGCACGTCCTTGGTGTTGCCCTGCGAGTCGTAGGTGGTGAACGTGGGCGACACGTCAAAGGCCTTGGGGGAGGTCCACACGGCCGAGCCGGCGTTCAGGTTGAAGGCCAGCTCGACATTGGTGGTGGCCGACGGCGGGTAGCGGCGCGTGGTGTCGATGAACAGCGCACCAGCGCCCGGCGGCGTGGTGGTGTTGTTGTAGCCGAACAGTTTCTCGCCGTTGTTGTTGACGATGAAGCCGTCGGCGTCGAGCTTGAAGATGCCGGAGCGGCTGTACAGCGACGGCTTGTCGCGGTCCAGGCCCTGGGCGTTGAGCGGGATCAACGGGAAGAAGCCGTCGCCGTTGATGGCAATGTCCAGCGTGTTGCCGGTGACCGAGATGTTGCCCTGCGAGAACTCCTGCGAGATGGCGGAGATTTCCACGCCGATACCGGTCTGACCGCCCGAGCCGCCGGCACCGAGCGTGGAGGCGATCACCTCGGCGAACTCGGCACGCGAGCGCTTGGCGCCGGCCGTGTTGGCGTTGGCGATGTTGTTGCCGATGACGTCCAGGTTCTTGCTGGCGGCATTCAAGCCGGAAAGGCCGGTCTGGAAACTCATGATCTAGGCTCCTTGGTGGAAGATGTCTGACAGGGTCTGGTGATGTTCAGTAGATGGCGGCGACGTCGCTGTAGCTGACGCTCTTGCCGCTGAGCAGGTTGAGCTTGAGCACACCCGCCTCGCTGCTGACGGATTCAACGGTCTCGACCGTCATGGGGCGGGCGGACACGGCCGTGCTGCCGTTCTTGGCGCTGACCGACAGCTTGACCGTCTGGCCCTGGTAGGCCGAGGCATCCCAGGTGAAGGCGTGTTGGCCGGCCTCACGGGCGCCGAGGTCGAAGGTATCGATCACCTGGCCGCCGGGGGTGCGCAGCTCGATGGTGACGGAGCTTGCCGAAGACGACAGCTCCACGGCACCGGCGGCCACGCCTTTGCTCACGCTCAGCGTATCGCCGGCCAGCATCACCTGGTGGCCGATCATGTTGGCGCCCTGCAGGATCTGCATCGACATGAACTGCGATGACATGGATTTCATGGTCTCGTTGAGCTGGCTGATGCCGGTGACCGTGTTGATCTGCGCCATCTGGCTGGTCATCTGCGCGTTGTCCATCGGATTCATCGGATCCTGGTTGTTCAACTGCGCGACCAGCAGCTTGAGGAAGCGGTCCTGCATCTCCGACGCGTCGAGCGTCGTCAGGGTCTTGGCACTGGAGGTGCTGGAGGCGCTGGACGTGGAGCCGGTGGAAGAGACGGTGGTCATGGTGTTTCCTTCGGTGCTTACTGACCCATCTGCAGAGTCTTGAGCAGCAGCGTCTTGGCGGTGTTCATCACTTCGACATTGTTCTGGTAGGAGCGCGAGGCGGAGATCATGTTGACCATCTCCTCGACGGCATTGACGTTGGAGTGCGTCACATAACCCTCGGCATCGGCCATCGGGTGGCTCGGGTCGTGCACGCGCTTGCCGGGTTCCTGGTTCTCCTTGATGTCGCGCACCTTGACGCCGGCCGAGGCCTGCGAGTCCATCAGGACGGTTTCGAACACGACCTGGCGACCCTTGTAGACCTTGCCGTCCGGGCCGGCCACGGCGTCGACGTTGGCCAGGTTGCTGGCCACCACATTGAGGCGCTGCGACTGCGCGCTGACCGCGCTGCCGGAGACACCGAAGATGGAGAACATGGACATGGCGAAACTCCTGAAGATCGCAATGAATGGGTTACTGACCCTGGATCGCGCTCAAGAGTGTCTTGGCGCTGCCGTTGATGAAACGCAGGGTGGATTCGTAGCGCACCGAGTTGTCGACGAAGTTGGCGCGCTCGCGGTCGAGGTCGACGCTGTTGCCGTCCAGGGCGGGCTGACTCTGCGGGGCGTAGGCCAGGCGCGTGCCGGCGCCCAGTTCGCCGGTGCTGCTGGCCAGCGGGATGTGGCGGCCGTTGGTGGCGCTGGGACCCAGGCGCGCGGCAGAGGGCTGCGTGGCGTTGCCCATGGCGTTGGCCATGGCCTCACGGAAGTTGACGTCGCGTGCCACGTAGCCCGGGGTGTCGGCATTGGCGATGTTGCTCGCAATGACGCGCTGGCGCTCCGCGCGCACCACCAGTGCCTTGGCGTGGAAGTCCAGGTTGTTGGTCATCTGTGCAAACATGAATCGCCCCTTTCGTATCGGCGCTGCAGTGGCATGCGGAGCCACTGGCGTACGGAAATTATGGAAAGAACTTGAATTTCCGAGCCGGGGAAATGCGGGCCAATTCGCCCTCATTTGCGGGATTTGCGGGCAGCCTGCCTGCCTATAGTTGCACGCTAGGGGGCGTCTCCCCGGCAGTCCTTTCGGGGGCTGCGGACCGTCCAAGGAAGCAACACATGTCTGAACACACAACGCTCACTCTTCTCGGCCGCGGCTGGCGCCGCATGCTGGCCGTGCCGATGGTCGCGCTGCTGCTGGGCCTGGGCACGGTTGCCCAGGCGCAGATGGCGGCTGCCGATCCGGACTACCTGGGGCCCACGCGCCGCTGGCTGGATCAGGCGGTGGCCGAGGCACAGTCGGCCGCGGCGACGCCGCTGCGCATGGAGGTGCATGTCGGCGCACTCGACAGCCGTCTGCGGCTGGCGCCGTGCGCACGTGTCGAGCCCTACCTGCCGCCGGGCACCCGCCTTTGGGGACGCAGCCGCCTGGGGCTGCGCTGTGTTGATGGCGTGGGCCGCTGGAATGTCTTCCTGCCCATCACCATCAAGGCCGTGGGCCAGGCCTGGGTGCTGCGCCGCGACGTGGCCCCCGGCACCGTGCTGGGCCCGGAGGATGTGATGGAAGCCGAGGTCGACTGGGCGGAAGATCCCAGCCCTGTCGTGGCCGATGCCGCCCAATGGGTGGGTCAGGTGACGGTGCGCGCCCTGGGCACCGGGCAGGCGTTGCGCCAGAACATGGTGCGGCCGGCCCAGGTATTCCAGGCCGGGGCCCAGGTCCGCGTGGTGGCTCAGGGCACCGGTTTTCAGATCATGGCCGACGGCCAGGCGATCTCGCCCGGCATCGTCGGTCAACTCGCACGTGTCCGAATGGACAATGGCCGCGTGATGTCCGGAACGGTGCTGGATGCCCGTACAGTCAAATTGGAAATGTAGAAAGCTGCCGAAAAAAGATGCAGAAAGGCCTAAAGTAGGCCATGATTGCGCCGATAACTCTCGTACAAGGCTACGTCCACGTGGCCTCTGGAGAACGTGATGAAAATAGGTCAACCATCAGATTTGCCGGTGTCCCCGTCCCAGACGGGTGTCGGCGCTGCTGCATCCGCCAAAGCCAACCAGCAAAGCCAGGGCGCGGCGTCGACGGCGACGCGAGAAGCCAGCAGTGCCACCAGCACCGCCAGCGTGGCGGTCACGGTGTCGGCCCAGGTGCGTTCGATGGCCCAGGCCGAGCGGGCGGGCGCCAGTGCTGTGATCGACATGGACAAGGTCAATGCCGTGCGGGATGCCATCGACAACGGCACCTACGTCGTGGACCCGGAAGCCATCGCCGACAAGCTCCTGGCCAACGCCAAGGAAATGCTGGACCGTTCCCGCGGCTGATCGGCCGCACCCGGAGATAAAGCCATGCTGCCCACCGAAATCGAACACCAGTTGTTGCAGATCGAAGTCCAGTGCGAGGCACTGGCGGCGGCGGTGGTCGATGGCGAGCCGCAGGCTCTGGAAGCGCTGGCCACCCGGTTCCGCCAGGCTGCGCTCGACCTGACGCGCAGCGTGGAAGCCCAGAACCTCGACCGTGCCGACGTGCACGACTTCAAACTGCGGCTGAAGAAGCTGGCCCTGTCCGTGGCCATCCACCGCGGCAGCCTGGCGCGCCAGGCTGCCCTGACCGAGCGTGCGCTGCATGCGCTGGTGCCGGCCACCCAGGAGCAGACCTACGCCAGCGGGCCATATGGCGCTGCGGCGCGGCAGAGCGGCGCCTTCAAGGTGCTGACGGCCTGAGCATCACGCCAACTCGCTTTCTGTCGCCGCTGGTCACAGACGGCTGGGCGCAACGAAAAAGGGCTGCCACGGCAGCCCTTTTGCATGGTCGGCCTCGCGCCTTCAGTGGGTGCGCATCTTCGCCCGCAGGCGGGCGATCGACTGGCTGTGCAACTGGCACACGCGCGATTCGGTAACCCCCAGCACGGCGGCGATTTCCTTCAGGTTCATGTCCTGCTCGTAGTACATGCTCATGATGTACTGCTCGCGTTCGGGCAACCCCTTGATGGCTTCGACCAGCGACTGGCGCAGGCGCTGGTTGCGCAGCAGCTGCATCGGGTCGCCTTCGTCGTCGACCATGTGGCGGTCGAGAAAGCTGTCATCGCCCTCGCTGCCGGACATGTCTTCCAGATAGACCAGTTGGGTGCCCTGCACCTTGCCCAGCAGGGTCTGGTAGTCGGCCAGGCTCATGCCGAGCTCGGCGGCGATCTCGGATTCGCTCGGGCTGCGGCCCAGGCGGTGCTCCAGGCGGTGCAGCGCACCTTCGATCTCCTTCTGGCTCTTGCGTGAGCCGCGGCTCATCCAGTCGTTCTCACGCAGCTCGTCGATCATGGCGCCGCGGATACGCTGGGTGGCGAAGGTCTCGAACTGCACGCCCTGCGTGGCCTCAAAGCGGGTCAACGCTTCGGACAGGCCGATCAGGCCGACCTGGATCAGGTCGTCCACCTGCACGCTGGGCGGCAGCTTGGCCATCATGTGATGCGCCAGGCGCCGCACCAGGGGCGAATACTGCCGGATCAGGGCATCGCGGTCGAGTTGGCCTTTGGCGGTGTACATCAATGACTCCTCATCCCGTTGTCATTGTCGTTCAGGGCGGTATGCCAGCCGGGGCGGGCGGTCGCCCATGGCTGCGCAGCGCCGTTTTCCAGCAGACGCAGCGCCAGCCGGTTGACGTCGCGCATGGCAGGATCGCTGCCCGTGCGCATGTCGACGCACAGGGTGTTCACCTGGCAGCCGAGAAAGCTGCGGGCGCAGTCCTGCAGGCTCTTGTTGAGGTTCTGGCCGCACGCCTTGCTGCTCTGATCGGAGGCATCCACCATGGAAACAATGGTAGGTTGAAGGCGGCCGTTGATCAACAGCGATTTGAGCGCCTGGTAGGCAGTCAGTACGGAGCTGCCGGTGGCGGAGACGGCCAGCAAGGGCGCGAGGCCGCTGTCGGGCATACGCTCGGCCAGCACGGCGGCGGGCGCGTACAGCAGCACCACGTCGTAGTTCTGGAACAGCTGTTCCAGCTGGCCCAGGGGCTGGGTGTAGCCGGCCTGGGGCGCGCCGTTGAACAGCTGGCGCAGGCCCAGGCCAGCAGGGTAGATCGGCCACGCCATGTCAACGGCTTCGCGCGGCAGTTCCTCGCTGCGGCATTGCGGATCAAGCAGCTGCTGCAGGCCGGGCTGCTGCGGCGTCTCGCTGTGCGTGGCGTCGAGCACCACGACCGGGTAACCCAGCTCGGTCCAGGCGGCGCAGAGGTCCCACAGCAGCGGCAGCTCGCTCGCGCGGTCGCCGTGGCTGGCCATGACCACCAGCCGCGGTGCGGTGTGCGACGCCAGTCCTTGCAGGCCGGCGCCTTGGTGGAGGCCGGTTTCAAGCATGGAGCATCCCCTGCGGCATCAGGGCCGGCTGGCTGAAGATGAAGCCGAGGTCGGAGGCCTGCGGGTCGTAGGCCGACTTGCCCGGCGCACGCATCGACATGCGCACCAGCTTGGCGGCGTCGGCCGACTCCCAGTCTTCCGGCACGCGCTGGCCGGTGGTGACACCGCGCAGCAGCAGCTGGTGCCGGATGGCGGCATCGAGCGCCGGGCCGAGCTTGACGGCTTCGTCGATCTTGGACAGCACTGCCTGCTGCACGCCGGTGGCGCGGAAGGAGGCAACAGTTTCGTCGAGGATCTCGCCCTGGCCGCCGGCGTTGAGCACCAGCAGGCGGTTCACGCCCGGCAGGTCCAGCACTTCCAGCAGTTCGCGCTTGCGCGGATCGCGCGGCGCGACGCCAGTGGTGTCGATCAGGATCATCTTCTTGTTGGCCAGCAGGCCCAGCAGGTCCTGCAGCGCGGCCTGGTCATGCGCCAGGTGCGCGACCACGCCGAGCATGCGGCCGTAGGTGCGCAGCTGTTCGTGGGCGCCGATGCGGTAGGTGTCCAGCGTGATCAGGCCGACGCTGGCCGGGCCGTACTGGCGGGCGCACAGGCCGGCCAGTTTGGCGGCCGTGGTGGTCTTGCCGACGCCGGTGGCACCAACCAGGGCGTAGATGCCGCCTTCTTCCGGCAGCGAGCGGCTGCCGGCATCGGTCTTGAGGTTGCGTTCCAGCACGTCCATCACCCAGCGCACCGACTCGGTGGCACCCAGACTGTCGGGCATTTTCTCCAGCATGGCGCGCGCCAGGGCGGGGGAGTAGCCGGCGCGGATGAGCTTGAGCATCAGGTTGGAGTGGATCGGGTTCTGGCGCGCCTGGCCGAGCCAGGCCAGCGTGTTGAAGCGCTCCTCGATCAGCTCCTTCATGGCGTGCAGTTCATCGACGATGCCCTTGGGCATGGCCGTCGCTTGCTGCGGCTGCGGTGCCGGCGCGGTGGCCACAGCCGGTGCCGGGCGGGCCTGGGTGGCGCCTTCCATGCGCAGGGCTTCGAGCTTTTCGCTGAAGCGGCTCGAGGCCGGGGCGGGCGCCTCGTCCTGCGGAATGATCTTGATCGACTCCTGGCGGCGACGCAGCATGCGCTCGCGCACATAGTCCTGGAACGACAACGTGCTCATGGCCAGCTGGTCGGCGTCCTGTTCCACCTGAGTTTGGGTGCTCGGTGCGGCGCTCTTGGCCGGTTTGGCGGCCGGGGCAGCGGCGGTGACGCGTGCCGGCTTGGCGGCGGCTGCGGCCTCCTGCGGTTGATCCAGGGCGGACAGCGTTTCCTCGCCCGTGGCCAGCACTTCAACGCCGGTGGCGGTCGGACGGTTCGACAGGATCAGCGTGCCATCACCGAAGGCCATGCGGGCCTTGGCAAGCGCTTCGCGAGAGGTCGGAGCGTGAAAGCGTTGAATGTTCATGATGTTGCGCCTCTGAGAATCGGGCCGATACGGATGGTGTGGGTTTCAGGAATCTCGCTGTGGGCCAGCACCTGCAGACGGGGGGCGACGCGACGCACCAGGCGGGCGATCGCGTTGCGGATGGCGTCGGGCACCAGCAGGCAGGCCGGCACGCCGATCTCCTCCTGCTTGAGCGCCACCTCGGCGGCGCTGCGGCTGAGCATGTCGGCCACGCCGGGGTCAAGCGAGGGGCCGCTGGCATTGCCCAGGGCCTGCATCAGCAGGCGCTCCAGCGGCGGGTCGATGGCAATGACGTTGAGCTCGCGCGACGGGCCGTAGATCTGCTGCACGATGGCCGGCGAGAGGGCCACGCGCACGCGCTTGGCCAGTTCCACCGGGTCGCTGGTGACGCTGGCGTGTTCGGCGATGGCTTCGATGATGGTGCGGATGTCGCGGATATGCACCGATTCCTCCAGCAGCAGCTGCAGGACTTTCTGGAAGACGGCGATCGAGACCATTTTCGGAACCACTTCTTCGATCAGTTTCGGCGCCAGCTTGCTGACATGCTCCACGAGTTGTTGCGTCTCCGTGCGGCTCAGCAATTTCGCCGCATGGACCTGCATCAAGTGTGACAAATGGGTCGCCATCACGGTCTCGGAATCAACGACGGTAAAGCCGGCCATTTGTGCCGCTTCCTTCTGGCGCTCGTCGATCCAGTGCGCCGGCAGGCCGAAGGCAGGGTCGGTGGTGGCGGTGCCGAGCAGCGGCGTGGTGATGCCGCCCGGGTTGATGGCGAGGTACATGCCGGGGAAGGCTTCGCTTTCGCCGACGATGACGCCGCGCAGCGTGATGCGGTAGCCGCTGGGCTTGAGTTCGAGGTTGTCACGCACATGCACCGGCGGCGGCAGGAAGCCCACCTCCTGCGCAAACTTGCGGCGCACGCCCTTGATGCGCGTCAGCAGGTCGCCCTGGCGGTTTTTGTCGACCAGCGTGATCAGGCGGTAGCCGAGTTCCAGGCCCAGCTGGTCCACCGGCTGCAGGTCGTCCCAGCTGGCTTCGCCGTCAGGCGCGGTCACCGCCTTCGCCTCTTCGGCCGGCGACGGTGGCGGCTTGTGCGCCAGTACCCAGGCGATGTAGCCGAGGATGCCGGCGATGGACAGGAACACCAGGTGCGGCATGCCCGGCACGATGCCCAGCACGCCCATGATGCCGGCGGTGATGCCCAGCACGCGCGGCGAGATGAGCATCTGGTCCATGATCTGGCGGCCCAGGTCCTGCTCCTTGCCGACACGCGACACCACCATGGCGGCGGCCACCGAGATCAGCAGGCCGGGAATCTGGGCCACCAGGGCGTCACCGACGGCCAGCAGGATATAGCTGTCGGCGGCCTGGCCCAGGCTCAGGCCGTGCTGGGCCACGCCGACGATGAGGCCACCGATGATGTTGATGAAGAGGATCAGGATGCCGGCGATGGCGTCGCCGCGCACGAACTTGGAGGCACCGTCCATGGAGCCGAAGAAGTCGGCTTCCTCGGCCACTTCGGCACGGCGGCGCTTGGCCTCCTTCTCGTCGATGGTGCCGGCCGACAGGTCGGCATCCACCGCCATCTGCTTGCCCGGCATGGCGTCCAGCGCAAAACGCGCCGACACCTCGGCAATGCGCTCGGCGCCTTTGGTCACCACCACGAAGTTGATGACCACCAGGATGGCGAACACGATCAGGCCGACGGCGAAGTTGCCGCCAATCAGGAAGTGGCCGAAGGCCTCGATCACGGCGCCCGCCGCACCGGCGCCGGTGTGGCCTTCCAGCAGCACGACGCGGGTGGAGGCGACGTTGAGCGACAGGCGCATCAGCGTGGTCAGCAGCAGCACGGCCGGGAAGGCGGCAAAGTCCAGCGGCCGCAGCATGAAGGCCGCCACCATCATCACCATCAGGGCGACGGAGATGTTGAGGGTGAAGAACACGTCCAGCAGCCAGGCCGGCAGCGGCAGCACCATCATGGACAGGATGACCACGACCAGCAGCGGCGCGGCGATGCCCTGCAGCATCGAGGAGTTGCTGCCGAACCATTGCTGGAGGGATTTCAGTTGCGTGTTCATGATGCGGCGGCGGTCTTGGCCAGGGGATCGAGTTCGGGCGGCACTTCAGGCTGCGGCAGGTCGCCCGGCATGGGGCCTTCGCCGCGCAGCGCGGCCTTGAGACGGTAGACGTAGGCCAGCACCTGGGCGACGGCGGTGTACAGGCTGGCGGGAATGCTCTCGTCCAGTTCGGCGTTGGCGTACAGCGCGCGCGCCAGCGGCGGCGACTGCAGCACCGGAATCTCGTGCGCCTTGGCGATGTCGCGGATCTTCATGGCCAGCAGGTCGGCGCCCTTGGAGATCACGCGCGGCGCGCTCATGGTGGCTTCGTCGTACTGGATGGCCACGGCATAGTGGGTCGGGTTCATCACCACGAAGTCGGCCTTGGGCACCGCCTTGATGCTGCTGCGCTGCGCGATTTCTCGTGCTTTTGCGCGCATGCGGCCCTTCATCTGCGGATTGCCGTCGGATTCCTTGTGCTCATCCTTCATTTCCTGGCGCGACATCTTGAGCTGTGATTTGTGCAGGAAGTTCTGCAGCGGCAGGTCGATCAGGGCCACCAGCAGGATCACCACCAGCAGCAAGCCCATGCCGACGGTCAGCCAGTCCATCAGGTGGCGCAGCGAGGAGACGGAAGGCTGCAGCACCAGGCCGGCCAGGGTGCCGGCGCCGGACTTGAGGAACATGGCGGCGATGACGATCAGGATGATCGACACCAGGGTCATCTTCACGATCTCGGCCAGCTTCTTCTTGGAGAACAGGCCGGAGATGCCCTGGAGCGGGCTGAGCCGGCTGAAGTCCGGCATGACGGGTTTCAGGCTGGCCACCCAGCCGCCGCCGGCGATCGCGCTGAGCACAACGGCGACCATGATGATGGCTGCGAAGGCAATGGCGCCGCTCATGCCGGTCCAGACCATGTCCTGCATGCGGTCCATCATGGTACCGGGCTGCAGCACGGTGGCGGCGTCAAACGAGAGCTGCTGGCTCAGAGCGAGCTTGAGGCGTTCGAACAGCAGTGGCGACAGGCCCAGCACGGCCGCCGCGGCGGCACCCAGCACGGCGAGGTGCGTCAGGTCGGTCGAGCGCGCGACCTGGCCTTCGGAACGCGCTTTCTGCAGCTTGCGTTCCGAGGCCGGTAAATTGCGATCCTGACTGCTTTCCATGGTGGCGGGACGTTGAGGTTCCCGCCATTGTCGTTAACGACCCGGCAAACTAAAGGGCAAAAAGAGGGGGTTTGGCCGGCTACTTTTCCAATGGCCGCCGGCGTGGCGGTGAGGGTCAGAAACCCAGGCTGGCGAGCAGGTCGTCCACCTCGGACTGGCTGGTCACGACATCGGCGTTGCCTTCGGCGTTGACCACCGGCCCTTGCAGCACCGGATGGCCTTCCCCGTCCGGTGCGGCGGGGGCCGGTTTGGGCAGCACGGCGTCCGGCGGCGCGGTCTGGATCAGCAGCTGCACCAGCTGGTCTTCGATGTTGGTTGCCAGGTTGACGACGCGGGCGATCACCTGGCCCGTGAGGTCGTGGAAGTCCTGCGCCATCATGATCTCGGTCAGGTGCTGGTCCAGGGCCTGGTTGGCCTGCTCGACATCTGTCAGGAAATTCATGATGTGGCCCTTGGCCACGGCGGCGACCGGATCCTTCACCATCAGCGCCTTGATGCGCTGCGTCTCGGTGGTCAGTTGGTCGTGCTGGCTTTTGGCCTGGTCGACGCGGTTCAGCACCTTTTCAGCGGCCTCGCCGGTCAGCCGAGCAATGTAGGACAGACGGCTCTTGGCGTCGGGCAGCTCTTCCGCCGTGCCGCGCAGCTTCTCTGCCAGGCCGAGCTCGCGCAGCGTGTCGTGCAGCTGCCGGGTCAGCTGGCCGATCTTGTGGTGGACGTCGGGGCTGGCCCCGTCGCCCGGGCCGGGTGTGGAATCGCCGGTCTCCATGGTCACTGCAGCCCCATTTTCTTGAGGATGTGGTTCAGCTTGTCCTCCAGCGTGGCCTTGGTGAAGGGCTTGACGATGTAGCCGGCGGCGCCTTGCTGGGCGGCCAGCACGATGTCTTCCTTGCGTGCCTCGGCCGTCACCATGAGGACCGGGATGTGCTTGAGTTTGTCGTCCTTCTTGATCTCGGCCAGCAGCTGGAAGCCGTTCATGTTCGGCATGTTGATGTCGCTGACGACGAAGTCAAAGTTGCTGGCGCGCAGCTTTTGCAGGGCGACCACGCCGTCTTCGGCCTCGTCGGCCTCGCTGAACCCGCTTTCCTTGAGCAGGTTGCGCACGATGCGTCGCATGGTGGAGAAGTCGTCAACAACAAGAAATCGGAGCTGGTTGGCCATAAGTGACCCTTTCAATGGCTTTGAGCCGGATTATCGCAAGTATGAACGGATTTCATGATGCCTGGGCCCGTCAGCGGGGCGCGGTTTCCCCGGCATCGGTGTCGGGTAAGGATGATAAGGGCAGCGGGTTGAGGCCCAGCAGGCGTTCTTCCGCCTCCCGGGTCATGACCAGGATGCTGATGCGCCGGTTGATCGGGCTCAGCGGGTCGGCCGGCTCCAGCGGCACGGCAGACGCCAGGCCGACGACCCGGGCCACCTTGTCGTCCGGCATGCCGGCGGCTATCAGTTCGCGTCGCGAGGCGTTGGCGCGGTCGGCCGACAGCTCCCAGTTGCTGTAGCCGCGCTGGCCGCTGCCGTACTGGGCGCGGTCGGTGTGGCCGTCCAGGCTGATCTTGTTCTCCACACCGCTCAGGGCGCTGCCGATCTCCCGCAGGATGTCGCGCATGTAGGGCTTGACCACGGCGCTGCCGGTGTCGAACATGGGGCGCTTCTGGTCGTCGACGATCTGGATTTGAAGCCCGTCCGGCGTGATCTGGAGCCGGATCTGGGAGCTGAACTCCGCCAGCTTGGGGTTGTTGGAGAGCACGCCGCTGATCTTGGCGCTCAGGGCGGCCAGTTTCTTGGCGTCCTGCCGGGCCGCCTCGGCGCGGGCAGCCTCCGCGTCCTTCTTTTTCTGTGCTGCGAGTTCCCGGCTGTCGCCGCGACCGGCCTGGCCGACCGTCTGCGTCAGGTCGGCGCCGCCGCCGGGCAGGATGGTGTTGGAGGCGCCGGTGCCGCTGCCGCCGGCCATGGCCACCTTGAGCGGGGCGCTGAAGTAGTCGGCAATGCCCTTCTTGTCGCCTTCCGTGGTCGAGCCCAGCAGCCACATCAGCAGGAAGAACGCCATCATGGCGGTCACGAAGTCGGCATAGGCGATTTTCCACGCGCCGCCATGGGCGCCATGGCCGCCCTTCTTGACCTTCTTGACGATGATCGGCTGGAGTTTCTTCGCGTCGGAAGCCATATCAACCTTGCGGGGCCTTATTTCTTGCCGCGGACATGGCTTTCAAGCTCGACGAAGGTCGGGCGTTCGGTAGAGAACAGCACCTTGCGGCCGAACTCGATGGCGGTCGAGGGGTTGTAGCCCTGCATGCTGGCCAACAGCGTGGTCTTGATGCAGACCAGTTCCTTCGAGGCATCGGCCGATTTCTGTTCGAGCACACCGGCCAGCGGCTCCACCACGCCGTAGGCCAGCAGGATGCCGAGGAAGGTGCCGACCAGGGCCGAGGCGATCATGCCACCCAGCACCGCCGGCGGTTGACCGACCGAGCCCATGGTGTTGACCACACCCAGCACGGCGGCCACGATGCCGAAGGCCGGCAAGGCGCCGGCCAGACGGGTCAGCGCCGCGATCGGCGCATGCGCCTCTTCATGGTGGGTGTCGATCTCGCTGTCCATCAGCGATTCGATTTCGTGGGCGTTGAGGTTGCCCGACACCATCATGCGCAGGTAGTCGGTCA
>Ga0114939_10001117_pt1 | contig 21635 bp, 18 predicted proteins | sample AshMeaCrysSpring_FD_87196 | JGI IMG/M metagenome (GOLD analysis project Ga0114939, IMG submission 87196) | Groundwater microbial communities from Big Spring, Nevada to study Microbial Dark Matter (Phase II) - Ash Meadows Crystal Spring | ecosystem: Environmental > Aquatic > Deep subsurface >...
ATGGCGGCGAAAATTAGCGAAATTCTGTCCTGTTAATCGCAACAATGATAACATCAATTCCCGTTTATATGGATGTAAAATATACAGCTTTTCACTCTTGGCTTGTCAGGGTCTCAATAAATTTGACAATCAGCATCTACGTTATGCAGATTATGCTGATAACGCGCTAAATTGTCATAAAACTTTGAAAAATTTGCAAAATTAAATATTGTTTACCAAGACATCAATCATTTAGATGTTGTCTTTTTTTGAGCAGTAATTAGAGCGGTAAAACTAATAATAATACCAATAAATATGAACAATATGGATGTGGGTTTATACCCTGCGGTTCTCAGTGAATAACATCTAGCCTTGGACAAGAACCCTCACCCCCAACCCCTCTCCCGCTTGGGAGAGGGGAGAGATAAGTTTTAACCAATAACTGAAGTTATTATCAGTGATTCTGCGTAATTTATCTGACTGGACTAATGACCAATAACTAAAATCTGAGAATTTCTTGGTCGTAATTGTCGGGTACTGGTTCTATTTCCCAGACTAATCCTTCTCCGGGTTCTAGAGCCACCTCGACAAATAGTTTTTCGACAGCGGTTGTTGCGGTGTCTTCGTTGTTAGGGAAAGGTTGCAAGTCTTCGCTGAGGAGTCGTAATTTAAACCCACCGGGTATCGATACACCGACGGTAGCGTTTTGCAACTCAAAGCGCCAAATTCTCTGTTGTGCGTCACCTTGGGGGATGATACGTAATTCATAGGCTTGTCCTGCGATGAGTAAATGACGGGAGAGGACTGTCTGGGGTGGTATTTGTTCGCTACTCCGTGCTAGTGCCATACTAGTTTGCATTTCTAAAGTTACCCAGCCGAGTTGTTGGGGGATTTGGGAAACGCCTTTTTGCAACCATTCTAGAATTGACCATTGTTCTGGTAAGCCCAAGCGTCGTTGATATAATTTATACCGCCAGCCACCATGTTCAATTAAGGCTCCCCAGAGTTTAAAAGGGATAGCTAGTCGGGGTGTGATGACGTTGAGGTTGCTTAATCGGGCAATCAGGTTTTCTGCTTGCTGTTGTGGTAAGGTTGGGAGTAGTGGTAGGGGTGATTTCGTGGGTTCTTCCGGACAAAGCCGCTGCACAACTGCTAAAGAGCTAATATCGCTGAAGATTTGACTAGCGTCAAGGGAATAGGTGCGATCGCTTGGTTGATAGCTCGCAACTGTGGTAATTTTCTCATGGGTAGAGTAACCCCAAATTCTCACCCAGCCTGCATCTGGTTCTACTTGTACTGCTAGATAATAATCTCCTACCCAACTGGGGATATCTATCCATTCTTGGGGTACGCGCAATTCGCTGATATCAATAGCTTCGCTGGGAATTAAGATCAAGCGTTTATTTGCGATGCGAATTGCACAGCCATTGACGAATTCCCAAATACTAGGTAATGCAGCAGTATTGAATGCGGGTTGTGCTTGGGGTGAGAAGTCTTCTTGCAACCAAGGTAAAATTGCACTCAAGCACAGTTGGTTGATATATGTTTGATAGCAAGTTGCAATCGGAGAGAATTTCTGTGCATCCTCTGTAGGTGGGATTTCTAAAATCAAATCGGTAGGTTTAGCGAAAGTAAATAAAGCTGTATCTGCTGTATCTAGTGTCATAACGGTTACTCCAAGGAAGATGGTAAACGGGGAGGATTGTAGTAATTTTGCAGCCATTCCTCCAGCACGATGGTGGTATTTTGGAGTAGGTCTGAATTTACAGAAATATGCAGTTTTTCTTGACCCCATTGAGCAAGTTTTTGGAGTAAAGATTCGCGAGATTTTGTCAAGCGTCTTGACACAGTGTATTGCTTCATTTCCAGTTCTTGGGCAATTTGCTGCTGAGTCAATCCTTTACCGTAGTAAAATTGGATAATTTTTTGTGCTTGTGGTTCTAATTGGTCAATAGCAGACATTAAAACCTGGTTAATTTCTGCTTGCTGGTCTAATCTACTTTCTTCTTCCTCTTGGGCGATGATTTCGCTGATTAAGGAATCTTGCTCATTAGCGGGGATATTGTCTATCCATTCTACTGAATCTTGACCACTAGATGAATTATTAATTGAAGTTAAAGGTGGATAGAGATAATTGCGGACTGCTACAGCCGAATTTAACAGCCACCTCTCCAGAGTGTCTGGATTTTGTGGCTGCTGGGTTTGACTGTTGTAAAGCTCGGCGATCGCCTCCCAAGTCTGGTTATTTGGTCTAGTTAATTGCCTGGTGACAGTAGCTTGCTTGGGTATATAAAGTGTCTTAAAACAATTCCAAGCTAGGACGTAAGTATCAATTATTGTTGAAGATAAACCTGCAGTTTGCAAAGATTCAATCAACCGCTTTTGACTAATTTTACGTAACAATCCCCAAGGAGTACAGATATCAACTTCATGACGTTGACGTAGGGTTTCGCGAATAGCACTACTGAAGATTACAGTAGCGTATTTTTTCAGGACAAAACCTTGATTGACATCATAATTTTTCAGAACTCTATCTATCTGGGAAATTGCTATTTGAAAACAATCAGATAGGGTGTATTGATTACTGCTAAAGCTAGCAGTAGTTTTTTTGGCTTCCCAGTAGCAAGGTTCTTGCAAATAGGCGCTTAAATGTCCTTTTGCAATACTAGTAGGTTGAACACTGGCAGCTTGAGACAGCCAAATCTTATACCAGTAAACCGCCCAAAAGTGGTCTGAATTGGTTTGTAAACTGTCAATTTGGGGACTGAGGTTAACACATCTTTGCATACTGCGGCGCAGTTTAGCATCTGTAGCCCAACTACTAAAACGATCCGCCTCAAATTGCACAAACGAGGAAAAAATTTCAATGATGCTTTGCCGAGTGTGCATAAAACTACGTTATCAGAACTAGAGAACAAGTGAAGGGGTTGAGGTTAAGATTCTTCCCCTGAGAATTTATACAAGGTAATAGAACTATGTTCAGACTAAATTTGAAATTTGTCGCTGCTAGCGGCGCAATTTTTCTTGCTAGTGCAACTTCTGCTATTGCTCAAGTTCCCTTATTGAGTAATTTACAATCAGGTAATTTGCAACTAGCTCAAAGCTCTAATTTTACCTGCGGTCCGCATCTACGTACCTATGTTGTTAGACCATTAAATAACCGTTCGGGTAGCGGTATTCGTTGCGTTAAGTTTGGTGAAGCAAACCCTGGTAATTCCCGCATTCCCAAAATAGCATGGTATGGCGAAGGTAACTGGGGTGGTGCAACTTATCGCCATGTAGGACATGCTTTTTATCGCGGTTCTAATCTGGTTGGTTTTGCTTCAGATATTCATGGTAACGGTGAGAATATTAATAATACTTTCCCTGGAAATCTGAAGGTAGAAATTATTAATCCATCGACCATTAGAGTCACAGGTGCATGGAATGAACAATGGCAATTAGTCAATTCTACAAATTATCAACCATTACCCAGACCGAAAACTTGTGGTAATTACTTTGATGAATATCGAGTCTCTGATTTAGCAGGAACTCGTACTGGTTCTGGATTGCGTTGCGTTCTCCGGGAAGGGATAAAAAACACCACTTGGTTTGGTAATGGTTCCTGGAATGGAAACACCTATTCTCACATTGGTACTCGGTCTTTTAATGGTTATGGTGCTAGCGATATTTGTGGTACTGGTTTCGGACCTGTTTGTAACACCTTTGGTTGGGGTTCTTTGCGCTTAACTCCTGTTACACCGCGTGGTTTTGATGTCACAGGTGCTTGGAGTGAAAAATGGCGCTAGGGGATTTTAGATTGGGGATTTATTGCGAATATAAAATCTCAATTACTAATTCATACTCATAATGGTTCTCCTAGCTTAGATACCCGACTTCTTGAAAAAGTCGGGTATCTGAGGATTTGCATTTTCACAGGTCGGATTGGATTATTATCCAAACTTAAGATAATATGCCAGTTGCTTAAGTATTGTTATATATGCAAGAGGTTTAATGATTATTTTTTGATATATAACAAGCCTAAATCATTCGTATAAATCTCTTACTTCCCCTCTATCAAGCGGCAGAGGGTACAGGGGTGAGGGAAATCATATAGGCTAGCTATAGATAAATAAACTTAAAGTTATTAGAAGTAATTACACTTTATTAAATTAACTAAAGTTGTAGTTTGTTAATAATTCTAGATAAAAATTCTGGCAAATAAACACCTATCGGCAGAAACCTTAGAAGCAAAGGGTTTTTGTCGAATTGGTATTGTTAACATTTGCTCAATGCATCCCTTCAGCTTGTGATAGACTTTTAACCACCAAGAAGAAAGGATATTTTGTAGATTTTTGATTTGATATTTTGGCGTTTTACTGGCGGTTGGGATACTAAACTGCATTGAGAAAGTTAAGACTTCCTAACCTATACCTATTCTAGTTTTTATTGCCCCAGCAACCGGAGGCTAACCATGAATCAAACTGATTTCCCATCAGCGGATATTAATTTCACCAATTTTGAGGCGCAACCGATTCATATATCTGGTAAAATTCAGCCGCACGGTGTACTATTAGTCCTGCAAGAGCCTGAACTAACAATCTTACAAGCTAGTAGTAATACCTCTGAGGTATTTGGTATCTCTCCCAGCAAAATGCTGCAAAAAAAACTCCCTGAAGTTCTAGACGAGTTTCAAGTCGAGAGAATTAAAGCTGGATTAACCGCAGACAGTTTAGATTTTATTAATCCCACAAAGATTTGGGTGAGAAAAAAAGGCGATGAATACTTAGTATTTGATGGTGTTTTTCATCGCAGTCATGATGGATTTTTAATTTTAGAATTAGAGCCAGCCCTTTCTCAAGACAATATTCCCTTCCTCAGCTTTTACCATCTAGCAAGAGCCTCCATTAATCAACTAGAAGCAACATCAAATCTGCGGGATTTTTGTCAAATTATTGTTCAGGAGGTGCGAAAAGTCACCGGATTTGACAGGGTGATGCTATATAAATTTGATGACGATGGACATGGGAGTGTGATTGCAGAAGAAAAACTAGACACGATGGAATCTTTTCTGGGTTTACATTACCCAGAATCCGATATTCCCAAACCTGCGAGAAAATTATTCAGTTCTAATTGGATTAGATTAATCCCCGACAGTCATGCTCATGCTGAGGAACTTTTTCCGTCTATTAATCCGATTAGTCAGCAGCCCGTAGATTTAACATTATCAATTCTCAGAAGCGCTTCTCCCTGCCATATGGAGTATTTGCATAATATGGGTGTGGGTGCTTCCTTGACTATTTCGTTGATTAAAGAGCAAAAGCTCTGGGGACTAATTGCTTGTCATCATCAAACCCCAAAATATGTTTCTTACGAATTGCGAAAAGCTTGTGAATTTTTGGGAAGAGTAGTATTTTCGGAAATTTCTGCCAGGGAAGAAACGGAAGATTACGACTATCGGATGAAATTGACATATATCCAATCAACTTTGATTGATTATATGTCTCAAGCCGAAAATTTTATTGATGGTTTAGTCAAGCAGCAACCGAATCTTTTAGAATTGACAAGCGCTCAAGGTGCAGCAATTTGTTTTGGTAACAATTGCACAGTAATTGGTGACACTCCCAAAACAGAAGACCTAAATTTCTTACTGCAATGGCTGAAGAATAATGTGCAAGAAGAAGTCTTCTATACAGATTCTTTGCCGAAAATTTATCCAGATGCAGAAAGATTTAAAAATGTCGCCAGTGGTTTGTTAGCGATTCCTATTTCTCCGAAAAATTATGTGTTATGGTTTCGACCAGAAGTAATTCAAACTGTTAATTGGGGAGGCAACCCTAATCAAGCCTATGAAGCTAAAGAAACAGAGACAGGTGTACGTTTATCACCGCGTAAATCCTTTGAATTGTGGAAACAAACAGTTCGCTTAACTTCTTTACCTTGGAAAGCAGTGGAAATAAAGGCAGCACTAGAATTGCGGAAAGCAATTATTAATATTGTGCTGCGTCAAGCTGATGAATTAGCTCAATTAGCGCACGATTTAGAACGTTCTAATGCGGAACTGAAAAAATTTGCTTACGTCGCTTCCCATGACTTGCAAGAACCACTAAATCAAGTAGCAAATTATGTGCAGCTACTGGAGATGCGCTATCAAGATGAACTTGACGAAGATGCGAAAGAGTTTATCACTTTCGCCGTTGAAGGAGTCAGCTTAATGCAAACGTTAATTGATGACGTGCTAGCATACTCCAAAGTCGATATGCAGGGTGTAGAATTTCAACTAACGCAGGTAGAAACAGCCTTAAACAAAGCTCTGAATAACTTGCGGACTCGGATTGCAGAAAGTGGTGCTAGTATTACCTACGAGGCTCTACCAACGGTGATGGCAGATAGCACTCAATTAATGCAATTGTTCCAAAACTTAATTGCTAATGCTATTAAGTTCCGCAGTGAAAAACCGCCAGAAATTCATGTGGGAGCTTCGCGATTAGAGGATGCGTGGTTATTTTCTGTTCAAGATAACGGTATAGGTCTTGACCCGCGGTTTGCTGAGCGGATTTTTGTGATTTTTCAACGTTTACACACGCGGGATGAATACCCTGGAACAGGGATGGGGTTAGCTATTTGTAAAAAAATTGTTGAGTGTCACCGGGGTCGTATCTGGGTAGAGTCAGAACTCGGAAATGGCGCTACCTTCTATTTTACAATTCCAGTTGGAGGACGCGAGCGTGAGCGTAGAAACGGGAGAAAGACACAAAATCATCTTTTTAGTGGAGGACAATAAAGCAGATATCCGTCTCATCCAAGAAGTCTTAAAACATAGCTCCATACCTCACCAAGTGGTGACAGTAAGAAATGGTATGGATGCAATGACTTATCTTCGTCGCGAAGGGGAATATGCGGATGCGCTACGTCCAGATTTAATCCTACTGGATTTGAATTTACCAAGGAAAGATGGTCGAGAAGTGCTGGCAGAAATTAAATCTGACCCTAGTTTAAAACGCATTCCCGTAGTTGTGCTAACAACCTCTAAAAACGAAGAAGATATTTCTCAGAGTTACGAATTACATGTCAACTGCTACATTACCAAATCTCGCAATCTCAACGACCTATTTAAAATAGTCAAGGGTATTGAGGAGTTTTGGCTAGCAACTGTTACTTTACCATTGGAATGAGGAGTTACTAGTTAGACATTAAACATGACAAATTCCCAATTCAAAATTCAAAATTCATAGCTTTGGAATGGGCGGTTTTTACCCGCCCCTACAATACTAACAGATTCATTATGGGTGCAATTTACAGCCCCCCTAAGCATTCAGCAATTTCAATTTATGGTTGCAACTTCAGTAAAAATCTTGTTAATTGAAGACAGTTTGGCAGAAGCTAGACTGTTACAAGAGTTGCTGAAGCAAGCTAAGTCTAAGCAATTTAGCGTAGTTCATGTCCAACGACTGCAAGCAGCACTCTCCGAATTAAGTAAGGACAAAAAATTATCCTGTTCCTACGATGTGATTTTGTTAGATTTAACCCTACCAGACAGTCAAGGATTAGCAGCCCTTGACCCTTTAATTAGCATCGCTCCGAACTTACCAATTGTAGTGTTAACCAACACCAACGATGATGAATTAGCAATTGAAGCCGTACGTCAGGGAGCGCAAGATTATCTTGTGAAACGACAAGTCAATGGCGAACTATTAGCTCGTTCTTTATGCTATGCCATTGAACGTAAGCAAATGTCAGAAACTCTCCGAAACCTCAATGAAGCATTAGAAAATCGAGTTAAAGAACGCACTGCAGAGTTAGTCAGAGCTAAAGAACTTAACCAACTAAAATCTGAATTTGTCTCGATGCTGTCTCACGACATCCGCAATCCTTTAAATAGTATTCTTCTATCTACGGGATTGCTACAAAATTATGAACAGAAATTAACCCCAGAGACAAAACTCTCTCATTATCAGCTAATTCGCTCATCAATTAAAAATATGGCTCAGCTATTGGATGAGGTATTAGTTATAGGTAAAGCTGAGACAGGTAAACTTCAATTTCAACCTACACCTCTTGATTTAGAATTATTCTGTCACCGCATAGTAGCAGAGTTACAAATCAGCACAGGAGATAAACATCAAATCCTTTTTTCAAGTCAAGGAAAAATCACACCGGGACTATGGGATGAAAGCCTATTACGGCACATTTTAACTAATTTAATTGCCAATGCTATTAAATATTCACCCCAGGGTGGAAAAGTAATTTTTCAACTAATTGCTCAGGAAAACAGCGTTATCTTCCATATTCAAGACCAAGGAATTGGTATCCCCCTAAAAGACCAACAGCAACTTTTTCAACCTTTCTATCGTGCTAGTAATGTGGATGCAATTCCAGGTTCTGGTTTGGGATTAGCTATTGTCAACAGGTGTGTAGAGGAACATGGTGGTAAAATTTCACTACATAGTGCCGTCGGAATGGGAACGACATTTACCGTCATCTTACCCGTCATCAAGGAAGCAGTATAATTTTATCTAGCAATTAGCCTTCCATTGTCAGGTTTCTTACGTTGCTCTTCACTTTGTTCGCGTCTGAGAATTAAAGTGATATATTTAACAATTCTCAGTTAATATTCTCTAATAAATTTAAAAATAAGTCAGGTTGGTTTAAAATTTAAAATCTATTCCAGGTCTTCTCTATCAAAAGTAATATTTTGCCAAAAAAGTGATTAATCGCTGTTCTATAAAATCTCATGGCTCCATAATTGTTTTAGTATAAATAAATAAGACCCCACCTTTAAGGGCAGTGTATAATAGATAAAACACTAGCGATGTAGCTATTTGCTGCTGTTTTTCTAGGTGATTCTCAACTTACCCTAGATTTTTCTGCCACCAGCTTCAATTACTGGTTGGCTTTGATACGCTTTATCTTAATAGATTTTATTTGCCCATTGATTTTTTGCAGTCTAGTTGAATTTGTTGTTTCATATGATACTTAACTATCAAAGCATAACATTGACTATTGCGGAAGTTACCATAACTGTGATCCGTTTGATTTTCACATCAAGTCAAAGATATTAATTACAAAATATTTTACCCGTAAAAACTCACTTAAAACTCACAAAAAATACATAGCATTACCAGCAGTTTATTTAGCTGACTTTACAATACTTCAAAAAACTAAGACAAAGTTAACCTAAAAATAGTTGTGTTAACAATACGAGATGCTAAAAGTTAAATATGCAGAGTTTAGTAAAGCAAGTTCCCACCAAAATCAAATAAAAATTCAGTGCTTAGGCATAAATATCTATCACTATCCCAGTGAGACGATTTCATCAACAACAGAAGTATTTCGGACTGCACAGCAGGTGTAGTTGTAGCACTATTTTCATCAAACTGTAGTAATAAACTTAACAACTCATTTTTAGTAGTTGCCAGGTTCATGACCTATAGTTGATTACTTGTTCAACAATTCAAATATTGACAAAAAAGCACAATTAGATACTTAGAATCGTGAGGGCAAATTTATGACAGCAACCGCCAATAATTCTGGACATAAAAAAGTCGCTATCCTCATCGAAAATGGATTTGAAGATACAGCATTTTCAGTACCTTACAACGCCTTAAAACAAGCGAAATGTGATGTTTTTATCCTCGGTTCTATGATAAATGAAAAATACATAAGCAAGCATGGAAAAGTTGTCTTGCAAGCCCACGGAACCACCGCAGAAGCTAGGTCTGATGAATTTGATGCTGTGATTATTCCTGGTGGTTTGGCTCCTGACAAAATGCGCCGTAATCCGAATACAGTTCGGTTTGTAATTGAAGCCATGCAACAAGGTAAGTTAGTAGCTGCCGCTTGTCATGGACCACAAGTTTTAATTGAAGGGGATTTGTTACAAGGTAAACAAGCCACTGGCTACAGTGCGATTCGCAAAGACATAATTAATGCGGGTGCAGAATATATTAATCAACCAGTGGTTCTAGATGGTAATTTGATTACCTCACGACAACCAGGAGATTTAGCTATGTTTACTACCGCTATTCTCAGTCGTCTAGGTTACAGCAACACACTAAGTGCATTCCCCTCAGAAAATCACCGTAATCCTGAATGGTGGAAAGTTGCTGAAACTTGGGGTGGTTCCACTAAAGGTGAAATAGTTAAAGGGTTGAATATTGCTCTAGCAGGGGAACGGTATTCTTTGGAAGCCTTGGAAACTTATGCTGTTAAAGAATCCGATACACAAGTGAAATCGCTATTTTACGAGATGATTCAATGTAAATGGCGTCACATTCAAAAATTGGATAAAAGACTGGCAGAATTGGGCGAAAAACCCTCGTTAGCTGCAAATCTTGCCGATAAGTTTGCCAAAGTCAAAACTGCATTCCAAGGAAATGACGATATTTACCAATTACGTTGTGCCTTGGGTGATGTGCAAACTGCTATTGGGGAACTTGCTCATTTATGCTCTCTATACACTGACCCGGTAACTACAGCCGTATTTACAGAAATTTACCAAGATTTGTTAACTGATGAGCAGCGGTTAGTAGCAGCCTATTGGACACAGATGGGGAATGTGGCAAGTTTTGCCACACCACCACAGGCTGTAGCAGTAACTGCATAATAAAAAGTATTAGATGCAACATTTATATAAGTGCTAGTACTGATGAACAATAATGTTGTATCTAATACTATGAATTGAACTGCTCACGTACAAGCATCAAACAAAGATTTCTTTGTCTTCTCTATCGTTGATGTCAGCAGCATTGAAAAAACCCTTTCTTAAAAGTCGAAACAAAAATGCAAGAAAAAATATATACTTAACATTTATTCGTATGTCTTAGTTAAGACAAAATGTCTAATGATATAGCAAAATACCTGATTTGACACATAAGCTTGATGCAATTTTTGCAACTAAGAGGGAATAGTGCGATACGCTACTTTAAAAATCACCAATCTGTAAAATTAGGGACAGATGTTATAGAATACCTAGGGTAATTAAGCAATGGCATAAAAGGATACTAATGAGCAAAAATGCTTTGGCAGTAAAAAATGAAATTCTGATGGTAAAAATTCTGGTGGCAGACTTGGGAGATGAAGATAATGCTTGAAAAAACTCAACAGACCAATTAGCAGGCTGAAAATTCTCACCTCTAATGTGTTTATGGGAGAGCAATAATTAAAGATTGTTTAAAGATGAAATAATTTTTGTATTTATCAGGTTTCTACCCCCTATTAGCCTATTGGGAAATTCAACTATCTCCGCTATTCTGTGATTAAGGGTGCTATACAAATATGACACGACACTTTCTTTGCTTCTTTGAATACCTTTAGCGTGGGAATCCGCCTGCACTGGCATTTCTAGGAATGCCAGTGGTTCGTTTTTGAATATCTAATTCTGTAATTAGGCATGGATTCGTTAGCTAGAGGTAGAAGCCGACTGAATAACCATATACCGAGGAAAAAAAAGCCAGAAATCCATGCTACAGATGCAAAACTAACGGCATGGATTGATTAAGTATGCAGTTACTTGCATCAAGGGTAAATCCTTGTTTTTTTAAACTGCTTTTTACTAATTTATACTGGCTTACCTCGGTTTTAAACGTCAACAGAATGGAGGTATTTAGATGGATGCTAGTGACATTAAACGGTTGTATGAAGCTGGTCAAAGAAACTTTAGCCAAGCTAATTTATACAAAGCTAAACTACTGTTTGCTCGCTTGAGTGGAGTCAATTTGAGAAGGGCTAATCTATCTCTAGTTAACTTCCGAGGAGCAGATTTACGCGGAGTAGATTTGCGACAAGCTGATTTAACAGGAGCGAACTTACGGCAAGCAGATTTAACCGACGCTAACCTAGAAGGAGCAAATCTCTCTAAAGCGAGTTTAAGTGGTGCAAATTTAACCAGAGCGACCTTAAAGGGCGCAAATCTGGAACAAGCAGTCTTAACTGGTGCAAACTTAAGTAAATCTAATCTCAGATATGCCAATTTATGTAATTCCAAATTAGTTGGTACGACAATGACGCGAGCGGTGATGCTGGGAACGAATTTAAGTAAAGCCAGTTTGTTGCGAGCGAAGTTAAATGAAGCCAGCCTCATAGAAGCCAATCTGCGAGACGCTGTATTAACAGATGCCACGATGCCGGACGGAAAAATCCACAAAGCCAGTTAAGCGAGTGATAAAAATTACAAATATTTCTGGAAAAATCAGTCTCAGAATTTACCTAGTATGGGTGAAAGCAACATAGCCTGTAGAAATTGCATCCAGCTGAGAATGCCACAAAGGAACTTGATCGCTTATGCTAGCAACGATTAGCTTAAGAAATTTTAAGGACTCAACTCGATGCTGGAATGGATAACGACTACAATCAACTCGATGGGCTACCTGGGAATAGCCTTGCTGATGTTTGTAGAAAACCTATTTCCGCCCATACCTTCGGAATTAATTATGCCTCTAGCCGGATTTACCGCCAGGGCAACACCGGACAAGCTGAATGTGTTTGGTGTGTTTTTGGCGGGGGTAATTGGCTCGGTGCTAGGGGCACTAATCTGGTACTACCCTGGTAAATTTTTGGGTGAACCTCGCCTGAAATATTTGGCTGATAAGTATGGCAAATGGATTACTATATCCAGCGCTGATATTGATAAAGCAACCCGCTGGTTTAACAAACAAGGTGCGATCGCTGTCTTAATTGGTCGTCTTGTACCGGGAGTCCGGACGTTGATTTCCGTCCCCGCTGGATTAAGCAACATGCCCTTGCTACCATTCTTGATTTATTCCACCATTGGTAGCGCCGCCTGGGTAGCTCTGTTAACCTTCGCTGGTTATATTTTGGGGAGTCAGTACGAACTGGTGGATCAATATCTGGCTCCTGTCTCCAAAATCGTCCTCGGTATTCTGGTTGTTAGTGCTGTGGTTTGGGTACTCAAGCGCAAGCGCAAGCACAACAAACGCAGAAGATAAAACTTATACTTTATAGCTTCCTGCAAAAATAAATTAGTTTGTCCCTGATGTGCCAGATTTTTCCGACTGCACTTTTGGGTGCAACTACCTAATTGTATGTGTAATTTTACAAGTCTATCTCTAGCTACCGACATCGCCAAATGATAATCGACTTATCATGACTACCAGTAGCCAGGAAGCGGCAGTTGGGACTAAAGGCCACAGACATTACTTGGTCGCCGTGGGCGGTGAGAGTGCGTAAATTTTTACCGCTGGCTACTGACCAAATCATGATAGTTTTATCTGCACTGGCACTAGCTAGATATTGAGCGTCTGGACTAAACGCCACCGCATATACTCGGTCGGAATGTCCGTTGAGGCTGCGGATTTGTCTCCCCGTCGCCGGATTCCAAATCTTGACGGTGGAATCCCAACTACCACTAGCAAGAAGTTTCCCATTCGCACTAAATGCTAGAGAAGATATCAAGTCAGTGTGCCCTGTAAGGTTTTGTAATTCTTTGTACGTGACTACCGACTCATGGACGTGATGGGGGTCGTGGATAGCGCGTATCCAGTCAGAATGTCCGGTCATGGTGCGTAACTTTTTCCATGTAGCAGCAGACCAAAGTTTGATAGTTGTGTCAGCACTACCACTGGCAATTAATTCGGAGTCGGGGCTAAAGGTAACACAACTAACCCAATTGGTATGCCCTGTGAAGGTACGGATTTTTTTGCCCGTTGCTACTGACCAAATCTTAATAGTCTTATCCGCACTACCACTGACAAGTAACTCGGAGTCGGGGCTAAAGGTGAGAGAGTGTATCCAATCGGTATGTCCGGTAAGGGTATGGAGTTTCTCGCCGGTTTCCGTAGACCAAATTTCTAGAACGTTTTCTTCACTACTAATTACCAGTAATTTGGATTGGTGGTTATAACACAGAGCATGTACCCAGGAGAAAGACGGTGTATGGATTGGTATCTCTTGACCCGTCTTCATCGACCATAGCTTGAGGATGTCGTGTCCGCTACTGCTACCAGTGGCAAGGAATTGAGAGTCGGGGCTAAAAGATAAAAATGTAACTGGGGCGGAGTGTCCTAAGAGAGTCCCCACATCTCTGCAATGCCACCAATATTTTTTACTTGCCAGTTCCCGATTTTCTAGGGCTTCTTGGAAATCAGGTTTGAGAGCGATCGCTTTGTTATACGCCTTGATAGCATCCCCGTAGTGTTTTAATTGAAACAAAACTTCACCCAATTCAAACCAACCTTCTGGTTGTTGTGGTTTCAGACTTGTGACTGTTTGGAAGCAATGCAGAGCTTGCTGCGGATTACCTAAACTGGAAAGTGCAACACCTCGGTAATACCATGCCACATCTGATTCTGGATGGCTCTCCAGACCTTTTATTAAACAAGCGACAGCCTCTTCATAGCGTCGGGAATTATATAGCGCTATGCCTTGTGCAATCACAGCTGCGGGAAAATCTGGTTGCAACCACAGAGCATCTGTAAAGCTATCTATAGCCTGTTGGTGGCGTCCTAATTCTGCTAGTTTCAATCCCTGTTCGTAAAAGATACCTGATTGATTTTGATTGCTAATAGCTCGGAGAATTTCAATATAGGGCTGAACCCATGTATCGGGAAACTCCGAAACTAAATTAAATAGCTGCGGTTTATACACCTGGTTGATATGCAGGTAATACCAATCCGTCACAAACGCCGCCAGTAGTTGATGAACTGTAACGATAATTTGCCTAATACTACGTAGGGCTTTTGTTTCCATTTCTTCGGCTTTTCGCAGGCTTAGATAGGCTTCCTCCCAGTTCCAAGGCTGCATAGAAAACTGTGCTACATGATGATTTTGCAATCCCCAAAATCCCACGTGGAAATTTACTTGATAATCGGTAATATCGCTATAGACAATAGTAGTCGGAATGCAGCCCAAAACTGCCTGTAACCGCATGACATCACTATCAGAAATTGGCGACTTGAAATAATCGCCATAAAACTCCACCGGAGACAAGGATGGGTGATGATTTATTTCTATTAGTGGGTAGTGATGGCTGAAAAATGCCGCCGTACCATTGCGAATTTCGGTATGCAAGTTATGCTGGAACGATGGCGGACAATCTAAGCTAATTTCTGGGGGTGAAGCTAATACTAACAAGCGGTGTTGTTCTCGACCCAGAATTTTGACTGTCTCGTGTCTATCTAGCTTAGAAAACCAATTGTCCTTCTCCCAAACAGTTTGAATTTTGTTCAGCCTGTCATGATTTGCATGAGTTTGCCATTCCACTAACAATGCAAGTAACTGTGTAGTAAATTCATACCGTGCTGCCAATTCTTTTTCTGGTACCCGAATGTCAGCAGCAACGTATTTTTGCATGGCTTGCTGATAGCGAGGGTCATTTTGCACACCCTCCACCAAACCTGCGGCTATAGGTGTTTTCAGATATGGATTAATAACTTCCGCCAGTCTGTTTTCCAGTTCTTTAGCAGCAAATTGTAGGATTTCTGCTACAGGTTGCACAACTATGGGTGCAAAATTCATCGGTTGATTAACAGCAGCAGTAGTGGAAATAGATTCCACCATATAATTAACCTCCTTTATTCCTCGCTTTTGAACGAGAAATTGCACACTCCACCGTTTTTTTAATGCTTTGTCGTCAACTCCTAGAAGCCGGGTTTTTTTAATCAACCCGACTTCTCGTTTTTACAGACAATTACCAACTGCTATATCCCCTATTACCCTCTACAAAAGGGTTAGGAGAGTCTGTAACCACAGAGCATCATCAACCGAGCCTTATAGGGAAAATAACTTAACTCAAGGGTTAAAGGTCAAATGTCAATAGTCCTGTGTCATTTACTCATGACTAATGACTAATGACTAATGACTAACAAGCAATGATTATTAACTACAGCTTGTAACCAATATTACGGAGCAATTGCTGGCGTGCTTTAACATCATCTGCACCCTCTACGCCTTTTGGAGAAAACCCATCGACAACTCCTAAAATGCCTCGTCCTTGTTCTGTTTCAGCGACAATCACTTGTACAGGATTGGCTGTTGCACAATAAATTGTGCAAACTTCAGGGCACTGCTTGATAGCATTCAAGAAATTGATTGGATATGCCTCTAATAGAAGGATAACAAAACTATGACCGGCTGCGATCGCCTTTGCATTTTTTATTGCTAATTCTTCAAGATTCTTATCATTTCCAGCGACGCGAATTAAACAAGCTCCCGATGCTTCACAGAAGGCAATACCAAATTTAACTTGCGCCGAAGTTCCCACCATTATCTCGTATAAGTCTTCTACAGTTTTGATAAAATGGGTTTGACCAACAATGATGTTACTACCTGTTGGTATTTCTAGGGAGACTGATTTGAGTTCCATAGGTTTCTCCTCTTTAAGTCATTAGTTATTAGTTATTAGTCATTAGTCATCTGTCTTTGGCAGGACTTACGCAATTGTTACGAAAAAACAATAGTTTAAGATTGCTTCCTCAAGCCTGTTGCGAGCGTAAGTGCGGCAATTGCTGTGGACGAAAACTTGTAGTCTGTGCGTAAGTCCAAATTCCACCAGAGAGGTGAACCCATGCCACCTAAATTTCAAGAGCAACTTACGAGTGCTGATGTCGAAGTTATTTTAGGACGTTTAGGAAGCATTAGGTTTTGCAGATTGCAAACCAGGACGTGGACAATAAAGCCATAGCGCAGCAAGTACAAACAACAAGTGCGATCGCCAATCTTGTAGAATGCGTTAGCGGTGAGAGTACGGCATCACCGAATTACTGAATTAGCGATCGCTTTCTTAATTTTGGGGAGCGAGCGCCATTTAAGGTTAAATATAGACTTTAAAAATACCACTCCAAGAATTACCCCCATGAGTGTTAAAATCGAATTTCAGCTATTCACTCCGCCGTTTCGTTGGGACGAAGCTTTTGGTATTCGTATAGGTAACAGCCGCGTTACTCTTGATAGCTTGCTAACCACATACCATAACGGCGCTACACCTGAAGAAATTGCTGTGCAGTAACCCGTTCTCACTTTAGGGAAAATATATGCAGCCATCGCATATTACCTCACCCATCGTCAAGAAATCGACAATTACCTACAGCAGCGTCGCCAAAAAGCTCAATAACAGGGAAATCAATTTGAAAAGCAGTATAACTAAATTATTTGCTATTCGTAATCCAGGTAATGAATTATATGATGTGCTGCGGATTTTCAAGCGGCTAACGCAATTAGTGATTTCGTCTTAAAGATTATTCTCTACTAAATATTCTCCATACTATTGATAATCGCTATGACAGCAATTACTATCAACTTTAACCCAATTATCAAGTTAAATGACGACCAATTTTATCAATTGTGTCGAGAAAATCCGGAAGTGAAATTTGAACGGAATGTTAAAGGGGAATTAATTATAATGTCACCTACAGGGGGAGAAACTGGTAAACGTAATGTTGAAATTGCCGCCGATTTTGTGATTTGGAACCGACAATTTAAATTAGGTGTGTGTTTTGATTCTTCCACCTGCTTCAAACTACCAAACGCTGCAAATCGTTCCCCGGACGTAGCTTGGATAAAACAAGCGAGATGGGACGCCTTAACTGACGAACAAAAAGAGAAATTTCCCCCTATAGCTCCCGACTTTGTTTTAGAATTGATGTCTCCTACTGATAGTTTGCCAGAGACTCAAGACAAAATGCAAGAATATATGGATAATCAAGTTAAACTCGGCTGGTTAATTGACAGAAAAACCCGCACAGTGGAAATATATCGTCAAGGACAGCCCAAAGAAATACTGGATTCTCCTCCTAGTCTTTCAGGAGAAAATGTCTTACCAGGTTTGATTTTAGATTTACAAATAGTCTGGTGATAGCTCAATACGGTTCAGTTAAGGAAAATGATGTGTTGGGTTTACCATGTGAAAACCCAACACATCGGAAACAATGTTGGGTTTCGTTACTCAAACGCCACTTGCTACAACGGGGGGAACCCCCGCAACGCAGTGGCTCCCCAACCTACACTAAAATTAGGTTTTAGCCTTAAGTAAACCATATTGCATTATTAATCATTATTGGCTTCTCCAATCTCTTCCCCAATTTTTCTCACCTTCTCCACTAACTCCAAGGGTTGGATAACCTTCACACTTCCACCAAAACCCACAATCCACTTGAGCAAATCTACGTCATTTAAAGACCATTTCGGTAACACCACGCGAAACCTATTGGGAAATTTTTCATTTCCCGTTCTCTGCAAACAAAAAATCGATTTTGGAAGCAACAGTCTCCCCCGTGCTTGGGGTGCAGACATCTTCATTTGCTTGGCAGGAAATCTCTTAGTTCCTTCAGTAATAAACCGAAATATGGCATCATTAAACCACAGTTCCACTGTCACCGATGCCTTTTGTTGTTCTTGCTTATCTCGACTGAGAAATAACTTTTGCTCTGCTGCACTGTAGCCTAAAAACATCCCGGCACTGGCATTATATAACCTCTGCAATTTATTTAACGACCTTTCTTGTTCTGCAACCGAACGCCATTTATTTTGTTGCTTACCTCGAAACAGTCTATCTAACCGTTCAAAGCGAAACAATCCGTTGTATTTCCCCCCAACACATTCAAAACCTAAATACCAAGCGACATTGCAAAATACAATTTGCAAAGGGTAGGCTAAAAAGAATCCTTCTTCATCCCCAGCAAATTTTCCCCCTCCGCGAAACCGACTTAATTCTACTAACTCCCCGTGGAAGATTGCTGTTTCTAATTGCTGTAAATTCCGCGACAGCGCATCCGGTGGTAAAAATTCTGGGTCTATCATACTGCGGTTAGCGATCGCTCGCACGGGATAGACGTTTTTGTTTGTTACAAAACTAAACTTCTCGTCTTTACACCGTGTCATTCTGTGTTTAAATGTCTCAAAAATATCCAGTGCAATCGGGTCATCCAGACTTTTCGCCTGGGAATGGAGAACGTCAAAAACCTTGATTAATTCGTGTTTTGATAAAATTGCCGTCCCAGCAAAGTAGCCATCCCGCAACTGAATTTCTGGCAATATTTTATACGGCTTTAGGACTTTTTCAATATCTTTGCGGACAATATCTAGACCATCGCCATCGATTATGCCATTTTCCTGGAGGGCATGGACTAAAGTTTTCAGACTTCCTTTACCAGTATCTTGGAGAAATGGGTGATGGAGGATGAAGCGAATGGTTTGGATGAGTCGAGTAAAGGTATCTAAGTCAGAGTAAGCATGGGTGGAAAGGGGTAATGGTAATACAGAATCTTGACTGGGGAGCGAGGAAAGAGGTTGATGGGGTTTTGGGTTGGTGGCGATACTACCACAGCCAATTAAACCATTTTCTTCTAGCCAGTGTAAGTCAGATGCGATCGCTTCTATATCTGCATGTATAGCGCCGTAAAATTTCTTGATAATGGCGGTGATTTCCTCCAGAAAACTAGCAAACTGAGGGACAATACCAAAGATGTTTAAGAGTAAACTGGGGTCGAGGGAACGCAGATTTCCGATGCCAGGATAGCGGATAATTAGGGAAATTAGGTGCAGCAAGCGGTCAAAATCCACAAGCTGACTGTAGCGATGTAAAGTAATGTTTTTATTTAGGGTGCGGTTGGTGCGGTTGATGATGCTGCGCGGCAGGTTTTGGATTTGTTTGTGAATTTTTGTGATGTCAAAATCCGCTGATGTAACATCGATTTTTGTCACCGCTGCAAACCCCTCGGCTACCAAAGGCGGGAAGTCTTGTAGAGATTGGGACATTTTCTCTATTACTATGTCTGGTACAGTGCGTTGCCGCTGTTGATTCCACATCAAGCAAGTGAAGAGCGGCGTTTGCAAGTACCAAGCCATCCATTCTCCACCCTGAAGCACACAATTCAACTTCATCAACAATTCCATTCGCCATGCACGTTTAGCATTGGTAGCGTCGTAGATGACGCCGACACCAGATGCAATAGCTTCGCCGATTTGGGTTATGACTTGTGCTTCTATTTCTGTCCACTCCCCTTGGATGGTAGCGTCGCCGTAGAGTGAGGCGCGGATGGCGTCGGTGGAGATGATACGATAATTTCCTAGGGCATCTAACCCCGCTTTCCCTGTGGGGCGGGGGGTTACAAGGCTTCTTCGGAAGCTGAATTAATGGAAACAATCTCCAAGTGGCGTACGCCGCGTCCCCTACCTTCAGTTACAAGGCTTCTTCGGAAGCTGAATTAATGGAAACGCCAACGGGCAAGTTGAAGGAATCTTGGCAAGATGTTACAAGGCTTCTTCGGAAGCTGAATTAATGGAAACCCTGCAGCGGATGAAAAACAGATGTAGCGGATAAGTTACTCGTGATTGTCACAGATAACCTATCCGCTACATCCGTTACACCATCCGGTGCCTCATCCGCTACATCCGTTACACCATCCGGTACCACCGTTGCCAAATTCGTCATTCGCATGACAACCCTTTGACAATCAGACTTTTTAAGACAAGATAAAAACAACACCAATTGCTGAGGTAAAACCCTACCCTAGTATATAGAACTAGCTCGTGCAGAGGAATCAGACAGACTTTCCCTAACCTCATCTCATATCTTGCACCACCATGATTATTGATAATTTTTTCCGGTGGGCACTGCTTAAATACACATTCAAACCCTTATTTTTACGTTGCGTCGCAGTGCCCACCCTACGGTTATTGATTTTGGTGCTGACTTTCCCTAACCTGACTAAGTAAACCTTGCCACCCAAATGCCTGTGTCAGAATATACAGCTATCACCTTTGCGCCCGTGCAGGGGTTTATTGAAAAATCACGCAAACTCCGAGACTTGTATGGAGCATCTCTGATACTCTCCTATCTCAGCCAGCAGATAGTAAAAGAAGCAGAGAAAACCACCAAAGTCATTTCACCCGCACTACCCAACGTGCAAAAAGGAATGCCGAACCGGATTCTCTTGCATGGTGAATTTACGTAAGTGCAGGTAATAGATGCAATGCTGTCGGCATGGAAAAACTTATTGCACGAGTGTCGCTGCTGGATAGAGAAAAAATTACCCCAGTATGAGTATCACTGGGAAAGGGAGTGGCGTAACTGGGGGAACTATACCTGGGAAATCTTCTGGGGGAGTGGTGATAGTGTAAGCGCAGCCATGCAAGACTTAGAAAACCGCAAGCTTTCCCGTGGGTGGACAGCAATAAATTGGATAGGGGAAAGTTCTAGCTTAACAGGTACCGATGCGATCGCTTGGTACAAACTAGGTGCAGAAGACAGAAACCCCAACAATCGTCAATGGAGAGGGGAGAAAAATCAAATTGATGATTTTTACTTAGATTTATCAGCAGTAATTGAGAGAAAAAGCGAGGATGTACCAGAGGGAAAATTTTTAGCCCTTCAGGAAAGATTAAGCATTCCCGAATTAGTAAAACGCCTAGTTACCCTACCAGAAATTGCCAGAAAAATCGGGATGACAACCCTAGATAAAGGCTTTAAAGATATCTATCGCCGTCTAGAAGAAATAACCGAACAAGCAAAGGGACGCTGGACGGGTTGGTTTATGGGAGATGGAGATAAAGTCGGCGACTATTTAAAGCAGCTTGACGCAGCAGAAATTATCAAATTTAGTCATGCAATTCGCCAGTGGGGAGAAAATTTCAGCAACACATTTCCTCGTGAATTAGGGAGAGTTGTCTATGCAGGTGGGGATGATTTTTTAGGAGTAATTTATAGCGACAAAGATAAAGCA
>Ga0114939_10001118_pt1 | contig 21628 bp, 16 predicted proteins | sample AshMeaCrysSpring_FD_87196 | JGI IMG/M metagenome (GOLD analysis project Ga0114939, IMG submission 87196) | Groundwater microbial communities from Big Spring, Nevada to study Microbial Dark Matter (Phase II) - Ash Meadows Crystal Spring | ecosystem: Environmental > Aquatic > Deep subsurface >...
ACTTTGGCCAGTGTAAGCGAGTTTTAACCTACTTTTGCGTTATCTTCGGGTTTTGTAGCTCAGCGCAGAACTGGTGGCAGAAATGATCAATGAATTGTATTCCGAAAACTGAAAAGCCCTGATGGTTTGATTCGATTCCAGTCACTAAAGATTTGCCGCGCCTCTATTGTCACATTAAAATACTTGATATATTTATGGAATGTTGTTTCACAATGTGAAACTTCAAGATTTGCTTCAGTGACAAACCAAGGAAGGATCCCATGTCCAAACCGACCTCCAGCCCGTTAACCGACCCTGTCCATACCCGTGCGCCCTACTGGGCAGATGTCCCCGATGAGCAGTGGATGGATTGGCGCTGGCAGATGTCCAACCGCCTTAACTCGGCCGAAGAGCTTGGCCGGGTCATCAACCTGACCGAGTCCGAGAAGCGCGCGCTGAGCGCCAAGGGCTTGTTTCGTGTCGACATCACCCCCTACTTCGCCAGCCTGATCGATCCCGACGACCCTCACTGCCCGGTGCGCAAACAGGTCATTCCGACTGACAAGGAGATGGTTCCCTTCAGTTCGATGATGGAAGACTCGCTGGCCGAGGACAAGCATTCGCCCGTGCCGGGGCTGGTCCACCGCTATCCGGATCGCGTGCTGATGCTTATCACGACCCAGTGCGCCAGCTATTGCCGCTACTGCACCCGCAGCCGCATCGTTGGCGACCCGACCCAGACCTTCAGCCGGGCTGAATTCGATGCCCAGATCGAATACATCGAGAAGACGCCACAAATCCGCGACGTGCTCCTATCCGGCGGCGACCCGATGGTGCTGGCGCCCAAGCTGCTGGACATGATCCTTGGCCGCCTGCGGGCTATCCCCCATGTCGAGATCATCCGTATCGGCTCGCGCGTGCCGGTCTTTTTGCCCATGCGCGTCACGCCGGAATTCTGCGAGATGCTGGAGAAGTACCATCCCTTCTGGCTCAATATCCACGTTAATCATCCCAAGGAAATCACGCCTGAACTGGCGGCGGCGGCCGATCGACTGACACGGGCCGGCGTGCCGCTGGGCAACCAGAGCGTTCTCCTGGCCGGGGTGAACGACTCGGTTCACATCCAGCGCAAGTTGGTTCACGACCTGGTCAAGATTCGCGTGCGGCCATATTACCTATACCAATGCGATCTCGTCGAAGGCTCCGGTCACCTGCGAACAACAGTCAGCAAAGGGATCGAGATCATCGAGGGCTTGCGTGGCCATACCTCCGGCTATGCCGTTCCAACCTATGTTGTCGACGCGCCCGGTGGCGGCGGCAAAATCCCGGTCATGCCCAATTACGTCGTCAGCCAGGCGCCGGGCAAGGTTGTCCTGCGCAATTTCGAGGGATTCATCACCACCTATACCGAGCCGCTGGATTATGACCCGACGGAAATCCTGCACCAGGAAGCGCTGGTCGCCAGGCGGCCGGAACCGGGCCAGGAAGGGGTGCTGGCCTTGCTGGAAGGGGAGAAGATGTTCATCGAGCCGGAAGGGTTCGAAGAAGTCCGGGCACGCGGCGGTGGCGAGCACCGGCTTCGCAGCGGCGAGATCGCCCAGAAGTGGCAACCGCTCGGTGTCGGCTCGATCGAGGTTCACAAGCCCCGCGAGCGATTGACGACCGGGAAAGAGGAAACACAGAACGTAGATTGACGCTGATTTGCGCGGATGATTTAAAAATTCGATCAGCACAAATCTGCGCCCCATCCGCGTCATCAGCGTTCTCTTCTAACCATGACCGAGCCGACGGTTCCCGGCACGCAGGCGGTAGTCAGGGCGATGACCCTCCTGAAGTCCTTTGACGACGAGCATCGCGTCTGGGGTCTCTCGGAGTTGGCCCGCGAGACCGGCCTGAACAAGACCACCGCGTTCCGGCTACTCTCGGCTCTGGAACGCGAAGGGCTGGTTGGCCGGGCGGCCGACGGCGAGCGCTATGTCCTGGGACCGGAGATCGTCGTCCTGGGCGGTCGCGCTTTGCGAGCCAATAACTTGCGAGCTGTAGTCCGGCCCGAGCTGGAGCGGCTGGCGGCCGAGACGGGTGAGACGGCTTCTTTGGAGATCCTGGCCGGGCGGGAGATGCTGGTCATCGATGAGATCGTCGGCGGCCACCTGATGAGTGGCGTGCCCGATCTCGGCAGCCGCTGGCCGCTACATGCCTCATCGACCGGCCTGGTTATACTGGCCTACCTCCCGGAGACGACCGCGCGCGAGCTGTTGCCGGCGGCGCTGAGACCGGTGACAGCCCAGACCATCACCAGCCGCAGTGAGTTGTGGCCTGAACTCGCTGCCGTCCGCCAACGCGGCTACAGCGTCGGCGACGAGACACTGGAAGTCGGGCTGGTAGCCATCGCCGCACCGATCTTTAATCATGATGGACAGGTCGTCGCCGCCCTCAGCATCGCCGGGCCTAAGCTGCGCGTCACGGCTGATTGCACGCCACAGATCGGCGAACAAGTAAGGGCTACGGGTCGGCGAATCTCAGCCCGGTTGGGTTATGGTCTTTAGTCTACCGGCGTGATACGCTTTTTAAACACGTCGTATTAGTTCCTGAATGCACGTGCGACAGCTACAGATATCTATATCGAGGGATATGATCATGACCAAACACCTCATAGACCTTTCTCATACCGTCGAAGCGGGCATGATCACCTACAAAGGCTTGCCAGCGCCCGTGATTTGCGATTTCCTCAGCCGGGAGGCCTCCCGCCAATTCTACGCCCCCGGCACCGAGTTCCACATCGGCCGCATCGACATGGTTGCCAACACGGGAACCTACGTCGACGCACCCTTTCACCGTTATCCTGACGGCAAAGACCTGTCTGAATTACCCCTATCCTCGCTGGCCAACCTGCCGGCGGTCATCGTGCGGGTACCGCCGGATCGCCGGGTGATGGATGCCGCCACCTTCGAGCACCTGGATTTGACCGGGAAGGCTGTGCTCATTCATACCGGCTGGTCGCGCCACTGGCGGACGGACCAATACTTCGAGGGCCACCCCTTCCTCACCGGTACGGCCGCCGAACTGTTGCGCGAGCGCGGCGCGGCCCTGGTCGGCATCGATTCCTACAACATCGACGACACGGCCGACGGGGGCCGCCCAGTCCACTCGACGCTGCTGGCGGCCGACATCCCGATCGCCGAACACCTGACTGGCCTCGACCGCCTGCCCGACGCCGTCGTCCGCTTCTTCGCTGTGCCGGTCAAGGTCAAAGCGTTCGGGACGTTCCCGGTTCGGGCGTTTGGTCTGATGGCGGATTAGATTAGAATCGGTCATCGTCGACAATTATAGGCGATGCTTACCCCGCTTCGACAAATAATGATGCCTGTTCTCCACGTTCACTTTATCTATCCTCTGTCTCCCGAGGAAACCAGCGCTTTACGTCCAGCCCTGACCGGCGACATCATCCTGAGCGAAGGGCCGGAACCGCCGGCCCACACCGCCATCCTCGTGGCCGGCCGCCCGACACGTGAGCAGATCGAGGCCGCTCCTGGAATGCGCGCCCTTATCATCCCCTGGGCCGGGCTGCCGGAGGAGACACGCACCCTCATGCGCGATTTCCCCCACATTGCCGTCCACAACCTGCACCACAACGCCGCGCCGGTAGCCGAGTTGGCGCTGATGCTGCTCCTGGCCGCGGCCAAATTCGCCATACGCTATGACAGCGCCCTGCGCCGTCACGATTGGCGAATTCGCTATGATCGACCGGGTCCATCAATCCTTCTTGAAGGCAAGACGGTATTGATCCTGGGCTATGGCGCCATCGGCCGGCGCGTAGCCGCCGCCTGTCGCGCCCTGGGCATGCACACCCTGGCCACGCGCCGGCGGCTTAGCACCCCGGAAACTGACGATGGGACCGAGGTGTTTCCGGCAGCCGCCCTGCCCGATCTTTTACCTCGGACCAATGCCCTCATGATCTGCCTGCCGCACACGCCGGAGACTGACGGGTTGCTCGGCTCGGTTGAACTGGCGTTGCTGCCGCCGAAGGCCGTACTGGTCAACATCGGCCGCGGCCTGATCGTCGACGAGGCGGCGCTGTACGAGGCCTTACGCGACGGCCGCCTCCACGCCGCCGGGCTGGATGTCTGGTACAGCTACCCGCCGGACAAGGCCTCGCGCGCCGATTGGCCGCCATCGACCTACCCATTCCACGAACTCGACAATGTCATCATGAGCCCTCATCGCGGCGGCGCGGCCGATGAGACTGACCGGCTGCGGATGGCGGCGCTGGCTGAACTATTGAACGCGGCGGCCAAGGACCAAATGATGAACAACCGGGTAGATTTGGACGCGGGCTATTAGCCCCATCCCCCCTTTGCGCGCCATTCCCCACTTCTGCTAGAATCGGTTTTAAACCGGCCCGCGAGGACGCTCCGGTCTTGAGGAAGTGTGTCTCATGAAAAAGTTGCTCCTGGTCACGATGCCGGCCATGCTGGCGGCCTTTGTTGCGATAGCCAGCTCGATCGCCCACGGGCAAACAAGCGTCGCGCCTCCGGCACCGATGGAAGACCTGGTCTTCACCGCCGCCGATTTCAACCCCGAAGTCAACCAGGGATTGGGAATATTCGGCGAAGAATTGACCGCGACCGCGTCGGGAGAAGCGTCCTTCACATCGCAAACCGTCACCGCGCCCATCCCGTTCAACGCCATCGTCCCTCAATGGACCGGGACAAACCCCACAGCCATTGAGATCCAGATGCGCACCAGTTCAGATGGGGTTACGTGGAGCGATTGGTTCCACAGCCACGCCCACGCCGACTGGACCGAGCCGGATAGCTCCGAGGTAGCCGGTGAGATGATACTGGTGGACGTTCCCGGCGAGCGACATGAATATGTCCAGTTCCAGGTGTTATTCGAGCCGGAGGAAGGCGACGAGACGCCCTCCCTGCGTCAACTGCGTCTGACCTTCATCGACAGCACCGCCGGCCCCACAACCGAGGAACTCATCCTGTTGCAACAAGAGCTGGACGACGCGAACACCCTTTTGCCGGAGAGTCAAACCTCCTACCCCAAGCCGTTCGTCGTCAGCCGCTCGGCCTGGTGCCAGCACCCTGATTGTGTTTATAGCGAAGGACTGGAATATCACCCGGTCAGTCACCTGATCGTCCACCACACTGTCTCCAACAACGCCAGCACCGATTGGGCGGCCGTCGTCCGCGCCATCTGGAACTTCCACACCTACAATCGCGGATGGGGCGATATCGGCTACAACTACCTGGTCGATCCAAATGGCGTTATTTACGAAGGCCACTACGGTGGCGATGACGTCGTCGGCACCCACGCCGCCGGAGCTAACAAGGGCAGCATGGCCGTTGCTCTGCTGGGCACCTTCACCCAGCCGGATCAGACGCCGCCGGGCATCCGGCCGCCCCAACCGATGCTTAATTCAGCGGTGGAGCTGTTAGCCTGGAAAGCCGACCAGCGCGATATCAATATATTTGAGGCCAGCCGGACGCTACCCAACATCGAGTGGGGACTGCCGCACCTGATGGGCCATCGCGACGTCTATGGAACGACCGCCTGCCCCGGCGATCAGGCCCACCTGCTGGTACCCTGGATGCGCGACCAGATAGCCGGGCGCATCGGCCTGGTCGATCCCCATATTTATGCCGACGAGCTGAGCACAGCCTTCACTCGTAGCCAGAGCGGCGCGTGGTTTGAACCGCCTTATTTGTGCGGTTATAACAATCACAGCTGGTACACTTGGTCGGTAACCAACCCCGGCGCCAGCACCAACTGGGGCGAATGGCGGCCGAATGTGCCCGCCGCCGGCCGCTACCGCATCGAGGTCTACGCCCCCTACTGCCGCACCGGCCGGTCTGAAACGCAAGGAGCGACCTATACCCTCACCCACGCCGGCGGTACAAGCACCCGGACGGCCAACCACAACGCCAACGTCGGCCTGTGGATGTCACTGGGCGAGTTCGATCTGAACCAGGGTAACGGCAACGTCATCCGCCTGACCGACCTGACAACGACTGACAGCGATGTCGGTGTCTGGTTCGATGCCATACGCCTATTTCCCGTTGACGCCCCACCACCTCCCCCGCCACCCACGGTGACCAACATCGAGCCCGCGTCCGGCGTGTGGGCCAACAATCGGTCAGTGGCTTTCACCTGGCAGGTTCAGAACCCGCAGACGGTGACGGTAACTTCGCTGCAAGTGGCCGTTGATCCCGACTTTAACAATGTCCTGGTCAACCAAAGCTGGAATGGCGTCGTAACGACCCACACCCACACCTTCGGCGCTGACTACGCCGACCTGTACTGGCGGGTGTTGCTGACCCGGCCCGATGGGCCGATCATCTCCAGCTTGCCGACGCGCTTTGGACTGGACGGGACATCGCCCGAATCGACCATTATGACGCCTATCGCTTATATTACCGCCGGTGGTAACTATGCCATCCAGTGGAGTGGAACTGACTCACTCTCCGGTATCGATCGCTACCATATTGAATTTCGACCTGTGGGCGGCTCGTGGGCACGTTGGCTATCAGACACGCGAGCCAAGGCGGCCGCCTTTGTGCCACCCAACCCCTTGGCGGCATACGAGTTTCGCTCGCTGGCTGTGGACAGAGCGGGCAATAATGAACCGGCAGCCGAGCCCGCCGACGCTTCGACAGACCAGGCCCTGACGCTGGACCAGGCCGGCTATCTGCCGGGCGTGTGGCGCTAGCGGGCTTGCCAAAGGCTCTCTCCTTGCGTATCATCGCTTGGGAAAAATGGGGCGACTGAAAGAACAGGAGCGATCGGTAACATCAGTGGTGGCATCTCGTTTTAAGGTCAAGCGAAATGGCTGAGGTTGAATCGGTAGACGTTCTCATCGTCGGGTCCGGGCCATCGGGCACCTCGACGGCTCTGCATCTCATCAAACAGAATCCGGCCTGGGCCGGCCGCATTGTGATCGTCGATAAAGCCGTCCATCCACGTGAAAAGCTTTGCGGCGGCGGTCTTACCCACCTGGGTCAGAACATCCTGGCCAACCTGGGCCTGCACCTGGAGCCGCGCAACTTCGAGGTCAGGGAAGCGCGGCTCGTCTATGGCGACAAGTCCTATTCTTTCTACGGGAATCCGGTCTTCCGCATCGTCCGGCGGGATGAATTCGATCACTGGCTGGTACAAACCGCAGAAAAGCTGGGCGTGCGCGTGCGGCAAGGGGAGGCGGTCACGGCCGTCACGCCCCATGACAGTTATGTCGAAGTGGTGACGGAAAAGACGACTTTTCATGCCAAGGTGCTGGTCGCCGCCGACGGCTCGCGCAGCTTTATCCGGCGCAAGCTGAAATGGGACGACGATTCACGGGTAGCCCGATTGGTGGAAGTGCTGACTCCGGAAGATGCAACGCTCCAGCCGGAATTCCGTGAGGGTGTGGCGATCTTCGATTTTACGCCAATGGACGGCGGCCTCCAGGGTTACTATTGGGACTTCCCCAGTTACATCAAGGGCAAAGCCTACATGAATCGCGGCGTCTATGACAGCCGGATCGTATCGAATAAGCCGAAAGCCGATCTGAAATCGGTACTCACCGAAGAGATGGCCGCCCGCGAACGGGTTATGGCTGATTATGAATTGAAGGGTCATCCTATCCGCTGGTGGGGAACCAAAGTCCGCCTCGCCCAGCCGCGCGTTCTGCTGGTCGGTGATGCCGCCGGGGTCGATGCCCTTTTCGGCGAGGGCATCTCATTCGCCTTGGGCTATGGCGAACCGGCAGCCGAAGCGATCAGCGATGCGTTCACCCGAAATGACTTCAGCTTCGATTCCTACCCCACGAGGCTGAAACGGCACCCCATATTCCGTCATTTACGCTTGCGCAACTGGGCGGCGCGCTACGCCTACCTACTCAATTATCCAATTATCGTTCGAGCCGGCTGGTCAATCATGCGGTTGGTGCTGCGCTTCACTCCCTGGCGAAAGCGCGATTACGTCCCGGCGCGGCTGCCTGAATTTCGCCTGACGGATATGTCGCCACAATCATAGCCGGCGGGCGCTTCACGACCTGAGAAAATGACCCAATCCCTGGCGCAGCCGTGCTGAAAATGGAGAATGCAAGGGTTTGACTTTCGACAGGCGAATCGAAAGAATCACATCCCAAACTGAGATCATTCGCCGGCTTAAAGAAATGGACCTTTTGCAACAACTCATCGACTTCATCCTTCACCTGGATGCCCACCTGGCCAACATCGTCTCAACCTATGGCCTGCTCAGCTACCTGATTCTGTTCGCCATCATTTTCATGGAAACTGGTCTGGTGGTGACACCTTTCCTGCCGGGGGATTCACTCCTCTTTGCCGCCGGGACGATTGCCGCCCTGGGCGCGCTCAACATCTGGGTCCTCGTCGCGCTGCTCATCGCCGCCGCCGTTCTGGGCGATACGGTTAATTACTGGATCGGCAACTATATCGGCCCCAAGGCCTATGCCGCTGATTTTCGTTTTCTCAAACGCGAGCATCTGGACCGCACCCATGCTTTCTTCGAGAAGCATGGCGGCAAGGCGATCATCCTAGCCCGCTTCGTGCCCATCGTGCGCACTTTCGCCCCCTTCGTCGCCGGCATCGGCTCGATGTCTTATGGCAAATTCCTGACCTACAATGTGATCGGTGGCGTCGCCTGGGTTTTGCTCTTCCTCCTGGCCGGGTATTTCTTTGGCCAGTTACCGGTGATTAAGGAAAACTTCGAACTAGTTGTCCCGGCGATCATACTGCTGTCGCTGGTGCCGATCTTCTACGAGTTCATCCGCAACCGGCTGCGTCCGTCGGCCGAACAAGGCACACCGGGCTGATCCGGTGATCCCAAACAGGTGTATAATGTTCATGGAAGATGCTCGCGACCGGGCGGGTGCTGTTTTCTCCCACCTCTTAATAGACGGGCGCCGGGAGTGAAGACATGGGCAAATTCATCGGCGTCGTCGCCGCCGCGCTGGAACGGCAAGGCGACGGTTTTGTCCAGACGACAGATGTGCTCGAATTTGGGGATGAGACCTGGGTTTATTATTGCCGGCCACACGTGGGTCAGCCGCGGCCGGGCTGGATGGACGTGGCCGCGGGCACGCTTCGCCTATCAGTGAAACAACCTCAATTCCGCCATGACCAACTGGCGTGGCAACCACAGATCTCGCGGGATGAGACCGGGGCCTACGAATACCGGGCTGAAGTCTTCGGTGTTGAGCCCGGCAACAATCTCTTCCATCTGGCCTTACCGGCGGGCTTTTTGCCTGTGCCGGGATCATGGGATATATCTCCCCTGTACGGTCATGCCGACGGCCGGCGGTTCGTCACCGGCTGGGGTGGCTACGAGTCGATCTGGCCCGTCTTTCGTTTCACCTCGGTCAAGAGAGAGGATTTCAGGCCACAGGCAACGGCGATCGGCACCTCAATTGCGGAGGATGTGCGACAACGAGCGATGACCGTTATGAATCCGTGGACGCCGGAGATCGCTCGGATTCCCGACCAGGTGGAACTGCTACGGAAGCTCGATGCTCACCTGAACGATGAAGAGACGCGCACCCTGATGTTCGAATTGGGTGTTGATTACGACAACCTCCCGGCGACGACAAAAAAAGGTAAACTACGCGAACTGATCCTTTTTATGGAACGGCAAAGCCAATCGCCTCGTCTCTGGCAATTCTTGCGGCAGCGTTACAATTTTATAATCGGTGATTAGGCTGGCGGGGAAGCCTGCCCCAGGATCCAGCCTTCGACCCGTCGCACGCGTTCATCAACCGGCTCGTACGGCCGGCGGCAACCGAATAGCACATTGAGCATCCCCATTAACCCGACAACCGCGTCGAAGCGGTCTTCGCCATCGGCGGCGTTTCCAAAGCCGTCGCCAATGGCAATTAGCAAATCCGGACTGAGGCTTACCCGATTGGCCTCTCCCCAGGCTAGAAGCGGCGCGGCATTGGTCGCACGAGCAGCCTGGTTGCGCTTGCCACCCCCGCCCGGCGGGAAGGCGAGTCCAAGGTGGCCGTAGAACTCAGCCGGATAGCTTTCGGCGACCACGATGCCGCCTGAGCCTAGCAGCGCATCCAATCGCCCGGCAAACGGCCAAAGCAACATGTCTGTTCGCGAGCGCAACGCCGGGCCGAGAACCTCGCGCCACCCGGCGATGGCTGCCTTGCCCACCTGCTGCGCGCCCATCGTCCAGAAGATCGGCGCGGCCGCCCGCCGCCCCGGATAACCCCGGTCGCATACTCGGCGCAGATCGTCCATGTGGTTGACGCCCAGGCCGTCGAGTAAATGCCGCTGCCGGGCATGGCCGGGCCGGGCAGGATAAAACGGTCGGCACAGGCTGACGTGTTCCGGCTCCTCAGCGACGTTATAAAATTCGTCCCACTCACCTGTTCCCAGCCGGGGCAGCAATTCGAGGAAATTGCGCGCCTCGGTCCTTTCGGCGTAGGCCAGCGGCAAGCCGATGGGAAAATCGAGGCCGAGGAAGACGCCATCCGACCCCGCCTCGCCATCCAACCGGAATAACCATGAGATCGTGTCGCCGGCTGGGACCGGGGTATGGAGGGTATAGACACCGCCGGCATCCCGCACAGCTTTGGCCTGCCATCGTTTGGCCGGAGATGTACCCCAATCGGCGTGGACGACAAGTTGAGGCTGCATCACGGTTAGACCGAAAAAAGCCGCTCAAAGCCAGGATACGGGATGAGCGGGATGATTTCGAAGGTGATCAGACCCGCCTGCGCCAGGGGCAGGCTATCGAGATGTGTCCTAGCTTCAGTTTCATCGGCGCAATCCAGCACAAGAACCACGCCGGTTCTATCAGCCTTAATGTAGATTTCACGGAGAATATCAGCCTGATAAAGTTGCCACACCCGCCGGGCCTCAGCCACCAGATAGGGCTGAAGCTCGGCCTGAGTCACACCATCTCTTTCGTGGTCAATGGCCAGAATTTTCATGTGGCAAGTTTAGCCCGTTGAAGTGGCGGTGGCCACGTTTTTAGTCGCCCCCTTTAATCAACAGCCGGCGACAACATCCTGCCTAATCGTCAGGAAGTTGTCGCGGCTGATACAGTAAGTGGCTGCACAGGGATAATCGCGGAACGGGTTCGGCCAGGGCTGTGCGCCGGGCGATGGTTGCCGGACGGCGCGATATAGACCCAGGAATGATTTTTCCGATCGATCAGTTAACGCGGTTTCCCCAGGCTCTCGCCAACACCGGCTGCGTCCTGTCCATCCGATGGGCCGGTTTGCCCAGGCAACTCGTTGGAGACGGACGTTGACTGACTTTGGAAACCAACATCATCGATAAACAGGTTGCTATTGAAGGACCCATCCGTCACCACGCGAAACTCCAGGTTGACGGTCCGGCCGGCATGAGCTGCGAGATCGAGAGAGGACAATTGCCAACCATTCGTTTCAGCTGATTCACAAAGGAAGGCGGTATATACCGGAGCCCCATTAATCCGGACGTCGAGCCGGTCATAACCACAATAATCAGCCGAAGCGATCCAGTGCCAGTACCTCAAATATGGCGCATTGGCCGGGATGGTCACCTGTTGAGAGATGGCCGATGTCTCGTTGTCATCACCGCCCAACCAGGCTGCCCAGGACCCGCCGTGCGGGCGCACACTACCGGGAAACGAAGTGACGATGATCTCATAGCCCAGAGCCGAGTACTCGGTCCATCCGTTGCCGCCGGCCTCGAAACCGCCGTTTTGCAACGGCACGGCCGGCGGTGGCTGGTTCAACGTCACGGGCATGAAGAGTTGAAAAGATGCCTCGCCGGCATCAGGGTCCACTTCCTGAGCGCTGGCCAAGAGCGCCCCGGCCAACAGGACGGCGGATAGCATGAAGAAAAGGGGAATATAATATTTTACGCGATTCATTTCGGTTACTCCTTCTTGAGTTATTCGATTTTCCAACTGTCGTCATTTAAGCAGAGAGGCGATGCGATCATAAGGTCAATAGGCGATACAAAAAGTGGTACAATTCCAGCGAGTAGCGCGATTCCCGGAGCGAACAGACAACTCCATGGAACAATCGGATACTTTTGGCAGTTGGCTAAAACGACGGCGGCGAGCCCTTGACCTGACCCAGGGAGACCTGGCGGATTGCGCCGGTTGCTCCATCGTCACAATTCGGAAGTTCGAGGCTGACGAGCGACGGCCGTCTCGCCAACTGGCCGAACTACTGGCCGAATGCCTGAGCATTCCTGAATCTGAACGGGATGCGTTCATCGCGTTTGCCCGCCAGCCGGAGACAGCCGCGACCTTTCCCCCACCGGTCTTGGCGACGTCTATGCCGGATTTGCCGCCCGCGCCATCACCACCCGCGGCGCACTTGCCCGGTCAAACCGGAAGCGCCACGCTCCAAAGATACTTCCCCCCCGTGCACCTGCCCGCGCCATTGACAGGATTGATCGGCCGCGAAACAGACATCGCCTCCATCAGCGAGATGCTTCGGCGGCCAGCGGTGCGGCTGGTTTCGCTGACCGGACCGGGCGGCACAGGCAAAACTCGACTGGCACTTGAAACCGCCCGCCGGTTATCCGAAGAACACCCGGGAGACTTCCCGGACGGCTTTTTCTTCGTCGATCTGTCTCCGGTCGCCGATCCGGCGCTGTTTGCGCCGGCGATGCTGGGAGCAATGGCGATCAGCGAGACCGGCGGCCGTTCCGCTCTCGAGACCGTCCGGGACTATCTGCGGTCGCGCAAAGTGTTGCTGGTACTGGATAATTTCGAACAAATCGTTGAGGCTGCCGGGGAGTTGGCCGGTATCCTGGTGCAGGCCGGGGGTGTCAAAGCGCTCATCACTAGCCGGATCGTCCTCCATTTGTATGGCGAATATGAGTTCCCCGTCGCGCCATTGGCATTACCGCAGGTCCGTCCGGGGCTGGAGCTGGAAACGTTGGCCGATTATCCAGCCATCGAGTTGTTCGTAGAGCGCAGCCGGGCCGCCAACCCCGACTTTGAATTGACTACCAAAAACGCCGCGGCTGTAATTGACATCTGCACCCGCCTCGACGGCTTGCCACTGGCCATTGAACTGGCTGCCGCGCGCAGCAAGTTTCTCCCGCCGGCCACCCTCGTGAAACAATTAAATCTTTCGCTCGACCTGGCCGCCCCCCATCGCCATATAGCCGAACGCCAGCGAACCATGCGTGGGGCCATCGAATGGAGCTACAACTTGCTCGAAACCGAAGAGCAGCGGCTATTCCGCGTGTTGGGTGTTTTTGCCGGCTCTTTCGGTCTTCGCGAGGCTGGTGCGGTTCTAGACCTGAATGACAATATTGATGATTCACAATTGCGGGAGAAGCTGACCGGATTGGCCGAGAAAAGTATGATCCTGCCCCTCCAATCTGAAACCGACCTTAGATTCCGGATGCTGTTCGTTATTCGCGAATATGCGCTTGAACAACTGGAACATCATGGAGAGACGGATTCGGTCCGGAACGCCCACCTGACCTATTTTTCGAGCCTGGCCGAGGATATGGTCCAGCCGTTCAACGAACAAAATACCTATGAAGCGGCCAGGGCATCTTTGTCGGCAGCCAACGATGATCTTCGCGCCGCCATGGCCTGGGCATTCGAACAATCCGATCAAGTTGAAGCGGGTATCCGGACAGCCGTAGCGCTCACCAATTTCTGGATCGCGCAGTCCGCATTGGCCGAAGCCCAACGCTGGTTTGAAGAAGGCCTGAATGTCTTGCCGGCGGAGGTCACGTCACTTCGAGCCAGAGCTTTGGCGTCGGCCGGACGGATCGCCTATTATCAGACACGCTACGCCGATGCCGTTGCATTTGGGCAGGCGGCTAGGGATCTGCTGGCGATCCCCGATGATCCCGCCGATGAGGAATGGCTGCTCGTCGCCAATCGGGTCGTCGGTAATGCCTCAGCCAACATCGGTGATTATGAGGAAGCCCTTCGTTGCCATAGCCGTTTACTTGATGCCTACCGCCGGCGAAATGACCTGGTCGGCATGATGCAAACGCTCCAGGCGATGGGATTAACGGCCATTGACATGGGGCAATTTGAGATGGCCGAAGAACAATTGACCGAATCCCTGGCGCTCACCAGACAGCATGGCGGTTGGCCGGATGATCTGGTCTTTTCTCTAAATGCCGTGGGCATCCTGGAAATTATCCGGGGACGCTATGACCGGGCGGAGGCGTTGTTGGCGGAGTGTTTAGTAGAAGCCCGCAAGCTGGACACACCCACGTGGCAAGCCATGACACTCGCCAATTTGGGCCATCTTTCGATTCCGCAAGGTAAATTTGATGATGCCCGCAGACTGTTTGCCGAGGCCGGGAAGCTGGCTTCGGATATCGTCGCTCCTGATTGGCTTTACCAGGCAAACCTCGGCCAGGCTACTCTGTCTTTACTTGAAGACGCACCAAATCCCGTCGCTTGGGGTTTCATTGACCAATGCATCGCCTATCACCGGGCAAATCAATCGAGCCTACACCGTTATCTCAGACTGTCTGATGTGCTGGGTTTATTCGCTGCCCGTATGAGGAGGGCGGATTTGGCGGTGCAATTGGTCGCTCGGGCCGACGCCATCCGCGAGCAAACCCTTCCCCAACCGCGCTTCGCTAACGTCCAACCCGTCTATGATCAGCTCATGATCCTGGCGAGGCAACAGCTCTCCCCGGCCGAGATCGAGGATGCCGCCCGTCGCGGCCGCGAAACACCGGAGGAAACGCTCCTGGTCCAGGTCGAGGCGATTGGCATGGCTATTCAGCGGGGTCGTTAATCGTCCTGACTTGTCGAAGATGTATCCAAAGAACATAACTTTTGATAGACGCTCCTCCCCCGTCGCGCCACTATCCTAAAGAAGAAATTTTGAAAGGGTATTCCACACGGAAAGGTTTATTTCCCGCAGATACCAGTTTAGGCAGCAAAAGGGACTTGGAGCTAATATGGACACCTCTTATCCGGCCGATCAGGATTCTCAACAAACGACGCTACCCACCCGCGCCGCTCCAGCCCTGCCGCCGATTGTCCTCGCCGGATGGCGCGGTTTTGTTTTGTTCGCCTGGGTCGCGCTCATCGTGGCCAATGGCGTCTTCGGCCTCACGATGCGCTGGGGCCTGGGACCGATTCTCGACTTCACTCTCATGGCCCTGCTCGGCTTTCTCTTCGTCTCCCTTTTCGACGGTATTTTCACCTTGCTCTGGAAGGTAATCGGCCTGAGCCTGCCCAAAATCAGGCTGGGCCGGTTGAATGGCTATATCCAGGCCCTACCCGGCTATCTCGTCGGCCGGACCGTTGGCATCTGGCTGATGGTCTTTGGCAACATCCTCTGGCCGGATTCGTTCTTGCAATACGTGACGCTGCTATTACCCGGCAAGATGATCGTTCTACTGGCCGGGATCATCGGCGCGCTGATCTTCACCGGCCGGTTGGTAGCCCGGCCGGCTGTCCGGTATACCCTATTCGTTCTGGCCGCGGTCTTGGGGATCGGCTTCACGATTTGGCTTGTCCAGCCCGGTACGGACGGATACCTGGCGAAGGCGGCCGAGGCGAATGCGGCTATTGAGCCGCTGAATATGGCAAACCCCGGATTGCCCGGACCTTTCGCCGTCCGAAGCCTTAGTTACGGTAGCGGCGACAGCCGGCGGCGGCCGGAATACGGCGAGAATGCGGCTCTAATCACACCGGTCGTCGATGGATCATCGATCTTCGGCGGTTACAGCGGCTTTGCGGGCGGGTATCACCAATGGTACAACGGCTTCGACTTCACCAGCCTGCCGCTGAATGGACTGGTCTGGTATCCGGAAGGCGAAGGCCCGTTTCCCCTGGTGCTGATCGTCCACGGCAACCACGGCATGACCGATCCATCCGATCCCGGCTACGCTTATTTAGGCGAGCATCTGGCCAGCCGGGGCTTTATCACGGCATCGGTCGATGAGAATTTTTTGAATGGCTTTGCTCTGGCCGATGCCGACATGGAGGAGATGCCGCTACGCGCCTGGTTGCTTTTGAAGCACCTGGAACAGTGGCGAGACTGGAACGAAACCCCGGGCAATCCGTTTTACGGACGGGTTGATATGGAGCATATCGGCCTGATCGGTCACTCCAGGGGTGGCGAGGCCGTCGCCCATGCCGCAGTATTGAATACCAGGCCCGATGATCCGGTCGAGAATGGATCATCGGCCGAAGATTTCGGCTTTGGCATTCGCGGCATTGTCGCTCTGGCGCCGTGTGACAACCGCTACCGGCCCGACGAGCGGCCGATTCAGGTTAACAATGCCGATTACCTGCTTTTGGCGGGTGCCCATGACCAGGATATGTTCTATCTCGACGGGTTGGGCCAATATACGCGAGCGAATTTCGATGAAAACCCCGACGGCTTCAAGGCTATCGCTTACCTCTACCGCGCTAACCACGGCAACTTCAACACAGTTTGGGGCGATGCCGACCAGGGCGAGTTCGAGTCGGTGTTGTTGAATCGCGAGCCTTTGCTGGCGGCCGAGGAACAGCAACAGGCGGCCAAGGTCTTCATCACCGGCTTTTTGGAGGCCAGCGTCAAGGGCCATGATGAATACCGCGAACTCTTTTACAACACGGCCGGCGCGGGCGATTGGTTGCCGGATGATATCATCGTCACCCAATACCGCGACGCGAACTTCCTTCCGCTGGCTACGAATAACCGCCTGAAAATCGAAGAAATCGATCTCGCCGGCGGTCGGGCCGAGGTCTCCGGCACGGACGACTATCAAATCGCCGGTTACAAGCTCAAGGACGGGGAAACAACGGTGGGCAATCGCGGCCTGCGGCTGGAATGGGTAGCGGGCAGCGATCCCGCTTACACCATCCGGCTACCAGAAAATGCCGGCGCGACACTCGGATTGACCCCGGCTCACGCTCTTTCGTTCAACCTGGTGGATATGTCCGACAACGAAACACCGCCCGCGGTCATGGTTGAACTGGCGACGAGTGACGGCGTCGCGGTGCGATTGCCCCTGGCCCAATTTGCTCCGCTGCCGCCGCCGCTGCCGGTCCAATTGACCAAGGCCGGCTGGATCGCCGCGGCCAAGGGCTACGAAATCGATACGCCGACGCCTTACGAACGCCTGCCCCAAACCTTCGATCTGCCCCTGGCGTCTTTCGTCTCCGCCAACCCCGATTTCCGGCCGGAAGCGCTGTCAACCATCCGGGTTGAATTTGACGGTGACGTTCACGGCGCGGTGATGATCGACGATTTTGGCTTCCGGACACCTTAACCGGGCCGGCAACGACGGCATACGGGCGCGAATTGGTCAATACACATGATCCGGTGACATTGTCATAAAAACAACATGACAATCGTCAGGCGACAAACAGACGGGCGTCGCTTATGATGAGAGTGTGGCAGTTTCTAGAATAAAGAGCTGTCACCCTTTCTTTTATCATATTTCGTTCGCCTGAGTGTGATCATGGTATATGTCCTTATTGCTCTCGGTAGCTTGTCGGTCATGGCGACGATCGTCGTCGTATCGGCTTGCCGGATCGCCGCGCAATGTGCCATTCCCGAGAAGCCACTGCCGGGTAATGATTATCCGGAAGCCCGGCCGAGCTTTGCGCGACGTCCCGCCTGAACCGGGTATCCCCAAACCGGATACCTCAGCGGGGCTTCTCCCCTCGCTTCTCCTTGCCCGCTACCACTTACCGATATCGGTTTTCCTTGCCCGCAATTTGCTCAGCCCGGACAAATGATGCCGTCATGGCATGAATCGCGCGTTGGCCGGTGTGTTTTCGGGTACCAAAATCCTATCGTTCGTAGGGGTTTAAGAGCGTGTTCAACCCATCACCGAGCAAGTTCCAGGCCACCCCAAACAGGATCAGCGCCAGCGACACCGGCACAAAGGTCCACCAATACTTGAACGGATTGCCGCCGACGCCGATGATGTAGTCGCGGCTGGTGACCAGCACCGTGCCCCAGGCCACGTTGCCGCCGAAGCCGATGAAGATAAAGGCCGCGGCCAGGATGACCATGCCGCCGACGTCGCGCGCGCCCAACACAACAGCCGGAGAGATGGTATTCGGCAGCAGGTGATGCCAGATGATTCGCGCGCCCGAGGCTCCCATCGACTCGGCCGCCTGCACATACTCCGCCCGCTTGGCCCGGCGCACCTGGGTATTCATCAACCGGGCATAGGGCATCCACGAAAAGAGGATCAGGGCGATCATGATCGGATCGATCTGCCAATTGCGCAGTAAGGTCTCCCAGCCGCTCAGGGCTTGTAGATCGATATAAGGATTGTAGAGATTTGTATAGAAGGCGCGCTGGATGAGCCAGATGGCGGCGATGGCCGGGAAGGCCAGGAAGGCGTCGGTCAGGCGCATGACGACCATGCTGGTCGTGCCGCCGATATAGCCGCTGATGATGCCGACAACCGCGCCGATCAAGGCGGTCGTTAGGGCCACCACCAGGCCGAAGCGCAACGCCGACCGCGCCCCCCAAATCAGCGTGTAAAACACATCCCACTGGTAGGCGGCATCCTGACCGGGCGCGATGCCGTATTGAGGGAGGTTCTTGATTTGCGGCGTCGTGCCCAACGGTATATCGGGGCCGGGTGGTAAAGGCTCACGCGAGAGGGTTTGGCTGTAGTTCTTAAACGGCCAGGGAATATCCGGATTGACCGGCGGGGCGATGAGCGGGGCGAAAACCGCCATCAGGACAAACAGGAGGACCAACCCCAAGCCGACCAGATTGGATGTCCGGCTGAAAAATCGCCGCCAGGTGATCATTGGCATCGTCTCATCAAATATCCAACCCATCCTCGCGCAGGCGCGGGTCGATGATCGTCCGCAACAAGTCGAAGAGCAGGATGATCGGCAGGACCAGCAAGACGCTGACGACGGCGAAACCCATCACCAGCGGCGCGTCCGGCGCGTAGAAAAAGCCCCTGGTGATTAACTCCGATAATCCCTTCATATTGAACACGGTTTCGATGACATAGACGCCGGTCACCAGTCCGGCGGCCGAGAGGATCATCGCCGTGAACGCCGGTTGGGCCGCGTTCCGAAACGCATGTCGCCACTCCAGCTGGCGCTCGCGCAATCCCTTGGCCCGCGCCGCGGTCAGATACTCCTTGTTCTTCTCCTCGATCATCGCCACGCGAGTGACACGGCTGATCGTCGCCCAGTAGAGCAGGCTGAGGGTGAAGACCGGCAGGACGAGATGGCGCAAGGCGTCCAAGGTAACGTCCGGCCGGCCGTTGAGCAGCCCGTCGAACGTCAGGAAACCGGTGATCGTTCGGAAATCGCTCGTACTCAAGGTGAGGGTATAAATACTGGTCCGGCCCGGCGGGAACCAGTCCAACCCCACGTAAAAGATGGACAGCAGGAACAACCCCAGGATGAACGGTGGAATCGAGGTGGCTGAGAAAGCTGTGATCCGGTAACCCCGATCGAAACGGCCATAGGACCGCCAGCCGGACATGACACCGCTGATCAGGGCTACCGGCACCATGAGCAGAACGGTATAAAACGTCAACTCGGCCGTCACCGGCAAGCGCCTTTTGATGAGCGCCCAAACATCCTCGTTGTAAGTCGGGCTATACCCCCAGTTGCCGCGCAATAATTGGCCGGCCCAGTGGGCGTATTGCACCGGATAAGGATCATCGAGGCCGTGCTCGGCGATGAGGGCGTCGATGCGTTTCTGCATCTCCTCGGCCGACAGCGTCGTCGGCACGCGTGGCGGGAAGTAGAGCATAGCCCGCTCTTCAGCCGGAGCCAGCATGACGATGCCGTACAGGACGGCGGTGATGATGAAGATGGTCGCCGGGATGGCCAGCAGGCGCAGGCCGATCTGCTTGACGATGTCCGGCACAACCAGAGGTGGGGGTTTATCGGTGTCCGGCATCATGGCACTCGGTGAGACGGATCGGCGAAATCCCTTCGAACCAACACTCGATGGTCGCGCCGGATTCGCCGGTGACCTGGAACAGGGTGTGGCTACCCTGCTGGGCCAGCTGCTCGATCTGGGGTGCGGTCCCTAATGCTTCGCGTCGGGCGGCGAACCAGTCGCCCCACGCCGCCGTCGCCGCCGGATCGCAGTCACGGCAGGGGTCGGGCAGTGGCGCGCCGGCGATCAGGCTCTCCAGGGTTTGCCGGTAAGCCGGGATTGCGTCGTAGCAGTAGATGAGCTGGTCGTTGATGACCCGGCAGTAAACCCGGTTGCCGTTGGCGAAGGCAGCGGCCACGATGACGGCCGATAGCGAGGGATTCACCTCGGCGACGCCCAGACTGTATTCGCCTTCCAGCCGGCCCTCCAGCCCGCTCAGCGCGGCGAAGTTGACGCCGCCGGAATCGCCCAACGCCCGGTAATCGCCTTCGAATCCCTGGACGCCGGTAAGCGCGCGGTGGGTCAGTTCGACGGCCGGCGCCGCCGGATTGGCCATGACGTTCTGGGTGATCAGGCTGGCCAGGAAGACAAACGGCATCGGCAACAGGAGCGCCACCCAGCCACGGCCGTTCAGAACGCGCGACCGCCCGACTTCGGCGACCAGATTTTCCAGCCGGTAGCCCTGCAACAATCCCAGCACACCCAGGGTCAGGATGAGCAGCAGCCCGCCCAGGATCAGCCCGCTGTTGCTGCCGCCGAGGGTGTAGGGGAAGATCGGTTTGCCCCAGAATCGCGGATCAGCCAGCCAGGCGACCAGTGTCCGGCCCTGATAGGGCAGGTAATTAATGAGATACATAGACACGATCGCCACGATAACCCACAGCAGGACAGTCAGGATCGGCCGGGCCAGCCGCGCCGTCAGCCAGCCGGTCAGCCCGCCGAGCAGCGTCGCGGCGATTAATCCGAGAATCAACGTCGGCGCATAGAGCGGCACGGGCAGACGGGTCACGCGCAGCGCTTCCGCGCCCCACGCGCCGAGACCTACGGCCAGCCCAATGAGCAGCCCATTAACGAGGCCCAATCGGCGATAGGCCGGCCGAGCCGATAGTTCCGGGGTTGAGAGGTCGAAGTCTAGCGGCTGTGTCTCAGCCATAAGAAGCCTCCCGCGAGCACCCCAACGAAGACCACCGCCGCGCCCAGGGCCAGGAGTCCGGTCGTGCCCGGCCTGAGGCCTGGCGCGGCTGGCGCGGCCGGGGTCGGGGTGGGTACAGGTGTGGCCTGGGCGACAACAAGCGGCTGTGGTTGAACGGGATAATTGATCAGCGTGTCGGTCGTCAGCGGCGCGCCGTCCCAATAGCCGTTGCCGCGGGCGATATGGGCCAGGATAGCCAGATATTCTTCCTCGGTCAGGTCGCCGGGGTAGAAGTAGGGCATGGCGGTGCTGATATAGCGGTAGACACCGTCGAGCGTCTGGAATTTGCCCAATGTGCCCTCGCCGATGACGGCCGGGACGCTGGTCGGCAATTGAAACGCCGGATCGTAGGGCGCCCGGCCGTGGCAGCCGCTGGCCCAGCAATATTGATCCTCCGGCGGGTACTGCGCGCGCCACTCGTCGGTCAGGCCCTGGCCCTGGTCGCCGTGGCAAGGCTGGCAGTGGAGCCAGAACAACTGCGCGCCTTCGTCAGCCTGGTTGGGCACGGGGACAGTCGGCGGCGCGAGCAGGCGGTCGATGGTGGGCGTCGCGCCGGGGACGGGCGTGGAGGGTGATCCCGCGTCCGGCATCTGTGTCGGGGCGGGGCCGCCGCGCTCGATCTGGGCGGCGGTGGTTTGAAA
>Ga0114939_10001119_pt1 | contig 21624 bp, 23 predicted proteins | sample AshMeaCrysSpring_FD_87196 | JGI IMG/M metagenome (GOLD analysis project Ga0114939, IMG submission 87196) | Groundwater microbial communities from Big Spring, Nevada to study Microbial Dark Matter (Phase II) - Ash Meadows Crystal Spring | ecosystem: Environmental > Aquatic > Deep subsurface >...
CAGGGCGACGCGCAGTTCCTTCCACAGCAGCGGGTACACGTTGGCGGCGCCGACCTGGCCGAGGGCGAGGCCGCGCACCATCAGCGCCAGCACCTGGGTGCCGGCGTTGCCGCCCATGCCGGCGACGATGGGCATGAGCACGGCGAGGGCGACGATCTGGTCGATGGTGCCCTGGAACTGGCCGACCACGCTGGAGGCGAGGAAGGCGGTGCCGAGGTTGACGCCGAGCCAGAGAACGCGACGGCGGAAGGCGCGCCGCACCGGCGAGAACAGGTCCTCGTCCTCGCCCAGGCCGGCGGCGCCCAGCGCCTGGTGCTCGGCCTGCTCACGGATGATGTCGACCACGTCGTCGATGGTGATGCGGCCGAGCAGGATGTTGTTGTCGTCGACCACCGGTGCCGAGATCCAGTCGTGGTCGGAAAACTGGCGGGCGACTTCGTCTGAGAGCTCGTCGACGCCGATGGCGGGCTGCTCGTCGTCCAGCAGCTGGTTGATTGGCGTGCTCGCATCATGGGTCAGCAACGCCTGCAGCGCGATCCGCCCCAGGTACTGGTGGCGCTTGCTGACCACGTAGATGTGGTCGGTGTGTTCCGGCAACTCGCCGCGCAGGCGCAGGTAGCGCAGCACCACGTCCACCGTGGTGTCGGCGCGCACGGTGACCACGTCCGGGTTCATCAGGCGGCCGGCGCTGTCCTCGTCGTAGGACAGCACCTGCTCCAGGCGCTCGCGGTTCTCGCGGTCCATCGACTTCAGGACTTCGTCGATCACCGTGTCCGGCAGGTCTTCGACCAGGTCGGCGAGGTCGTCGATGTCGAGGTCCTCGACCGCCGCGACCAGTTCGTCCGGATCCATGTCCGCGATCAGGCCCTCGCGGACCTCGTCGCCCACATGCACCAATACTTCGCCGTCGTCCTCCGGATCGACCAGGCCCCAGACCACGGTGCGCTTGCCGGGCGGCAGCGACTCCAGCAGGTTGCCGATCTCCGCCGGCGACAGGGTGTTGACCAGCCGACGCACCGGGCCCAGGCGGCCGCTGTCGAGCGCGTCCGAAAGCAGACGCAGCTGGCGCGCGGTCTTGTCGTTGCGGACGGCTTCGGCCATTGCGGCTTCCGGTGGCGGCGCCGCGCACGGGTGCGCGACGGGATCGGGCGGAGTCGCGACGCGAAGCGCGCGACAAGTCAGGTCTTCATAGTCCGCGCATTATCGCCCGAGGCTTCGCGGATGCCCACCCCGGGCGTTACCGCATGCACAGTCGCGGCCGCCGGCTGTTCACGACGCGGCTCGAAATGCTGCGACGCGCACAGCCGGCGGCCGCGACTTTGCGCGCAGGTCAGGCCTGGGAAGGGGTGTTGGCGGCCAGCCACCGCTCGATGCCGGCGCGGTCGCGCGCGCGCAACAGGGCATGCGCGCGCGTGCGCAGCAGGGACAGGTCGCAGGCGCGGATGGCGCGGCGCACTTCCAGCAGTGTCGCGGGGTGCAGGCTGAGTTCGCCCAGGCCCAACGCCAGCAGCAGTGGCACGAACAGGGGGTCGCCGGCGATCTCGCCGCATACCGCCACCGGCTTGTCGTGCCGGCTGGCGAGGCGCACCACGTCCCGCAGCAGGCGCAGCACCGCCGGGTGCAGTGGCGTGTACAACTCGCCCAGTGCGTCGTTGTTGCGATCGGCGGCGAGCAGGTATTGCACGAGGTCGTTGGTGCCGATGGACAGGAAGTCGCAGGCGCCGATGAAGGCGGGCAGCGACAGCGCGGCCGACGGCACTTCGATCATCGCGCCCAGCGGCACCTGCGCGGCCACCTCATGGCCCTGCGCGCGCACCCCGGCGAGCACGCCGCGCAGCATCGCGCGCACCGTGCGCATCTCTTCGGCGCCGCTGATCATCGGCACCAGGATGCGCACCGGCCCATAGCCGGAGGCGCGCACGATCGCGCGCAGTTGCGTGTGCAGCAGGCCCTCGCGGGCCAGCGACAGGCGCACCCCGCGCAGGCCCAGCGCGGGATTGGGTTCGTCGCGCAGCGCCAAACCGGTTTTGTCCGCCTTGTCGGCGCCAAGGTCCAGGGTGCGGATGGTCACCGTGCGCCCGGTCATCCCGATCACCGCATCGCGGTAGGTGCGGAACTGGGTCTCCTCGTCCGGGATTTCGCGGCTGCCCATGAACAGGAATTCGGTGCGATACAGGCCGACGCCGGCGGCGCCGAGCGCGTGCGCCTCGGCCACGTCCTCGCGCGATTCGGCGTTCGCCCACAGCTTGATGTCGGTGCCGTCGAGGGTGCGGCTGGGCTCGCGGCGAAGGCGGTTGAGCTGGCGGCGCTCGCGCTTGGCCTCCTCGGCGCGCTTGCGGTGCGCACGCAGGTCGTCGGCGTTGGGCTCCAGAACCACCAGGCCGGTGCCGCCGTCGATCACCAGCACGTCGCCGTCGTTGACCTTCTGCAGGGCCTGCACCGCGCCCACCACCAGCGGCAGGTGCAGGCTGCGGGCCAGGATCGCGCTGTGCGAGAGCGCGCTGCCGGCGGCGGTGACGATGCCCATCACCCCCTGCGCCTGCAGTTGCGCGAGGTCGGTCGGGGCGATGTTGTCGGTGAGCAGGATCTCGCCGGCCACGCCCTGCAGGTCCGCCTCGCTGCGGTGCAGGGCGGCGTGCAGGCGGCCGATCACCTGGTCGATGTCGTCGATGCGGCTGCGCAGGTAGGCATCGTCCATGCCGTCGAACACGGCGGCGATGCGGTCGCGCTGCAGGCGCAGGGCGTAGTCGGCGGTGTACAGGCCGGTGCGGATCAGGGTGTCGATGCCCTGCAGCAGTTCGGGGTCGTCCAGCAGCAGGGCGTGGAGGTCGAGGAACTCGCCGACCTCATGCGCCAACGCGCCATGTAGGCGTTCGCGCAGGGCGTGCATTTCCGCGCGCACGGTCTCCACCGCGGCGTGGATGCGTTCCAGTTCGGCGTCGACTTCGTCCGCGGTGATACGGGCTTCGACGACCTCGAGTGCATGCGGCAGGCGGACGCGAGCCCGTCCAAGCGCGCTGCCGCGGGCGGCGGCGGTGCCGGACAGGACGCGCCGGGTCATCAGCTGTCCTCGTCGAAGCGGCGCTCGAACAGCGCCGACACCGCATCCGCGGCGGCTTGCTCGTCCTCGCCGTTCACCCGCAGGACGACGGTGGAACCGGTGCCGGCGGCCAGCAGCATGACGCCCATGATGCTCTTGGCGTTGACCTCGCGGCCACGCGCTTCCAGCGTAGCCTGGCAGCGGAAGGTGGACAGCAGTTGCACCAGCTTGGCGGTGGCGCGCGCATGCAGGCCAAGGCGGTTGATGATGGTGAGCTCGCGCTGGATCACGGCATCGGCCTCCGGGCGTGGGTGCCGGGCAGGGGCATGGCTTGCATCGTCGGCTCAGGCATCATCGGTGATCGCCCCATTGCGCGCGCCGGCCGCGGCGACCGCGGGCAGCTCGTCGAGCGCCAGGTCGGCGTAGTTCATCACCCGCAGCAACATCGGCAGGCTGAGCGCGGACACGCGCCGCACCGGGGTACCCAGGCGGGCGAGCCTGGCCGCGACATTGCTGGGGGTGGCACCGTAGAGGTCGGTCAACACCAGCACGCCGTGGCCGCCATCGACCCGGCGCAGCGCAGCGCTGGCGCGCGGCAGCAGGGCATCGACATCGCCGTCGAACGGCACTTCGAAGGCCTCGGTCTGCAGCGGCAACACACGCAACAGGCGGGTCGCCACCGCGACCAGCGCGTTGCCGATGCCTTCGTGGGTGATGAGCAGGATGCCGACGGCCATGCCTGCAACTTAACAGACGGGAATGACAGTGCGGAAGCTGCGGAGTGCTTCCTCCCTTTCGCGTCGCGAAGGGGATGGTTGGGGAGGGGTGCTCACGCGTCGAGGCAGTACCACGAAGCACCCCGTCCCGACATCCCCCTGCGCTGCGCGCAAGGGGAGGAGGAATCACTCAATCCAGCTCGCGGTGATGCACGGCGACTTCCGCCCACCCGGTTTCCCGGCAATGCCGGGCCAGTCGCTCCGCGAGGTACACCGAACGATGGCGGCCGCCGCTGCAACCGAAGGCGACGGTGACGTAGCTGCGGGTCTCCGAGCGCAGCTTGGGCAGCCAGGCATCGAGGAAGCCCTGCACCTGGGCGACGTAGGCCGCGACCTCCGGTTGCGCCTGCAGGTAGTCGCGCACGTCGGCGTCGCGGCCCGAGAGCGGCCGTAGGCGGGCATCCCAGTGCGGGTTGGGCAATACCCGAGCATCCAGCACGAAGTCCGCCTCGGGCGGCAGGCCGCGTCGATAGGCGAACGATTCGAACAGCAGCGACAGTCCGGCGCCGCTCAGCCCGTATTCGGTCAGGATGTGGCGGCGCATCTGGTGGACGTTGAGGTTGCTGGTGTCGAGCACGCTGTCCGCGATCCGCCGCAGTGGCTTCAGCGCCTGTCGTTCCAGCGAGATCGCATCCGCCAGGGCCAGCCCGAGGTGGCTCAACGGGTGCCGCCGGCGGGTGTCCGCATAGCGGCGCAGGAGCACGTCGTCGCGGGTGTCGAAGAACAGCAGCTTCGGATCCAGGCCCTGCGCGCCGACCTGCGACAGTGCCTCCGGCACGTCGGCGAGGTCGCCCAGGCTGCGCGCGTCGATGCCGACCGCGATCTTCTCCGGCGCGTTCTCGCTGGCCAGGATGCGGCGGACGAACTCCGGCAGCAGTTCCGCCGGCAGGTTGTCGACGCAGTAGTAGCCCAGGTCCTCGAAGGTGTTCAACGCCACCGACTTGCCGGAACCGGACATGCCGCTGACGATCACCAGCGGCGGCAGCGCATGCGGCCTGGCGCCGGGCTGCGCGCTCACTGCGAGCGCTCCAGGAAATGGCTGTGGCGGGCCATGAAGGCGGCGGCGGGATCGACGCCCTTGGAGCGCAGCAGGTGCATGCGGGTGGCGGCCTCGGTCAGCACCGCCAGGTTGCGGCCGGCCATCACCGGCAGGGTGATCATCGGCACGTCGAGGTCGAGCAGGCGGCGGCTGCCGATGTCGCCGGTCAGCCGCTCCATGCCACCGGGCTTGGCCTCGAGCGAGGGCTTGCTCAGGTGCACGATCATGCGCAGGTACTTGTTCCGCTTGACCGCGGTGTCGCCGAACATCTGCCGGATGTTGAGCACGCCCAGGCCGCGCAGTTCGAGCATGTCCTGCAGCAGGTCCGGGCAGGCGCCGTCCAGCACGTCGGGCGCGATCTGGGTGAACTCGGGGGCGTCGTCGGCGACCAGGCGGTGGCCGCGGGTGACCAGTTCCAGCGCCAGTTCGCTCTTGCCGGAACCGGATTCGCCGGTGATCAGCACGCCGATCGAATAGATCTCCATGAACACGCCGTGCAGGGTGACGCGTGGCGCCAGCGTGCGCGCCAGCCTGTACTGCAGGTGGTTGAGCAATTCGTGGCCGCGGCGCGGCGAGACCCACAGCGGCGTGTCGCTTTCCTCCGCGGCGATCCGCAGGTCTTCCGGGCAGGACTGGCTCTTGCTGATGACCACCGCCAGCGGTCGGAAGTCGATGATCTTCTGGATCGTCTCCCAGCGCTGGCGCGAGTCCAGGCCGTCCAGCCAGGCCAGTTCCTCGGTGCCGAGGATCTGCACCTTGTTCGGGTAGATGATGTTCAGGTAGCCCGCCAGCGACGGCCGCCGCGCCACCGTCTCGACCGCTTCCAGCACGCGCGCCGCCGCGCCGCGCCGGCCCGCGAGCCAGCGCAGCTCCAGGCGCTCTACCTGCTGCTCGAAGAGTTCGACGGCGGTGATGCGGGCGGCGTTCACGTGGCGTGGCCCTGCCGCGGGCAGCACGTCTTCAACCGAGCACGCCGCTTTGCACGATGTCCTCGCCGCGATGGTGGTCGACCATCCGTTCCTTCTGCTTGATCAGCAGGCGGTCCAGCTTGTCCGCCAGCAGGTCGATGGCGGCGTACATGTCCTGTCCGCTGGCGTCGGCATGCATCGTCCGGCCGGGCAGGTTCACGGTGGCCTCGGCCTTGTGCTCGGGCTTGTCCAGGCGCAGTTGCACGCGGATCTGGCAGGGGTGCTCGAAGTGCCGCGCGAGTCGCTCGAAGTGGGTTTCAACATAGTCGCGCAAGGCCGCGGTGACTTCGATCTGATGGCCATGGGTTTCGATATGCATCTGGACCTCCTTCAACGTGGTCACAGCTGTGTGGAGCGGCTTTCGATCCGCATGCGCGCCGGTCAACCGATGCGCACGCGTTCGTGCGATGCGGGGATATGCAGGGCTTCACGATACTTGGCGACGGTACGCCGCGCCACTGGCACGCCACCGGATTTCAGGGTGTCGGCGAGGCGCGCGTCGGAGAGCGGCTTGCGCGGATCCTCGGCTTCCACCAGCTTGCGGATCATGTCCTGGATGGCGGTGCTGGACGCACTGCCGCCGTTGCCGGTTTCGATGCCGGAGGCGAAGAAATCGCGCAGCGGGATGGTGCCGCGCGGGGTGCGCACGTACTTGCGCGCGATCGCGCGCGACACCGTGGATTCGTGCAGGCCCAGCTCCGCGGCGACGCTGCGCAGGGTCAGCGGATGCAGCGCCTGCGCGCCGAACTCGAGGAAGCCTGCCTGTTCGCGCACCAGGCAACGCACCACCCGCAGCAGGGTGTCCGCGCGCGATTCCAGGCCCTTCAGCAGCCAGCGCGCTTCCTGCAGGCGGCCGCGCAGGTAGTCGGCATCGCTGCCGCCGGCGTGGCGGATCATCTGCTCGTAGTCGCGCTGGATGGTGATGCGTGGCGTCGCGCCAGCGGCCAACGCCACCCGCCACAGGCCCTGCTGGCGCCAGATCACGCAGTCCGGGGTGACATAGGTGCCGGCCGGCAGGTCGCCGTGCTGGGCGCCGGGACGTGGATCCAGGCTGCGCAGCAACTGCACCGCGGCCTCGGCCTCCGCGCGCTGGCAATCGAGTTCGTTGCACAGCCCGTCGATGCCGATCTTCGGCAACCGCGCGAGCGCGCCTGCGGTCACCGCCATCGCCAGGTCGCGGACCGGCGTTTCCGGATCGAGCGCGCGCAGCTGCAGGCGCAGGCATTCGCCGAGGTCGCGCGCACCCACGCCCACCGGATCGAACTGCTGGATGCGATGCAGCACCAGCAGCATGTCGTCGGGGCCGGCATCGATGTCCGGGCGCAGCGCCGCAGCGATCGCGTCGAGGTCGTCGCGCAGGTAGCCGTCTTCGTCGATGGCGTCGATCAGGGCCACGCCGATGCCGAGGTCGCGCTGGCTGAAGTGCCCGAGGTGCAACTGCCACAGCAGGTGGTCGCGCAAGGTGCCGGCGCCGGCCGCGCGTTCGCCAGCGCCGGAGTAACCGTCCTCGCCGCCGTCGGAGGCGGGGCCGATGCGCTCCTGCCAGGGATCGCCCTCGCGGTCCCAGTGCTCGTCCGCGCGTTCGTCGGCGTGGTCGCGCTCTCGCGGCGGCGCGTCCTGCGCGCCGTCGGCATCCCGCACTTCATGCGCGGCGGTGGGGCCGGCCTCGCCTTCCTCGGCCCAGTCGAGCAGGGGGTTGGTCGCCACCGCCTCGGCGATTTCGGCTTCGAGTTCGACGGCAGACAGTTGCAACAGCCGGATCGCCTGGCGCAATTGCGGCGTCAGGATCAGTTGCTGGTGCAGCCCGGGGGAAAGGCGCGGCTTCATCCGTCCTCAGGATATATCCGTCCGCGGACAAAAATCGTAATCGGGCGCATCACGCCCGTTTCAAGGCCGCGACGGCCGACGATCGCGATGCCGCCTCAAAGCTTGAAGTCCTCGCCGAGGTAGACGCGGCGGACATCCTGGTTCTCGAGCAGGGCTTCCGGTGCGCCCTGCGCCAGCACCGCACCCTCCGCCAGGATGTAGGCGCGATCACAGATGCCCAGGGTCTCGCGCACGTTGTGGTCGGTGATCAGCACGCCGATCCCGCGATCCTTGAGGTGGCTGACGATGCGCTGGATCTCGTTGACCGAGATCGGGTCGACCCCGGCGAACGGTTCGTCCAGCAGGATCAGGCGCGGCTTGCCGGCCAGCGCGCGGGCGATCTCCACCCGGCGCCGCTCGCCCCCGGACAGGCTGGCACCCAGCTGGTCGGCGACGTGGCCGATCTGCAGTTCGTCCAGCAGGTCCGACAATTCGCGCTCGCGCCCGTCCTCGTCCAGCTCCGGGCGCAGTTCCAGTACCAGCCGGATGTTGTCGGCCACGCTGAGCTTGCGGAACACCGAGGGTTCCTGCGGCAGGTAGCCGACGCCGCGCTTGGCGCGGACGTACATCGGTTCGCCGGTGATGTTAATGCCGTCCAGCACGATGCTGCCGGCGTCCGCCGGCACCAGGCCGACGATCATGTAGAAACAGGTGGTCTTGCCGGCGCCGTTCGGGCCAAGCAGGCCGACCACTTCGCCTGCGTCCAGGGTCAGGCCGAAGTCCCGCACCACCTCGCGCGACTTGTAGCGCTTGCGCAGGCCGGCAGCGACCAGCATCAGTTTTTCGCCGCCGGCGTGGCCGGCGCCTTGGCGGGCTGTGCCTGCGCGCTCTTCGGCAGGATCCGCATCTTGACCCGGCCGTTGCCGGCACCGCCGCTTTCGACCTGGTTGGTCTTCATGTTGTAGACCACCCGCTGGCCGTTGAGGGTGCCGCGCAGCTGGCGGATCTCCACGTTGCCGGTGAACACCACCACCTCGGTCTTGAGGTTGTAGTCCACGTTGCTGGAGCGGGCGTCGATCTGGTTGCCGTCGTCCAGGCTCTGGCGCAGGGTCACCCCGCCACTCATCAGGGCACGGCTGGGGTCGCCGCCGCTTTGTTCGATGACGGCCCGGGCCGCGACGATGCGCAGGCTGCCCTGGGTGATGGTGGCGTCGGTCAGGGTGCAGCTGTCGTTGGCGCCGAGGCTGCAGGTGCTCGACGCCGCGTCGATGTCCATCGGCTGGTTGCGGTCGGTGGTGCGCGCGCCTGCGCCGGCCGAGAAGGCGGCCAAGGACAGGGCCAGCACGGCGGCCGCGAAGTCAGCGGGGATTCGGGACATAGCGGGTGCGCACGTCGGAGAGGAGTGAGACTTGCTGACGGTCGAAATCCGCCCGCATGCCACGCCCGCGCATTGTAAGGCCCGGGCGCGCGAGGGTGACTGTCGCGGACGAGGCGGCGCGGTTCTCGCGTGGGAACAGGTTCAGCTCCTCGGTCTCGATCCGGGTCGGTGGCGGGGTCTCCGCGGGGCTGGTGGCGACCACCTGGCCGCGCAGGCGCAGCTCCTTGCCGTCATCCGGCACCAACCCGCGTTGCGCGCGGACGTCCCAATAAGCGCCGTGGCGGTCCGGCACCAGGAACTGCGGGGTCTCCAGGCTCAACGACATCGCCCCGGGGTCGCGCTGCAGGCGCGGGCCGCGCAGGGTGAACGATTCCCTGCCCTCGGAATCCAGCGAGACGATTTCGTAATCGCGCAGCACGTAGTCGGAACGGGTGGAGACCGCGCCCGGCTTGCCTCCGCCCGTGTACTTCCAGACCGACCAGCCGGAGACGATGGCCGCCAGCAGCAAGCCGATGGTCAATCCGCCGCGCCAGGTCACGGGTGTTCCCCGTGGGCGAGGATGGCCTCGACCTTGCCTTGCGCATGCAGCAGCAGGTCGCAGGCGTCGCGCGCCGCGCCGGCGCCGCCGTCGCGCGGGGTGATCCAGTGCGCGGCCGGCAACACCCAGTGGTGGGCGTTTGCCGGGGCGATCGCAAGGCCGACGCCGCGCAGGGTGGCCAGGTCCGGCAGGTCGTCACCCATGAAGGCCACTTCGTCCATGCCGATGCCCATGTCGGCGGCAATCCGCTGCATGCAGGCCAGCTTGCTGCGTTCGCCGATGTGCACGTGGTCGATCTGCAACTCGCTGCCCCGCGCCGCGACCACCGGGCTCTGCCGGGCGGTCACCAGCGCCAGTTGGATGCCGGCATGGCGCAACAGGGTCAGGCCCATGCCGTCCTGTACGTGGAAGCCCTTGGCCTCTTGGCCGTCGGTGCGGTAGAGCAGGCGGCCATCGGTGAGGGTGCCGTCCACGTCGAAACCCACCAGGCGGATTTTCGCGGCGCGCTCGAGGACATCGGCCGGGTAGGCGGGCATCGTCATCACACCACCCGCGCGCGCAGCAGGTCGTGGATGTTGAGCGCGCCGACCACCCGCTGGCCGCCATCGACCACCAGCAGGGCGTTGATCTTGTGGGTTTCCATCAATTGCGCCGCTTCCACCGCCAGCGCGTCGGCATCGATGGTGCGCGGGGCGCGGGTCATCACCGCCTCGATGCGCGTGCTGCGCAGGTCGATGCCGGCATCGTCGAGGCTGCGGCGCAGGTCGCCGTCGGTGTACAGGCCGAGCAGGCGGCCGTCGCCATCGACCACCGCGGTCATGCCCAGCCGCTTGCGGCTCATCTCGACCAGTGCCTCGCTGATGCTGGCCCCGGGACCGACGCGGGGGACGTCGTCGCCGGCATGCATCACGTCGGTGATGTGCAGCAGCAGGCGCCGGCCCAGCGCACCGGCCGGGTGCGAGCGCGCGAAGTCGTCGGCGGTGAAGCCGCGCGCCTCCAGCAGCGCAACCGCCAGCGCATCGCCCATCGCCAGCGAGGCGGTGGTGCTGGACGTGGGGGCGAGTGCCAGCGGGCAGGCTTCGGCCGGGACGCTGATGTCGAGGTGGATGTCAGCCTCGCGGGCCAGGGTGGACGGCTCGCGGCCGGTCATCGCGATCACCGTGTTGCCCTGCCGCTTGAGCGCGGGCAGTAGCAGCAGGACTTCATCGCTTTCGCCGGAATAGGACAGCGCCAGCACGATGTCGGCGTCGGTGACCATGCCCAGGTCGCCATGCGCGGCTTCGCCGGGGTGCATGTAGAACGCGGGCGTGCCGGTGCTGGCCAGGGTCGCGGCGATCTTGCGCGCCACGTGGCCGGACTTGCCCATGCCGGTGCACACCACCCGCCCGCCGCAGGCCAGGATCGCCCGGCAGGCGGCGCTGAACGCGCCATCGATGCGCGCGGCGACCGCGGCCAGGCCTTCGCGTTCGATCTCGAACACGCGGCGACCGCTGCTGGCGAAGTCGGGGATTGGCGAGGCTTGGGGCACGGGGGATTCCGTATACACTGGCTCATTCAGTTTACGCGAGTCCACCGGCCAGCCCATGAACGCCGAAACCATCCGCCAGATGATCGAGACCGGCCTGCCCGGCGCCCGCGCCGAAGTGCAGGGCGACGACGGCGTGCATTTCGATGCCACCGTCGTCTCAGCTGCGTTTGCCGGCAAGCTGCCGCTGGCCCGGCACCGGATGGTGTACGCCACCCTGGGCGGCAAGATGGGCGGCGAGATCCACGCGCTGCAATTGCGGACCCTGACCCCCGTGGAAGCCGACGAGGCAGGTACCTGATGCAGAAGATCCTCGTCACCGGTGGCGCCCGCCTGCACGGCGAGGTGCGGATTTCCGGCGCCAAGAATGCGGTGTTGCCAATCCTCTGCGCCACCCTGCTGGCGGATGCGCCGGTGCGGATCACCAACGTGCCGCGCCTGCACGATGTGCTGACCACCGGCAAGCTGCTGGCCGGGCTCGGGGCCGGGGTCGGGCATGCGGGCGATGCGATGACCGTCGATCCGCGCAGCGTCAACAGCCACGTCGCGCCCTACGAGCTGGTCAAGACCATGCGCGCCTCGGTGCTCGTGCTGGGACCGCTGCTGGCGAAGTTCGGCGATGCCGAAGTCTCGCTGCCGGGTGGCTGCGCGATCGGCTCGCGGCCGGTCGACCTGCACATCAAGGGCCTGCAGGCGCTGGGTGCGGAGATCAGCGTCGACCACGGCTTCATCAAGGCGCGCAGCACTGGCCGCCTGAAGGGCGCACGCCATGTGTTCGGGATGGTCAGCGTGGGTGCCACCGAGAACGTGCTGATGGCCGCCGCGCTGGCCGAGGGCACCACCGTGCTGGAGAACGCCGCAATGGAGCCGGAAATCGTGGACCTGGCCGAATGCCTGGTCGCGATGGGCGCGAAGATCACCGGTGCGGGCACGCACAAGATCACCATCGAGGGCGTGGAGAAGCTCTCGGGCTGCGAGCACGCGGTGGTGGCGGACCGCATCGAAACCGGCACCTTCCTGGTCGCCGCGGCCATGACCGGCGGCCGGGTCACCGCGACCCATGCGCGCCCGGACACGCTCGATGCGGTGCTGGACAAGCTGCGCGAAGCGGGTGCCAGCATCGATGTCGAAGGCGACCGCATCACCCTCGACATGCACGGCAAGCGGCCGCGCGCGGTCAACCTGACGACCGCGCCGCACCCGGCGTTCCCGACCGACATGCAGGCGCAGTTCATGGCGATGAACTGCATCGCCGACGGCGTGGGCGTGATCAACGAGACCATCTTCGAAAACCGCTTCATGCACGTGAACGAGCTGCTGCGGCTGGGCGCGGACATTCGCGTGGACGGGCATACCGCGGTCGTGCGTGGCGTCGAACAGCTCAGCGGCGCGCCGGTGATGGCGACCGACCTGCGCGCCTCGGCCTCGCTGATCCTGGCCGGGCTGGTCGCCGATGGCGACACCCTGATCGACCGCATCTACCACCTGGACCGCGGCTACGAAAACATCGAGGCCAAGCTGTCCGCGCTGGGCGCGAGCATCCGCCGCGTCGATTGAGGAGCCGGCACTGGCCGGCCCGGGCAGGCCAATGCCTGCGCGCACAAAAAAAGCCCCGCATTGCGGGGCTTCTTGTTGCGGGGCGGATCGATCTCAGCGCACGGACTGCAGGACCAGCTCCAGTTCGTCCTTGCCGTCCTTCTTCTGCAGGATGCGCGCGGGCACCGGCAGGCCGTCGACCACCCACACGATCACCTGCTTGTTCTCGCTGGTGCGGCTGACCTTGGTGGCAGTGCGCGGCTTGCCGGCGACGGTGATCGTCTCCCTGCCCAGGCTCTGGTAGGCCTGCGCGCGGACCACGCCGTTGTCGACCATGCGGTAGTTGAGCGGCTTGCCTGCCGCCACGTCGCGGACGATGGCAAGGTTGAGCAGCATCGCGTCGAGATCGCCGTCCTGCAGCTTGACCGGGCCGGTACGGTCGGCCTTGACGTCGCCGCTCCAGCGCGCCTCGCCCTTGGCCCAGTCGTAGCTCGCGCTCTTCTGCGACTTCTTGATCAGCATCTGGGTGGAATCGTTGCCGGAAAGCGGGCGCCAGGCACCGCCACGATCCTCGAACACCGTGCTCTGGCGCAGGGTCGCGACCGGGCTGTCCACGCTCAGCACGTAGTTCCAGCGATCGCCGCCGGCGGACACGAGCGTCATCTGCGCATCGGCCGAGATCCCGCCCATGACGCTGGCGTCGTAGTCGGCGGTGAACGGCTTGACCGCCCATGCCGGCGCGGCGGCCAGGAGGAGGCTGAGCAATGCGGTCGTGCGCAAGGATTTCATCGGCAACTGCTTGAATAAAAAGGAAGATGTGGCCCACATGGGTCACATGGGGGCGAACTCTAGCCGGAGTGGCGTAAACAAGGCCTGACCATCCACGGTCGCCACGCCGTCCTGTTCAGCTATGCGGCCGGCAGCGAGCATTTGCAAGACCGAGACCAGCAGTGGGTGCTCCACCCGCAGCACACGCGCGGCCAGCGATTCCGGCGTGTCCCCGGCCACCACCGGCACCGGCGCCTGCGCGATGACGGCGCCCGCGTCCAGTTCCGGAATCACGAAATGCACGCTGGCGCCGTGCTCCGCATCGCCGGCTTCGAGCGCCCGCGCATGCGTCTGCAGCCCGCGGTGTTTCGGCAGCAGCGAGGGATGGATGTTCAGCAGGCGCCCGCGGAACCGCTGCACGACGGCGTCGCCGAGGATCCGCATGTAACCGGCGCAGACGATCCAATCCGGGTGGACGGCTGCAATCGCGTCGGCCAGATCCGCGTCGAACTCGCTGCGCCGCGCGTAGCCCTTCGCATCGCGCGTCCAGCGTCGTGGCCCCGGGACGCGCTGCAGGGCCGCGGCGCCGGGTTTGTCGGAAAATACGCCCACCACCTGCGCGTCCAGCGCGCCGCGATCGATGGCATCGAGGATCGCCTGCAGGTTGCTCCCGCGGCCGGAGGCGAGGACGGCGAGGCGCATGGGGGCGTCAGCGGATGTGCAGTCGCTCGCCATCGCCGGCGGCCGTCACCTGGCCGATCTGCCAGTGGGCCAGGCCGAGGCGGTCGAGATCGGACCCGATCGCCGCGGCGCCTTCCGGCGCCACGATCAGCACGTAGCCGATGCCGCAGTTGAAGGTGCGCCACATTTCCTCGCGGGCGACGTTGCCTTCGCGCTGCAGCCAGTCGAACACGGCCGGCAGCGGCCAGCTGGAGGCGTCGATCTCGAGGCCGAAGTCCTTGGGCACCACGCGGATGATCTTCTCCACCAGCGCGCCGCCGGTGACGTGGGCCATTGCGTGGATGTCGTGCATTGCGAGCAGCTCCAGCACCGGCTTCACGTAGATGCGGGTCGGTTCCATCAGCGCGTCCGCCAGCGTCACCCCGCCGAGGTCGAGGTCCAGCGGGTTGCCGGCACGGGCCAGGATCTTGCGGACCAGCGAGTAGCCGTTGGAATGCGGGCCGCTGGAGGCGATGCCGATGAGCAGGTCGCCCGTGCGCACCTTGCTGCCGTCGATCAGCCGCGACTTCTCCACCGCGCCGACGGTGAAACCGGCCAGGTCGTACTCGCCGGGCGGATACATGTCGGGCATTTCCGCGGTTTCGCCGCCGATCAGCGCACAGCCGGCGATTTCGCAGCCCTTGGCGATGCCGGCGACCACGCTGACGGTGGTGTCGACATCCAGCTTGCCGGTGGCGAAATAGTCGAGGAAGAACAGCGGTTCGGCGCCCTGCACCAGTACGTCGTTCACGCACATGGCGACCAGGTCGATGCCGATGCCATCGTGGCGGTCCAGTTGCTTGGCCAGGATGAGCTTGGTGCCCACGCCGTCGGTGCCGGACACCAGCACCGGCTCCCGGTAGCGGTTGGAGAGGTCGAACAGGCCGCCGAACAGGCCCACGCCGCCCAGCACCTCCGGCCGCATCGTGCGTCGCACCAGCGGCTTGATGCGTTCGACGACGTCGTTGCCCGCGTCGATGTCGACGCCGGCGTCGCGGTACGTAAGGGGGGTGGACTGCGTCACGGGGAGCCTCGGCGCGCCGGCGCGAACGCGCCTGGGAGACCCGCATTTTAGCGTGCGGGTGCGTTCACGTGGACGTACCCGCGCCGCTGCGGCACCATTTCACCGTGGCCGGGCGCACTGCCGGGCAAGGACGGGCGGGCGATGCGAGGGATGCGGCGGAAATCGTGGGCGTGGGTGCTGGCCAGCGTGCTGCTGGTCCTCAGCGGCCTGGCCCATGCGCAGCGCACCGAGGGCGACCGTGCCGCGGCCAGCGGCCCCTACGAGGCCGAGGTAGCGGTGCGCAACCAGGGCGATGGCGAGCGTGATGCGGCGTTCAGCCGCGCACTCGCGCTGGTGCTGGCCAAGGTCACCGGCGATCGCGGCGCGGCCCAGCGTCCCGGCGTGCGCGACGAACTCGGCAAAGCCGAAAGCTACGTGGCCGGCTACGACTATCGCCAGGACGAGGGCGTCTCCGCGTCCGGCGCACCCAGTTTCCAGACCACCCTGGTCGCGCGTTTCAAGCGCGACGACGTCGACCAGCTGATCCAGATGCTGGGCATGCCCAGCTGGCCGCCGCCGCGGCCGAAGCCGGTGCTGTGGCTGGCGATCAACGACGGCAGCGGCCCGCGGCTGGTGGGCCTGGGCCAGGTCAACGCGGCACGGGCGATCCTCGACCAGGCCAAGGTGCGCGGCTTCGCACTGGGCCTGCCCGGCGGCAATGCCGCGGAGCAGGCCGCGGTGGGCGCGATCTGGCGCGGCGACACCGCCGCCATCGCCGGGCTGTCGCGCAAGTACAGCCCGCCGATGCAGCTGATCGGCAAGCTGCAGCGCGGCACCGGCGAGTGGATCGCGGACTGGACCTTCGTCGACAAGGGCAAGACCCTGTCCACCTGGCAGACCAAACATGCGGATGCACGGCGGGCGATGGCGGGCGGTGCCGATGGTGCCGCGGATGCCCTGTTCAAGCGCTATGCCAAGGCCGGCACCGGCGGTCCCCCCGGCACGTTCCGTGTGCGGATCCTCGGCGTGGACAGCGCGGACGACTACATGCGCCTGATCGGCTACCTGGGCGATGTCTCCATCGTCAAGCGGGTGCGCCCGGTGCGGGCGCAGCCGGGCGAACTGGAGCTGGAACTCGAGCTGGCCACCGGCATCGCCGGGTTCGCCCGCTTCGTCGATCGTGGCGGCGCGCTCTCGACCGTCTCCACCGGCGCCGACAAGGATGCCGATGCGGATGCCGCGCCGGCGTCCGGTGTCGCCACCTTCCGGCTGGGAGGCTGACCGATGCCCGGCGACGATCGCGACCTGGCCACCATCGCCCGCTTCTACCGCCGCCTGCAGTGGGCGGCGGTCAGCATCGGTGCGCTGTGGGTGGTGTGGCTGCTGGCGCCGATCCTGACCCCGTTCGCATTGGCCGCCCTGCTGGGCTGGCTGGGCGACCCGCTGGTGGACCGGCTCGAGCGCAAGGGCCTGAAGCGCAACACCGCGGTGATCCTGGTGTTCGGCGTGATGACCACGGTGCTGGTGATTGCGTTGCTGGTCATGGTGCCGTTGCTGGAGCAGCAGATCATGACCCTGGTGCATGCGCTGCCGGCCTATCGCGACTGGTTCGTCGGTACCGCGCTGCCGTGGGTGGAAAAGCGCACCGGCCTGCAGATCCTGTCGTGGCTGGACCCGGAACGCCTGTTCGCCCTGGTCCGCGAGCACTGGGAAAACGCCGGTGGCATCGCTGCCACCGTGCTCGGATACGTCTCGCGATCCGGTTTCGCCCTGCTGGGCCTGCTGGCCAACCTGGTGCTGTTGCCGGTGCTGACCTTCTTCTTCCTCCGCGACTGGGACCTGCTGGTGCAGCGCGTCGGGTTGCTGGTGCCGCGCGACCACTACGAGACCGTGCGTACCCTGGCGAAGGACTCGGATGCCGTGCTCGGCGGCTTCCTGCGTGGGCAGATGATGGTCATGCTGGTCCTCGGCGTTCTGTACGGCCTCGGCTTGTGGGCAGTCGGGCTCGACCTTGGCATCCTGATCGGCATCATCGGTGGCCTGCTCACCTTCGTGCCTTACCTGGGGCCGGCGACGGTGGTGGTGCTCGGCGGTATCGCCGCGCTGGTCGAATTCGGCGACTGGCAGCATCTCGCTGGAGTCGCGGTGGTGTTCACCATCGGCCAGATCATCGAAAGCTACTGGCTGACCCCCAAGCTGGTCGGTGATCGCATCGGGCTGCATCCGATGGCGGTGATCTTCTCGGTGATGGCCGGCGGCAGCCTGTTCGGCTTCCTCGGCATGTTGCTGGCGTTGCCGGTGGCGGCGGTGGCGAACGTGCTGCTGCATTTCGCGCACCGCCAGTACACCCAGAGCCGGCTGTACGCGGGCGAGCAGCCGCAGGTCGTGCTCGACGGCTCCCTCGGCGAGGCGCCACCGCTGCCGTCGGAACCTGCGCCCCCCGCGGCCTGACGATGTCCCGGCAGGACCGCCTCGGTCCGCAGTTGCCGCTGGCGCTGCGCTACCCGCCCGACCAGCGTCTCGAAACCTGGCTGGGCGCACCTGCGGCGCTTGCGCAGATGCAGGCGCTGGCCGCTGGCGAATCCAGCGACGCCCTGTACCTGCAGGGCGGCAACGGCAGCGGCAAGACCCACCTGCTGCTCGCGGCCTGCGCCGCCGCCGAAGCCGCAGGCCGCAGCGCGAACTACCTCTCGCTGCTGCGCGTGCGCGGGCATGCCCGCGATGCGCTGCAGGGCATCGAACAGGGGGGGCTGGTGGCGCTGGACGACCTCGATGCGCTGGCCGGCGACCGCGACGACGAGATCGCCCTGTTCGACCTGCACAACCGCGTGCGCGACGCTGGCGCCGCGCTGGTCTACGCCGCGCGCACCGTGCCGGCGGCGTTGCCGCTGGTGTTGCCCGACCTGCGTTCACGGCTGGCGCAGTGCACGCTGGTCGCGCTGCACGCGCTGGACGACGAGGGACGTGCGGAGGTATTGCGCCAGCGCGCGACATCGCGAGGACTGCTGTTCGACAAAGCGGCACTGGACTGGTTGCTGAAACGCTGCAGCCGCGATCTTTCGGATCTGTCCGCCCTGTTCGAACGCCTGGATCGCGCCTCCCTCGCGGCGCAACGGCGCCTGACCGTGCCGTTCCTGCGCCAGGTGCTGGACGTCTAGGCGTCCGCCAGCTCGGCGTCGAGCTGCGCCAGCCGCTGTGGCGTGCCGACATCGGTCCAGCGCCCGCGGTGGTGTTCCCCGCTGATCGAGCCCGCTGCCATGTGCGCGCGCAGGATCGGCGCCAGCGGGAATTTCGGCTTGCCATCGATCATGGCCGGTTCGCGCACGATCTCGCGCCAGCCGTCGAACAGTTGCGGCCGGTACACGCCGATCCCCGAATAGGTCAGCCGATGCTCGCCATCGGCACGCACCAGGCCTTCGTCGTCGAGCGCGAAGTCGCCGTGGGTGGCCTGCGGCGGCCGATCGACCATCACCAGGTGCGCCAGTCCACTCGGTTCCCGCGGCAGGCGAGCGAAGTCGAAATCGGTCCACACGTCGCCATTGACCAGCAGGAAGGCTTCATTGGCGCGGTGCCCATCGTCGAGCAGCGGCAACGCGTTCCACATGCCGCCGCCGGTTTCCAGCGGCGTCGGACCCTCGTACGAGTAGCGGATGTGCAGGTCCCAGCGCTCGCCACTGCCCAGCGCGGGCTGGAACTGGTCGGCGAGCCACGAGGTATTGATCACCACGTCCCTGATGCCGGTCGCCGCGAGCTTCTCGAGGTGCCATTCCACCAGCCGCTTGCCGCCGACCGCGAGCAGCGGTTTCGGCGTGGTGTCGGTGAGCGGACGCATGCGCTCGCCGAGTCCGGCGGCGAAGATCAGCGCCTTCATTCGCGCACGGTGGCGGCAAGTTGCGCGATGGCCGGCGTCACCTTGCGTTCGATGAAGTCGCGCAGCGGGGCGAGTTCCGGGTACTTCGGCAACACCGCGTCGAGGTAGGCGAAGAAGCGCGGCACGTCGGCCAGGTATTTCGGCTTGTTGTCGCGGTGGTGCAGGCGGGCGAAGATGCCGATCACCTTCAGGTGGCGCTGCACCCCGATCAGGTCCGCGTCGCGGCGGAAACGCGCGAGCGCCGGTACCGGCAGGCCGGCTTCGACGGCACGCGCGTGGTAGCGGTCCAGCCAGGTGTCCACGCGCGATTCGGGCCAGCTCAGGAACGCATCCTTGAACAGGCTGAGCGCGTCGTAGGCGATCGGGCCGCGCACCGCGTCCTGGAAGTCCAGCACGGCCGGGCCGTCCTTCGCAGGCATGAGATTGCGCGGCATGAAATCGCGATGCACCAGCACCTGCGGCTGCGCCAGCGCGGCGTCGATCAGCACCCGGTACGCGGCATCCAGCGCGTCCATGTCGGCGCATTCCAGCGGGAGCCCCAGGTGCGTGCCGCAGAACCATGCATCGAACAGGCGCAGTTCGCGCGCGAGCAGGGCCTCGTCGTAGGCGGGCAGGTCGGCGGGCGGCACGATCGCCTGCAGTTTCAGCAGCTGGGTGAGCGCATCGTCGAACAGCTTGTCGGCGTTGTCGTCGTCGATGACGTGCAGGTAGGTATCGGCGCCGAGGTCCTCGAGTAGCAGGAAGCCCGCCTCGACGTCGCGGGCCAGCACCCGCGGCACGCGCACGCCGCCGGCCTCCAGCAGGTCGCGGATGTGCAGCCAGGGCCGCACGTCTTCCTTGTCCGGCGGCGAGTCCATCACGATCACGCTGTTCGCCAGTCCGCCCGCAACGGCCGTCTGCGCGCGCCAGTAGCTGCGGAAGCCTGCGTCCATCGACGCGCGCACGGGTTCGATGGCGTCGTCGCGCAGGGTGGCGCGGATCCAGGCGGTGCGCGCGGTAGCGCGCGGATCGTCATGCGGGGGTTGGCTCATGGGGCACAGGGTAAACTGCCGCATCGAATCCAGCGAGACGTGCATGGCGCCGACCCTGCAAGCGAACCTGCAGCCCGTCCTGTTGTCCGGCGGTTCCGGCACGCGGCTGTGGCCGCTGTCGCGCGAGGCCTATCCCAAGCAGTTCCTGGCCCTGGCCGGCGACGACACCATGCTGCAGGCGACCTGGCGGCGGGTAGCGAAACTTGCCGATGCGCCGCCGATCGTGGTGGCCGGCGAGGACCACCGATTCCTCGTTGCCGAGCAGTTGCGCCAGGTCGGCGCGCCCGTGCCTTCGATCCTGCTGGAGCCGGTCGGCCGCAATACTGCGCCGGCGATCGCCGCTGCGGCGATGCAGGCCCTGCGCGATGGCGGTGATCCGCTGCTGCTGGTGCTGCCCTCCGACCACGTGGTGCGCGATGCCGATGCGTTCCGCGCGGCGGTGCAGGCGGCGATGCCGGCGGCAGCATCGGGCGCCCTTGTCACCTTCGGCATCGTGCCCGACGCGCCGGAAACCGGTTTCGGTTACATCCAGGCCGCGCCTGGCGACGGCGTGCGCACGGTGCTGCGCTTTGTCGAGAAGCCCGATGCGGCGACGGCGCAGGGCTACCTCGATGCCGGCGGCTATTACTGGAACAGCGGCATGTTCCTGCTGCGTGCCTCGCGCTACCTCGAAGCGTTGCACAGGTTCCGACCGGACATCGTGGCCGGCGTGCAGGCCGCATTCGACGCTGCCCAGCGCGATGGCGACTTCATCCGCCTCGACAAGGCCGCGTTCACGGCGTGCCCGGCGGACTCGATCGACTACGCGGTGATGGAGAAGACCGACGCGGCGATGGTGCTGCCGGTCGATATCGGCTGGAACGATGTCGGTTCGTGGTCGGCGCTGTGGGAGGTGAGCGAACACGATGGCGACGGCAATGCGCACCAGGGCGACGTCATCGCCATCGACAGCCGCAATACCTACGCCCATGGGCGTCGGCTGGTGGCGCTGGTCGGGGTGGATGACCTCGTCGTCGTCGAGACCGACGACGCGGTGCTGGTGGCGCACAAGGGCCGCGTGCAGCAGGTCAAGGACGTGGTGGCGCGGCTGAGGTCGGACGGGCGCACGCAGGCCGCGCTGCATCGCGAAGTGCACCGGCCGTGGGGAAGCTACGATTCGGTGGACGCCGGCGACGGTTTCCAGGTCAAGCGGATCAAGGTCAGGCCGGGCGCGCGCCTGTCACTGCAGTCGCATGAGCGCCGCGCAGAGCACTGGATCGTGGTCCGCGGCATCGCCCGCGTCACCCGCGACAACGACGTGTTCGAGCTGTTCGCGAACCAGAGCACCTACATCCCGATCGGCGCCAAGCATCGGCTGGAGAATCCCGGCGCGGAGATGCTGGAATTGATCGAGGTGCAGTCCGGCGACTACCTGGGCGAGGACGACATCGTCCGCTACGACGACGTATACGGTCGGACCTGAGCGCTGCCACCCGTAGGTGCGGGGCTTGCCCCGCACGCACGTCTTCTCACGGCATGTGCGGGGCAAGCCCCGCACCTACGAAGTGCTTGTGCTCACGGCAGCAGCGACGCCAGCCAGTCGTCGTCCGAGCCCTCGTTGACGTCGGCGAACAGCGGCGTCGAGA
>Ga0114939_10001120_pt1 | contig 21621 bp, 20 predicted proteins | sample AshMeaCrysSpring_FD_87196 | JGI IMG/M metagenome (GOLD analysis project Ga0114939, IMG submission 87196) | Groundwater microbial communities from Big Spring, Nevada to study Microbial Dark Matter (Phase II) - Ash Meadows Crystal Spring | ecosystem: Environmental > Aquatic > Deep subsurface >...
AAGTCCAGGGGGAGGAGCGGTGTGCCTGCTCCGGTGGGCGTCGCCCGGATGCCGGGCGCTCCCGCCCTGGGTGCGAGATCGGCGAAGGGGTCGCGTGCGGGCGCGGGCGACCCGCCGAGACGGGCGAGCAGATCGTCGCCCTCGCCGCTTGCGCCCGGCGAGGGCGTTGCGTGCGCTGTCGCGGGCAAGCTCACGCGCAAGGCGTATGCGCCGAGGTCGATCTGGTCGCCCGCGGAGAGCAGGACTTCGTGCCCGAGGCCGACGGCACGTCCGTTGTGACGGATGGGGATGGCGCTGCCCTCGTCGCGAAGCACGAACCGGCCCTCGCGCAGCACCACCACGCCGTGGCGACGCGAGATGCGCTTCTCCGGGTCGGGTAGCACGAGCGTGCACGAGGGGTCGCGGCCGAGGGTGCCGCCGAGCTCGTCGAAGTCGGCGGCCAGCTCGAGCGCCGGCGGCCGCCCGTCGAACGCGACCACCTCGATCCTCACGATGCCCATCGCCCTCCCGTCCCGATCTTCCCGTCAGCGCGGCATGCTGCGGCCGCTCGTCAGGAAACGCCGCGAGTTGTTGCCACGGCGCCCCCGCAACTCCCCCGCCCCCGTGCATGACTAGGTGCTGCAGAACCTGCTCTTCAGCAGTCCTTGACCTTGAACTCGACGCGCCGGTCGAGCGCGTCGCGCGCATCGTCGGTGCCGAGCCCGGAAAGCGGCTCGCGCGAGCCCTTCCCCACGGCCGACGTGCGCTTCGCCAGGTCGCGGTTGTCGGCGTCGAGGCGCTGCTTGACGTACTGCGCGCGCAAGAGCGACAGCCGCTCGTTGAGCGGCTCCGGCCCGGTCTTGCTGGTGTGACCGGCGATCTCCATGCAGGCCGTGCGCATGCCGACGCGCGCGCTGATCTGCTTGAGCCACATGTGGTAGGCGCCACTCACAAGCGGATCGGCGACGAACACCGTGGATCCGGGGCGGAACAGGAACTTCACGCCGAGCTGGTTCTGCGCGAGGCCGAAGTCGACGATCTTCGCGAAAGCCTGCGCCGCCTCTTCCTGGCGGCCGAGTCGTGCGCTCGCGAGATAGATGCCGTTGTAGACACGCAGCTGGTCCCCGCCGGGCATGCGCGACACCGCCTTGAAGAGGTCGAGCGCCTCCTCGTAGCGGCCCCCGGCGTAGGCGTTCGACGCGTCGTTCACCATCGCCGCGGCGATGATGCGGTCCCAGTAGACGGGGTTGATGGACTCGCCGACCTTGGTCCCCTGGCAGGTGCGCACGTAGCCCTGCGTCGCCGGGTCGGGCGCCCACGCCGGGCTGTCGAGGAAGAACAGCGTGGGCGTCACGTCCACGCCTTCCATCTGCGCACGGGCGAAGCCCTTCGAGACGATCTTGCCGGTCTTCAGGTCGACGAGCGCGAGGCAGATGCGATACCAGTCGCGCGGCCCCGCATTCTTGCCGTCCTGATCGACCGCGGTGAAGGTGCCGATGAACAGCAGCGGTCCGCGCGCGAGCATCGAGGCGGTGAACGGCTGCACCTTGTACTGCGGGTAGGTGCTCTTGAGGAGATCGCCGATGCGCGACTCCATCGTCTGCGTCGCCATCGACTGCACCCCGGAGTTGCCGTCGATGAGGGGATCGATCACGAGCGGATAGCTCGGCGGCACGCCGACCGCCGGGGGCAGTTCGGCTTTTCCGAAGAGGTTGTTCGCGGCAAACATCACGGCCTGGTCGAACGGCATCACCGGCGGCAACTGAGGCGCGGCGGTAGCCGGTGCCCGCGCCGCGGGGGACGCCGCTGCCGGCGCGGCGGGGGACTCCGCTGCCGGCTTTGCGACCGTGCTCGGGCCCGGCGCCACCGCGCCCGCCCCTGCCGGTTCCGGTTTCTCCGCGGTCGCGCAGCCGGCAAGCGCAATCGCGGCGGCTAACGCGAAGCCGAGCCACCCTCGGAGACGAGGGCGCCGCATCGCGCACGATGTCCGCGCGCGCGCCCTCCCGTCCGGCGCGAGGGCGATGGATTGAGCGCTCAGTGGCTCGTGCATGGCGCCTCCGATCATTGGCATTGGGTCCTAAGCACTTGCGTGTCCGCCAGCGAGAGCGGCTCGCCCAGCGACTGGCGCAGGAGCAGCTCCGAGCACCGCGACGACGCGGCGGTTCGACTCAGCGCCGGCTTGGACGATGCGGCGTCCGGCGTCGTCGCGGGAGGTGACGATCGCGGCGCGACCGATACGGTTGCAGCCGGTCGGGGATCAGGCTTTCGCGCACTTGTCGGCGGTGCACCGGGTACCTCGGAGGAAGCGCGTGGCGCTGCCGGTGCGTCGACGCGGCCGGGCGCAGGGGCCTCGCCCACACCCGTGGCGCGGGCGGCGGTATCCGCTCGTCCCGGCAAATCCGCGTTCGGGGCATCGCTCCGCCGCACCGGATCTGCGGGCACTTCGACACTGCCCGTCCTCGGGACTTCGCCCGACGCGGGTCGAGCGGGGACCGAGAGTGCAGCAGGTGCCGGCGTGGGCGCGGCTGCCTGTCGCGGCCAGCCGGTCCACATGCCCCACGCAACAGCAACCACCGCGGCAACACCGAGCGCCGGCACGAGAGATCGAAGCGACCTCGAAGCCGGCGCAGGGAATCGCGAAGAGCTTGCGGCCTGCGTCGACGCCTCGCGTGGCGACGGCGCCGTCGGTGAAGTGGCCGCTGCGGACTCCAGGCCCATCGCCGCGCGCATCGCCGCCACCGACCGCGGCCGCTGCTCCGGTCGCAAACGCAGGCCGAGATCGATGCCCTCGAGCAGCCGGCTATCGAAGCGTCCCGCCGCGCGACGCGCGAGCGGCTCGTACGTGTCCTGCACCAGCCGCTGGAGCGCGGACGGCGGCGGCGCGCCGACCACCGCGAGATGCGCGACGCCGCAGAGCGCGTAGAGGTCCGTCCACGGCCCCTGCTTCATCTCGCGCGCCTCGGCGTGCTGCTCGATGGGTGCGTAGGTCGGCTTGTAGATGACGGTGAGCGCGCGGCTCGCATCGGCGAGCACACGCCGCGCGGCACCGAAGTCGAGCAGCAACGGCCGCTCGTCCTCGAGCATGAGGATGTTGTCCGGCGCGATGTCGCGATGCAGGCACTGCTTGTCGTGCAGCACCTGCAGCGCGTCGAGGAGTTGCGCCAGGATCACGCGCAGCCAGCGCTCGTCGACCGGCGTGCCGCGTTCGCGCAGCATCGCCGCGAGCGTCGGCGCGCGATGGTAGGGCATGACCATGTAGGCCGTGCCGTTCCCCTCCCAGAACCGGTACACCTTCACCAGCGAGGGATGGTCGAACTGCGCGAGCAGGCGCGCCTCGTTCACGAAGCTGCGCAGGCCCGTGGCGAAAGTTGCCGCGACGCCTGGCGAGGTCACCTCCACCCTCAAACCGCCGGCACGACGCGCCAGCGATGCGGGGAGGTACTCCTTGAGCGCGACCTCGCGCTGCAGGTCGTGGTCGTAGGCGCGGTAGACGATGCCGAAGCCGCCCCCGCCCACGACGTCGAGGATCTCGAACTCGAGCAGCCGGGTCCCGAGAGGCAGGCCGTCCCACGTCCCGCGCGGACCCGCCTCCGCCACCGGCGCCGCCGGTCGGGTCGCATCGTCCTCGGCGCTGTTCATCAGCATCGCGTTCCGGTCACCTGCAGTCGCACGGCGTGCCCCTTCCGCGCTCTGCGCTCGACGGGGTGCCAGGCACCCGCTCGTCAGTGCCTCACCGCACTGCACCCGCGCCGGCAGTTCATCGCCCCCTGCGCGTGGCCGCTCCGCACACGACACACCCGTGGCGGGAGTGTCCCGATGGCCCGGGAGGCCGACCCGTGGCTGACGAAGCTTGGTCCGGCGCGCGCCGCCGCGTCAATAGGCCGAACGAATTGTACGGCGGGCCGAGTCCGCAGCCACGGATGGAGTGAAAACCGAGCGTTACACTCCGAGGAAGGCGGCGCGCGCCGGGAACTACCTGCGCGGCAGGCCGGGGATCGCACGGGCGCGTGAAGAGACCGCGCCGCGAGGTCTGGCGTTCCTGGCGAGTGTCGCTACGCCGAAGAGCGCCGCGTACGATCGGGATCCGCCGCGACACCGGTCGCCGGGCAGTGGGAGGGAGGAACGTGGACGCGACGATGACCTGGGTGCGGCGCCGAGGGGCTGCGCGCCGTGTCCTCGTGCCTGCGCTGGCCGCAGCACTCACCGCATGTGCAGCCAAGCCACCGCCGTCGCCGCCGCCGACCGTGGTGAGGGGCACGGTCGAAGCCGGCGCGAGCGTCAACTCCGACGCCCGCGGGCGGCCATCGCCCGTCGTCGTCAAGCTCTTCGAGCTGAAATCGGTCGGCGCGTTCGAGGCTGCCGACTTCTTCTCGCTCTTCGACAAGGACCGCGAGGCACTCGGCGCGGACGTGCTGCGCAAGGAAGAGCTCACGCTGCGCCCCGGCGAGCGCGTGGCGCTCGACCGCACGCTCGACCCGGAGGCCCGCTACCTCGGGGTCGTTGCCGGCTATCGCGCGCTGGACCGGTCGCGCTGGCGGGCAAGCGCGCCCATCTCGCCGCATCGGGTGAATCCGCTCGTCGTCACGCTGGACGCCGACGGAATCACCCTGCGGGACCGGTGACGGCGCTGCCAGTGACCGCGCGCTCCATCCTCGCCATGCTTGCGTTGGTGTTCGCGGCGCTCTCGTTGCAGCGGCTAGTACGCACGCGACGCTGGGATTCGAGCGCGAGGACGTGGACGTGGATCGCGGTCGTCTTCGCAGTGGTGAGCGCGCTGATCCCTTGAGGCGCGAGGCATGAGCGTCGCCGGGCAACGCCTCGCGACCTCGTCGCAACCGTCGACCAAGCTACCTTGATCGCCCGGGCGGCGCACGCCAAGGCGCGTCAGGAGCGGCGCAGGACGATGAAGTCGGCGAGCCGGCGCAGCCGCTCGGCGCTTGCGCCGAAGTCGCCGAGTGCCGCTTGGGCGTCGGCGCGCAGCCGTTCGGCGAACGCCTTCGACTCCGTGAGGCCGATCGCCGAGACGTAAGTGGGCTTGTGCTGCGCGGCGTCCTTGCCCGCAGTCTTGCCCAGCGCCTCCGTGCTCGACTCGGCATCGAGCACGTCGTCCACGACCTGGAACGCGAGGCCGATGCACTTCGCGTAGCGGTCAAGCGCCGCGAAGCGCTCCTGTGGCAAGGGCTGTCCGCAGGCCGCGCCGAGGCGCACGGCCGCACGGATCAGCGCGCCCGTCTTGTGGATGTGCATCAGCTCCAGCGCCGGCAGATCGAGCGAGCGGCCGACCGCGGCGAGATCGATCGCTTGCCCGCCCGCCATACCGCGCGAACCGGCCGCACGCGCGAGCTCGTGCACCATCCGCACCTGCACGCCGGCATCGTCTGCGAGGCGACGCTCCGCCAGCACCTCGAACGCGAGCGACTGCAGCGCGTCGCCGACGAGCAACGCGGTCGCCTCATCGTACTCGACGTGCACTGTCGGCTTGCCGCGACGCAGGACGTCGTCGTCCATCGAGGGCAGGTCGTCGTGCACGAGCGAGTAGGCGTGGATGAGCTCGACGGCGCAGGCAGCGGCGTCGAGCGCCGCATGCGGCGCGTGCACCGCCTCCCCGGCTGCGAAGGCGAGCAGCGGCCGGACGCGCTTGCCGCCGCCCAGGACGGCATAACGCATGGCTGCGTGCAGCCGCGCAGGCAGCTGGTCGGCGGGCGGCAGAATGGCCTCGAGGGCGCGCTCGACGCGCGCCTGCATCGCGGCCATCCATGCGCCAAGGTCATTCATCGGTGCCTGCGCCCGGCAGCGCCTTGAGGGTCTCGTCCTCCAGCACCCGCACCTGCTGCTGCGCCTGGGCAAGCACCGCCTGGCAATGGCGTGCGAGCTCGAGCCCGCGCTTGTGCGCAGCGAGCGACTCCTCGAGGCCCAGCTCGCCCGACTCCATCCTGGCGACGATCGCCTCGAGCTCGGCGAGCGCCGCCTCGAAGCTGGGCGGTGTGGCGGGGGCATTCATTGCGGTAGCGGCGTACGCGTCCAACATAGCCCATCGTTCGACGCAGGGTCAAATCCGCCCTCGGCTGGCTTACGATCGCACGCACACCCGAGGCCGAGGAACCCCGCACCATGCCGTACACGACGCTGGTCGACACCGCGACGCTCGCTGCCCATCTGGAAGACCCGAGCTGGGTGGTCGTCGACTGCCGCCACGAGCTCGGCGACGCGGATGCGGGCGAGCGCGCCTTCGGCGCGGCGCACGTTCCCGGCGCGCGTTTCCTGCATCTCGATCGCGATCTCGCCGGCCCGCGCACCGGGCGCAACGGGCGCCATCCGCTGCCTGATCCGCCCGCCTTCCTCGCGCGTCTCGGTGCCCTTGGCATCGACCGCGATACCCAGGTCGTCGTCTACGATGCGCAGGCCGGCGGGATGTGCGTGCGGCTGTGGTGGATGCTGCGCCACTGGCTCGGCCACGAGGGGTGCGCGGTGCTCGATGGCGGCTGGCCGCGCTGGCTGGCCGAAGGACGGCCGCAGTCGGGCGCGGTGCCGCGACCGCAGCCCGCAAGGTACGAGGCCACGCCGCTCCCGTCCGCTTGTGTCGATGCCGAGTACGTGCTCGCGCATCTCGAGGATGAGCGCATGCTGCTTCTCGACGCGCGCGCGCCGGAGCGTTTCGCCGGCGAGTCGGAGACGATCGATCCGGTCGCCGGTCACGTGCCGGGCGCGCGCAATCGACCGTTCCGCGAGAACCTCGCCGCCGACGGCCGATTCAAGGCACCGGAAGCCCTGCGCGCCGAGCTGTCGGCACTGCTCGGCAGCCGAGCGCCCGACGCCGTCGTGCATCAGTGCGGCTCCGGCGTTTCCGCGTGCCACAACATGCTCGCCCTGGCGCACGCCGGCCTGCCGGTCGGGCGGCTCTACGTGGGCTCCTGGAGCGAGTGGTGCGCGGACCCGTCGCGTCCCGTCGCCACCGGCCGTCGCTGACGTCGGGCGGCGACGAAAGGCGCCCGACGCTCGCATGAGCCGCGCGCAGCTTGCCGATGCGATCCTGATCGCGCACTTCGGCTTCGTGCTCTTCGTCGTGCTCGGCTTCGCGCTGGTGCTGGCCGGGGGCGCGCTGGGCTGGCACTGGGTGCGCAATCGTTCCTTCCGGACGCTGCACCTCGCCGCGATACTCCTCGTCGCAGCCGAAGCGCTGGCCGGTATCGCCTGCCCGCTCACCGTGTGGGAGCACACCCTGCGGGGACCTGGCGCGGGAGCACCCGAGGACTTCGTGCCGCGTTGGTTGTCGCGCCTGCTCTTCTACGACTTCCCGTCATGGGTGTTCACCGTCCTCTACCTGCTCTTCGCCGCAGCGGTGGCCGCCGCCTGGCGGTTCGTGCCGCCCCTGCCGCAGCGGCGCCGCTGATCGGCTGCGGCCCCGCCACCGCACACGCGCACGGCGCCGCATAGGCAGCTCGAGCTCCTGCCGGGCGCGATGCGCATCCTCCTCATCGACGGTTCCGACGGCTTTCGCCTGCGCGTGCGCCAGGCATTGCGCGAGACGCTGCCGAACGCCGAGGTCGACAGCTGGGATCCGGTGGCGCTCGGCAAACCCGGACCCGGCTTCGCCTGGTCCCGCTACGACGTGCTGCTGCTCGCCGACATCCCCGCCCCCGGCGCGGACGGCTTTGCCTGGCTGCGCGACTTCCACGATCACCCCGGCGTGCCGCCGGCAGTCGTGCTGACCGAGCAGGGCGGCGAACGGGTCGGGGTCCGCGCCGTCAAGTGCGGCGCCGCCGACTGCGTACCGAAAGCGGAAGTCGCCGGCACCACACTTCTCGCGGCGATCCGCGAAGCCGTGCTCGAGAGCTCGCAACCGCGGCGCGAGGTGGCGAACCTGATGCTCACGCAGCCGGTGCTCGTGGCCGACACCGGTCGGCCGGGCGAGACCGCCATCGAGATCCCGGGCTTCGCGATCCTGCGCGAGATCGGCCGCGGCGGAATGTCCCGCGTGTATCTCGCGCGCCGTGACGAGGACGCCGCCCTGATCGTGCTCAAGGTGCTCGACCCGCGCCTGCACGCCGACCCGCAGTGGCGCGAGCGCTTCGTGCGCGAGTACCGGGTCATCCAGCGCATACGCCACGAGAACGTCGTCACCATCCATGCGCAGGGCTTCACGGGCCAGCATGCGTACCTCGCGATGGAGTACTTCCCCGGCGGCGACCTCAAGGTGCGCATCCGCGAGGGACTGTCCTCGATCGGCGCCCTCAAGGTGCTGATGCAGGTCGCCAAGGCCCTCGACGCAGTACACGAGGCGGGCGTCGTGCACCGCGACCTCAAGCCGCAGAACATCATGTTCCGAGCCGACCATCGCGTCGGCATCCTCGACTTCGGCCTGGCGCGAGAGCTCGATGCCACCTCCACCCTGACGCAGCGGGGCATGGTCTACGCGACGCCGCTCTACATGAGCCCCGAGCAGTGTCTGGGGGTCGAGCACGGGCCGCGCGGCGATCTCTACTCGGTGGGCGCCGTGTTCTTCGAGATGCTGACGGGTGCGCCGCCCTACCACGGCGACAACGCCGCGGCACTCGCCTACCAGCACGTGCACGCACCCATGCCGGCGCTGCCCGAGCGGCTCTCCGGCTACCAGCCGATCATCGACCGGCTGATGGCGAAGCGGCCGGGGGATCGCTTCGCGTCGGCGCGCGAGCTCTTCGCCCACATCGCGCACTGAGCGACTGCGCACCCCACGCGCCAGCCACGCGGAGGGTCGGCGGCCGTCGCCGCGTCCGCCGGAGTGCCGGTCCCGGTATCCTTAGCGGTCCGGCCTCCCCGCGCCCGCGAATGTCAGAAGCCGCCTACCTCGACCTAATGCGCCATGTGCTCGCGCACGGGCATCGCAAGTCCGACCGCACCGGCACCGGCACGCTTTCAACGTTCGGCTGGCAGATGCGCTTCGACCTGCGCGAGAGCTTCCCGCTGCTGACGACGAAGAAGCTGCACTGGAAGTCGATCGTCTACGAGCTGCTCTGGTTCCTGCGTGGCGACACCAACGTGCGCTGGTTGCAGGAGCGCGGCGTCACCATCTGGGACGAGTGGGCGGACCCGGAAGGCAACCTCGGCCCGGTCTACGGCCACCAGTGGCGTCACTGGCCCGCCCGCGACGGCGGCGAGATCGACCAGATCGCGAAGCTCGTCGAGTCGCTCCGCCGCGATCCCGATTCGCGGCGTCACATCGTGACCGCGTGGAACCCCGCGGACGTGGATCGCATGGCGCTCCCGCCCTGCCACGCGCTGTTCCAGTTCTACGTTGCCGGGGGCGAGCTCTCCTGCCAGCTCTACCAGCGCAGTGCCGACATCTTCCTCGGCGTGCCTTTCAACATCGCCTCCTATGCGCTGCTCACGCTGATGGTCGCGCAGGTCTCCGGCCTCCAGCCCGGCGATTTCGTGCACACGCTCGGCGACGCGCACCTCTATCTCAGCCATCTCGAGCAGGCGCGCGAGCAGCTCAAGCGGGTCCCGCGTCCGTTTCCGCGTGTGCAGTTGAACCCGGCGGTGCAGGACCTGCTCGCATTCCGCTTCGAGGACTTCCAGCTCGACGGTTACGAGCCGCATCCCCTGATCCGCGCACCCATCGCCGTATAGGGCGCGGGCGGCAACGCGAAAAAAGAGGCCCGCCGAAAGTGGGGAAGGCGGGCCGATCGGGGAGCTCTGGGCGCTGCGACGCGCTACTGCCGCACCCGACGCTTCCGAGGCGCGCTCTCGATTCTTCTGCTCCGAGCGTAGCCGCGGCAAGACGATCGGCCGCAGCGCGGTCGCTACATGCCGACCAACGCGCCGTCCACGACCCGAACCCGCTCGCCGACGCCCATGGAGCGGTCCTGCGGCTGGGCGAAACTGCGGAAGGATCCGTCGTCCATGCGCACCGTCACGCGCGTCGTCGCGGGCGTCGGGTTATCGCCTCTTGCCGGAAAGCTGCCGATGGAATGGACAGTACCGCACGTGGGACAGGCGACACTCGAAGGCGCGCCGGCTGGAGCCGCGGCGGCGAGCTCGCGTTCGCCCGGTATGCTCCCGGGCCGCTCACGGACCTCGCGCGCGCCCGTCAGCCACCCGCGCTCTACGCTGAGCAAGAGGAAGCCGAAGGCGGCGATGGCGGCCAGGCCCACCAACACGGTCGGCAGTCGGGAGGGTCGGGGCGTAGTCAGGGGCATGGCGAATGGTCGGCCGCGCGAGGAATGAGGCAAGCAACATGCCAATGTCCTGAACGCGATTCGCCAAGTACTTAGGACGTCCACCGCACGCAGTAGACGGGAAAAGCGTCGGCCCGGAGCGACGCCCCCCCCCCCGAGTTGCCGACTCGTCGTGCATGGCGGCGCCGTGAACCGAACCTGACGCTCACCGGCGCTCCAGCAGGCAACGCGTAGGAGTTGCCCTCGCGCGTGTCCGGGTGGTGTGCTACGGGCGCACGCGCGCGCAGTAGCGGTAGCCGTCGCTCCAACCCACCGCGAATTGCCCGCTCCCCTTCGTGGCCGAAGGCACGCCGGCACGCGCCGCAGCGCAGCCCTCGCCATAGCCGCGCTTGTACTCGGGCGGGAAGCCCGACAGGTTCACCGCGGGCGGCGGCGCGCTTGGCGGCGTCGCGGACGCGGGGGGCGGCTGCGGCGGAGGCGGAGCGACGACGGGCACCTCCGGCTGCGGCGCGCGAACGGGCGACTCTACGCAGGCCGCGGCGAGCAGCGCGAGCACCGCTGCGATGCCGCGTCCCAGCCGCTTCATGCCGTGCCCGCGTCCCATGAGGGAGCAGAAGGCCTTCGCGTCGCTCGTCAAGCGCGTGCAGCGGTGCGCTTGAACATGGTGGGCTGGAGTCCGTGGCGCTCGAGCAGCTTGTAGAACTCGGTGCGGTTGCGGTGCGCGAGGCGCGCCGCCTGCGTCACGCTGCCGGCCGTGATCTTGAGCAACCGCACCAGGTAGTCGCGCTCAAAGGCGCGCTTCGCCTCATCGAGCGGCGTGAGGGTCGACGGCTCGGACGCCAGTGCTTCCTTGACCAGCGCAGCGGGAAGGATCGGCGTCGAGGCGAGCGCGACGGCCTGCTCGACAACATTCTCGAGCTGCCGGACGTTGCCCGGCCAGGGGGCAGCGACGAGCAGTTCGAGCGCGTCGGGCGCGAAGGCCTTCAGGTCCTTGGCATAGCGCGCTGCCGTCTTGCGCAGGAAGTGCGAGGCGAGCGGGACGATGTCCTCGCGCCGATCCGCGAGCGCGGGGATCGCGAGCGCGACGACGTTGAGCCGGTAGTAGAGATCCTCGCGGAACTCGCCCGAGGCAACGCGCTCCTCGAGGTTGCGGTGCGTTGCCGAAAGCACGCGCACGTCCACGCTCACCGGCTGCATCGCCCCGACCGGACGCACGGCGCGCTCCTGCAGCACCCGCAGGAGCTTGGCCTGCAACGAAACCGGCATGTCGCCGATCTCGTCGAGGAAGATGGTACCGCCGTCAGCGCCCTGGAACAGGCCTTTGTGGTCGTAGGTCGCGCCGGTGAACGCGCCCTTGCGATGGCCGAAGAGCTCGGACTCGAGCAGCTCGCCGGGGATCGCCGCGCAGTTGACGGCGACGAACGGCTTGGCGGCACGCCGGCTTGCGGCATGGATGGCGCGCGCGACCAGCTCCTTGCCGGCGCCGCTCGGGCCGCGGATCAGGATCGGCGCGTCGGAGGCAGCGACGAGCTTCGCGCGGCGCAGGACCTCCTCCATCGCCGGACTCGAGGTAACGATCTCGCCGCGCCAGCTGCCATCGCTCGGCTCTTCGCTCGCCGTAGAGAGCTTGCGGGCCCGCTCGACCTGCTCGATGAGCGCCTTGCCGTCGAAGGGCTTCGGCACGAAGCCGAACACGCCGCGCTGGGTCGCGTCGACCGCGTCGGGGATCGTGCCGTGAGCGGTGAGGATGATGACGGGCAGCCCCGGGACGTTGGCCTGGATGGCCTCGAACAGCGCCAGTCCGTCCATGCCCTCCATCTTCAGGTCGGTGACGACCACGTCGGGTCGAGCCAGCGCGACCTCGGCGAGGGCGCGCTCGCCGCTCGGGGCCGCGCGCACGGCATAGCCCGCGCTCTCGAGTCGCATCCTGAGCAGCGTGAGGATGTTCGGGTCGTCGTCGACGACGAGGACGCTGGGACGGTTGTCGCTCATTTCGGACTCCTCGGCGGCGGCGGAGCGCCGCGTTCGATCATGGTCTTCTCGACGGCCTTGAGCGCCTCAAGCTGCTGGCGCAGGGCATCGGCCTGGAGGCGCACGGCTTCCGCCTGTGCACGCTGCGCTTCGGCCTCCTTGCGCGCGCTCTCCAGTTGCGCCCGCAATTCCTTCAGTTCCTTGAGCTCGCCACGGGTGCTCTCGGTCTGCCTCGTCGCCGTAGCGGCGTCGGCCCGTGCCGTGTCGGCTTCTATCTTCAATAGATCGGCGCGGCGCCTTTCCGCCTGCCGCGCCGCAACCTGCGCGTGCAGCACCGCTGCAAGCTGATGCAGCGAAGAGCGCATGCCGCCGGCGGTCCCCTTCGCGAGCGGCTCGAGCAGCGCCGCCGCGCGCGAGTCGTCGCTCACCGCCGAGCCCGGCGTGCCGAGCGCGAGCGCAAGTCGCATCCGGGCCGTTTCGTCGTGATTGCGCGCGAACGCAGCCATCAGTTCGTTCGCCTCCTGGCGTTGCGCGTCGGCGCCGAGACTGGCGAAGCGCTCGGCGAAGGACACCGCGGCGGCGGCGTCCCATTCCGGCGCGAGTGCGCGCTCCGGCGCCCGGAGTTCCGGCGGGGACGTCTGGCAGCCTGCCGCTGCGACGGCGAGGATCGCGAGGAACGCGCACGCCGACCGGCGGATCATACCCGCTCTTTCTCCCGCTTTGCATCGAAGGGGACGAGCACGCGGAACCGCGCGCCGCGCTCGCTCGGGGGCATGAGCTCGAGCTTGCCGCCATGCGCAGCGGCAAGCTCGCGCGCAATGGCGAGCCCGAAGCCGCTGCCGCCCGCGGCGGTCGGACTCTTGAAGAACCAGTCGAAGACGCGCTCCCGATCTTCAGGCCGCACGCCCGGGCCGGTGTCCTGAACCTCGATGACGCCGCCCTCTCCCTCGCGGCGCGTAGAGACGGACACGGTGCCGCCCTCGGGCGTGAAGCGGATCGCGTTCGAGACCAGGTTGTCGACGACGATGCGCAGCTTCTCCGCGTCGCCGAGCAGCGGCGCCGGTTTCGCGTCGAGGCGGATGCGCACGCCGCGCGAGGCCGCGGCAAGCCGGTGCGGATCGACCGCGCGGTGCGCGATCTCGGCAAGGTCGGCGGGCTTGAGCTCGAGACTCGACAGGCTCGCCATGGCGCGCTGGTAGTCGAGCAGGCGGTCGATCAGCGTGGCGAGCTCGGCGGCCGATCGCGAGAGGATGCCCGCGATCTCCTTCTGCGGCGCATTGAGCGGACCGACAGCGCCGTCGGCAAGGAGCGCGGTGCCTTCGCGCAACGCCGTGAGCGGCGTCTTCAGCTCGTGTGACACATGGCGCAGGAACAGGGTCTTCTGCTCCTCGAGCTCGGCTAGGCGCTGCCGCAGCCATTCCAGGCGCTCGCCGAGATAGCGCAGGTCCGCGGGCCCGTCGACGACGATGTCGCGCCCGAACTCGGCCTCGCCGAGGTGGCGGATCGCCGTGTCGAGCTGCCGGATCGGCCGCGCGACGAGGTAGGTGATCACCGCCGCGACGGCAATGCCGAGCGGCAGTGTCGCGAACAGCTGCGCGAGCAATGTCTTGCGCGCGATCGCCGCCGTTTCGCTCATGCGTTCGACCTCGCGCTCGATGAGCGAGTTCGACTCGTCGAGCACGCGGCGCGAGGCCGCGCCCAGCTCGACGAAGCCCTGCACGATCGCGGTCCGGTCCTCGACGCCGAGCGGCTGACCGTCGAGCTTCTGGAACAGGCGCTGCTCGCTGTCGATCACGCGGTTCAGGTCCGCGAGCTGCCGCTCGTCAAGCGGCAGCAGGGACAGCGCGCTGGTCGTCTGCTTGAACCGGGCGCGGATGGTGTCGTAATCCTTCACCAGGGAAGCGTCACCGAGAATCGCGTACTGGCGCGCGAGACGTTCCATGGACGTCACCTGCTCGATCAGGAGCCGGCTCTCGCGGGCGGCCTCGGCCGCCTGATCGACGGCGTTGCGGGCCTGCTTCGCGAGGCGCTCGACGTGGAAGGCGGAGTACACGAAGGCAAGCACCAGCGGCGCGAGCACCAGCGCGAAGCCGATGACAAGCAGCTTGAGGAAGGACCGCGGGTAGTACCGGCGGGGGAGCTCGAATGCAATCACGGCGCGAATGCGGTGCTGTCGGATGGCACGTCGCAAGTCCCTTCGACCGGACAGGTGCGCCGATGCCCACCGGAGGCTCGCGGCCCGAATGAAGCGTCCCGCGCCCTGACGAGGGCTTCTCGCGCCGCCCGCCGCTGCACCGCTCGGAATCAGTCGGCGTCGGGGCGTCCGGGACGGACGGGCTCTATAATCGCGGACCTGGATGATACACCCGATGCCGGAAGGCCTCAGGCGCCGCCCCAAAATCGTGCCTCGCGTCACCCTCGTCGCGGCCCTCGCCGAGAACGGCGTGATCGGACGCGACAACGGCCTGCCCTGGCGGTTGCCCGATGACCTCCGGCGTTTTCGGGCGCTGACCCTCGGACACACCGTGATCATGGGACGCAGGACCTTCGACTCGCTCGGCCGGCCCCTCCCGGAGCGCGCGAACATCGTCATCTCGCGCGACCCTGCGAGGCGCATCGAGGGCGTCACCGTGGTCAGCTCGCTCGAAGCAGCGCTGTCGCGCCTGCCCGACGACGCGGAGGCGTTCGTCATCGGCGGCGCGGAGATCTACCGCCTCGCCCTGCCGGTTGCGGACCGCCTCGTGCTGACGGAAGTCCGCGCCTCCTACGAGGGCGACGTACACTTCCCACAGTGGGACCGCGGCAGGTTCGTCGAGGCCGCGCGCGAGGCCTGCGTCGATGCGGCGAGCGGCGTGCGCTACGACGTCGTCACCTACGAGCGCCGGCACGGCGAGAGCGCGGCAACGTAGACCCGGCCACGTCAGCCCGCGGGCAGGTCGTCACGCGGTTCGAGACACATCAGCGTCTGCAGCCCGTAGGCGCAAGGCCGCGTCCTGCCGCCCTTCGTCACCTCGACTTCCATCTCCGACAAGGTGATGGTGCGCCCCGGCTTCTTGACGCGGCCGGTCGCGATCAGCACCTCGCCGTCCGCGGGTGCGACCAGATTGATCTTGAATTCCACCGTCAGGATAGCGGTGCCCGCAGGAAACAGCGTGAAGGCGGCGTAGCCGCCCGCCGAATCCGCGATCGCCGCGGTGATGCCGCCGTGGAAGAAGCCGTGCTGCTGGGCGAGCGCGTCGCGAAAGGGCAGCTCGATGCGGGCCAAGCCCGGCTCCAGGTGCACCAGCTGCGCGCCGAGGAGCTGCATCGCGCCCTGGCGCGCGAAGCTCGCCCGCGTCTCCTCGGCGTAGTCGGGGTTCGGCGGCTTGAAGCGGCTCATGCAGGGTTTTCTCGGGCGCGACGCACGCAGTCGACGGCATAGGTGAGGCTGCCATCCGCGGCGACCTGCTTCACCAGCCCGTGGATGTCGGTCTCGAAGCCGGGGAAGCGGGCGTTGAAGTCGCGCGCGAAGCGGAGATAGCGAACGATCGTCGCGTTCACGCGCTCGCCGGGAATGAGCAGCGGAATGCCCGGCGGATAGGGCGTGAGCAGGACCGCCGTGACCCGTCCCTCGAGCTCATCGATCGGCACGCGGTCGACTTCCCAGTGCGCCATGTGCGCGTAGGCGTCGGCGGGCTTGAGCACCGGCTCCATGTACGAGAGATACATCTCCGTGGTGAGCCGCGCGACGTCGTTGGCGCGGTACACCGCGTGGATGCCGTCGCAGAGGTCGGCAAGCCCCATGCGCTCGTAGCCCGCGTGCGTCTTCAGGAACTCGGGCATCACCCGCCACAGCGGCTGGTTGTGGTCGTAGTCGTCCTTGAACTGCTGCAGCTCGGTGACGAGGGTGTTCCAACGCCCCTTGGTGATCCCGATCGTGAACATGATGAAGAACGAGTAGAGCCCGGTCTTCTCGACGATGATTCCATGCTCCGCGAGGTACTTCGTGACCACGGCCGCCGGGATGCCGCGCTCGTCGAACTTCCCGTCCACGTCGAGGCCCGGCGTGATCACCGTCGCCTTGATCGGGTCGAGCATGTTGAACCCCGGCGCGAGGTCGCCGAACCCGTGCCAGCGGTCGCCCGCTTCGAGCATCCACGCGTCGCGCCTGCCGATGCCCTCCTCCGCCAGCCGCTCCGGTCCCCAGACCTTGAACCACCACGATTCGCCGAACTCCTCGTCGACCTTGCGCATCGCGCGCCGGAAGTCGATCGCCTCCTGGATCGACTCCTCGACGAGCGCCGTCCCGCCCGGCGGCTCCATCATGGCGGCGGCCACGTCGCACGAGGCGATGATCGCGTACTGCGGCGACGTCGAACTGTGCATGAGGTAGGCCTCGTTGAACTGGAACCGGTCGAGTGCCTCCCTCTCCGAGTCCTGGATCAGGATCTGCGAGGCCTGCGACAGCCCCGCGAGCAGTTTGTGCACGGACTGCGTCGAGAAGAGCATCGACTCGCGCGTCCGCGGCCGGTCGGCGCCGATCGCGTGCATGTCGCGGTAGAACTCGTGGAAGGCGGCATGCGGCAGCCATGCCTCGTCGAAATGCAGCGTGTCGATGTGGCCGTCGAGAAGCTGCTTGATGGTCTCGACGTTGTAGACGATGCCGTCGTAGGTGCTCTGCGTGATCGTGAGCACCCGCGGCTTGCCCGGCGCGCCCTTCACCAGCGGGTGCCTGGCGATCTTGCGCGCGATGGACTCCGGGCGGAACTCCGAGAGCGGGATCGGTCCGATGATGCCGTAGTGGTTGCGCGTCGGCGTGAGGAACACCGGGATCGCCCCGGTCATCGTGATCGCGTGCAGCACCGACTTGTGGCAGTTGCGATCCACGACGACCACGTCGCCGGGCCCGACCACGTAGTGCCAGACGATCTTGTTCGCCGTCGAGGTGCCGTTGGTGACGAAGAAGAGGTGGTCGGCGCCGAAGATGCGCGCCGCGTTGCGCTCGCTCGCTGCCACCGGCCCCGTATGGTCAAGGAGCTGGCCGAGCTCCTCCACGGCGTTGCAGACGTCGGCGCGCAGCAGGTTCTCCCCGAAGAACTGGTGGAACATCTGCCCTACCGGGCTCTTGAGGAACGCCACCCCGCCCGAATGCCCGGGACAGTGCCAGGAGTAGGAGCCATCCTGCGCGTAGTGCGTGAGCGCGCGGAAGAAGGGCGGCGGCAGGCTGTCGAGGTAAGCGCGCGCCTCGCGCACGATGTAGCGCGCCACGAAGTCCGGCGTGTCCTCGAACATGTGGATGAAGCCGTGGAGCTCCCGCAACACGTCGTTCGGCAGATGACGCGAGGTCCGCGTCTCGCCGTAGACGAAGATCGGGATCTGCGCGTTGCGCCAGCGGATCTCGGCCACGAACTCGCGCAGCCGGTTCACCGCGGCCTCTCCCGCCTCGGGGTCGGAGAACTCTTCGTCGTCGATGGAGAGCACGAACGCCGAGGCACGGCTCTGCTGCTGCGCGAAGCTCGCCAAGTCGCGGAAGCTCGTGACGCCGAGCACCTCGGAGCCCTCCGCCTCGATCGCCTTGGCGATGGTGCGGATGGAGAGGCCGCTCGCGTTCTCGGAGCGGAAGTCCTCGTCGACGATGACGATCGGGAAGCGGAAGCGCATGGAGTGCTCGGGGGCCGCGAGGCCCGGAAGTGTAGCGAGGGCCGGCATCGAGCGTACCGCAGCCGGCGCCCCCTGGGCGCTTGTCTGGACCGCCGCACGTGGCTATCATAGCCAGATGAAGACCGCATCGGTGTCGGAAGCGAAGAATCGGCTGTCCGCGTTCCTCGAGCTCGTCCGCCGTGGCGAGACGGTCGTGATCACGGACCGCAACGTCCCCGTCGCGCAGCTCGCGCCCTTGCCCGCGTCGATGCGCGGCGACGACGAGGCGCGCCTGCAGGCGCTCGAGCGGCGTGGCGTGATCCGGCGCGCGCGCGTGCGACCCGGCAAGGACTTCCTGAAGCGGCTTCCCGCGGTCGCCAAGGTGAAGGGCGACGCGCTTGCCGCGCTGATGAACGAACGCGAAGAGGCGCGGTGAGGTTCTGGGACTCCTCCGCTGTCGTCCCGCTAGTCGTGCCGCAACGGCACACGGCCGCTGCCGAGGCCGCCTTCGATGCCGATCCGTCCCTGGTCGTCTGGTGGGCAACGCCCGTCGAGTGCGCCTCGGCGCTCGCCCGGCTCGAGCGCGAGGGCGGGATCGACCGCGACGCGCTGGCGACCGCGCTCGAGCGGTTGCGCAGGCTCGGCACCATCTGGAACGAGGTTCAGCCCGGCACGCGCGTGCGCGACGTCGCCCAGCGCCTGCTGCGCGCCCACTCCTTGCGCGCGGCGGACGCTCTGCAGCTCGCCGCGGCACTCGAGTTCGCGGAAGACGAGCCTTCGGACCTGGAGCTCGTTTGCTTCGACGCGCGTCTCGCCGACGCCGCGAGCCGAGTCGGCCTGCGCGTGCTCGCGAACTGAATCGGGGAGCGAGGCATGACCATCAAGAGCGATCGCTGGATCCGCCGCATGGCAGCCGAGCACCGCATGATCGAGCCGTTCGAGGCTAGCCAGGTGCGCGCTGCGGCCGGCCAAAGGATCGTCTCGTACGGCACCTCGAGCTACGGCTACGACGTGCGCTGCTCCAACGAGTTCAAGATATTCACCAACATCAACTCGACGATCGTCGACCCGAAGGCCTTCGACGAACGATCGTTCGTCGACTTCGTCGGCGACGTGTGCATCATCCCGCCGAACTCGTTCGCGCTCGCGCGCACCGTCGAGTACTTCCGCATCCCGCGCAGCACGCTGGTGGTGTGCCTCGGCAAGTCCACGTACGCACGCTGCGGCGTCATCGTGAACGTGACACCCCTCGAGCCCGAGTGGGAGGGACACGTCACGCTCGAGTTCTCCAACACCACGCCCCTGCCTGCGAAGATCTACGCCAACGAGGGCGTGGCGCAGATGCTCTTCTTCGAGTCGGACGAGGTCTGCGAGACCTCCTACAAGGACCGCGGCGGGAAGTACCAGGGGCAGCGGGGCGTGACGCCGCCGCGGATCTAGGGCGCACGGCGGCACGCCATGTCGGGTTCGCGCCCTGTCGGTCGCAAAGCGGACGGGGGGACGCCGGGATGGCGGTAGCCGCCCGGCGCCTGTCCGGACCCTATGCGAACCGGTAGACGAAGTCCCCGTCGGCGGCGGTCAGCGCGACCCGCTGTAGCGGCGTGGACGTCGCGATGCGCTCGAGGAATTCGACGCTGATCCGCGGCAGGACGGTATTGGTGAGGATCGCGTCGATCATGCGCCCGCCGCTCTCGGCCTCGGTGCAGCGGCTGATCACCAGCTCGACCGCCGCTTCGTCGTACTCGAACGGGACGCGGTGGTTATCGAGCACGCGCGCCCGGATGCGGTCGAGCTGCAGCCGCACGATGCTGCCGAGCACCTCGTCGGAGAGCGGGTAGTACGGAATCACCACCAGACGTCCGAGCAGCGCCGGGGGGAAGATCTTTAGCAGCGGCTCGCGCGTCGCCTTGGCGAGCACATCGGGCGCGGGCATGAGCTCCGGGTCCTTGCAGAGGCTCGTGATGAGATCCGTCCCGGCGTTCGAGGTGAGCAGGATGATGGTGTTCTTGAAATCGATGTAGCGGCCTTCCGCGTCCTCCATCCAGCCCTTGTCGAAAACCTGGAAGAACATCTCGTGCACGTCCGGGTGGGCCTTCTCGACCTCGTCGAGGAGCACCACGCTGTAGGGACGCCGCCGTACCGCTTCGGTCAGCACGCCGCCCTCCCCGTAGCCGACGTAGCCCGGCGGGGAGCCCTTGAGGGTGGAGACGGTGTGCGCCTCCTGGAACTCGCTCATGTTGATCGTGATGACGTTCTGCTCGCCACCGTAGAGCGCCTCGGCAAGCGCGAGGGCGGTCTCGGTCTTGCCGACGCCGGAGGGGCCGCAGAGCATGAACACGCCGATCGGCTTGTTGGGGTTGTCGAGCTTCGCGCGCGAGGTCTGGATACGCCGCGCGATCATCTCCAGCGCGTGGCGCTGTCCGACGACCCGTTTGTCGAGCGCATCGGCGAGATGCAGGACCGCCTCGATCTCGTTCTTCACCATGCGGCCGGCGGGGATGCCGGTCCAGTCGGCGACTACCGCCGCCACCGCCTGCGCGTCGACCGTGGGCATGATGAGCGGCGTTTCGCCCTGCAGTCGAGAGAGCTCGAATTGCAGCTGGCGCAGACCGGTGCGGAGCTTTTCCTGCTCTTCGCCCGGCCTTGTAGTCTCGGTCGCAGTCTCCGCAGGCGGAGCGCCGGCGCCGGCGGGCGAAGGCGCGCCCTTCACCTCTCCCGGCCTTGCCTCGACGTCTACCACCTGCCCCCCGGCACGCAGCTGCTTGCGGAGCTCGAGAATGCGCTCCACGAGGGCCTTCTCGTCGGCCCAGCGCTTCTCGAGGCCTTGCAGACGATCGCGCTCCCGGAGCAGTGCTGCGTCCGCCCGGGCGCGACGGTCGCCGGTCTCGATGCCTACGACCTCCTCGCGGCCGATGATGTCGAGCTCCGTCTGCAGCGACTCGATGCGGCGGCGGCAGTCCTCCACTTCCGCCGGCACCGCATGCTGGCTGATCGCGACGCGCGCGCAGGCCGTGTCGAGCAGGCTCACCGCCTTGTCCGGCAGCTGCCGAGCGGGGATGTAGCGATGCGAAAGCTTCACCGCGGCTTCGAGCGCCTCGTCGAGCAACTGCACGCGGTGGTGCCGCTCGAGCGTGCTCGCGACGCCGCGCACCATGCCGAGCGCCTTCGGCTCGCCCGGCTCCTCGATCTTTACCACCTGGAAGCGCCGCGTGAGCGCCGGGTCCTTCTCGATGTGCTTCTTGTACTCGGCCCAGGTGGTGGCGGCGACGGTGCGCAGCGTCCCGCGCGCGAGCGCGGGCTTGAGCAGGTTGGCTGCGTCCCCGGTGCCGGCCGCGCCGCCCGCGCCGATGAGCGTGTGCGCCTCGTCGATGAAGAGGATGATCGGCTTCGGCGAGGACTGCACTTCCTCGATCACCTGCCGCAGGCGCTGCTCGAACTCGCCCTTCATGCTCGCGCCGGCCTGCAGCAGGCCGATGTCGAGGTTGAGGAGCGACACGCCGACGAGCGGCGGCGGCACGTCGCCGCGCGCGATGCGCGCCGCGAAGCCTTCGACCACGGCGGTCTTGCCGACGCCCGCCTCGCCGGTGAGGATGGGATTGTTCTGGCGACGGCGCATGAGGATGTCGACGATCTGCCGGATCTCCTCGTCGCGACCCGTCACGGGATCGAGCTCGCCCCTGCGCGCGCGCTCGGTGAGATCCACGGCGAATCGCTTGAGCGCCTCCTGCTTGCCCATCTGCGCCGGGGCCATTGCAGCACTCGCTTCGCCCGGCGTCGCGCCGGCGAGGGTGGCGTGATCGACCGCCGTGCGCAGGGCCCCACCGGTGGGTCGGGTCTCGGGCTGCCCGCCCTGCCGATCGGCAAGGGCGGGATGGGCCTCGGCGGCCTCGTGATC
>Ga0114939_10001121_pt1 | contig 21611 bp, 22 predicted proteins | sample AshMeaCrysSpring_FD_87196 | JGI IMG/M metagenome (GOLD analysis project Ga0114939, IMG submission 87196) | Groundwater microbial communities from Big Spring, Nevada to study Microbial Dark Matter (Phase II) - Ash Meadows Crystal Spring | ecosystem: Environmental > Aquatic > Deep subsurface >...
TAATACTAGGTCTACAGGTTCCTCTAGCGCCCGGTCAATGCATCGCGACAGGGTTTTGACAAAATCCTCCAGCCGTGTATTCAATCCTGTTTGGGGATTAATTTTACCGTGGGAAAAGCCGCTTCCCATGTGGATATCCGAGAGGTGGAGGATTTTGATCATCGGGAATGGTGTTTTAGCTTATATTTTGTACATTTTACATTTCTCCCGTCTGCCTTATTTGCCAGATAATAAAATCAAAGCTGTAGGGTGCGTTAGGCGCATATGATGTATGAGTTTTTATGATTAAATTAAGTCGATGTGTCGTAACGCATCGTCTTTATATGGTGCGTTACACATACGTTAACGCACCCTACTGGTGTGACTCTATTGTGTTATATCCGTGTGTAATTTATGAGAGTCTGACTAATCTGGTGGTATGCTCAGTTATTTAGGCATGAACCAATAGATATTGACCGTTACCAAGAATTTCTCCATTACAACCGTAAAAATGGCGAATACACAAGAGTAAATAAAGTCTCCAGAGCCTACGAAACTTGGGATAGCTAATCCCATAATTTAAATCTTTGATTTTTGCTTGATTTTGGTCAAAATTTATTAACCAATTCCTCAGAGTCTGGGAGTAGTTAGCGCCATTTAAATACCATCGATTAATGGTTTTCAGGTCTTGATTAATCTCTGGTATAGCATCATAACTCCACACCCGCATATTTGGGAAAACGTATTTATTGATGAAAGGATGGGTTATGTTGTGAGGTAAAGTGGTGGTGATTATGTGAATGAAGACCTTGCCATTATCCTGCAGTAAAGAAGCCAGCTTTGAGAATGATTTCGTTAAATTACCGATATGCTCAAACAGACCAACGGCAATAATTTTATCAAATTTTGTCTCAAAATTAGCCTCATTAAAGTCCTGTTCATAGAGAGTAAATCGCTCTGAACTGAGGTAACTTTTAGGGTCTTGCATTTTTTTACGGATATATTCGCATTGCTGATGGCTCAAATTAAGAGCCGTCACTTTAGCATTAGGAAACTTGGCAAGAATGTAATGCGATGCAGAACCCCAACCACATCCCAAATCTAAGATTTGGTCTCCGTCTTCAATACCTACCTTCTCAATCACATTATCGAGCATGTGCATTTGGGCTTGCTCAAGGTTTAATGCTCCTTTTTCCCATAAAGCCATCGTGTATTTGGGATACATGAGTTCTCCCTCTCCCAACATGAGACTGAACATTTCTTCAGGCAAGTCGTAATGAATCTTCATTAATTCCCGCGAACCTTCTGCAAGGCGATCGCTTTCTTTCAACAGCCATTCATAGGGAACTAACAGGGACGGAAAATACTTGTAGCAGATTTGCACAGAGGCATCTACAAGCGATTTAAGTACAGTATCAGGAACTTCTAGTCCGTTGATATAAGCCTCTGCTCCTACCAATGAAATCGCTTTGAATGCCGCGAGCAATGTCCGGGTAAATTGGGAAGCAATTGGGCTTTTGGTATTCACATCTCCGACTAAAGGTATATGTCTTTGGATATCTTGCAAATTACTGGAATTCATGTTGGCACTCCTTATTCAGATTTTCCAAATTTTTAGTTATATGAGACTATGATAAAATCTATTAAACTTCCGATTCATCTCCGGCATATTTTTTCATAAAAAGTCACATTATTTCATGGAAACTCATAATCATCAGACAATGATTCCCCAGGGAACCTATGCAAAAAAATTGCGCCCCTTCCTTCCCCCCCAAGCATTTGATCCTGCTCCGAGTAAATTAGCTATCCTGTTGATTAATCTGGCAATTTTAGTACTAGGCTGGGGGATTGCAGATAAGCTGGATAGTTGGTCGGTATATCTTTTATGGCTTTATTTACCACTAACAATTATCATGGGCAATAGTGTGATTACTTTGCTATTTAGCTCCCATGATTTGATGCATGGTAGCGTGATTAGAAACTCACGGCTGACCTATTTCATTAGCTTGCTAGGATTAACGATGTTGTGGATGCCACCGACTTTGTGGAAAGCCGTTCATAACCGAGTGCATCATAACAAAACTAATTCCTTGGGAGATCCGGATCGGAATTACTTATACAAACAGCCTAATACTTGGGGAAAATGGATTCAAAATCTATTTGTGCCTTCTATTGAAGTCAATCCCCTATGGTTGACAGTGGGAATGGCAACAGCATGGGGAATATATAGTTTTCGCAATTTAACGGCGGTGCTGTTATTTAATAGTGAATCTGTAGATTATGTTCCCGCCAGTTTTCAAGTCAGTTCTAAAGAACGTCGAACAATTGCTGGTGAATTTTTTCTGATGTTAATCCTGCATCTAACTATCTTGGCATATCTGAAATTTAATCTCCTTAAAATCTTTCTGAGCTACTTGCTACCGATTGGGATTGGCTATGGGGGAATGATATTTTATATTTATACAAATCACATGATTTGTCCTATGACAACCGTGAACGATCCACTCAAGAATAGTGTTTCTATTCGAGTACCGAAAATTTTGGATTTATTGCATTTAAATTTTTCCTACCATACCGAACATCACATCTTTCCGGGAATGAATTCTGACTATTACCCAATGGTAAGAGAACTATTAAAAATTCACTATCCCGAACGCATGAATTACATATTAGATGCGGGGGAAGCATGGCGGTTCCTGCTAACAACTCCTCGGCATTACAAAGATGAAAAAACCTTGACAGATTCATCAGGAGAAAAGTCTGTTCCTTGCCCTCTTAACTAGGTTTATTTAATTAAACAGCTTCCCATCCTCCGAAGTTCACTGTACCCCACCACACCAGTAGCCTCAAAGGGGCAATATCAGGTATTAAGAAATACACATCTGCTCCAGCAGCATACAGAAACCGTATCCCTGATTTGGATGATGACTTCATGCTGACTGGGGCAGGTCTATTGATGAATGAAAGTGAAATCGAGAATGCCATTTCATCATTTTTTGCGCTTATTTAGCGACAAATCTATTATTGATGCACTAAAACCGATGTACCCACCTTTGCCCAGTTATACAACCGCCGGGCATTTTTGACTGGTAAATTCACGCAACCGTGGCTAACGGGAGTACCAAAATTATTGTGCCAGTAAGCACCGTGAATCGCATAGCCTTCGTGGAAATACATAACATAAGGCACATCAGGAATATCGTAGTCGTCGCCGCGCATCCGATGAGAGCGATACTTCGAGTTAATGACAAACCTACCTTTGACTGTAGGTGTTTTTTTTGTACCCGTAGAAATGCGGAAAATATAGATTTTTTGGTTCCCTTGCCAAGCATACAAACGCTGCTCGGACAAATCAATTTCAATCCAGCGTTTCAGAGATTTTTCTTGAACTTTACTGGAGTCAGAAGTAGCTACTGCTACTGTTGGAGCGGCTGCTATTGGTGAAGACCAAGAGAATACCGTCACCAGCGTCAGCCCTGCACATGTCAATAAAGTTACTGAGCGACGCTTCTCAGAGTTATGAATTGATGCTTGCATAATGCATCACCTTTTCAGTATTTACAAATATTTTTTAGTATTTTTACATACTCTACTAGTGGGCGCAGCACCTGGTTTTTATAGGAATACCATCAACTACAACAGGCAGCAACAGAATTCCAGACAAAATTCACCATCTCAAATCACAATCCTCCATTGTATAAATCTCAAAATATCCTCACCTTTGAAATTTACCCTAAATTAATAGAAACTAGGAACTGAGAAAACAAGGAATTAAAAGTAACAAATGCTCACGAGTGGGGGATGATGTTTACAAAACATGTGGTTCCCATTGTCAAGACGTTCAATGAATGATACTTATCGACCAAAAGACCGCCTGTCTTGGCTATGGCTGGTGGTGGGTGCAATTTTACTAACCTTGACCATCTTCTGGAAAACTATTCCCATAGCCGCTTGGCTAACCCCAGTGTTTATCCTCCGCTTCACCCGCACAGCCAAGCAACCGCTGATGGCGTTGCTTGCGGTAATGCTGGTTCATAGCTTGGTATACATAATTGCGATTTATACTGAGGTTTTCACCTGGTCAATGAGTGTGTTTTTAGCTTTGTGTTTGGCGATCGCACATACTCTGAGTTACTTAATCGACAGGCTGTTAATCCGCTATCTATCTCCGATGTTGGGGACGCTAGTTTTTCCCCTAACTGCGACCACAATTGACTGGTTGCTGGGAGTCTTCAGTCCCCGGACTAGCTTTGCTTCCCTTGCCTATAACCAAGCGGGTAATCTCCCACTCCAGCAGATAGTTGCTATCACAGGTATCTGGGGACTGACATTTTTAATTACCTGTTTCGCCTCAGTAATTAATGCTATTTGGCATGTGGAGACGTTACAGGTATTACATAAAAAAACGTCACATCTACATAAGCGAGCGGTTAGGAAAACAGCCTTGCTATTTGGTAGTCTGTTGCTATTGGTGTTACTGTTCGGTGGTGGGCGATTAGCATTATTCCCTCCCACATCACCCACAGTAAGGGTAGCAGCAATTGTTCCTGATAGAAAACTCTGGAATAGCACCAAAGAGGGTATCCCGATGCAGAAGTTGGGACAATTTTCTGAGCAGGAATGGGATACTATTCGCAATCGTGCTGCACCTGTACTGGATGACTTATTTGCTCGCACACAACAGGAAGCGCGTGCTGGTAGCAAAATTATCGCTTGGACAGAAGATGCGGCGCCTATTCTCAAAGAAGATGAGACAAACGTGATTGAGCGAGCTGCAACTATGGCACGACGGGAAGATATTTATCTCCAAATTGCCATAGCACCATTACTGCGTACCGACAAGTTCCCTTTTATGCAGAATCGAGCAGTAATGTTTGCTCCCTCTGGTAAAGTAGTCTGGGAATATGATAAGACCCATCCCATCCCCCTAAAAGAGTCGCGGTTGTTTGCACCAGGGAGGGGAATTGTCCCGATAGTCCAGACTCCCTATGGCAGAATTGCTACCGTTATTGGTAACGATGCAGACTTCCCGAATCTCGTGCGTCAAGCTGGACAGATGCACGCCGATTTATTGCTCGTACCTGCTAATGACAACAAGAATATCAAGCTAAGTCACCCCCAGACGGCAACTTTCCGAGCAATTGAAAATGGTGTAAATATTCTGCGTCCCACTATCAATGGTGATTCCCTAGCGATAGATTACCAAGGACGAGTGCTAGGAATGACCAATAGTTTTGGTAGCACACAGCCGGTGATGGTAGCTTCAGTCCCAACGCGAGGTGTGGATACTATCTATAACCTCATGAGCGATCGCTTTGTCTATCTGGGTGTTGCTGGACTTTTGGCAATAATAGCTTTAGCGACAAAAGGGTCACGACTCAGGGGTCAGAGGTTTTTTGATTATTGACCGGGAATTTCAGGACGCTAGCCCCTTCCACCGTTCCCCGGAAAACAAAATATAGGTGTTGTAGATACTAAATAAGTACTATCTAGCTACAACTGTACTGGGGGGAGGGGAATGGTAGAACAGATTCGTAAATATCCACGCACCCATCACCTGGAGGGTTCGCGGTTGCAACCGGGTGATGAGGACCTCGACAGCGTTCCCTTTAGCGCGATCGCCCAACAGTATGTAGTCCTAGAAGAAAAAGTCGATGGTGCAAATGCTGCTATCAGTTTTAGTAGTGATGGTCAAATTCGCCTGCAAAGTCGGGGACACTATTTAACGGGGGGACCGCGAGAAAAGCACTTTAATCTGTTTAAACAGTGGGCTAATACCCATGCAGCGGCTTTTTGGGAAGTCTTGGGTACTCGCTATATTCTCTATGGGGAATGGCTCTACGCCAAGCATACGGTGTTTTACGACGCCTTACCCCACTACTTCCTAGAGTACGATGTCCTGGATTTACAGCGGCAGGAATTTCTCAGCACCAACTGTCGGAAACAGTTATTAGCGGGGTTGTCCTTGGTGTCTGTACCAGTGCTGTTTGCGGGATATCTGCAATCCTACAAGCAATTGATGGGGTTTTTGGGGGAGTCCCATTACATCCAACCAGGACACATGCAACGCTTCCGTCAGTTGTGTGCGGAACGGAACCTGGATGTTGAGCGGGGGTTGAAACAAACTGACCCCAGCTCGCTGATGGAAGGTTTATACATCAAATTGGAAGCCGGAGATATTGTTACTGCTCGCTATAAATACGTCCGTGCCAGCTTTTTAACCACTATGGTGCAATCAGATGGGCACTGGTTGAACCGTCCGATTGTGCCTAATTTACTACGTCCCGATGTTGATTTGTTTCATACATGAATTCCTCATCCCCATCTTGGTCATTTCCCTACTGTCCCACGGCGCCTAACTGGTCGTTGAATTGGGATGCATTGGTTGCGGAGTTTGATTGGTTGCGATCGCTCGCCCATTGTCCGCAAAATCCGTTATATCACGCTGAAGGTGATGTTTTAATCCATACCCGTTTGGTGTGTGAGGCGTTGGTGGCATTACCCCAATGGCGTGTATTATCACCCATACAACGCTCAGCTGTCTTTGCAGCCGCTTTGTTGCATGATGTAGCAAAACCGGCGGCTACCCAGATAGAAGCGGATGGGACGATTACTTCCAAAGGACATGTATTACAGGGAGTGAAAATGGCACGGCAGATTCTCTGGGATTTGCAGGTACCATTTCACCAGCGGGAGGCTGTTGTCTGTCTCATCAAGTACGGTAGTCTTCCCCTGTGGTTTTGGGACAAACCCAATCCGCAACAGTCAGTCATCAAAGCCAGTCAAGTGATACCTTGTGATTTGCTATCCCTGCTAGCGGAAGCGGATGTGCGGGGTCGTTATTGCGATGACCAGGGACAATTACTGGAGCGTATCCAGTTTTTTCGCGAGTTTTGCCAGGAAAATCACTGTTTTAAAACACCACGACAGTTCCCTTCAGCCCACAGTCGGTTTATCTACTTCCAGAAACAAAATGGCGACCCAGATTATCATGCCTATGATGATAGTCGCTTTGAAGTAGTGCTAATGTCGGGACTACCAGGTTCCGGTAAGGATACCTGGATAGAGGAAAACCTCAATGATTGGCGGGTTATTTCCTTGGATAAGCTGCGTCAAGAGATGAAGATTTCCCCTGATGAAGAGCAAGGTGCAATTGGGAATCAAGCCAGAGCGATTGCTAAAGAATATATGCGCGCTGGAAAGTCTTTCGTCTGGAATGCGACGAATCTCAGCCGACAGTTGCGGACTTCCCTGGTGAATTTATTTATTAGTTACAAGGGACGGGTGCGGATTGTTTATAAGGAAGTTCCTTGGGATGAGTTACTCAAAAGAAATCGGACGCGCACGGCGCAGGTTCCAGAGCAAGTGCTTATACGGATGAAAAGTCGTTTAGAAGTGCCTGATATAACTGAAGCACATCAGGTGGATTGGGTGGTCGAGTAAGGACGACACGGATTTGTTAACGCGGATGCACGGATTATGAGTCTTAATGAGGGGTAGTTAACTTTGCATCAATCACATAGCACGCAAGTATAACCCTCTCCCTTGACGGGGAGGGAAAGTTTGGTTTCAGCCAAACTGGGGTAGGGTTCCCAGGGGAGGGGTATCACACTCCCTCGTGAATCTGCTGATAAACCACATCCCGCAACTGATTCGCCAGATGATTTGTAATTGAACTGTACAAACTCCGCAAAGTCATCCGCACGAGCAAATTCTTCTGATCTGGTTGCATACCGAGGCGTTCTATCGCCTGAGAAGGAAGTTGGTGATAGGCTGTTTCAGCCAGTATCTCCACAGATTCTAAGAGTTCAGAGTGAACCCCCAACGCCTCAACTATGTTTTCACAAATATCCTCTAATTCCGTAGATACCCTCGTGACAATTGACATATCTCGGCGGATACTGGGTTGATTAGATATCATACGGTAGGGTTCCAGGTGAGTCATCTGGGAAGCAATTTGGGGGTGGGTGCTTCGCAATAAGCGAATGTCATCTACCCCTTTAACTATCATTGCTAGTCTATCCAGTCCCCAACCTGAAGCTATTCCCCAATAACCATGCTTCAATAACCCAGGATGGGCTTCACCACATTCTCCCACCTCAATCCACTTGTCATTCACCAACACCTCAATTTCTAACCCATTGCGCGTATATGGGTGCGAGGTTTCATTCAAGCGGTAGGTGAAGCCAGGTAGAATAGCATGGAGAATGGTTTCCACCAATGTAGAAACGTTACATGTAACGTCTCTACCAATCAACCACACATCCATTTGGTGAGGTTCACCTACATGGCGTTTATCCACCACATCCCGGCGATAGCAAATACCAGGATGCATAATCAGCTGTTCCCCTTCCAGGTAGGGGAGTATCTCTGGCATGATGGCAGTAGAGTGAGTTCTTAGAAGTCTACCGTCGCTCAGGTAGCGGGTGTATTTCGGCGAACGGGATAAACTTTCTCTGGGAATGTAAAGTTTGTCGAAGTTATTGGCGACAGTGGTGATGGGGTGAGATAGCCAAATTGTTGGTTGAGGATATCCGGACTTAGACAAAGCCTCGGCTATTTGATAGACAATGAGATTGATCACATGAATCCCATTAGCCGGGTTCGTCAAGTCCGGCTTAAGAAGTCCCGATGGTTCATTTTTAGCCTCTTTTGTTAGTTTGTGTAATATTCTTGTAGCACAACAGATAGATTAATGGTATCGCCCAAGTGGGTGAAAATGAAAACACAGATAAATACAGATAAATAGAGATAAATTATCTGTGTGCATCTGTGTTCATCTGTGGTTATATAATAGGGTGGGAAAACCCCACCTTACAGGTTATCAACCCAGACAAGCCGCCAAATCCTCATCGGGAGTAGTAATCGGCTGTAGGTGATATTGCTGCGACAGCAACTTGAACACATTGGGCGAGATAAACGCTGGCATAGTCGGACCTAAGCGGATATTTTGAATACCCAAATACAGCAATGTGAGTAAAACAGATACCGCTTTTTGTTCGTACCAGGAGAGAATCATCGACAGTGGCAATTGATTTACATCCACATTAAAAGCATTCGCTAGTGCAACAGCAATTTGAATTGCTGAGTAAGCATCATTACACTGACCAATATCGAGCAATCGAGGTAATCCTTGAATAGTTCCCAAATCCTTGTCAAAGAAGCGGAACTTACCACAACCAAGAGTTAACACCACGCAATCATTGGGTACTTTTTCTACCAGTTCAGTATAGTAATTACGTCCTGACTTTGCACCGTCGCAACCACCCACCAAGAAGAAGTGACGAATATCTCCCCGCTTGACTGCCGCAATCACTTCACCAGCGACACTCATAACGGCATTACGGGCAAACCCTGTAGTCACGCTGCCGAGGTCTTTGTCTTCAGTAAATCCTGGTAGGTCGAGTGCCTTATTAATTACTGGCGTCAGATTTTTAATATCCACATGGTTCAATCCGGGATAGCCGACCGGACCAAGGGTAAACACCTTGTCTTTGTAAGACTCGTGGGGTGGCATCAAGCAGTTTGTCGTCAATACAATCGCACCAGGAAAAGCAGCAAATTCTTTGGTTTGATTTTGCCAAGCAGTCCCGTAATGTCCGTAAAGGTGAGGATACTTTTGTTTCAAGCCAGGGTAGCCGTGGGCTGGGAGAATTTCCCCGTGTGTGTAAACATAGATGCCCATATCTACGGTTTGTTTGAGGATAGCTTCTACATCTTTAAAGTCATGTCCCGATACCAGAATGGCTTTACCTTGTTTATGACCTAGGGGAACGGTGGTAGGTACAGGATGTCCGTAGTGCCCAGTATTACCTGCGTCTAGTAGTTCCATAGCCCGCAGGTTCATTTCTCCCACTTTCAGCGCCATTTTCACCCAGTCATCTAGGCTGCAATCTTGCCGATCCAAGGCGGTTAAAACTTGATGGACAAAGGTATAAATTTGGTCATCATGTTGTCCTAATTCAGCCGCGTGGAAGGTATAGGCTGCAAGACCTTTGAGTCCATACAGTATAGTTAATTTCAGGGAGAAAATATCAACCTTTCTGCCAGATTGGCTAATAAATTCGTATTCAATATCTTTGCCTTGCTCGACTAAGCTTTCTTTTGTATCAGCCGGTGTAAAGCAAGCCAAACCAGACCATTGGGGAGATATACCTGTTAGCTGAATTTGAGTTTTTAAGCTTTCGCGCAAGGTAATGCAAGAGTTAATATAATCGACAAAATTATCAGCATCAAAGTTGACATTAGTGAGGGTAGAAAAGAGTGCCTCACAGGTAAAGACATCAATTTCGCGGGAAGAAATACTTAACTGATGCGCGTAAAGTGCTACTTGTCCCAGTCCGCGCAAGCAGTGGACTAACAAATCTTGCAGGACATCTACCTCCGGACTTTTACCACAAGCACCCAACTGATAGCATCCTTCTCCTTTGGTGGTTTGTTCGCATTGGCTGCAATACATAGGACTCATCTCCTGTTTCCCTTATATCTCTACCTTACGCAGGACAGATGAAAAAGTCTTTGACTTAAGTCAAAAAGGGAATGGGGAATAGGTAATGGGTGGAGTTGTAGGGTGCGTTACACCTCGTTAACGCACCTGACAAATTTAATATTTACTTTATAAATCAACTCTTAATTATTAATTCGCAAATCGATATTATCCTGAAACCAAAGGTATGCTTTTACAAGCGATCGCCTAAAAAAGGAAAAAATGATTAAATATGTCAGAAATAATAAATCAGCCAATATTTGACTTGAAAGAATTTCTCAGTAATACCCAAATGTTTCAGGGTTTACCAGTTGACCAGTTAGAAGCTATTACTAAAATTACTCAAACTAATACATATAAAAAGGGCGAAGTCATCTTCTGGGAAGGGGATGAAGGCAATGGTTTTTTTATCGTGAAAGCAGGTAGAGTGAAAGTTTTCAAAGTCTCTGGAGATGGGAAAGAACAGATTTTGCATTTATTCAAAGTCGGCGACCATTTTGCCGAAGTTCCCGCTTTTGATGGCAAGTCTTTCCCTGCATCTGCTGCTGCTGTTGCTCAGGCAGAAATAATATTTTTCCCCCGCACGTCTTTTCTGGAACTTCTTCAACAACAGCCAACTATTGCTATTAACATGTTGGCGAGTTTTGCTCGGCACTTACGGCGATTTAACCACCTGGTTGATAGTTTATCCTTGAAGGAAGTTCCCGAAAGATTGGCAGCTTATTTACTCAATCTTAGCGAAGTTCATGGCAATGCTGAGACAGTGGAACTTGATGTAACCAAGAGTCAGTTGGCTGCTGTTTTGGGGACTATTCCGGCTACTTTATCGCGGGTGTTTTATAAGTTGAGTAGTGAGGGTTTAATTGCGATTGATGGGGCTAGCATTAGGTTGGTAGATAGAGATAGGTTAAGCAGGTTGATGAGCAAATGACAGAATTAATATTAGGAAAAACAAAAGAGATTGTTTAAGCAAGGTTATCGCTGTACCCACCTGTTAACTGGTAATGAGGCGTTCCGGATTTTTCCAGTTTTGATGAACCGGGAAGGTTGCCCAGATTTACACAGATTTTCTCCATGAGGGATGTGTAAGGTTGTGATGGTCTGTTAGGAACATGTAATAATAATCCAATGTCCAAACATTACCCATTCTCCATGCAAAGATATCTCAAACTTCTAGAACTATTTTGGAGTACTTCCATTGCAGCGGAGATGGAGTACCGCGCCAATTTTGTCTTAGCTACCCTTAGCAGCTTGGGAAATTTGGCAGGCAGTATTTTTGGATTATTCTTGTTTTACCGTGGTGGCTACACCTTTGCTGGTTGGTCGTGGGAAGCAGCGTTAGTTGTGTTGGGAATTTTTACACTGCTGCAAGGTTTTTCCGCTACCTTTCTGGCACCTAATCTCAATCGGATTGTCCGACAAGTCCAGGAAGGGACTTTAGACTTTGTTTTACTCAAACCAATCCGTAGTCAATTTTGGTTGTCTAGTCATACCCTTTCACCTTGGGGACTGCCAGATTTATTTTTTGGTATTGTTATTATCTCTTTTGCGGGAACAAGACTGGGGTTGGGAATAGGAGACTATTTATTGAGTGCTATTCCTCTGCTGTTTGGCTTTATAATTCTTTACAGTTTGTGGTTTATGTTAGGGGCAACCAGTATCTGGTTTGTCAAAATTTACAACGTTACTGAAGTATTAAGAGGTTTGCTAGAAGCGGGAAGATATCCAATGGTTGCCTATCCTAGTGCTTATCGCTTTTTCTTCACTTTCGTAGTACCAGTTGCATTTTTAACTACTGTGCCAGCGGAAGCGATGCTGGGTAGAACTCAAGTTACCTGGGTGATAGGGGCGGCGATGTTGGCTGTAGCGCTCTTCGTATTTTCCACGTTCTTTTGGCGGTTTGCGTTGCGTTTTTATACAAGTGCTTCGAGTTAGGGACAAGTGCGGTTGATTGATAACTATAAGTATGGGCACAACATCATTGTGCCCCATATTACTAAATAAAATTAAAAGAATGGGGAATATCACCATCCAAGAAACCACATTTATTTGATACTGACTGTGAAATCATACAAGTGATTACTAGGACCAGATCCACCAACGATATAATAATCACCTGTTCTGGGAAGAAGAAGCTGGATACTGTTATTGTCAGTGAAAGCACCAAAGGATTTCACAGGCTTACCATTCACACCATAGAGAGTAACACTAGCACGGGCGCCCAAGTTATTAACTTTTACAGTCAATGTTTGTCCTTTTCTAGCTCTTAATATATAAATGCGATTATCTGCACCTTTAATTGAAGTCCCGGTTTTTCCTTTAGGAAACACCACACGACTTGTAGGAAGAGATTTCAATTCCTGTCTGACATCTGAAAACTGAGCCATTGATGGGGGTGCGCTTAAAAATACGGTTCCAGTGGCTAGTACTAGGGTTGATAGGGTGCCTATTAGTATACGTCTCATCTAATAACCTCGGTTGATTTTTGAACCTATGTTGTTTTCTGCTGAAGCTGTGCTGGTGTTATTATTCCCAGTTCAGCTTCCAGAGTTTTGCTTGCTTTGAACTACTACCTGGAGAGCTTAGATTCCGGAAAACTCCTGCAAAGCTTTAGCGAAGGTTGTCTGTGAGTCGTCACACAGAGTTACATCCTTGTTGTGAAATAACTAGAGATTGCCGTTGAAGAACCTAAAATTTTCCCATAACCATAAGCTGAAAGATTGACTAAGACTAAACAGATGAACACAGACAATCATCATCTGCGCCCATCTATGGTTAAATACAAAACTCTAGCGCTACCTTTCCAAGCCAACCCAAAATGATTATCATTATTATTCATGACTATTCCACAAATTAATGTTGTCGCAGGTCCTGCTGGTTCAGGGAAAACCACCTGGATATGTAGCGATATGACAAACAACGTGTCTACAGAAAACATACTGTATTTCAGCCCCGGTACAGTCAATGTCCCGATTGACCAAACCCGCATTGCTGCTGAATATCCTCACGTCAAGGTTTTGGATGACGGTCAAGAAATTGAATTTCTTAACCAACTAAGCACCGCATCGGTAGTTTATATTGAACTGGGATTTTACTTAGAACTGAGCGCCATCAACCAAATACTAGACGACTTACCCTATCGAGCGATCGCTCTTATTCCACCCCACCTAGAAAATTCCGAATGGCACGCTTGGGCACAGGAAATCATCCCTGGGATAGATGCGAAAATTGAATTAGCACAAACCAGACTGTGGCGCGCACCTGCTACTGGTCAAGTACTCGATGAAGACAGCCTTCAGGAATTTTGGTATGAACTGACACATGGAGCTTATGGCAGCGTCGCCCGTGCCAAGGGAATTTTTGATGTAGCTGATGGTAGAGCAATTAAGGGTGATTTTGTCGCTGGGGCAGCGCAAAGCGAGTTTATAGAATTAAATCTACCGCGTCATTTAGAAGGCAGACCCGAACGTTTTAGCGGTATAGAAATATTGGGACACAACTTAGATGATGTCAGCTTGCGACAGACATTAGTAGATTGCTGTTTGTCGGATGCGGCGATTTTGCAATATCAGGCACAGGTAAAAGAAATGCTAGCGGAGGGAGTAACAGAGTGAAAATTGCGGTTATCTCATGTATTCACGGTAACTACGAAGCCTTGGATGCAGTCTTGTTGGATATTGACGAGCAAAAAGCTGAGAAAATATATTGCTTGGGTGATTTAGTAGGCTACGGACCCTTTCCCAACGCTGTAGTTACTCAAATCCGTTCCCTGGATATTCCCACCGCTGCTGGCTGTTGGGATGAGGATATTGTGGAAGGGCTGAATGCTTGTGATTGCAGCTATCCCTCGTTATTAGCCGAGAAGCGGGGAAAAATTGCTCACGAGTGGACTAATAAACAAATTCATCCCGAAAATCGCGAATTTCTCGCCCATTTACCCCACAGTTTCCGAGAGGGAAACATGGCTTTTGTTCACGGGAGTCCCCACAGCAACCACGAGTACCTCTTACCAGAATTAGATGCATTTGTAGCGCTAGAGAGAGTAATTTCCTCTGGTGCAGATGTGTTATTTTGCGGACACACCCATGTACCCTACGTCCGGACATTGGATGCGGGAAACTTGCAAGTGAGCGTCGCTGGAGAACAAAAGACTTTTACTGCATCAGTGAAACGGATTATTAACGTGGGTTCGGTAGGGGAACCACGGCATGGGCGCCCAAATGCAACCTATGTAATTTACGACACTGACACTCAAGAGGTGAAGTTGCGGGAAGTCCCCTACGACTACCAGAAAACCTGTGCAGCGATTATTGATAAAGGGCTACCAGCGATTTTTGCATGGCGTCTAGCGCAAGGATTGGAATTTGCAGAACGTGCGGAAGATCCAACGCATGTATGTACGAGGTAGGTAATGGGTAATGGGTAATGGGTAATGGCTATGAACTGGGCAATTTTAAGCGGTATTGAAGGGAATCTGGCGGCTTATGAGGCTGTGCTGGCAGATATTAAGCGTCAGGGTAGTTCGGTAGAGGCTTTGTATATTCTCGGTGATGTGGTTGGACCCCGGCAAGCAAGTGAGCAGGTGGTGGAACGGCTGCAGAAACCCCGTCGTGGTGAGTTAGAACCGATGATTTGTAAGGGATGGTGGGAAGAGCAATGTTTGATTTTGCATGGCTTGGGGACGACGGGAGAACCGACTGAGTTAATCAAAAAGTACGGGGGAGATACGGTTAAGTTGCTGTGGGATGCTGTTTCCCGCCAGACTGTGCAATGGATAAGAAATCTGGATTTTGGTTTCTTTGAGTTGGATTGCTTGTTGGTTCACGGTTCACCTATAGCGCTAGATGAGGAGCTGACGCCGGATACTTTCCCCATTCTGATGCTGGATAGGCTGATGCGGATGCAGGCTAATAACCTGTTTTGCGGACGTTCTGGGTTGACTTTTCAATACCAATTGCAAGGTGGTTCGATTACTTCCGGTGTGACAACTCTCGATAGTCAGGCGCTTCCCAATACTATCTCTGTGACACCACGACAAGTCATCGGTGTGGGGAATGTCGGACGCAAGCCAGGGGAAGCAACCTATACTCTCTACAATCCTTATACGAATCAAGTCGAGTTTCGCACTGTGCGCTATGGGGTAGGTAAGGGGTTTCAAGGAAAAGCTGTTTCCTCTTCGCCTCGTTAAAAGATACGCTCTCAGTTCCTCACAGCAGCTGGAGATTTTTTTGATAATCATTATCATAATTATGATATACTTAACTCTGCCAGACTATATGCCACAGCTACGCGCATATTTTGCTAATGAAACTACAGAAACTATGACAAATATAGACTTGGTAATCAACAGCAATGAAATTTTTCTTTGACAGAGAAACACCAAAAGCAACCGCAGCACAAGTTAAACAAGTCAAGCACTGGATTTATCAAGTTTTAGAACTTGACGATGAAATTCCTGTATCTCTCAGTCAATTAACTTGTAATGAGCCAGATTGTCCCCCCATAGAAACAGTAATTTCAGTCATGACGTATCCTGTGCAAACATACAAAGTTCATAAATCAATTGCCGAGATTACATATGCTGATATATATCAAATAATTGAACACAAGTAAGGCTAAACTAAGTAAGGCTGTAGGGATGCGCTTTTTATGGCTAAACACGCTCTATACGTCTGCAAATCTTGTTTATTTTCTCCCATTCAACCCGAATACAAGGGCGAACGTGGCGGGATGTATTTACTAAAACAATTAATCGGGCTATATGAGAACTGGTCTTTACAATCTGAGTTTGTTATTCAGGAATTAGACTGTTTAAGCGCATGTAAAGGACCTTGTGCTATTGCTTTAGTTGCACCTAGCAAAACGAGTTTGATGTTTGGTGATTTACCTCCACTGGAAAGCGCACCAGCAATCTTGCAACTAGCAGAAAAATATTACATTAGTAATAATGGCATAGTGTCGCGACAAGAAAGACCAGAAGTTTTGCAAAAAGGGATTCTAGCACGGATTCCTCCTCCAGCAGCAAGCTGATAATAGCTGTCAGTTTCATCTAACGTTTTTTCGAGGAGATTAATTACCATGACTAGCCTAAAAGAAAAAGATTCAAATACCATAGTTGACATTCCTAAACGGGGAATGCCTGTTACTATAATTACCGGATTTTTAGGGAGTGGTAAAACCACACTCCTCAATCAAATTCTGCAAAATCGCCAAGATTTAAAAGTAGCGGTTCTGGTGAATGAATTTGGTGATATCAACATCGACAGCCAACTGCTAGTTTCTCTAGAAGAAGATATGGTAGAACTAAGTAATGGCTGTATTTGCTGTACGATAAATGATGGTTTAGTGGATGCTGTTTATCGGGTTTTAGAGAAAGACGATAAGATTGACTATCTGGTAATTGAAACTACAGGTGTTGCTGATCCATTACCAATTATTTTAACCTTTTTGGGGACAGAACTAAGAGATTTAACCAACCTAGATTCGATTCTCACTTTAGTAGATGCGGAAACATTTACCTCCAATCACTTCGACAGTGAAGCTGCGATAAAACAAATAACCTATGGTGATATTGCTATTCTCAATAAAACTGATTTAGCTACGCCAGAAAAACTGCAAGAATTAGAAGCTTTCATCCTGGAAACCAAACCTGGTGCAAGAATCATCTACAGTCAATATAGTAAGGTTCCTTTGCCATTAATTCTAGGTGCAGGATTAACACCACAAGAGGCTTATATTGCTCAAGACGCCACAGAAGATCATCATGAGTATCATGAACATCATCACGAGCATGACCACGATCACCATCACCACGACCATCATCAACATCATTCCAATCATTTAGAAAATGATGGATTTATTTCCGTATCTTTTCAAAGCGATCGCCCCTTTGATGTCCATAAGTTTGAAAAATTTATCACAGAACAAATGCCTCAGGAGATATTCCGAGCTAAGGGCATCCTCTGGTTCCATGATAGTGAGTTGCGGCACATTTTTCAACTCAGCGGTGCGCGTTATGATTTAAATGCTGATGAATGGAGAACTTCTCCCAAAAACCAAGTCGTATTTATTGGCAGAAATTTAGATTCTCAGAAAATTCAATCACAACTGACGCAATGTTTAGTATAATTAAGATATGTAAATAATTCCCTGGTGAAGACAATATATGAATCTTGTTTTCACTAGGGAATCACCTGTCAAATATTCCACTAACCATAAACAACATGAGTCTATCGATGCGCCCGGACATCACATCTGCTGATCAGGTAATTTCTGCTTTATCTACTCAGCATAAACCGCAAGTCACCGAAGCGGAAATGGTACAAGCTGTCCGGACTTTACTGATAGGATTATGTGAAGATCCCGACCGGGAAGGCTTATTAAACACCCCCAAACGAGTGGTTAAAGCTTTGCAATTTCTCACCAAAGGATACCATGAATCTTTGGATGAACTGTTAAATGGGGCGGTATTCACCGAAGATGCCAATGAAATGGTGCTAGTGCGGGATATTGATATTTTTAGTTCCTGCGAACACCACATTTTACCGATAATTGGACGCGCTCATGTGGCTTATATTCCCAATGGAAAAGTCATTGGATTATCCAAAATTGCCCGCATTTGTGAAATGTATGCTCGGCGTTTGCAAGTGCAAGAACGCTTAACACTTCAAATTGCAGATGCACTACAAGGGTTACTCAAACCCCAAGGGGTTGCAGTCGTGGTAGAAGCAACTCATATGTGTATGGTGATGCGGGGTGTACAAAAACCCGGTTCTTGGACTGTCACCAGCGCCATGCGTGGTGTGTTTGCTGAAGATGCACGCACGCGAGAAGAGTTTATGAATTTGATTCGTCACAGTCCACAGTTTAAATAACTGGAACTGGTTGAAATAACTGGTTGTCATATCTCACTTTGCGTGGGTTTGTAGAGACATCTGTTATATAGCTAGCCTATAGGATTTGTACAATAACCCTCACCCCCAGCCCCTCTCCCTAGGGGAGAGGGGAATTAAGAAATTTATACGAATAATTTAGGCTTGCTATAAATGTCTCTACTTTAATTAATACTGCTATTTTTGCCACCAATATGATGCTAAATTCAAGTCATCTCTGAATTGAACAACTAAAACTAAATGAGCAAGGTTTAATTCCAGCTATTGCTCAAGATTACCGAGATGGAACTGTCTTGATGATGGGTTGGATGAACAAAGAGTCAATTGTACAAACGATTGCTACTAAACAAGCTCATTACTATAGCCGTTCTCGCTCGCAATTATGGCACAAAGGAGCAACATCGGGACATATTCAGAAAGTAAAAGAGCTTTTGTATGACTGTGACGGTGATACTATCCTGCTCAAGGTAGAGCAAATTGGCAATATCGCTTGTCATACTGGCTTCAGAAGTTGCTTTTTTAATGCTGTGACGGAATTTTAGATTGTTGTCTGACAAGAGCTTTTATGATAATCGTTATCATTATATATAAGTAACAACTGCTCATGTCATCAGAAAATAGTGCTGTTCATAACACTGCTTGTGCGTCTGAGAATATAATTCAGCGTCCTCGACGGTTGCGTCGTACAGAGACTTTGCGACGAATGGTGCGGGAAACTACCCTGACGGTGAATCACCTCATCTACCCGATGTTTGTCATGGAAGGGGAACAACAGCGGGTGCAAATTGCCTCCATGCCAGGGTGTTACCGCTATACTTTGGATTTATTGCTTAAAGAAATAACCGAGGTGCATAACCTGGGAATTAATGCTATCGCTCTGTTCCCTGTCATCAATCAAGAAAAAAAAGATGACACAGGTACTGAAAGCTACAACCCAGAGGGACTGGTACAGCAGACCGCCAAGGCGATTAAACAAGCTATTCCAGAGTTAATGGTAATTACCGATGTTGCCCTTGACCCCTTCACAACCCACGGACACGACGGTATTGTTGATAACAAAGGCGTAATTCTCAATGACCCCACAGTAGAAGTACTGGTGAAAATGGCAGTTTCCCAAGCAGCCGCTGGGGCGGATCTGGTCGCACCTTCCGATATGATGGATGGACGAATTGGGGCAATACGTAAAGCCTTGGACACCGAAGGTTTCTTTGATGTGGGTATTCTGGCATACTCAGCAAAATACGCCTCTGCTTACTACGGTCCGTTCCGTGATGCTTTGGACTCTGCACCCAAGTTTGGCGACAAGAAGACTTACCAAATGGACCCAGCCAATGCTAGGGAAGCTATCAAGGAAATAGCCCTAGATATTACCGAAGGCGCAGATATCGTCATGGTGAAGCCTGCATTGGCTTATCTCGATATCATCCGCCAAGTCAAGGATTACACCCAGTTACCTGTAGCAGCTTACAACGTCAGTGGTGAGTACGCGATGATTAAAGCTGCTGCTGAAAACGGCTGGATAGATGAGAAAAAAGTAATTTTAGAGACGTTAACCAGCATAAAGCGAGCAGGTGCTGATTTGATTTTGACTTACTTTGCTAAGGAAGTGGCTTTGATGTTGGCTTAAGGGAATGGGTAATGGGTAATGGGTAATGGGGGATAAATAATTTTCCCCACCTCCCAAGTCGTCCTTGTCCCCAATCGCTGATATAATCAAAGTAGTACCGTGGGGCACACGGGAATTAACGCTTGAGGAGGTAGCTGTAACGCCACGACATGAGGCAGTAAGACGCCGAGTAGGGAGACCCAAAAGCGCAGTCGTCAGCCCAAGAATCCTCTGCAGGTCAGAGGAATGTCAAGTGTGAAATATATAAAAAAGAGCCAGAAAAATTTTCTGGCTCTATAACTATTGCGTTAAATTAACCAAACCCAGACTTAAACCGGAAAAAACTTAAATTCTGCCGATGCTGTGAAGCCCTAAAATGACTCCAGCACCCAAAATGTGACCAAAAGCGGTGGTTGCTAATAATCCAGGTAAACCAAAACCACCAAAAAGATTCGCTGACGGTAAGGCTGGTTCGGCGCTGGGATATTTAATGGTAGATTTACCAAAGGCAATAGCAAGAATATTGCAGACAACCATGATAATCCCAACAGTGGGACTCCATTCCAGGGGAGTAGTAGCAGCAGTTGCAGCGAGTAAAGCGGAGGTCAGCAACTTAGTTTTCTCCTTTTAATATTTTTTAAATCTCAAATGAATTTTTACCAAAAAATCTCAACCTTTAGGTCGGTGTCGCATTAATAGTTAACATTGGTTGGGGAAAATCCTACACAAATTGTTACATTTCCTGTGCAAAAGTGCTGTATGCAGATTTTACCCTCACCCGAAAGGCTTCAAAGGGAAATTCTCTGATTGCTTCAGCGATAATCTAAACTCAAAGTGAAGAGCGTTATTCAAGACAGCGAGTTATGTCCTCCAGCCAAGAGACCTTACCACCGACCCTAGCGAAAATCGTTGACCGCTTCCAGCGAGCAACTGACCCCAAGCGCCGCTACGAACAAGTATTATGGTATGCTAAGAAGCTACCAGCACTGCCCGAAGAAGATAAAGTGCCAGAAAACAAAGTGCCTGGTTGTGTGTCTCAAGTATATGTCACCGCCACCCTAGAAGAAGGTAAAGTTATCTATCGTGGTGACTCTGATTCCCAATTAACCAAAGGCTTATTAGCTCTATTAGTTGAGGGTCTGAATGGTCTCACCCCCAGCGAAATTATCCAACTAACCCCCGATTTTATCCAAGATACAGGGTTACAAGTTAGCTTGACTCCTTCCCGCGCTAACGGCTTTTATAACATTTTTAAAACTCTGCAAAAAAAGGCGTTGGAATGTGAATTGGCTAATAGCTAATTGCTCATAGCTAATCGCTAATAATATTCTAACAATTAGCCAGTCTTCAATTAGCCATTAACAAATCAGATTGTCAAACTAATCAATAAAGAGCTTCTTTTGGTTATGTCAACAGATGTATTAAACCCATCTACCGTTGGTGATATCGGTGGTACTGTCAAAGAATATATATGGCATTGGGAAAATCAGCAATTACGGGTAGTTTATGAAACTTTAGGCAATGGTCAACCCCTGTTGCTTCTCCCAGCTTTCAGCACTGTTTCCACCCGCCAAGAAATGGCTGGAATTGCGAAAATATTGGCAACAAATTTTCAAGCAGTCGCCGTAGATTGGTTGGGATTTGGGGA
>Ga0114939_10001123_pt1 | contig 21594 bp, 19 predicted proteins | sample AshMeaCrysSpring_FD_87196 | JGI IMG/M metagenome (GOLD analysis project Ga0114939, IMG submission 87196) | Groundwater microbial communities from Big Spring, Nevada to study Microbial Dark Matter (Phase II) - Ash Meadows Crystal Spring | ecosystem: Environmental > Aquatic > Deep subsurface >...
AGCAGCAGGGCCGCCGACAGCGCCGTGGCCACACCGCGACGGCGAAACGGCTCGTCGACGAACAGGCTGACCTCGATGCCGCGGCTGCACACCAGCGAGGAGTAGGCCGCGCCGGCCGGCCGGCCGTCTTCCAGCACGGTATAGCCGATGCCCCGCTCCACAAAGTCGGCCGCCGAGTCGAAATCCTCGATCTCGACGAAATTGTCGGGCCGGGCCAGTAACGCCGCATCCACGCGGAGGACGCGATCGCCGTAGGGCGAGCGGTCGAGCAGGGCGCTCAGGTGGTCTTCGGACAGGCTCCCGGCATCGAAGCTGTAACGCGGAAAGCTCACCAGCCGGTCGCCGAACATGACTTTGGCCGCGGCGACCCACGCGGGCGGCGAGGGCATCAACAGGTTGTAGGCGGGGAACTCGGCCAGCAGGGCGCGGCCGCCGGGACCCCCGGCATCACCGGCGAAGTAACAGAACGGCCCGACGGTGATGCGCCAGGCCGACGGCCGCGCCGGGTCATCGCCATAGGCGCGCCCCATCTGGCCCTCGACGACGCAATCGATCGAGTAGTCAACTCGTTGATTGTGGCGGAAGGCCTCGGCCAGGCGCAGGCGGTTTGTTGGGGTGAGAGGGAGTTCGTAGGACATGGTCAATTCCTTTTCGTTGGATGATCACCGGCGCGCCGTTGCCTGAGGTCCAGGCCCATCACTTGATAGCGTCGGGGGACCTCGGGGATAAGCAGATCCGTTCCCAGGACTGCCCAACCGCGCGTTTGGTAAAGATGATAGGCGGGTGTATCAGCCTGCATTGTCGTCAGCATGGCCCGGTCGTAAGCCACGCCGCCGAGCAAATGATCATGCAAACGGGCACCGATGCCCTGCCGTTGGAACCGCGGATCGACAGCCAGCTCGACAAACTCGAAGCTGTCCGGCAGCCATTCGGCCGCCACCTGTTCCGGCAGCACGCGCCGCACCTGTTCCTGCCACCAAAGCCCCGCGCGCACGCTGTGGCCGTAAGCGAAGCCGGCAAGCTCGCTGCCCTCCGCGATCGCGGCGCAGAAGCGGTAGTCCTCGCGATCCAACTGGTTGGGTAGCGATCGGGCGAAGGCGGCGATCTCCGGCAAGGGTTTTTGGTACGGTGGCGGGGTGAAGGCCGCCCCGTAAACGGCGGTGATATCCGCCAGTCTCGCGAGGATGTCGGCCGGCGACCAGCGGATGAAGTTGAAAGCCATAGCCGAATTCTCTCTCAAGGATGAAAACAAAACGAGCGGCCGGATGGCGGAAGGATTTTTGCCTGATCCAGCCAGCCAGGGTCAGCCAACCGGGCGACAACGCCGCTTGTTGCCGAGCCATCGTGCTCCCGGTTGTCCTGCCCGTACAAACCGCAAATAGCACCTGTTCGCCATTGGAGGGGCGGCACAACGGCCGGTGTGGCAACCATCGATTACAAAAGGTGTCCGGCCGTTGTGTCGCCCAGACAGAGGGCGAGACAACCGGCGACGGACGGTTTGGTGATTGGACGAGGGGCGTTGCGCCCGTTGTCCCGCCCGTACAAACCGCAAATAGCACCTGTTCGCCATTGGAGGGGCGGCACAACGGCCGGTGTGACGACCATCGACGCCAAAAGGTGCCCGGCCGTTGTGTCGCCCAGACGGATTGGGCGGGGCTTGCCTCCGTAATACGACAAACGGCCACCGATGATACAGAAATTGAGCGATCAAAGCGATTTTGACACCTAATTTGGTATCATATATAATACCGTTTGTGTGGCGAATAGTGATAGATACGAATGTGTTCGTATCAGCTCTCCTTTCACAACGCGGCGCGGCCTTTCGTCTGATGACACGCGTCGACCAAGGCTTTTTTCAGGCCTGCCTCTCTGTTCCATTGGTGTTGGAATATGAAGATGCGGCCAAAAGAGTTTTGCCGGAGACCAGACTGACGGAAACAGATCTGGATGATATTCTGAATTACCTATGCAGGGTGAGTGATCGTCGAGCGATCCATTATCTATGGAGGCCATATCTTCGTGATCCCGGAGATGACATGGTGTTGGAACTGGCCGTGGCGGCCGGCTGTGATTTCATTATCACTTACATTAAAAAAGACTTCGCCGGTATCGAAGTCTTTGGCGTCCAGGTATTATCACCTCAAGAGTTTTTACACCAGATAGGATAAGTGATTATGACCGCAATTAGTTTGAGATTGCCGGATTCACTCCACAAAATCGCTCGTGAACTGGCGCAGAACGAAGGTATTTCCATGAACCAGCTGATCACCCTGGCCCTGGCTGAGAAGGTATCGGCCCTGGCGACGGAATCGTACCTTGAAGAGCGAGCGGCGCGCGGGGATCGCGATAAATTCGAGGCGGCATTGAGCAAGGTCGCTGACGTTGAACCACCAGATGAGCGAGATCGACTTTGATCCGGGACGCAGTCGTTCGAGTAGCTAACGCGCGGGTTGTGGCGGAAGGCTTCGGTCAGGCGTAGGCCGCCGGCTTGAGCCGGTTTTGCGTGCCGGCAGCGGGATTTTGGGGGATTAACGAATGAATGAGGTGTCGTAGGGGCCGGGCAACGGCGAAATCATTTACGCCCTACAGGATCAACTTGTCTCGCCGTTGCCCGGCCCTATTCAGTGCAGAGGGCCAGGCAGCCGGGAGAGGTAGCTCAGGTTATCTAGCCACATCTTTCCCGGCTGCCTGGCCCCTACAATGACACCTGATTTTATTTTAACCTGAAAGATCCCGCTGATTGACAGGATCACCGGCAACCCCAAAAGCAAAATCCGCCGCCGCTGGGGGGCACAGCCCCCCAGACCCCCCGCTTCAGGAGCCAGGACACCGGAAATCAGGATTCAGAAACAACGGGGGCGGCCACGCGGAAACCGCTATTGTCGTGGGCGAGGTCCGGCGAGTTGAGACTGCGGCGCGCCACGCGCGCGAGCCTCTGACTGTTGAACCACGAGCCACCGCGCAGCACGCGGTAATTTTGCGACGCGTCGTACCACGACCTAGTCCACTCCCAGACGTTGCCGGCCATGTCGGCGCAGCCGTAGGGGCTGTCGCCCAACGGCGAGTAGCGGCCAACCGGCGTGGTTCCGCCGACGCCGGCCTCGCTGGTGTTACAAGCGCCATCGACCCATTCGTTGCCCCAGGGATAGATGCGGCCGTCCGTCCCCCGCGCCGCCTTCTCCCACTGTTGCTCCGACGGCAGGATCAGTCCGGCCCAGTCGCAGAAGGCCTGGGCGTCGTCCCAACTGACCTGCACCACCGGGTGGTCATTCTTGCTGTCGATGGACGATTTCGGCCCGCGCGGGTGCCGCCAGTCAGCCCCTTTGATTTGATCCCAATTGCTGCCTGTCCATCCCCACCCATACCCCTGCGATTCGGCTGTCGTCTTGTATCCGGTCGCCTGCACGAACCGAGCGAACTGGGCATTCGTCACCGGATAGCAACCGATCCAGTATTCCGGCAGATCGATCGTTCGCTGCGGCTTTTCGTCATCCTGGGCCATCTTGTCGCTGTCGGCCGAGCCGTAAAGAAACGGCCCGGCGGGAATGCGGATGAGTTCGATGCCGGTTTTGGCGTGGACGCGGCGGTCGGGGGGCGGGGTAGAGACGGGTCGGCGACCCGTCTCTACGGGTTGGTGATTTGTCTCTACGGGTTCGCCGTCCAGCCGCCGCAGGAGCGCGTCCAGCCCGGCCTCATAACTGCCCCGGAAGGACACATACTGGTACTGCCGCCACAGGCGTTTTGGCTGGCAGGGGGCCACCTCCAGCGGGATGAAGGTGATGACGCCTTCGTGCTCCATCTCCACCGCCGCGTCCGTTTCGGTGTTGACCCAGCGCGAGGCGACGGCCGCCGGGGTCAGGGCGACGACGAAGACGCCGCTCGTCTCCAGGCCGCGGTCGATGGCCTCGACCCACTTCTCGCCCGGGTGGATGCTCGCCGGGGCGATCCACACCCGCCAGCCCTCGGCCAGCAGGTCGTCTTTCAGCCGCTGGGCGAAGCCGGCGTCGGCGGTGGCGTGGCTGAGGAAGACCTGGCGCGGGTCGCGGGTGTTCGCGGCGGTAGAGACGGGTCGGCGACCCGTCTCTACGTTGGTGGTGGCGAACGCCTCCCGCCAGGCTGACGGCCGCTCCTTCTCCAGCGCGGCGTATAGATTCGGCAACAGGCTGCGATTTTCGCAGTAGCCGATCAGCCGGATGGCCTTGCGGTTCTTGCTCATCCCACCGCCGAAATCAGCGGCGACTTCGGGGAAATAATCAAAACACAGCGTCTCCAGTTCTTCATCGCTGAAGCGCTGGTTGATGAACTGGCGCAGGTCGGCGTTGGTCGGCGTCATGGCGAACGATTGGCCCAAGTATAGCCAAACAGAACGAGCCTGCCCAAGGAAAACGGTAGGGGCGAAGGGAGAATAGAACGCAGATAGGCGCTGATGGCAACGCAGATAAACGCTGATCGGAAGAAGATGGTTCTATTCGCGAAAATCAGCGCTTGATCGGCGTCATCAGCGTTCGATTCTTGGCAATGATGGAAGAATGGAACGCAGATAGACGCTGATGGCAACGCAGATAAACGCTGATCGGAAGAAGATTAGATTGTTTTATCAGCGTCAATCAGCGCTTGATCGGCGTCATCAGCGTTCTATTCTTGGCAATGATGGAAGAATGGAACGCAGATAGGCGCTGATTGCAACGCAGATAAACGCGGCACAAACGCCATCGTTGCCAGAAACCGGGTTTCTCGGAAGAAACCCGGTTTCTTTCGGGGATTATTTCTCGTCCAGCGCGACCACGCCCGGCAACTGCCGCCCTTCCAGCAGCTCCAGGCTGGCCCCGCCGCCGGTGCTGACGTGGGTCATCTTTTCCGTCAGGCCCGCCTTGCGCACCGCCGCGGCCGAATCGCCGCCGCCGATGATGACCTTGGCCCCGTGGTCGACCATGTTGGCCAGAATTTGGGCCAGCTGGTTGGTGCCGTTGGCGAACTGCGGCACCTCGAAGACGCCCATCGGCCCGTTCCAGACGACCAGTTGCGCGCCCTGCAACTCGGCGTTGAAGCGCTCCAGCGACGCCGGGCCGATGTCGAGGGCCATCTTCGCCGGCGAGATGGCCCAGACCATCTCGACCTCGGACGCGGCTTCGGGCGAGACCTCATCGGCCACGACGACATCAACGGGCAGGATAAGCCGGTCGCCCGATATCTCCAGCAAGCGCTTGGCCTCGGCCAGCGCCTCTTCCTCGACCAGTGACTTGCCCAGTTTATGGCCCTGCGCTTTCAAGAAAGTGTTGGCCATGCCGCCGCCGATGAGGATCTTGTCGGCCTTGTCGAGCAGGTTCTCGATGAGCTTGATCTTGTCCGAGATCTTGGCCCCGCCCATGATGGCCACATACGGCCGCGGCGGGTTCTCAACGGCCACGCCCAGCGCTGATATCTCTGAGTTCATCAGGAAGCCGGCGACGACCGGCCCGCCCTTGGCGCGCATGGCGTAGGCCGCGCCGTCGACGCTGGCATCGGGCCGGTGGGCCGAGCCGAAAGCGTCGTCAACATAGACATCGGCCAGCGAGGCGAAATCGGCCGACAGTTGCGGGTCGTTCTTCTTCTCGCCGGGGTGAAAGCGGGTGTTTTCCAGCAGCAGGATATCGCCCGGCTGCAACGCCGCCGCCGCCGCCTTGACCGCGTCGCTCATTACTTCGGGGATATAATGGACCTTGCGGCCCGTCACCTCTTCCAGTTTCCTGGCCACCGGCCCCATGGCGAACTGCCTGTCATCGGCCGTCTTGGGCCGGCCCAGGTGCGAGGCCAGGATGAGCGCCCCGCCGTGGTCGAGGATGTAGTTGAGCGTCGGCAGCGCCGCCTGGATGCGGGTGTCGTCGGTCACGGTGATGGTGGCGTTGGGGTCTTTGCTGCTCAGGGGGACGTTGAAATCGACCCGGACAAAAGCCTTCTTGCCGTTGAAATCGACATCGGTAACGGTTTTTTTGTTCATTCAGGACTCCTTGTAAACGATCTCGGTTGTTTGTCAATCTGTGTAGCGCTCGTCCGGGTCCTGTATACCCGGAGCGCGCTTGATGGGCTTGGCGCGCCGGGCAGGAAAAATGGTCGAATGGTCTGCGGGTCTTCGGCCGTCTTAGCCGCGATGAGTTGCTTAACGACCGGCCGGATGTCGTCCCAGACCGCCTGTTCATCGATCCTAGGCGCGTATAGTCCGCTGGGTAATGTGCCGGAATGGGCGAAGCCGAAGGAGATTATACGCCGGTTTGGGGCGAAGGGCACGTCATGATGACACCGGTTCGGCCGGTTCAGACGACGGGCAGGTTGTCGATCTTCTCCGCTTCCATGCGGGCCAGAACCTGGCGCAGATAGGGGGCGTAACCGGCGTGGTCGTAGAGGGCGATGGCCGCTTGCTCCAAATCGAACGGCTCCGGCAGAGCGCGAATCGCGGCCAGGTAAGCTGAATCGCAGCGGATGACACTTTCCTGGAAGGGTTTGTCGCCCTCAAGAGCCAGCAGGACCGGGGCGCTGGACAACGTCTTGCCCTTGAGCGTGCGCACGACGCCGGCCCGCCGGGCCAATACCAGCATGGCGTTGATCATGTTGCGCGAGGCCTCGCCCTCATGATCGGCGGGGATGCGCGCGGCGAGCCGGTCGACCAGCTCGCGCCATTCGAGACCGTCTTCGACCTGCAACTGGGCGATGAGTTCCTTGAGGACAATTAGCCGCAGGCGAGGCGGCACCACGCGCAGTTTTTGTTTTTTCAAGGCGGTGCGGTAGCGCCGGAAGATCTCCGGGGAGGCCGTTTGCTCGCCGGATAATTTGACATAAGTAGTAGTCCCCTCTTTTTCGAGGGTGATGTAAGCGGCATGGCGGCCCAAAAACTTGGTAAAGGATGTATCGGAATACTGGAAGCGGCCGAACTGCCCGCCGCTCAGCTCGATCATTCGCTCCTTGACCACGCTGGCCCGTACCCGCTCGTCGCCGGTCAGCAGGCTGTCGACGGCGCGGGCCAGCAGGGCTTCCGCCTCGACGTCGGACAGCGGCGGCGCGGGCAGCATATCCTCGTAGTAGATGTATTCATCGCACAAGCCCATCAGGCTTTCGCTGGTCGTGTGTTTCAGTCCGACGCCGATGACGTGCTTGCCGCGCCGGCGCAGGGCGTGGATGAGTGGCACGAAGTCGCGGTCGCCGGTCACCAGGACATAGGTGCTGTACTCCTGGCCGTCGACGAGCGTATCCATCGTGTCGACTACCAGGTACATATCGATCAGATTCTTGCCGTAATTGTTGAGGGCGACGGCCGACTGCATGGTGAAGCCGGCGGTAGCGATCTCCTTCATCAGCTTCTGATCCTGGCGCAGATTGCCGGAGTAGGCACGACGCAAGACAACGCGGCCGCCGGTATGATTTTTGATGTAATTGATGATCAAATTGACATCAAAGTTGAGGTTGGCGTCGCGCGCGCCAATCACTAAATTGTCCAGATCGAGAAAGATGGCGACATCATTGGCCATGGGCAAATCCCCCGGCGGGCGGCGATAGGGCGTATGAGGTTACGCACTGTATCCGGTCGATCATTTATGTCGACCACCAATTTTAGCCAATTTAATGAAACCCGCAACGCCAATTGCGGACAGGTCTCTATTCATAGGCTCCGTTGGTTCTGGCTTCGGTTACCTCGACTAAAGCACGCAACAAGGATGCCCGACCCAGGAGTCCGACCAGCCGGCCTTCGCCGTCGACAACCGGCAAACGCTTGATCTCATGCTTCAACATCAGGCGCAGCGCCTCTGCCGGGGCGGCATCCACCGGGATAGTGATGACCGGCGCGGTCATCAGATCGCCGGCCGTTTCCTTCGAGTCGGCCAGGGAAACCGGCGCGGCCGGCGGTGTGCCGGTCACCAGCGAGCGCAGCCGCTGCATCAGGCCCGGATGCAGGTTCTTCTGCGACCGCTGCAAGAGATCGCCATCGGTGATAATCCCCAGGACGCGCCGATCGTTGTCGACCACGACCACCCGGCGCCGGCGGTTTCTCTCCAAAGCCTGGACGGTTTCTTCCAGCGAGGCCGAGGGCAAGACGGTGGGCACGTCGCGGTACATCATATCGGCGATGATCGCGCCGGTTATTGGCGCTTCGGCCTCACTTTCTTGCCCCAATTGGTGATATTCAAGCGCGCGCAGCACGTCGGTGCGGCTGATCCTGCCGACAAGTTGGCCACCTTCAGTCACCACCGGCAACCGCTTCATGTCGTGGCTGGTCATTTTTTCGACCGCCTCGCGCAGCGGCGCGGTCATCAGGACGGTGATAACCGGCGTTGTCATCAGCTCGCCGGCCGTTTTGCCCTGAATGCGCAGGGCGGCCAGTTCCTGCATCCGGCTGCTCTCCGGCAGTTCGCTCTGCAGGCCTAGCCGCGCGCTCAGGTCGGTGTGCATGAGCAAATCGCCATCCGTGATGATGCCAACAGGCCGGCGCATCTCATCGACTACCGGCAGGCTGCGGTAGCCCTTTTCCAGCAGCAGCGAGATCACCTCGGCCAGTGACGTATCCGGCTTAACGGTGATAACCTGCGTCCGCATCAATTCCTGCACCGGCTGGGCCAGGGGGTCGGGCCGGCGGCCGGGCGCGTATTGGGCGACATTGACCTCTTCGACGGTGATCAGGCCGTCATCGACCATTTTGCGCACCTCCGGCAGCAGTCGTTCAACAACGCCTTCGTCATCGATCCATTCCAGGCGCAACGGCAGGTCGCTGGACAGGTCGACGATGCTGGCGGTGTGGATGCGGCTATGGGCGCCGAAACCGGCCAACCCGCGCACGACCGTCGCGCCAGAAGCCCCCTCCTTTTTCAGAAAATGTAAGAGAGCCATGTGCAGCGTTTTACCCTGGTAGACGTCGCTCTCGCCAAAGTAGATGATGACGCGCAGGGCTTTTCCCTGGAGTTGCATGCTTCACCTCCTATTGGATCAGCCGGGCAACATAAGTGCCCAGCAAGGCAAAGGCCAGGCCGATGCCGTTGTTCAGGACGATATTGCGCAGCGCCAGCCACAGACCGGTGTTGCGCCACAGGTTCAGGCTCTCGACCGCGTAGGATGAGAATGTGGTATAGGAACCGAGAAAGCCAACGGCCAGCAGCAACCGCATGTCGGGCGATAGGCTCAACCGGTCGGTGGTCAGCGCCAGCAGAAACCCGAGGATGAAGCTGCCGGATATGTTGACCAGTAGCGTTCCATAGGGGAAATCCGCCCCGAAACGATTGGCGGCCCAGATGTTAACCAGGTACCGGGCATTCGCCCCCAGGGCCGCGCCGATGGCGATCAGCAGAAACCGATTCACATTCAGTACCCCAAGAGAGTCGCCACCAGTTATTGATATATACTTATGTCAACTAATGACCGGCTCACACGCTCACCAGATGGCCGGTGTCGTTTAACGCCACGAGGGTGAAATCATCGCCGTCGACCTCGAACACATTGATGGCGCACGGTTCCTGGTGAATCCGCCAGAAGCGGTCATCGCCCAGGCCCAGCACGCCCAGCAGAATGGCCCGATTAATGACGGTGTGGCCGACCAGGACAATGGACTCGCCGGCATGTTGGCCGGCCAGTTCCCGCACGGCCGCCAATCCGCGACGACGGACCTCGGCCAGCGCCTCGCCGCCGGGGATCGCGGCGGTTTGCGGCGTCCGGTACCAGGCGTCCACCTCGACCGGCCAGCCGGCGCGAGCGTCTTCCGGCGTCAGGCCCTGCCATTGGCCATAATCGATGTCGATCAAGTCCGTGTGAGGCTGGACGGCCACGCCGCAGGCCTTGCCGATGGCTTGGCCCGTTTCCACTGCCCGGCCAAGCGGGCTGGTATAGATGGCGACCAGGGATTCGGTGGCGGCCAGGCGGCGACCGGTCGCCGCCGCCTGAACCAGTCCCACGTCATCCAGCGACACGTCCGCCCGGCCGCGAAACCGTTCAACGCGGTTCCACGCCGTGCGGCCGTGCCTGACTAAAATCACCCGGCTGATAGGCGTTCTAGCGTTTGAAGGCATCACGCCCGGCGTAGACCGCCTTGTCGCCCAGCATCTCTTCAATGCGCAAGAGCTGGTTGTACTTCTCAACCCGCTCGCTGCGTGCCGGCGCGCCGGTCTTGATCTGGCCGGTGCCCATGGCCACGACAAAGTCGGAGATAAAGTTATCGGCTGTCTCGCCGCTGCGATGGGAGACAACTGCTGTCCAGCCCGCCTTGCGGGCCAGATCGATGGCGTCGATCGTCTCGGTCACGGTGCCGATTTGGTTCAACTTGATCAGAACGGAGTTGGCCACGCCCTTGTCAATGCCCTCTTGGATAAACTTAACATTGGTCACGAAGAGGTCATCACCCATCAGTTGTGTTTTGTCCAGCAACGATCCCGCCAGTACCGCCCAGCCGTCCCAGTCATCCTCGGCCAAACCGTCTTCGAGCGAGACGATGGGGTAGGCCTTGAGCCATTCGCCATATAAGTGGGTCATCTCAGCCGCGGTCAGCGCCTCGGTTTCGGAGAGGTGGTATTTGCCGTCCTTGAAGAAACCGCTCGACGCCGGGTCCAGTGCCAGGGAGATGTCCTCGCCCGGCCGGTAGCCGGCCTTTTCAATCGCCTGAACAAGCAACTGGAGGACTTCCTCATGTTTGGATAAACGGGGGGCAAAGCCGCCCTCGTCGCCCACAGTCGTCACCAGGCCTTTGTCCTTCAGAAGACCTTTCAGCGCCTGGTAAGTCTCCGCGCCCCAGCGCAATGCCTCGGCGAAGCTGGACGCTCCCAACGGCATGATCATGAACTCCTGCATCGCCACGGTCGTCCAGCCGGTGTGGGCGCCGCCGTTCATGACGTTCATCATCGGCGCGGGCAGGCGATAGGCCGCGCCGCGATTGAGGTGCTCGTAGAGGGGCACACCCCTGGCCGCAGCGGCGGCGCGCGCCGCCGCCATGGAAACGCCGAGGATGGCATTGGCCCCCAGGCGCGACTTGGTCGGCGTGCCATCCAAACCTAGCAGGAAATGATCCAGCGCGGTCTGGTCGGCGGCGTCATGGCCAGCGACGGCCGGGGCGATCTCTTGCTTGACGTTGGTGACGGCCTTCAGCACGCCCTTGCCGCCATAGCGCTTCTTGTCGCCGTCGCGCAATTCCAGGGCCTCATTAACGCCCGTGGACGCGCCGGAGGGGACGGCCGCCCGACCCATAGCGCCACCCGCTAGGGTGACGTCGACTTCGACGGTGGGGTTGCCGCGCGAATCCAGTATCTCGCGCGCGTGGACTGTTGAAATCTTTGTATTCATGCCGATCTCCTATTGGTCTGCATCCTATGGATTGTAAATTGATATTGAGGCTGCGGTCGGAGTTCAAGGTTGACGTAGCTTTTGAGCCGGATTATCCTCGCTCTTGATCGATCTGTCCATGAAATATCCGATCTTTGCCCGGTGTCCTGAACAGTCATGATTAGCCGTGAAAACCGGCCGGCGAAATAACAGGAGCATCGCGCCCGGGTGAACACATGCCGATCCTGTTTCCCGTGAAACATTGCCGACGAAACCGGGAAGATTGTTTCCCGTGAAACATTGGCCGGACGGACGCCATCATGCTACCATGCCAAGCAATGAGCGAATCACCGCCTGTCTGTGACTACGAAGGCTCCGATTATCGCGCCCGCTTCTGGGACAATCAGGGACGCGACTACGAAGACCAGGTCGAGCGCATCGCCTTGCGCCGGTTGATGCCGCCGCGCGGCGACACCCTGCTCGATGTCGGTGCGGGGTTTGGTCGCCTGGCCGATGAATATGCCGGTTATGACCGCGTGGTGCTCTTCGACTACTCCCGCTCGCTCCTGCGCGAAGCCCAGGCACGGTTGCGGGACGACCCGCGTTTTCTCTACGTCGCCGGAAACTGGTACAACCTGCCCTTCGACGATGGCGTATTCGACACCCTGGTCCAGGTGCGCACCCTGCACCATGCCGCCGACGTGCCGGCGTTGTTCCGGGAACTGGCCCGCGTGACCCGCCCGCGGGGCGCTTACGTGCTGGAGTTCGCCAACAAACACAATCTCAAAGCCATGCTGCGCTACGCGCTGGGTCGGCAGGCCTGGTCACCGTTTGATGCTCATCCGGTGGAATTCGTCCCGTTGAACTTTGATTTTCATCCCGACTACATCCGGGAAGAGCTATCGCTGGCCGGCTTCGCCCCCGGCGACACTTTAACGGCCTCCCATTTTCGCTTCGGCCCGCTCAAACGCGCGGTGCCGACCGGGTGGCTGGTCTCGCTTGACAGTGCTATCCAGCGTACCGGGGCCTGGTGGCAACTGACACCGAGCGTGTTTGTCCTCAGCCGGCTGGTCAAACCGCTATCACAGGCGATCCCCGGCGCGTTTTTCGTCTGCCCCACCTGTCGCATGCCTTTGGGCAAGGTTGAAGACGACCTCCTGACCTGCGTCAACGCCGCCTGCGGCCGTCGCTGGCGCGTCGAGGATGGCCTGTATGACTTCAAAGACCCCGCCTGAATCGCCGCGTTCCATCCCCAAAGGCTGGCTGGCGCTGCCGCTGGCTGTCGCCGCCGGAGCGCTGGGCGTGACGATGGCCGCCCGCCGCCTTATGCGCCGGCCGGTACCTCGACCGAGCGGCCGGCTGGCGGTTGCCGGATTGCGCGCGCCCGTGGAAGTCCTCCGCGATCGCTGGGGCGTGCCCCATATCTACGCCGCCAACGAGCATGACCTTTTCTTTGCCCAGGGCTTTATCCATGCCCAGGACCGCCTGTTCCAGATGGATTTGAACCGGAGGGTGGGGTTGGGCCGCCTGGCCGAAGTCACCGGGCCCCTTGGCGTCGCGTTCGACAAATTCGCCCGTTACCTGGGCTGGCCGCGCGCCGCCCAAATCCAGGCGGCCGGCGGCGACGAAACCACCCACCATGCGATCCACGCTTATGCCGGGGGCGTGAACGCCTTTATCGCCACCCAGCCGCTGCCGGCCGAGTTCCGGGTGTTGGCCTACCGGCCGGAGCCGTGGGACTCACTGGCGACCAGTGCCTGGGGTACGGTCCTGGCCTGGGGGTTATCCTGCAATTGGGAGACGGAATTGTTGCGCGCCTGGCTGCTGGATGAGCTTGGGCCTGAACGAGCCGAAGCGATGACGCCGGTGTACCGGCCGGGCTACATCACCACTGTGCCTGACGAGCAGATCGGCCGCCGGCTGGCCGAAGGTCTGCTGGGCGCGTTTCGCGAGACGATCGCCCACGGGCCTGTTGGCGTGCCTGTCTTCGGCGGCGGGATCGGCAGCAACAATTGGGTCGTCAGCGGTGCGCGCACGGCCAGCGGCCGGCCGCAATTGGCCAACGATCCGCATTTGCCGCCCGTCTTCCCCACGATCTGGTATGCCAATCATTTGATTGGAGGACCATACCATGTCACGGGGTTCACGCTGCCCGGCGTTCCGGGGGTAATCATCGGTCACAATGACCACTGCGCCTGGGGCATCACCAACGCTTTCCCCGACGTGCAGGATGTCTATATCGAGCGCTTCGACCCCGGCGATCCGTCGCGCTATCAAGCCGGCGAAAGCTGGGCGACGGCCGAGATCGTGCAAGAGACTATCAAGGTTCGCGGCCTGAAAAATGTGAAGCTCACTACCCGCGCCACACGCCATGGACCGGTTTTCTCCGATATCCTGCCGGGCGAGCACGCTGACCTGGCCTATGACTGGACACTTTTTCATGCCGGGAATCACCTGCAGGCGGTGTTGGCCACCAATAAGGCCCATGACTGGCCCAGCTTTCGGGAAGGGCTACGTCATTGGTCATTCCCCGGCCAGAATGTCGTCTATGCCGGAACGGACGGCACAATCGCTTACATGATGCCCGGCCTGGTGCCCAAACGCCGGTGCGGCGACGGTCTCTCGCCCGTGCCCGGCTGGACCAATGACTACGGCTGGGACGGGTTCATCTCGTTCGACGATCTTCCACATTATGTCAACCCCCCGGAGGGCTACCTGGCGACGGCCAATAACTGCATGGCCGGTGACAGCTACCCCTGCCTGCTGACCGGTGAATGGCTGGCGGACTATCGTGTCCGGCGCATCCGCCAGTTGCTGGCCGAGAGCGACCGCATGACCCTCGACGACCACCGGCGCATCCAGACGGATTCGATCTCCTTGCTGGCCCGGCGCTTCCTGGCGGCGGCACTGCCGGTCGCGCGCGAATGGCCCGAGACGGAGCCCGAACTGTGCGACACCCTTGACCGGCTGACGGCCTGGGACGGCGATATGGCCGTAGACAGCATCACGGCGACGATCTACTTCGGCTGGCTGGTACATTTTACCCAGGCCGCCGTCGCCCAGGCGGTGGGCCAAGATAACGCCCGGACACTCCTGGCCAAGGCGGAGAAGACCGGCTTCCCCCGGATGCCATTTTATGAGATCGCCTACGAACTGGTGCTGCGCTGGTTGGAAGGCGCCGCGGAAGGCGACGGGGTTCCGGCAACGAATCCCGAATGGATTGGCGATGTCCGCCCCTTGCTCCTGCCCGCGTTGCGGCAAACACTCGACATCATTTCAAAGGTGTATGGCCGGAACCACGAAAGATGGGCCTGGGGCAACGTCCACCGCGTGACCTTCGATCATGAAATGGCACGCCTGCCCGGTATCGGCCGCTTGTGGAAACCCCTCAGCATCCCTTCACCGGGCGATGGCTTTACGATCAATCAAAGCGATCTGACCCCCCACTTCCCGCCTGATCCGGCGACGATCATCGCCAGTTGCCGGCTCATCATTGACGTCGGGGCCTGGGATGAATGCCTGGCAGCCTTGCCCGGCGGTCAATCAGGTCACCCGGCCAGCCCCCATTATCAGGACCGGATATCCGAATGGCGCGAGGGAGAGTATTTTCCTCTGCTTTTCTCAAAGGCACACGTCATCGCCGCCGTCCGAGGCAGATGGCTGCTGGAGCCCGGTTAACCGGGGGCCGGGCCGCGCCTCAACTTGCCCACCTACCGGCATCGACTACAATACGCCGTTAATGAGCAAGCATATGTTCCTGCGCGCCGTTCGTGCTATCTCGCGCTTCATCCTGCGCGTCATTGCCCGGATCGAGATCATCGGCAATATCGATTACCAGACCGGCAGTTACATCATCACCGGCAATCATGTCGGGCGGCTGGAGGCGTTTCTGGTGATCCTGCTGGCCGATCGGGATGATATCATCCTCCTGCTGGCCGAAAAATACCGGCAATACGCCATCTGGCGTTACTTCGCTCGCAAGGTCGACGGCATTTGGGTCAATCGCTTTGACGCCGATTTCCAGGCCATGCGCGAGGTGCTCAAGCGATTGAAGAACGGCGAAGTGCTGGCCATCGCCCCGGAAGGCACGCGCAGCCAGACCGAAGCCCTGCTGCCGGGCAAGTCCGGCGCGGCGTATCTCGCGGCCAAGGCTGGTGTGCCCATTATCCCGATCGGTATCGTCGGCACGGAGGATCGCGTGGTCAAGTACCGTTTGAAGCGTTTTAAGCGCCTGGACATCACCGCCCGCGTCGGCGAGCCTTATCGCCTGCCGCCCATGCCCAAAGGCGCCGACCGCAACGCCTGGCTGGAAAAGCAGACGGACGAAATGATGTGCCAGATCGCGGCCCTGCTGCCGCCTGACCACCGCGGCGTCTATGCCGAGCATCCGCGCTTGCGCGAGCTGTTGCTGGAGCGAGGCAGTCCATTCATCGAAGATCGAACCCTCGGCGCGCGGCTGGAGGCGGCGTCGATCGAGGCCTGATGGCGGCCGGATTTCTCGCAGATGTGGACGTTGACGGATTGGCTTCTCCTCTTCACGCTCGGCGTGAGTGCCTTCGTCGCCACCAATCTCGACGATAGTCTGCTACTCCTCCTGTTCTTCAGCGACCGGCGTTACCGGGCCCGTCACGTTTTTGCCGGCCAGGCGCTGGGTGTCGGCTTGCTGATCTTGATCAGTCTTGCCAGCGCTTTGCTGGCGCTGGCCCTACCGGCGCGCCTGATCGGGCTACTCGGCATGTTGCCCATCGCGATCGGGTTGAAGCAGTTGTTCGAAAGGCAGCGTGGCACGGCAACGGAACCGCCGTCGCCGGACACGGCGCGCGGTCCGGGCTGGCGGCGTACCGCGGTTGTCGCCGGGACAGCCCTGGCCAGCGGCGGCGACAACATCGGCGTCTACGTGCCGCTCTTCGCGACGCGCCCACCGGCCCAGGCAGTCTATCTCGTGATGATCTTCGCCGTCATGCTGGTTGTCTGGACTTTTGCCGGTTATTACCTGGCTCGACGTTCGGCTGTGGCCGCGCCCCTGAAACGCCGTGGCCAGCACTTGATGCCCTACGTACTCATCGCGCTAGGGTCAGTGATCCTGATCGAGTCGTTCTTCAGGTCTTGATCGATAAGCCTGCTCGACCAAACCGGCTAAACGCTCCCAATTGAAACGCTCACGAATATCCGTGCGGGCCGCCGCGCTCCGGCGGGCGCGTTCATCGCTGTCGACCAAAAGTGCCAGCGTCGCGGCAATGAAACCGCTCACGTCACCGGATGCGACCAGTGACCCGCTGTCGCCGTCGCGGATGTATTCCCGCACCTGCCCGACGGCCTCGCCAACCACCGGTACGCCGGCCGACAACATATCGGCCAGCTTGACCGGGCATTTGGCGCGATTGAGCAGCGTGTCATCCATCAAATACAACCCCACATCGGCCGCGCCCAGAGTTGCCGGCAGGTCTTCCGGCGGCAGCCAGCCCAGGTCGAGAATGGAGTCAAGCAAGCCGGCGGCGGCCAGTTGCTGGCGAAACCGATCGCTGTCCTGCTCATATAGGCCCGCGCCGACCATCAACACAGCCAGGCCAGGCAACCGTTCCCGAATTCCGGCCAACACGGCTGAGAGTCGCGCCGTATCAAACTCGAAGAGACGGCTATAGACCAATACCGTGGGCCGATCGTCCACGCCCAGCCGGTTGCGCGTCGCGGCTCGCTCCGAGGGGGGGACGTCGCGCAGGGGGATACCGGGGCCGTTCGGGATATAATGAATGCGATATTCAGCCACGTCCATCTCGCGAACCCTTTCTTCCAGCGTTCGGCTGGCGACGGTCAGCGCGTGATGGTGCGTCAGACCCCACTCTTCTTGCCGGGCGAAAAAACGTTTTTGCACGGTTGAGTACGGCGCGATGTCGTTCCAACCGCCGGTCCCTTCCCAATCGTCGGCATCCATCACCACCCGTAAGCGGTGGCGATGGAAACGCCAGAACCACTCGGCGACCAACCCGCTGTAGGCTTTGGGTTTGAAGCAGTGGACAACATTCGGGTGCCAGGCCATCGTCTCGCGGATCATCGTCCGGGTGATACCCGCTACGCCACCGCGTAACGGAACATACCGCAGGGCGACGCCGTCTTTCTCCCAGGCACGGCCCGCCTCATCGGGGGTGTCCCAGGGTGGCATGAAGAGACACACCTGGTGGCCGCGCGCAGCGAGCGGCCGGGCCAGACCCAACGCCCGGCTCCGCATGGTTTGCTTGGGGTGCAGGCCAAACGGCCCAACCATCGCGATGCGCATCAACGGCAATGATACGTCAAATCGGTGAAATCACACCGAACACGTGGCCGGCAGCCGGCAAGTGTCAACTGGAGGGAAAGTCGTAGTGGGGCACGCGGGTCCATTCGCTGGGGGGCCAGTAGACCAACAGCGCCTTACCAAGGATGTGGTCGGCCGGCAGAAAGCCCCAGGCATGGGAATCGCTGGAATTGTTGCGATTGTCGCCCAAGACGAAATACTGGCCTTCCGGGACAACCCAGCTGCTACCATAAGTGGGCGGCGACTGGATATACGGTTCGGTCAAAGGGACACTGTTGACATAAACGGTCCCTTCCCGTACTTCGACCGTATCGCCCGGCAGGCCAATGACTCGTTTGATCAGATTGAGTTCGCTCCGCGGGTGGCGAAAGACGATGATCTCGCCTCGCTGAGGATTGTCGAGCCGGTAGGCGAAGTTGCTGATAAGCAGGTATTCGCCGTTCAGGAGAGTCGGATTCATGCTGTTGCCATCGATCCGGTAACGGCCAACCAAACCGTTCACGATCCAGAAGATGAAAAACGTCAACAGCAAGGTCTCGATGATTTCGCGGACAAACACCGACGTTGGCCGGTGATTGGCCGGCGCGGTAGTCGTTTCGGGCTGGGTTTCCGCCTGAGCGTGGGTCGATTGATCGACGATGGACATAAATCGAGTACCTTCGGGCGGCCTGGCTGCAGTCATTCAGACCGAAGAGAGATTATAACTTGCCTACTTTCGAGCGCAATACCTGCGCCGTTTACTAAACGCGCTATAATGTGCAGCGTATGGGTTTTCCAACCTGGACCTTGTGGGGGATGGGGTTATCAGCCTTTGGCGCGCTGATCGCCACCGGGCTGGCCTTCCTCGCCCAATCGCCGCGCCTGATTTCTCGTCTCAATCTGACCGGCCAGCGCCTTGACCTGCGCGCGCGGAGCTTCACCGGCTATGGTTTCGCCCTGCTCTTGCTGGCGTTGGGCTTTTTCCTGGCCGGTGTGCCGTTGAACGACGCGGATCGCGCCGCCAATGGGGCCGAGTCTCTGGCTCAAGTAACCCCGGAGAGCGACGAACCGGTAATCGCCGGCACGATCGACGCCAGTGAGACGATCACGACCACCGGACAATCAGGCACGGGGGCGATGGTAGGGCTGGGAACGCGCGCGCCGGGGAGCAATAGCGGCGCGATGACCGGCCTGGCCTCGCCGGAGCCGGAGTTGTCGGCAGGCGACAGCCTCACCGTTACGGTCGAGATCAACGTGCCGCCCGGCGCCGAGCTGGCCGCTACACCTGGCGAGGGCCCGGCCGCTCCTACCCAGCCGCCGGCCGCCACCCCCACGACAACCCCGACGGCCACGCTCTTCCCCACGGCCACGCCGACAATGACCCCCTCGCCCACCCTCACCCCAACGCCCATTTTTGACCCGACGGCTCTCGTGAACGCCGAGACCAGTACCCTGCCGGTGCGTCACATTCCTGGCGGCCAAGTTCTGGTCGTCCTGGTGCGCGGCGATACGGTCATCCTTCGCAGCGGTCGCGCGTTTCATTCCGGCCAGACCTGGCAGGAGATCAGCACGGTCGACGGCATCGTTGGCTGGGTGCCGGATCGGTTCCTGGAATATTCTGAGTCAAATGAGGGTTAAAGGGGCGGAGTTGACGATGAGGTCATCTTCTCCGCGTTGGCCGATGCCCGAATAACTTATTCGGCTTAGAAGAACCGATGACCTTTTTTACCAGTGTGCCGGCCTCTCATTTTGCCAGATATTGCTCCAACGCCTCGATCTTAGCCGGTAGCGTCACCGGCGCCGTCGCCTGCTCCACGGCCGTGCCGGGATCTTTCAGCCCGTGACCGGTTAGCACGACGACCGCCGTCTGGCCAACCGGATCGATCTCGCCCCGTTCGATTTGTTGCTTCAGCGCGGCCAGGCCGGTGGCCGAGGCCGGCTCTACCCAGACACCCTCCTGCTTGGCCAGCAAATGCCAGGCCGCCAGGATATCATCATCGGTCACGGCGGTGATGATGCCGCCCGACTCGTCCAGCGCTTCGACCGCCTGCCGCCAGCGCGCCGGGTTGCCGATGCGAATGGCCGTGGCGATGGTCTCCGGCTTCTCGACGACGCGGCCATGCACGATAGGCGCCGAACCAGCCGCCTGGCCGCCCAGAAGGCGCGGCAGGCCCTGGCCGTATTGCTTATAGCCCATCCAATAGGCGCTGATGTTGCCGGCATTGCCGACCGGCAGGCAGTGCCAATCAGGCGCGCGGCCGCCCAACTGGTCGACGATTTCGAACGCGCCCGTCTTCTGCCCCTCCAACCGCCAGGGGTTGACGGAATTCACCAGGGCAATGGGCTGACGCTCGGTGATCTCCCGCACCATTCGCAGCCCATCGTCGAACGAACCATCGATGCTGATCACCTCGGCCCCATAAGCCAAACAGGCGGCCAGCTTGCCCAGAGCGATCTTCCCTTCCGGCACGAGCACCAGGCAGCGCAGGCCGGCCCGGGCGGCATAGGCGGCCGCACTGGCAGCGGTGTTGCCCGTGCTGGCGCAGATGACGGTCTGGGCGTTTTCGCGCACGGCCTGGGTGATGGCCGCGGTCATGCCCCGATCCTTGAACGAACCGGTGGGATTCAGCCCCTCAAACTTGAGGAATAGACGCAAGCCCGCTTTGGGGGCCAATGTCTCCGCCAGCCGGTAAGCGGGGATGAGCGGCGTGTTGCCCTCATTGAGCGAAATAATGCAGGTTTGGTCATCAAACGGCAGATAAGACCTGTAGGCTTCGATTACACCTTGCCACATCATATTATCCTCTTGTTGAGTGGTCGTTTTCTACAGGCAGAACGACGCTCAATCGCTCTTCTCCGGAATCACCAACACCTGGCCGCGATAGATAATATAGGGCGCGGATAGGCCGTTCGTCTCGGCCAGATCAGAGAGCGTCACGCCATATTGCCCGGCAATACGCGCCAACGATTCGCCGGCATGGACCTGGTGGGTGAACGAGGGAGCCGGGCCGGGCTTGTCACCGGGTATCTTCAGTGCTTGCCCGGCGACGATCTGGTTGGGCGATGATAGGCCATTGGCTTCGGCAATCTGCGCCCAGCTGATGTTGTAGCGGGCGCTGATGCTGTATAGGGTGTCGCCGGGAACCACCTGGTGGACCGCGATAGCGGCGGTGATCACCACACCTTCTCCGGACGCCCCGCCTGAAACGGGCGCGCTCGTATCTGATCCGGCGGCCATAATCGGATCACTGGCCGGCGGGGCCGCTGCTTCCGGTGTCGCGCCCTCCGGAGCAGGGGTGGGTGACGGCGGAATACGCAACTCCTGCCCGACGCTGATCTGGTCGGGGTTCGTCAGGCCATTGTACTCAGCGATGGCGACCCAGGACAGGCCGTATCGCAAGCCGATTTGATAAAGATTCTCACCCGCGGCGACGATATGGATGCGCTCGCCGGTTTCGGCCGCGACCGTGGCGGTTGGCGCGGGCAGGGTCTCTGCCGGAAAGGTCGCTGACGGAGGGAGCGGTTCGCCCGCATTCCCTTCGTTCCCGGCTTCAGGGGACAGCGTGCCGGTCCGCGACGGCAAAGACTCAACCGTCGCCGGCGCGGAGGCCAGGGTGGGAGAGGCAACAGCCGGCGATGTTGTCTCTGGTGATGGGGAAGCGGTCGCCGCCATGTCCGGAGTCAGGCGCGGCGAGGTATCCGTTGCGGCACCTCCCGGCCCGCCAGCCGGACTGATGCCTTCGGCCGACCCAGGTTGACCTGTATCGAGCTGTCCGCCGAACTCACTTGTGCCGCGGCCGCAGGCGAGCGTTCCGGAAACCAGAACGACCACCCAGATAATCCCGATAACTTGAACCAGCCGGCCCTTCACATGCACATACCTCCGGAGACAATGGGCCTTATGATAGCATGGTTCGATAGTGCGAGGAAATATCCCGCATTGACTCAAAATAAATGTTACTGAAGGACTTATCGTTGCTTCAATAAAAATGTTACCGTGACAACATGGAAACGAGGCAACAGAAGATGAGCAAACGGAGTCGAGACGAGTTGGTCAA
>Ga0114939_10001124_pt1 | contig 21557 bp, 10 predicted proteins | sample AshMeaCrysSpring_FD_87196 | JGI IMG/M metagenome (GOLD analysis project Ga0114939, IMG submission 87196) | Groundwater microbial communities from Big Spring, Nevada to study Microbial Dark Matter (Phase II) - Ash Meadows Crystal Spring | ecosystem: Environmental > Aquatic > Deep subsurface >...
GCTAACGCCAGCCCCATCCCCACGGCCGTCGGTAGCCGCCGTAGTAGCCGGGCGACCCCGAGCGGTAAGAGAAGGAGAAGTACGCCGCCGGCGGAGGCACCACCACGGCGGGCGCCGGGTAGACCACTGCAGGTGCCGGGGCGACTGCGACCGGGCGTGGGTAGGCAGGGTAGTAGGTGGCGCAGCCGCCGAGCAGGGCGGTCGCGGCGACGACGAGAGCGATCCTGTTCACGAGCCTCCGCGGCACCCGAAAGAACGGGTGCCCGCACCGCGGTCAACGCACCGCCGGACTCGCGGACGACAGCGAAGAGGTAACGGAACGTAACGGGGCCAAGTCCGCGTTCGGGAGCGTGTGCCTCACTGCTCATCGACGAAGGGCGCCCTGTCCTCGGTGAGCAGCCACGCCCGCAGTACCTCGGCGACGCTCCACGCCTGCGCGATGCAGCCGCGCGGCTCGTACGGCGGCTCGGCGTCGAAGATCTCGCTCACGCTGCCGATGCCGGCGTCGCGCAGGTGATGGGGCAGGGCGGCGAGCATGGCGCGCGCGGCGTGGCGGTCGCCGAAGGCGCGCAGCCACGCCTCGACGAAGTGACCGAGCAGCCACGGCCACACCGTGCCCTGGTGATATGCGCCGTCGCGCGCGCGGAGGTCGCCGAAGTAGCGTCGACAGTACTGCGGATGATCGGGTGACAGCGTGCGAAGGCCCACCGGCGTCAGCAGCGCTTCGCGCAACCGTTCGAGCGTCGGCCGCCAGCGCGACTCGTCGAGCACCGGGTAGCGGAGCGAGATCGCGAACACCTGGTTCGGGCGCACTGCCGGATCGTCGCCCGCCTCGCCGTCGATCACGTCGTAGAGGCAGCCCGTGCGCGAGTTCCAGAATCGCGCGTTGAAGGAAGCGCGCGCCTGCGCGGCGAGGCGCCGGTAAGGCTCCGCGACGCGGCCCAGGCGCTCTCCCCAGTCGGCCATGAGGCCGAGGGCATTCGCCCACAGCGCCTGGATCTCGACCGGCTTGCCGCGCCGCGGCGTGACGACCCAGCCCTCCATGCGCGCGTCCATCCACGTGAGCGGCAGGTCGGGGGCACCCCCCCGCAGCAGCCCGTCCGCGTGATCGACGCCGATGCCGAAACGCGTGCCGTGGACGTGATGCTCGACGATGCCGGCGAGGATCGGCCAAAGCTCCTCCACGAGCTCGAAGCGCCCGCTGACGTGCACGAAGCGGTCGATGGCGTGGAAGTACCACAGCGTGGCGTCGACGGTATGGTAGAGCGCCTCGCGCGCGCCCTCCGGGAAGAGGTTCGGCAGCAGGCCGTCGTGCACGTAGTGCGAGAAGGTGCGCAGGATCGCCTCGGCCTCGGCGTGGCGCCCGGTGCAAAGCGTGAGACCTTCGAGCGAGATCATCGTGTCCCGGCCCCAGTCGCCGAACCAGTGATAGCCGGCGATCACCGTGCGCGCCTCCTCGCCGGCGGCGCCGGCGAGCACCGACTCCTCCGGGCGGCTGCCGGGCAGGATCACGAACTGGTCGGCGGCGAGCACGAGCTGCGCCGCGACGCCGGAGCGTGCCGCAGCCGGCGCCGCGGCGATGAGCCGCTCGCAGCGGCGCGTCTCGGCCTCGACCGCGTCGTCGCCGTCGAGCTCGAGGCTCGACCAGTCCTGCGTCGATGCGACGAACGTTGCCGCACCGCCAGCGCTCAGCTCGACCTGGAAGTAGCCGGGCGAGAACAGCGTTTCGAGATGCTCGTAGCCGCGGTCGCGCTCGAGGCGGTAGAGCACATCGGCATCGACGCGCTCGTCGGCGACGAAGACGCCGGGCGCCGGACGCATGCCGAAGCGCAGCGCGAGCGGGCTGTCGAGCAGCTCGAGGGTGTGCCGGCCGGCGGCGATCACGAGCCGGAGCGCAGGCGGCTCGCGCACGAGCGGCGCGTCCTGCCTGCGGAACGCGGCGTGGGGTCGGAGCCTGAGCTGCAGCGGCTCGCCGGAGAGCAGCCGGTAGCGCACGCACACCACGTTGTGCCCGTGCGGCATGACGACGGTCTTCTCGAAGCGGCGGCCGCCGCACTCGAACTCCCACTGCGGCATGAGCCGCTCGACGCGGAACGAGCGCAACCAGCGATGCGCACTCGTGTCGAGGCGTTCGTCGGCGCGTTCCGCGCCGCCGAGCAGGTAGCGCTCGCCGCCGCACACGAGCTCCTCGTCGAGCCGGGCGAGCGTCATGTAGCGGCCCTTCGGCTCGGCCAGGTTGGCGACGAGCAGGCCGTGGAAGCGACGCGTGGCGACCCCGAGCAGGGTGCCCGAGGCGTAGCCGCCGATGCCGTTCGTGACCAGCCATTCCCGGCCCCGCAGCGTCGCCGCGTCGTCGCCCGCGTGCCCGTCGAAGACGATTGCCGGCGCGCTCATGCGGCCGCGATCGGCGTCGCGACGAGCAGCGTCGCGTTCTCCGGCGGTAGCGCCCAGCGCGATTCGCGCAGTGCTTCGAGAATCCCCATGCCGCCGTAGCTCGGGTCGTCGCTCGACCAGATCCGCTTCCACGTCCACCCTTGCGGCGGCGCGAGCAGCGGCTCGGGCGCGGGCGTGAAGTCGAGCTCGTCGCCGAGATTGATGCAGAGCAGGCGGTCGCCGTGCTCGGCGTCGAACCAGCGGATCACGAACGCCTTGTCGCTCAGGACTGCCCCGTCGATGCATTCGCGGAGCTGCTGCCCGATCACCGGGTCCTCGCGCCGCAGCTGCAGCAAGTCGGTGTAGAACGCCACCACTTGCTTGTTCGCCTCGCACTCGGCCCAGTCGAGCTTCGCGCGGCCGTAGGTCTCCGGGTCGCCCGGATCGGGCACGCAGGCCTGCGCCTCGGGGGTGGCGTAGTCGGGGAACTGGCGCAGGAATTCCTTGCGGCCCTCGTGCACGAGCGGCAGCAGCTCGTCGTGGTGGTCGGCGAAGAACGGGAACGGGCTCGACGCACCGAACTCCTCGCCCATGAAGAGCAACGGCGTACCCGGCGAGAGGAGCGTCAGCGCGGTGATCGCGCGCAGCCGACGCGCGCTCGTCATCTTCTGCAGGCGTTCGCCCCACAACGAGTTGCCGACCTGGTCGTGGTTCTGCGTGAACACGACCATGGCCGCCCCGGGCGCGTTGCCTATGGGCGAGCCACGGCCCTTTTTCTGCCAGGAGTACCACTGTCCCTGGTAGAGGAAGCCGCGCTTCACCGCCGACACGAACTCCTGTGCGTGGCCGCGGTAGTCGGTGTAGTACCCCTCGCGCCGGCCGGTGAGCGCCACGCGCGCGGCGTGGTGGTAGTCGTCGTTCCACATCGCGTCGAGGCCGAAGCCGCCGTCCTCGACCGGCCGGATGCACCGGTTGTCCTGCGCCTCGTTCTCGGCGACGAGGATGATCGACCGCTCGCCCGCGGCGGCGCGCGCGGCGCGCGAGATCTCGCCGAGCACGTGCAACGCCGAGTCGTCCGCGATCGTCTGTGTCGCGTCGATGCGCAGGCCGTCGAGATGGAACTCGGCGATCCAGTACGCGGCGTTGGCGACGAAGAAGTCGCGTACCGGCCGCGATTGCGGGCCGTCGAAATCGATCGCGTCGCCCCACTCGTTCGCGTGCCGCGTGGTGGTGTAATGGTCGCTGTAGCAGCCGAGGTAGTTGCCGTCCGGGCCGAAGTGGTTGTAGACGACGTCGAGGATCACCGCGAGGCCGATGCGGTGCGCGGCATCGACGAAGCGCTTGAACGCCTCGGCGTCGCCGTAGGCATGTGCCGGCGCGAACAGGTCGACGCCGTCGTAGCCCCAGTTCCAGTGGCCGGCGAACTCGTTCACCGGCATCACCTCGAGGACCGTGATGCCGACGTCCTTGAGGAACTGCAGCTTCTCGATCGCGGCGTCGAAGGTGCCCGACGTGGTGAACGCGCCGACGTGCATCTCGTAGATCACCTGGCCGTGGAGCGAGATGCCGCGCCACCCGGCATCGGACCACGTGAAGGCGAGCGGATCGACCACGAGCGAGGGTCCGTGCGGACCGTCCGGCTGGAAGCGCGAGCACGGGTCGGGATAGCGCTCGCCGCCGTCGACGCGGTAGCGGTAGAGCGTGCCAGCGCCCAAGCCGGGGGCGACTCCCGCGTGGTAGCCGTCGCGTACGACCTCGAGGGGGAACGCCTGGCCGTCGGGCTCGACCACCACCTCGATGCGCTTCGCCCTCGGCGCCCAGACGCGGAAGTGCACACCGTCATTGCACGGCGTCGCGCCCAGGTCGGGGAGCCGCGTCGGCGCGGCGGCGAGGCGGACCGGTCGTACCAGGGGTTCGTTCATGTTGCGAGTCTCCGTCTTGCCGTCTCGGCTGTCTTGGCACGTCGCGTCGCGCATCGCGTCGACGTCCGGTCTCCGGCGCAACGCCCCGCCGGTCCGCGGGTGCGGAACGAACGGCGTGGCGTACGACGGCGCGACGTACAGAGGCGACCATCGGGCCGAGCAACGCCTGTTCCCGCGACCCGAGCTTGCACGATAGTGATGAGCGCCGTCATGGGACGGCGGCAAGCGCTGGCCCGCCTGCGCAACAGAAGTTTCTCTCCGGCCGCGGGCTCTTCGCCGTGTACGCGGCGCAGGCCCGTCCGTTGCACCATCGGCGCAATGCGCTTCGTCGCCCTCGCGACCGATTTCGACGGCACCCTCGCGCACGACGGGCGGGTGGACGCGCCCACCGTGGCGGCACTCGAGCGCTGCCGCGCAAGCGGCAGGCGGCTGCTCCTCGTCACCGGCCGCGAGCTGGACGAGCTGCTCGCGATCTTCCCGGAGATCGACCTCTTCGATCGCGTGGTGGCGGAGAACGGCGCGCTCCTCTACTCGCCGGCCGACGGCACCCGCCGCCTCCTCGGCGATCCGCCGCCGGAGACGTTCGTCGCGACGCTCCGCGAGCGCAACGTCCCCCTCTCGGTCGGCGGCTCGATCGTCGCCACCGTGCAACCGCACGAGACCGCGGTGCTGGAAGCGATCCGCGACCTCGGCCTCGAGCTGAAGGTGGTGTTCAACAAGGGCGCGGTCATGGTCATGCCGCCCGCGGTGAACAAGGCGAGCGGCCTCGCCGTCGCGCTCGACGAGCTCGGACTGTCGCCGCGGAACACGGTGGCGATCGGCGACGGGGAGAACGACCACGCCCTGCTCGAGCAAGCCGAGTGCGGCGTTGCGGTCGCCAACGCCGTGGCGACGCTGCGCTCCGCGGCCGACTACGCCAGCGAGCTCGACCACGGCAAGGCGGTCGTCGAGCTGGTCGACGCGCTGATCGAGGATGACCTCGCGGCATGGACGACGCCCGGCACGCGCCGCGCGCTCCCGCTCGGGCGCAATGCATCGGGCGAGATCAGCGTGCCCGCACACGACACTCGTCTGCTCGTCGCCGGCAGCGCGCTCCCCGGAAAGCGCCTGCTCGTGCGCAGCCTGCTCGCTCTGCTCGCGCGGCACGGCTACCAGTCCTGCGTGCTCGATCCCGCCGGACGGTTCGGCGATCTCGAAGGCGCGATCGCGATCGGCAGCGAGGAGCGTGGGCCGGTCGTGGACGAGACCCTCGCCGCGCTGGAAGCCTCCGACGCGAACGTGATCGTGCGTCTCGCCGCCCTCGCCGAGAGCGAGCGGATGCGGTTCTTCCAGGGATTGCTCTCGGGCTTGCGCGCGCTCCAGGGCGAACGCGGCCGCCCGCACTGGGTGGTGCTCGATGATGCGCACCATTTGCTGCCCCGCCGCGCAGAGATCGGAACCTCGGCACGGGTCGAGCTTCCCAACGCCTTGCTGGTGACCGCGCATGCCGAGGCCATGTCACCGGGCGCGCTCGGTGCGATCAACGCCGCGGTGGTGATGGGCGAGAACACGCACGAGACGCTCGGTGCGGCGGGGATCAACGTGACCGAGAGAGATGGGGATGTGTTCCGCGCGCCGCTCGCGGACGACGAGGCGCTCGTGTGGCGGCGCGCCGAGTCCCATCGCGTCGAGCGTGTTCGTCTCCCGCTACCGGAAGCGGCGTTTTCGCCGCCGCCGCCCGCCCTGGTCGTCGCCGACCTCCCGCCCGAGGCGAGCTTCCAGTTCCGCGGGCCCGACGGCTCGCCGCACCTGCGCGCGCAGAACTTGGCGCTGTTCCTGCACATGGCCGAGGGCGTCGACGACCGCACCTGGCTGTTCCACCTGCGTCGCGGCGACTACTCGGCGTGGCTCCGCAACGCCTATGCGGACGAAGCGCTCGCAGCTGCCGTGGCGAGCGTCGAGCGCTCGTCTGCGATCGGGGCTGCGGAGAGTCGTGCGCGTATCCGCAGGGCGATTGACGAGTGCCACCTGGTCGCCGGTCAGGCCGAGCCCGCGTCCGAGGCGCCCAAGCGCATTCAGTGCAGCAGCGATTCGATCAGCGCAAGCAACCCCTGAGCGCGTACCGGTTTCGCGAGGTGCGCCTGGTAGCCGGCGGCGAGCGCGCGCTCCCGATCCTCGGCCCGGGCGTAGGCGGTGATGGCCAGCGCGGGCACCTGACCGTGTGGCGCGGAGAGCGAACGCACCTGACGGATCAGCTCGTAGCCGTCGACGCCGGGCATGCCGATGTCGCTCAGGAGGACGTCCGGACGCTCACGCGCAAGCGTCGCGAGGGCCTCCTCGGCGCTGTGCGCGGCGAAAACCTTGACGCCCGCATCCTCGAGCACGCGCGTCAGCATGCGCAGCGAATCGGGCTCGTCCTCCACGACCAGCGCGACGACGCCGCGCAGCGTCGAGAGCGCGCCGACGGCGTCTGCCGCTTGCGCGGCGAGCGGCGAGAAGTGCGGGTGCACGTCCGGCTCGCCGAGCGGGAGCTCGACGACGAACGTGGCCCCACAGGCGATGCCCGGGCTCACCGCCGATACGGTGCCGCCATGCAGCTCGACGAGCTGGCGCACGATCGAGAGCCCCAGCCCGAGCCCGCCCTGGCGCCGCGACGAGCTGCCGTCGCCCTGCCGGAAGCGGTCGAACACGTGCGGCAGCAGCTCGGGCGCAATGCCCTGCCCGCTGTCCTGCACGCGCAGCTCGACGTCGTCCGCACGGCGCACGAGGCGCACCTCCACCCAGCCGCCGCGCGGCGTGAACTTGACCGCGTTGGAGAGCAGGTTCCACACCACCTGCTGCAGCCGGTCGGGGTCGCCGCGTATCGCGCCGACGCGCGCGTCGAGGGTGGCACCGATGCGGATCGAGCGCGCGTCGGCGACCGGACGGATCGTCTCGAGCGCCCGCGAGATGACGTCGTGCAGGTCGACCGTCCGCACGTCGAGGCGCAGCTTGCCGGAAATGATGCGGCTCATGTCGAGCAGGTCCTCGATGAGCTGCGCTTGCGCGCGCGCGTTGCGCTCGATCACCGCGAGGCCTTCGCGCATCAGCGCCGGATCCTGCTGGCGGCGCGCGAGCACCTGCGTCCAGCCGAGCATGGCGTTGAGCGGCGTGCGCAGCTCGTGGCTCACGGTCGCGAGGAACTCGTCCTTGAGCTGGTTCGCGCGCTCGGCCTCGGCGCGCGCGAACCGCTCCGCGTCGAGCAGCGCAGCGCGCTCGGCCTCGAGCTGCTTGCGCGCGGTGATGTCGCACGACACGCCGGTGATGCCGACCACGGCGCCGGCGGCATCGCGCAGCGGCGCCTTCGACGAGACGAACACGCGCTCCGCGCCATGCGCGTCCAACCTTTCCTCGACCATCTCCGCGCGTCCCGCCGCCATGATCCGCTGGTCATTCGCGTCGATGATTGCTGCTTGCGCCGCGTCGCCGAGGAGCTCCATCGTCGTCAGGCCGACCACATGCGCGTGCTGCGGGAAGAGCCGCGCGATCGCCGCGTTGGCGAGCGTGAGGCGCCCGCTGCGGTCCTTGGCCCAGATCAGGTCGTCGGTGTTCTCGGTGAGCGCCTGCAGCAACGCCGTGCGTTCCTGCAGCGCCGCCTCGGCGCGCTTGCGCGCGTCGATGTCGGTGGCGGTGCCGTACCACTTGGCGATGCGGCCCTCGGCGTCGCGGACCGGCACGCCGCGCGACAAGTGCCACGCGTACTCGCCGTCGGCCCGCTGCAGGCGGTGCTCCATCTCGTACAGCTCGCCCGAGGACGCAGCGCGCTCCCATGCCGCGCGCGTCGCCGGCACGTCGTCGGGATGGACGAAGGGCTCCCAGCGATCGCCATCGCCGTCGGCGGCGCCGCGATACTCGGCCCGCCGCGCGTTGTAGTAGTCGACGCGACCGTCCTCAGAGGCCGTCCACACGAGCTGCGGCATGGCATCGGCGAGCAGCTTGAAGCGCCGCTCGCTCTCGCGCAGCGCCGCCTCGGCACGCTTGCGCTCGTCGATCTCGACCGCCGACGGGATGAGGTGCGTGATGCGGCCGGTCGCGTCGCGCATCGGCGTGACCGTGAAGTCGATGGTCATGCGACTGTCCTCGCGCATGCGCACGACGACGTCGAACCGCGAGGCCTCGCCGCGTGTGGCGCGCTCGCACGCCTCGCGGCAGCGGCGCTGCACCTCCGGGTCGTAGCTCCACCAGGCACAGTCCCAGAACTTGCGTCCGATCACCTCCTCCGGTGCAAGGCCGCCGGCCTCGAGCGGCGCGCGGTTGGCTTCGGTCAGAGTGCCGTCGGGCGTCATGACGCCGACGAACACGAACAGCGAGTCGAGGACCCGCCGCAGCTGCTCCTCGCTTCCGCGGGCGCGCAGCTCGTGGCGACGCCGCTCGGTGACGTCGACGGCCGCGCAGGTGACGCCCGCGATAGCGCCCGCCGCGTCGCGCAGGGGCTGCACCGTGAGGTCGTAGTCGTGCGCCTCGCCCTGGTGATGCACCACGACCTCGACGCGCTCGCCGCGGCCAGTCTCGATCACGCGCCGCTTCACCGCTTCGGTCGCCGCCGCATCCTCGGCGCGCTCGAACAGGTGGATGTCCCGCTTGCCGAGCACGTCGTCCGCGCGATACCCGAGCGCCGGGTTGTGGATCCACGTATAGCGCAGCTCGCGGTCCTGGTTGAACACCACCACCGGCGACGCCTCGAGGGCAGTTCGGAAGCGCTCGTTGGCGAGGCGCAGTGCCTCTTCGGTGTCGCGGATGCGCGTGAGGTCGAGCGCGACGCTCACGTGCAGGTCGCTCCCGGGACGCAGGAGCGCCGCCGCGCCGATGTAAGGCGTGCGGCCGCCGTCGGGGCGCCGGAAGGCGCGCTCGTAGCCCACCACCCGCCCATCGTCGAGCAGGCGCCCGACCAGAGCGGGCTGCTCGACGCTTGACTCGGCGTCGAGGCACTCGGCCCAGTTCACGCGCCCGGCCTCGTAGTCGGCGCGCGAATAGCCCATCATGCGCAGCATCTCGTCGTTCACATAGGCGATGCGCCCGCGCGTGTCGCCGACGCCGACGCCGACGAGGTTCGTCTCGGCGAGCTGGCGGAGGACCGCTTCGCTCGCGGCGACCCGTGGCTCGGCACGCCGGCTCTCGGTGATGTCGATCGCGGCGCCGACGACCCGCGCGACGCGGCCGTCGCTGCCGCGAGCGAAGACGGTGTCGCGGGAGAGGAACGAGCGCCATTCGCCGTCGGCATGCCGCAAGCGGTACTCGAACGCGACGGTCTCGCCGTCGGCGCAGCTCCTCATGTGCTCGAGGTGCGCGACGAGCCGGGGGACGTCCTCGGGATGCATTAGGGCGTTCACCCAGTCCTGAGGCTCCTCGCCCGGCGCATGGCCGAGGACCTCACGCAGGCTCCGGTTGGCGAAGACGTGGCGCCGCGAATCGAGATCGAGCACGTAGAGAACGCTCGGCACGACGCGGGTGACGTGCTCGAGCAGGCCCGCAGGCGCGGGCACGGACGGCGCGGCCTCGAGGTCGAGCGCCAGGCAGGTGGCGCTCGCCCGCAGCGCACGTCGCCCTGCATCGGCCTCGACGCTCACGACAGCGACCACCTCGATCTCGTTCCCGTCCGCGCGGCGCACGCGATGGCGCGCGCGCCACCGGTTCGCCCCGGGCTCGAGCGCCGCGAGCTTCCGGCGAAGCGCGGCGACGTCGACCGGGTGCAGCAGCGCCGTGGCGGCAGCCGGCGTGCCGGCAAAGCCGTCGGCATCGAGGCCGGCGATGCGCAGCAGGCCGGGCGAAAGCGTCAGGCGGCCAATGGCGGCAGTCCAGTGGCAGAAGCCGGTGCCGGTGCCGTCGGCTTCGAGCGCCGCGGCGGCGATGAGCCGCTCCGTGCCGGCGAACGCTGGCAGACCGGAGTCGCCGGCCTCATCGTGGCGCATCGCGCCGCCGGCCGTCTTCGAGCTCATCCGCATTCCTCCGGCGTCCTGCCAGTCGCCATTGTAGGGACGCCGGGGGACGGCGGGGCCGCCAGGCCCGGCAGACCGGTGGCGGTAGCAGCGAACGCGCCCGGAGGCGCACGCCGGTCAGTCGCCGGCGGCCACAAGGAGGGCGACGGGGAAGTGGCGCAGCAGCGACGCGACCGGCACCGATCCCCCGTCCACATCGGTTCCGGTGAGCACGTCGTGCAGCCCGCGCAGAGCGCCGAGCGGCGCGAGGTCGATGGCCGTGTCGCCCCACACCGCATCGCCCAGCGGCAGTCGGCCGGGCTCACCGAGGAGCCTCGCGCAGAGTCGGGGCACGATCGCGATCAGCGCGCGATCGCTGCACCGACGCGCGAAGGCGACTACGTGCTTGGCACGCTCCCCCGAGGCTTCCAGGGGCACGTAGCTCCCGAGCTCGAACAGCTCCGTGTCCCTGCGGCGCTCGAGCGCGCGCAGGACGATCCAGAGCTTGGCACGCGCATCGAGCGGGTCGCGTACGAACTGGGCGACGCGCGCGGCGATCGCGTCCGCGGGTTCCTTCGCCAGCGCCTCGAGCTCGTCGAGCAGCACGGCGCGGGCGGCGTAGTGGACCGGGCGGCGGTTGTCGGGATCGACGAGGCTCAGGTCCGGGATCTCCGTGCCCTGGTACAGGTCCGGCACGCCGGGCGACACGAGCTTGACGAGCGTCATCGCGAGCGAGTTCAACCGGCCGAACCAGCCCACGGTCGCCGCTTGCGTCGCGAGGTCGTCGAGGAAGCGGTTCCCGTCGCGCCTGCCGAGCAGCGCGTCGATGAAGGCGTGCACCGCGCTCTCGTAGCCCTCGTTGACGTTGATCCAGCTCGAGCGCTGCTTCGCCTCACGCACCGCCTTCTCCATGTAGGCGTGGATGCGTGCCCGGTAGGCATCTAGCCCGGACTGGTCGAGCGGCTCGAGCGGGAAGCTGCCGAGCAGCGTCTGATAGAGCAGGTACTCGTCGTTCGGCGACGGCGCAACCTCCCCTTCGTGCACGCGCCGCCGGCTGCGGTTCATGCGCGACCAGCGGCGCAGCAGCAGCCGCCATGCCGCCGGCATCTCGGAGATCACGTCGATGCGCGCACGCACGTCCTCGGAGCGCTTGTTGTCGTGGGTGGAGGTGGCGAGCATCGTGTGCGGCCACTTCGCGCACCGGTCGGCGCTCGCCGCGTGGAAGGCGGCCACGGTCATGCCGAACATGTCGGGGTCGGCGCCAACCTCGTTCAGCGATGCGAGCGGGAAGAAGACGTAGAAGGCGCTGTCCTCGACGCCCTTCGCGGCGACCGGCGCGGTGAACTGCTGCAGCTTCATCGCGAACGCGCGGTATCGCGCCCGCACCTCGTCGTTCGCGTCGTCGGGCGCCTGTCCGAGCATCGCGCCGCGGATGAAGTCGAAGATGGTGGTCTCGCCGGCACGCGTGCGCCGCTTCGCCCGCGACACGGCCCACTCGATGTAGCGGCGGTCCTGCGCCGAGGCGCCCTTCGCCGCAATGTAGGTGCGGTATACGGGGAAGCAGGCGACGACCTCCGCGAGCGCGAGCCGCAGGGTGTTGAAGGTGAAGTCGCGCGTGCGCCGATCGTTGCGCGCGAGGCGCAGCAGCTTCGACGCGAGCACCGTGAGCTCGGAGGCGAGCGCCGCGCGCATGACGCCGCGTTTGCCGAGGTACGACGCCTCCTCGAAATCGAGGTCGAGGCCGCTGAACGCGCGCCAGGTGCGGATCAGCTTGGTCTTTGCGGTGCCGTCGACGAAGAGGCCGTTCACCACCGTCGCGAAGCGGTAGCCGACGGTGCCGTGCACCGACCACGTTTCGGGAAGGTTCTCGTGGCGTGCGGTGATCTTCTCGCCCACGACCCATAACGGCCGCGGCGGACGGCCGGCGCACGGCGTGGCGAGCTCCACGCCCGCGAGTCGCGCATAGCGCTCCTGCAGCCGGCGGAAGTACTCCTCGGGGTCGTAGAGGCCGTCGGGATGATCCACGCGCAGACCGTCGACGACGCCGTCGGCGGCCAATTGCAGCACCAGACCGTGCGTCGCTTCGAAGACCGCCTCGTTCTCCATGCACAGCGCGGCGAGGTCGTTGATGTCGAAGAAGCGCCGGTAGTTGATCTCGTCTGAGGCGACGCGCCAGTAGGCGAGGCGATAGGCCTGCGCCTCGAGCAGCGTGTGCAGGGCGTCGAACGTCGCGGGGCTGCCCGGCGTGCCGTTGATCACCGTCACGGCGCGCTCGACGAGCGCGCGCACCGCGGGCTCGTCGGCGACCAGCCGGGCGAGCCGGCGCTTGTGCACCTCCTTGTCGCGGTTGCGCTCGGCGATCGCCTCAGGCCGCGTGTCGTGACGCGGCGGGAGGTGTCCGAAGGCGGCGATGATGCTCGCCAGCTCAGCCGCCGCAGTGGTGTCCAGTGAGGCCGTGCCGAGCGGCGTCGCGACCGGTTCGAGGATTCGCGGGTACTCGCGCGGATCGACCGGAAAGCGGTGCGCGTAGTAGCGCACCGCGAAGCCGCCCGCCTCGCGCTCGAACGCGGCGGCGAGCTCGCCGCGCTCCAGGACCTCGCCGTATTGCGCGCCGAGGACCGGCAGCAGCACGCGGTTCTGCATCGCCTCGTCGAGCGGTTGCCACTCGATGTCGAAGAAGCCGGCGTGCACCGACGCCGGGCCGTTCTCGAGCACGTCCATCCACCAGCGGTTGTCGGCGCCCATCACGCCCATGTGGTTGGGCACGATGTCGAGCACGAATCCGAGGCCGTGCTGGCGCGCGACCGTCGCCAGGCGCTCGAAGCCCTCGCGCCCGCCGAGCTCCGGACTGAAGGCGTTGTGGTCGATGATGTCGTAGCCGTGCGTGCTGCCGGGCCGCGCGCGCAACACCGGCGAGAGATACACGTGGCTCACGCCGAGCCGCGCGAGATACGGCACGATCCGCGCCGCATCCTCGAACGTGAAGCCCGCGTGCAGCTGCAGCCGGTAGGTGGCGCGCGGAACGCGCGCGCGCGCTGGCACCGCACGCTCGAGCACGCGCGACTGCGGACGTTCGGCGGCGAGCATGCCCGCGAGCGCCTGGAAGCGGCGGTCCTGCGGCATGCGCTCGAGCGCGAGCGGCAGCTTGCGCCGCCAGTTCGGATGGCGGTCCTCGGTGGTGCCGGGCAGGTTGACCTGGTCGCTCAGCCCGAGCAGGTCCTCGAGCTGCGCGACGAAGAGCCGCGACGGCGTGCGCGCGAGGAAGGTGTGCATCGCCTGTACGAGCTCGGGCGTCGCCGTGGGGATCGAGGCGGGATCGAGCGTCGCCCCCGGCGGCAGCAGCCTCTCGCGCTCGAGCGCGACCAGCAGGCGCACGCGATCCTCGGCGCGGCCGAGCACCGCCTTGAGCCGCACGTCCTCGCTCGGGAACACGCTGAACTTCTCGCGCAACGTGAGGTCGCGGCCCTCCCACCAGCCGGCGATCGTCGGCAGGTCGTGCGTCGTTGCACTCACGAGCGCATCGGGCGGGTAGTCGGCAGGCGGCTTGAAGCCGCCGTAGTCGGCGCGCTCGAACCAGAGCACGCTGTAGGCGAAGATGCCGACGTCATCGAGGCCGCGCAGTACCTCCTCGGGCACGGTGCCGAGCGCCTCGCCGATCACCATGCAGCGGTTGCGCTCGCTCTCGAGCGCGATCAGCGCCAGCAGCTCGCGGAACGGGTAGCTCACGTACGCGCCGGCGGCGGCGCTCGCACCCGGCGGCACCCAGTAGAGCCGCATCAACGCCATCACGTGGTCGATGCGCAGTGCCCCGGCATGGCGCATGCTCGCGCGCAGCATGGCGATGAAGGGCGCGAACCCGGCGGCGCGCAGCCGTTCGGGGTGCAGCGGCGGCAGGCCCCAGTTCTGGCCGGCGGTGTTGAGCTCGTCCGGCGGTGCGCCGACGCTCGCCTCGAGTACGTAGAGATCGCGGTGCGACCACGTCTCCGCGCCGGCGCGATCGACCGATACGGCGAGGTCCTGGTAGAGGCCCACGCCGAGCCGCAGACGCTCGGCCGCGGCGCCCACCGCAGCGAGCTGCACGTCGGCCTGCCATTGCAGCCAGCAGAAGAAGTCGATGCGCTCGACGTGCGCGCGCGCGAAAGCCAGCACCTCCGGAGACTGCGGTTCGCGGTAGGGCTCGGGCCAAGCCGGCCAGCCCCAGGCGCCGGTCTCGCGCCGGAAGTGTTCCTGGAGCGCGTCGAAGAGGCCGTGCCGGTCGAGCGCTTCGCCGCGCTCGCGGCGGAAGGCGAGGTACGCTTCGCCGCGCGGCGTACGGCCCTCGCCGTGGTGGTCGCGAAAGCTTGCGTGCAGCTTCTCGAGCAGCGGCAGCTTCGCCGCCGCGACGCCCTTGTAATCGACCAGCGGCAGCTCGCGCAGCCGCGCGAGCTCGCCCTGGAACGCCGCCGAGCGCACGATCCGCTGCGCTTCCTCGCACTCGCGGAAGTCGTCGATCGCCTCGACGTCGAGGTAGAGCACATCGACGAAGAGCCGCGACGACGGGCTGTAGGGACTCGCGTGCTCCGGGTTGTCGGGGAACAGCGCATGCAGCGGATTGACGGCGACGATGCCGGCGCCGTGCGCGCCCCATTGCTCGACCAGCGTGCGCAGGTCGGTGAAGTCGCCGATGCCCCAGTTGCGCTCCGAGCGCACGCTGTAGAGCTGCGCGGCGCAGCCCCACACCCGACCGCCGTTCTCGATTGCGGGCGGGCGATAGCAGCGCGGCGGCGCGACGGCGAGCGTGGTCTCCGCGAGCACCGCACCGGACGCGAGGATGCGCAGTCGGTGATAGCCGGTCGGCAGGTCGGCGGGCAGAACGAGCGATGCCTCATGCTGCCGCGGCGGCGTCCACGGCTGCTCGAAGCGGGTGCCGTCCTCGAGCTCGATCTGCCACTCGATCGCGCCCAGCATGGGCAGCGTGCCGCGTGCGATCGGGAGGGTCGCCGCCGCCCCGCGGATCGCGACGACCGTCGGCGGCAGAATGACGCTCGCATCGGCGCGCGCATCGTCGTCGAACGCGCCGGCGAGCGCGACCAGGCTTTCCTCGGGTACGCGACGCTTTTCGCCCCAGACATCCTCCCACTCGGTGGCGATGCCATGGCGCGCGCACAGCGCGGCGAGCTCGCGCGGGTCTCCCATCTCCCCCTCCCGACGGACAGTCAGCGCGTTTCGCGGACGTGGCGCAAGAGCACGAACGAGCGTCCCTCGACGGAGTACGCGCCCCCGGCATGCTGGTGGCCGTGCTGCGGGAAGCCACTTTCGTGCGCGGTGTCGACGACCGCCTCCCAGTGCCCGACCGCCGGATCGGCTGCCGGCGCCTCGGCGGCCTTCTGCACGGGCGTCACGACGACTTCGGGCGCCTCGACCGGCACCGGGAGCTCGACGCGCTCCTTCGCCGCCGCGAGCGACGGCAGCTGGAAGGTGATCGTCTCGTGGTGGGCGTTGAAGAGCAGCAGGAAGTTGTCGTCGTAGACGACGCGGCCGCGGCCGTCGACCTCGGTGAGGCCCTCGCCGGCGATGTAGACGCCAAGGGAGCGTGCGAAGTGCTGGTCCCACTCCTCGTCGCTCATCTCCGCGCCGTCGGGCCGCAGCCAGACGATGTCCTTGACGCCCTTGCCGCGCAGCGGCCGGCCCTGGAAGAAGTGCCGGCGACGGAACACGTAGTGGTTGCGACGCAGCGCGATGAGGCGCCGCGTGAGCTCGAGCAGCTTGCGGTCGGCGTCGTCGAAGTTCCAATCGACCCAGGAGATCTCGTTGTCCTGGCAGTACGCGTTGTTGTTGCCGCCCTGCGTGCGACCCATCTCGTCGCCGGCAAGCAGCATCGGCACGCCCTGCGAGAGGAACACCGTTGCGAGGAAGTTGCGCTTCTGCCGCTCCCGCAGGGCATTGACGCCGGCGTCGTCGGTGGGTCCTTCCGCGCCGCAGTTCCACGAGAGGTTGTGGCTGTGGCCGTCGCGGTTCCCCTCGCCGTTCGCGTCGTTGTGCTTGTCGTTGTAGGAAACGAGGTCGTGCAGCGTGAAGCCGTCGTGCGCCGCGACGAAGTTGATGCTCGCGTAGGGATGGCGCCCGCTGTGGCTGTAGAGGTCGCTCGAGCCGGTAAAGCGGCGCGCGAACTCGCCGATGAGACCGCCGTCGCCCTTCCAGTACGCGCGCACCGTGTCCCGGTACTTGTCGTTCCACTCCGCCCAGCCGGCGGGAAAGTTGCCCACCTGGTAGCCGCCCGCGCCGAGGTCCCACGGCTCGGCGATCAGCTTCACGCGGTTGAGCACCGGGTCCTGACGGAGCAGGTCGAAGAACGCACCCAAGCGATCGACCTCGTGCAGCTCGCGCGCGAGTGCCGAGGCAAGGTCGAAGCGGAATCCGTCGACGTGCATCTCGGTGACCCAGTAGCGCAGCGAGTCCATCAGGAGCTGCAGCACCCGCGGGTGGCGCATGTTGAGCGTGTTTCCGGTGCCCGTGAAGTCCATGTAGTAGCGCGGGCTGTCGTGCACCAGCCGGTAGTACGAGGCGTTGTCGATGCCGCGGAACGAGAGCGTCGGTCCCATGTGGTTGCCCTCGGCGGTGTGGTTGTAGACCACGTCGAGGATCACCTCGATGCCCGCCGAGTGCAGCGTCTTCACCATCGTCTTGAACTCGTTCACCTTGCCCGAGGCGGAGAAGCGCGCCTCGGGCGCGAAGAAGCCGATGGTGTTGTAGCCCCAGTAGTTGCGCAGGCCCCGGTCGAGGAGGTGGCGGTCGTCGACGAACGCATGCACCGGCATGAGCTCGATGGTGGTGATGCCGAGGCGCTTCAGGTATTCGATGACGGGTGCGCAGGCAAGGCCAGCGTACGTGCCGCGCAAGTTCGGCGGGACGTCCGGATGGCGCATCGTGAAGCCGCGCACGTGCGTCTCGTAGATGAGCATGTCGTTCCACGGCACGTCGGGACAGCGGTCTTCACCCCACGTGAACGCCGAGTCGATCACCTTGCACTTGGGCATGCCGCCGGCGCTGTCGCGCCGGTCGAACGAGAGGTCCTCGCGGCGGTTGCCGATGCCATAGCCGAACATCGAGTCGGCCCAGCGGATGGTGCCGGCGATGTTGCGCGCGTACGGATCGAGGAGCAGCTTGTTGGGGTTGAAGCGATGGCCCTGCTCGGGCTTGTACGGACCGTGCACGCGATAGCCGTAGAGCTGTCCGGGGCGCGCTTCCGGCAGGTAACCGTGGAAGACCTCGTCGGTGCGTTCCGGCAACGCGATGCGTTGCAGCTCGCGGCGGCCGGTGGGATCGAAGAGGCACAGCTCGACGCGCTCGGCATGCTCGGAGAAGAGCGCGAAGTTCACGCCTTCGCCGTCCCAGGTGGCACCGAGCGGGTAGGGCCGGCCCGGCCACACCGCGGAGATCGGTGCCACGACCTTCTGTCGCGTGGCTTGCTGCATGGGGTGGTTCCTTTCGTCGCGACAGCGCGTCACCGCACGACGCGCCATGCCGCGTGACTCCTCTGCCGAGCGCGCTAGCGTAAGCAACGCGCATGCCCTTCACGCAAGGCGTTGACGAGGGGCAGGGCCCGCGGGTCCCCGGAGCCTGCGGTGAGTGCGTGCTTGCAGCCCTGCTTGTGTTCGAGCGTTACTACCCGCACCCCCATGCCTTCTCGGAACGTCCTCGGAGGAGGCGGGAGAAGCAGGGAGTAGGCGCCGGGCGGGAGCGGGTGCTCGCCACGGGCAAGTGCGCGAAGGGTTTGCGGCGCGTTGCGAGCGGGACCGGCAACACCCGAACTGTCGTTCTCCGGCGTCGCTACGGCTGAAGCAGCTCGGCGACGAGCGGCAGATGGTCGGAGGCCACCTGTGCGAGCGGCGTGCGATGCACGTGGACGCGGCGGAGATGCGCGCGCGGCCGCACCCACAGTCGGTCGAGCGCCAGCAGCGGCCGCCGCGAGGGGAACGTCGCCGGTGCCGGCGCCGGCTCGAAGTGCTCCCGGAGCCAGCGCAGCGGTCGTCCCCACAGCAGCCACTCGTTGATGTCGCCCATGAGCAGCGTCGGTACCTCGGGCTCCGCCTCGAGCAGGTCGATCAGCACGCGCATCTGCCGCCGGCGCTCGTAGGGGAAGAGGCCGAGATGCGTCGCGATGACGCGCAGTCGCCGACCATCGCAGTCGAGCGTCACGTCGAGTGCGCCGCGCGGCTCGTGCGGCGGCACGGTGAGGTCGACGCGCAGGACGCGTTCGACGCGGTGATGGGTAAGGATGGCGTTGCCGTACTCGGCGCCACGGCGGAGCAGGGTCGGCCCGGCGATGACTTCGACGTCGAGCTCGCCGCGGAAGCGGCGCAGGACGTCGAGACCCGCGGCGCCGGACGGCACCTCCTGCAGGGCCGTCACGTGCGCGTCGATCTCCGCGAGGACGCGGCCGGTGCGCGCGGCGTCGCGTCGGCCGTCGCACCCGACGGTCGCGTGGACGTTCCAAGTGGCGACGATCAGCGGCGTCCCGCCTCCGCGCTCGCGTCGCGCGCGAGCTGCCGCCGCAGCAGCAGCGCGGCAACGAGCATGACCGCTATGACCGCGACGACGATGCCGATCGTCGCAGCGTCCGGCCGCGCGAGCGCCGCGCCGACGCGATCGGTCGCGAAAGCGATGGCGCTGATCCCCGGCACGAACGCGATCACGGACCCTGCGAGGTAGCTCGGTACGCGGATCTGCGCCGCGCCGGCGAGCACGTTCACGACGGTGAACGGCGCGATCGGCAGCAGCCGCAGCGTCGCCACCGACAGCGCCCCGCCGTCGGCGACGCGCGACTCGAGCGCGGCGAGCGCGCGCCCGGCATGTCGCCCCAGCGCTTCACGTCCGATCGCGCGCCCGATCCCGTACCCGGCCAGCGCGCTCGTGAGCGCGCCCGCGAGCGCGTAAGCGGCCCCCTGCAGCGGACCGAAAACGACCGTGGTGGCGACCACCATGAGCGTCAGCGGCACGACCAGCAAGCCACCCAGCACGAACGCACCCACGACGGCGAGCGGCGCCGCCGGCAGCTCGCGCGCGCGCGCCGAGGGCGACGAACCGCTCGAGCGTCACGTAGTCGCCGAGCGGCGTGAACTGCCAAGCAGCCGCGAGCGCGGCGAGTAACGCGACGGCAACGAGCAGGCGGGTGTGCGGCACGGGCAGGGCAGGGAGAGCATGCACCGGCACGCGATGGTGCAAGCATCCCGCCCGGGACGCGAGCGGCGCCGACATGCAGCCCACCCGGGTTTCATACCCGTCTGCAAGGCGCGCGACCCGCAGGCGGGCGGGCGGCACGGGCATGACCCGGAGGGCATGAACGCGAGCGATGGTGCGAGCCTGCGTCGGGCGTCGCACAAGGCGCGCAACGAGCGTGCGAATCGAGGCGGCGTCGCAGTGCCCGCCTGGAACCAGGCGCTGCCGTCGCTCGCCGGCCGCGCGAAAAGGCACCGCCCGCACGCGGCGGGCGGCAGTGAGTGGGCGCGCGGCCCCGCGCATGGGGCGCGGGCCCCCGCGCGATCGCCTGCCGCGGTCGGATCGATCGCGGCGACGCAGTCTCCGCCGCGCGGGCCGTCAGCTCGCGCCGGCAGCGCGCTCCTCGGCCGCGACTTGTGCTTCGGCCGCGGCCCAGTCCTCTTCGGCGTAGCCGTCGATGCAGCCGCGCGCTTCGTAGCGCAGATAGGCGAGCAGCTCGATGCGCGCACGGCGGTCGGCCTCGGAGAGCGGCGCGGGCTTCGGCACGGGCGGCTTCGCTGCAGGGATCGTCGGCACGACGGTGGGCGCAGCTGCCGCGGGTGCGGGCGCGACGCGCGGTGCCGTGGCCGCGGGGGCAGGCGCGGGCGCTGCAGGCTTCTCCGCGACCTTCGGGGCCGCCGGGGCGGGCTTCTCGGGAGCGGTTGCCGCCGGCTTCTCGGCAGGCGCCGTCTTCGGTGCCGCCTTGTTGGCGCTCGCCGCGGGAATGCCTGCGCTTGGCGCCGCTTCCGCCGCTTTCGCGCTCTTGCTCGCCGCGGGTTTCTCGGCGGTGGCCTCGCCGTCCTTCTTCGTCGCTGTCTTGGCGGTCGCCGGTGCCGGGGCCTTGGCGGCCTTCGCCTTCGGCTGCGTGCTGCTGTTGCCGCGCACGTGGGCCGCCGCGCGGCGGGCTTCCTCCGCCTTCTCGGCCGGTTCGCGTCTTGTCGTCATCCTCGTTGCTCCTTCGTGTTCGTGATGGTTGGGCTTGCGCCGCGGCGTCTCACTGATAGACGGACGCCGCGCTGCGCGCGGGCGCGAGCGGCAGCACGACGATGCCTCCGGGGCTCACCGTGAAGCGCTTGCGGTCGGCAACGGCGTCGAAGCCGATGCGTTCTCCCGCGGCAATCTCGTTGTAGCGGTCGACGATCACGCGCCGCAGCCTGGCGCCGCGGCGGATCACGCAGTAATCCATGATTATGCAGTCATCCAGCTCCACGTCGTCCTCGATCATCACTTCCCGGCGCACCACGGAGTTGCGGATGCGCGCGCCGCGCACGATCGTGCCGGTGCCGACCTGGCTGCACTCGATGCTCGCGCGCACGAAGTTCGCCGCCGGCGCGGGGTGCGAAGACGACTTGATCGGCCAACGCGGGTTGAAGAGGTTGAAGCGCGGCGCCTCGCCGAGCATGTCCATGTTCGCCGCGAAGTAGGCGTCGAGCGTGCCGACGTCGCGCCAGTAGCCGCGCTCCTCGGAGGCATGCACGCCGGGAATCTCGTTCCTCGCGAAGTCGTAGGCGAACAGCCGGTGCGTGTGCACGAGCTGCGGCAGCAGGTCGCGGCCGAAGTCGCGCTCGCCACGGGCGCGGGCGGTGCGCAGCGCGTCCACCAGCACCCGGGTGCGGAACAGGTAGTTGCCCATGGAGGCGTAGGCACGCGCGGGGTCGTTCGGCATCGGCGGCGGCTCCTTGGGCTTCTCGACGAAGCTCCCGATGCGGCCGTCCGCCGCGGTGCCGATGATCCCGAAAGCGCTCGCCTCGCCGACCGGGACCGGCAGCGCCGCGGCGGTGACGTCGGCGTCCTGCGCGCGATGGAACGCGAGCATCTGCGCCACGTCCATGCGGTAGATGTGGTCGGCGCCGAAGATCGCGACGTGGCCGGGGGCCGCGTCGGTGAGGAGCGAGAGGTTCTGGTAGACCGCATCGGCCGTGCCCTGGAACCAGTCCGGCCCTTCCCGCATCTGCGGCGGCACGACGGTCACGAAGTGGTCGCGCAGGATCGGCGACAGCACCCAGGCGTTGCGGACGTGCTCGATCAGCGACTGCGACTTGTACTGCACCAGCAGGTAGATCGAGTAGATGCCGGAGTTGATGAGGTTGGA
>Ga0114939_10001127_pt1 | contig 21548 bp, 19 predicted proteins | sample AshMeaCrysSpring_FD_87196 | JGI IMG/M metagenome (GOLD analysis project Ga0114939, IMG submission 87196) | Groundwater microbial communities from Big Spring, Nevada to study Microbial Dark Matter (Phase II) - Ash Meadows Crystal Spring | ecosystem: Environmental > Aquatic > Deep subsurface >...
CAACTACAAACAAAAACAATGTGACAATATTGTAAGTCCTGTTAATATGTTTATTTATTCAGTCCTCTTGAGGGAGGAATGGGCGCTATTAGTTAGGGATTAAAAGTTTCTGACATTCGCAAATACCACAATCTCCATATTCTAAGTCTTTCTTCTGACATATCAATTGTCTGGTGCAAAATAAGAGTATGGAAAAGTATAGGTTATGTTTTGTTGGAATTATTTTCTTTCTCATTCTCTTATTATCAACTTTTTACTTGAGAACTTCTATTCCCTAATTAAAGAAGCTATTTCGGCAACAACTTCTTGGATTTGGTTTTTGGTTAAACCGGGATACATAGGTAGAGATAGGATTTGTTTGCATAATATTTCGGCATTGGGGAAATCTCCTTCTTGATAACCCAGGTTAGTAAATGCTGGCTGTAAATGGCAAGGAATGGGATAGTGTATACCTGTTTGAATGCCAACTTCTGTTAAATGGTCTTGGATTTTTTGTCTTCTTGAGGAGCAATTATTTAAGATGCGGACTATATAAAGATGATAAACATGTCCATTTCCGCTGTGGTTTTGGATGGGGATAATTCCTTGGGATGCTAAGGGGGCTAATAGAGAATTATATAATTCTGCTATTTGGTAGCGATCGCTATTCCAAGATGATAAGTGGGGTAACTTCTGATGCAATACCGCCGCTTGAAGAGTATCTAAGCGGCTGTTAGTACCATAATCAGTATGAAAATATTTTTGAGATGCACCATAATTACGCAAACGCACCATTTTTTGAGCCACATCTGGGTCACTGGTGACTACCATTCCACCATCCCCAATAGCCCCTAAATTTTTACTGGGATAAAAACTAAAGGCTGCTGCCATACCCACAGACCCAGGAAAATAACCATCTCTTTGCGCCAAATGCGCCTGAGCTGCATCTTCAAATATCAGTATTTGGTGTGCCTTCCCAAAATCTAATAGCTGGGTCGGCGATACCATTTGCCCATAAAGATGTACCGGAATAATTGCTTTAGTTTTCGGTGTTACCGCTTTTGCCGCAGCATTTAAATCAATTAAAGCCGTTTCTGGGTAACAATCAACAAAAACAGGTTTAGCCCCAGCCCTTAATACCCCAATTAAAGTAGCCACAAAAGTATTGGCAGGTAATAAGACCTCATCACCCTCACCAACTCCACAGGCTTGTAAACCTAAAGCAATAGCATCTGTACCCGATGCCACCCCAATACCATATTTGGCACCACTTGCATTAGCAAATGCCACCTCAAATTCTTTTAAAGCTTGTCCTAAAACAAAATCACCTTTTGTTAAAACTGAATCAATTGCCTGTTGTATTTTGTGCCGAATTGGCTGGTGTTGGTATGTTAAGTCAACAAAAGGAATTCTAATTGCTGGATTATTCATTTGCCATAGTTCCCATAATTTATATATATTTGATTTTGTAAATTTCAGATGACCCAATTTTTATGAGAAAATATTTAAGGGGTTGTGCTATTTATTATTGTTTCTTTGATTATGCCCATTGCCTTGACTAAAATCTTGTCATAATTATATTAAAATAGTTCTATTTTTTGTCATAGTTAATTTCTTATATAATTACTCATGATAAAAAAAATGGCTCGATTTTGTATCTAGTATATACACCCAATGATGATATTTTTTTTATTTTTCTTAGACAAGTATTTATACTTAACTTAAATTATTATCAAATCTTCAATAAAACTTTTTAGATAAAGTTGATATTTACAAACATAAACATTAATTAAATCTTTAGCTTATACACTAACAATAATTAATAATTATGTTTGTGTATTGAATAAATTCCAATTAGCCATTAGCCATTAGCCATTAGCCATTAGCCATTAGCCATAATATAAATAACTGACATTATTGATGAACGGATAAACGTCGATAAAACCACAAAAAATAAAAAGGACTAATAAAACTTTTAAGCATAAGTTTAAATTCACATGCAGCAACAATATCTTGAGGTAAAATAGCGCTATACCTAGCAATATGCCAGATTAATTTTCGTAGGTCATTAACAAGATAAGCAAATAATAGAAAGGGTTTTTGCCATTTTTTTACAGCAATGGTGCGGGTATGATAGCGACTCAAACCAACCCCAGCAACTAATTTGAGAAGATATTCTTCCTGTAAACGAGAGCTAGGAATATCATGATAAATCATCATCTCAGGGTTATACCAAATTTCCCATCCAGCTTTTTGGATATAACATAAAGCTTCAATTTCTTCTCCTTTTGATAATAATGAATTAGACACCCTTCCCAATAAAACAGGTTCTTCTGGGACATTTTCTAGCCAAGCTTTTTTTCTAATTACTAACCCAGCACCTGGTGGTAGTACGCTATTGCTAAGTAATGGTTTTTCACCTCGCTCAACAATTGCTAAAAAAGGAGCTATTCGTTGAAAATTTTGGGGCGGATTTACTTCATAATTTGCCCTAACTAAACTACCACAGGCTCCTATTTGAGGGTTTTTATCAAAAAAATTATAGGCATTGATAACCCAATCTCTACGAGGTAAGTTGTCGTCATCCAAAAAACCGACGATGGGGCTGCTAGCTTCTTTGATTGCACGACGACGGGCAAAAGCAACTCCTTGACGAGACTCAAAAAAATATTTAAATTGTACTTTAAGCGAGAGTTTTTGCTGATATTCCTGAAGTATTTCTTGAGTCTTGTCAGTACTATTATTATCAATAACAATCACTTCCCAATTGGGGCGATCGCTATCAATCAAATCAATTAATAGTAAAGAATCTAAAAGCTGGGACAAACGATTTTCACCATTGTAGGTACAAATGGCAACTGTAAATAAAAATTGCATGTTTTTAAGCGGATAATCGCTGATTTATGAAGAAATCTAGATCACAGAGATATCTCTAACATCGTCATATCTGTCTAAATAGTAGATTTGTTATCCCCTAAAAGTTATCTTACCCAAGGGCAATATAAAACTAACTCTTTAGGGAACATTGGGTGAGAAATTGGTATTAGGAAAACTTTTTCTTCCTAATCTGTTTATTGAGCGCTAATTTGGGGAATGCTTAAAAATAGAAATAGGGCTTACGCAAAAATGTTCCTATCTGGATTTTATCCTCAGGGCTTACAGTCCTGACCTGCGGCAATAAGCCTGGGTGTCTCTACCTAAGTATCTGTTGCTTAAGTCCTAAAGATTTAGGTAAAAATAAGTTGTACAAATAAAATTTGGATTGGCTAGGGAAATCTAGCTTCTATCTAAAAATTGTTCAAGTTATTTTTACGGGACTCCTAAGAAAAATAACCCAATATAAAGTGGTTATATCAAAGTCACATCAAACAAATATCAAGGTATAATTGGTAATGGTGGAACCAGAAAACAAATTATTTGCCGTTAAGGATGGTTGGGCGCCCCAAGAGACTAAAGAACAGCAACGTCTGAAGGCTTTGTCTGAGTTGGGTTTGCGCCAGCCAGAAACAATCCCTGTCTTTGAAGAAGCAACTCAAACAGCAGCCCATTTTTTAGAGTCTCCAATTTCTATTTTGGGATTTTTGGATGAAGACCGTCACTGGTTTAAGTCCGCTGTGGGCTTATCTAGATTAGGCTTAATGAATCAATTAGCCCAAACTCGCCAACTATCTCCCCAAGAATCTTTCTGCACTCAGGTAGTAGAAAGTTGCCAAGTATTAGTCATTAACGATACTCACAAGCAGGGAAAGGAATATCCCTCCCAGGCGATCGCTATTTCCGGAAAACTAATACAGGAGTATGGAATACGGGCCTATTTAGGGGCACCTCTGATTGATGCCTCAGGACGTTGTTTGGGCGCCCTAGCTGTAATGGATTTATCCCCCAGAAACTTTACCACGCGGGATATCGAATTTTTACAGATAATTGCCCGTTGGAGTATGAGTGAATTTGAGCGCAATCGACTGCTGCTAAATTCTGCAGAAGTAAATGCACATAAAAATACTGATACTTGGGCAAACAGAGAAATAACTCCCAGTGAAATCCATATTACTCCCCCAGCTAAAGTTAAGGAAACAAGTTCTACTAATCAGTTAAAGTTAGAGTTATTAGGGCAGCTAATCCAAGAATTACGTACTCCCTTAACTTCAGTATTAGGGATGGCAAGTGTTTTGGGACGGGAAATTTACGGACCTTTAACTGGTAAGCAAAGAGAATATTTAGAGATTATTCAGCATAGCGGCCGCTATTTACTATCCTTAGTCAATGAAATTTCTGAGTTGGGGTCTCTAGATGAAGCTTCTGCGAGTCTAAACTTAATGCCAGTCGATATTGAGATGCTGTGTCAGCAAGCTATTAATACTCTTGAAGAAGCAGCTAACCGACGGGAACAAGATATTCGTCTTTCTTTAGAACCAGGACGCAGCCGCATTTGGGCTTTGGATAAAGACAAAGTACGACAAATGCTATATCACTTAGTATTTAGTGTTATTCAACTGTCTGCCACAGGTAGTGTGGTCAGAATCCATGTTTCCTACAAAGAAGAAACTTTAAACATCACGGTTTGGGTATCCCATCCTTGGTTAGGAGATGGAATTACGGAGGTTGACCCCTACTTCCGAATGAGTCCGGTATCTTTAATGAATATACCCAAAGATGCCAATGGATTTAGTCTACATCCAGAAAACAACGAACTATTAGGCAGATTTTCCTTAGTGATAGATGAAGCCAAACAAATCATTTCTAATTCCATTGCCGTAGCCAACGGTTCAGTTGTTGATTCCTCTGGGACTCAAAACCATATGTCGCGGGAAAGTTTAGGATTATTATTATCTTGCCAACTAGCAGAATTACATAGCGGTCAAATTACTATCCAAGGGTCTGCCGAATCTGGATATCGTTATGTCCTATCTTTACCATTACAATTAGCGACCTCCTCTGATAATAATAGCGATATATAAGCTTTCAGAGTTAATTCGCAAATAGTTATCTTATAGTTGTGTATTGTAGTTGTGTATTGCCAAGCATCATAGATTTTTAATCAAGTATTTCAACTTTTAAGTGAGAAATTGCTATGAAACACCCAGCTATGACTTAGGCGTCTTTGTATAGTACATCAACGCTTAAGATTTTGGATTACGTATAATACTCATGGCTAACCAAGACATTTATTTTAAAGAATGCAATCTGTTTTCTTCCTTTTGAAGACAAGCCACATTATCATGTAGTCCAAGTTATGCGCGGGCGTGCTTATTGGCGTAATATTTTTATGAATTTAGTTTGGCAAAGATTTACATTATCCTCTTTACCATTAAAAGAATTTCTTGCTACCAGTTTTCTATATCGTTCTTTCGTTGGAATGTTACGTGGGTGGCGGCAAGGTAGTTTTTTAATCCAGTGGGGAGAGACTATTGGGGCTGGTATACTAACTCTCGTTTATGGCTTGGCACCTTTTGCCCCCAATGCATTAGTCGGTTTCTTATTAGTTGCCTCTGCTTGTTTTTGGTTGTTGTTGACTTTATCAGATGAACCAACACCACCAAATATAGCCACTGTCACTCCGATTCATTTACTAGTATTTATGTTCTGGGGTGTGGCTGGCATTGCAACAGCTTTATCCCCAGTTAAAAAAGCGGCGCTTAGCGATTTAATTACATTTTCGCTATACCTGTTGCTATTTCTTTTTTGTGCCAGGATATTGCGATCGCCCCGTCTTCGTGGTTGGGTAATTAACGTATATTTACATGTATCTTTAATTGTCAGTGTATATGGGTTACAACAATGGCGATCCGGAGCAAAAGCCCTAGCCACCTGGGTTGACCCAGAATCGCCCCAGTCACAAATAACAAGGGTTTATAGTTATTTAGGTAATCCAAATTTATTAGCTGGTTATATATTGCCAGCAGTAGTTTTAAGTTTAGTAGCAATTTTTGCATGGCAAGGTCCTTACAAAAAGGCTCTAGCAATCACGATGTATTTGGTCAACACATCTTGTCTTGTATTGACTTTTAGTCGTGGTGGTTGGATTGGCTTAGTTGTATCAACTTTAGTTGTTCTACCACTATTAGTATATTGGTGGAGCGTTTACATGCCTCCTTTTTGGCAAAAGTGGGCAATATGGATTCTTTTGGGAGGTTCCCTAGGTTTACTACTGATAGCAGTGTTATTTGTAGAGCCAGTACAAACTCGCGTTGTTAGTATATTTGCTGGTAGAGGTGACAGCAGTAATAATTTTCGGATTAATGTCTGGAATTCTGTATTTAAAATGATTCATGACTATCCCATATTTGGTATTGGTCCCGGTCACAACACCTTTAATAAAGTCTACCCTCTTTATCAATTACCAAAGTTTAGTGCCTTAAGTGCCTATTCCATTTTGCTTGAGATAACAGTGGAAATGGGTTTTGTTGGTTTAGGAATATTTCTTTGGCTACTCATAGTTAGTTTTAACAGCGCATTTGTACAGTTAGGACGTTTTCGCCAATTAGGTAATCAAGAGGGTTTTTGGTTAATTGGCATCATAGCCTCTATGCTGGGTATGTTAGCGCATGGAACTGTGGATACAGTTTGGTATCGTCCAGAGGTAAATACAGTTTGGTGGTTAATGGTTGGTTTAGTCGCCAGCTATTGGACTCCTTTAGCAAGAAGGCAGGTAGAGGATGAGGTGGGACTTAATAGCTAATGGCTAATGGCTAATGGCTAATGGCTAATGGCTAATGGCTAATGGCTAATTGCTAATTGCTAATGGGTGATTGCTGATGGCTAAATTTAGTTCCTGTAACACAATTTTTTACTGGATTCATACCTAAACTAAACGTTAAATTACCGATGCATCAAGTGTATAGCGATACACATCAGCCTAAAAACCTCGACCTTAGCCATTATCCATTAGCCATTATCCATTAGCCATTAGCCATTATCCATTATCCATTATCCATTATCTGACTTTCATCGCCCTTTGCATTTCTCGTTGGTCTTGGCGTCGTTTAATATCTTCTCGCTTATCGTGTACTTTTTTACCTTTAGCTAGAGCTATACTAATCTTTACCCAACCACGTTTAAAATACATTTTTAAGGGTACTAAGGTTAAACCCTGTTGTTCGACTTTCCCAAGTAGTTTACGGATTTCTTGACTTTTTAGGAGTAATTTTCGAGTTCGCCGTGGTTCGTGATTAAAATACTCTCCACTTTGAGTATAAGGAGAAATATGGGCATTAAGTAACCATGCTTCATTATTACGAATTAAAGCATATCCATCTTGAAGATTAACCTTGCCCGCACGGATAGACTTGACCTCTGTTCCAGTTAACTGAATTCCAGCTTCGTAGGTTTCAAGGATTTCGTACAAGAAGCGGGCTTGGCGGTTATCTGTAATAATTTTGTAAGCTTCGTTATTATCAGCCATTGATAGTTTAAGTATTTGAAGAAAGCGTAATTTTACAGAATACTAATAAACCAATATAAATTGGGAAGAAGATATTCGCAGGGTTTTCTGGAGTTATACCGTAAATCTTTACAACAAAATGTTTTACAAGATTTATAAATGAAGACTGACCATAAGCTGTCATACTATGTAGAATAACAGCCACCAGATGGGCAAAATAAATATAAGTGCATTGCCAGTAGTTGCAGGTAGCAACTTTTGACTCTATAACCTAGGGTTAAGTTATGTGGATAATTTACATTCAAAACTAACTGCTAAGTGCTGGAGACTTATACAACGTATTAGTTGACTTGCTTGGCAGAAAAACACAATATTATAATCTTTGTTTAAGTAACAGTGATATTACAAGCAAATTTATTAGACAAACATCCTACGGGTATACAGTCTATGCCCCAAACAATTCTCGTAGTAGACGATGATTTGGGCACTCGTCTTTCTATCAGTGATTATCTTGAACTATCTGGCTACACGGTTGTGACGGCTGATGACGGTCAACAGGCTTTGGCATTAGTTCATGAATACCGTCCGGATTTGATTGTTACAGATATAATGATGCCAAGGTTAAATGGCTACGAGCTGGTCAGGCGGGTACGTCAAGACCCAGAATTGCGTTTAATGCCTGTAATTTTACTCACAGCTCGTACCAAAACTCAGGAAAGAATTCTTGGCTACCAATCAGGTTGTGATTTATATTTACCTAAACCATTTGAACTAGAAGAATTAGCTGCCGCAATAAATAGTATATTGGCGCGATCGCGATTCCTGCGGTCGGACTATATATTAACTCCCAGAGAAAGCAAAGAAGGATTTTCATCCATTGAAGATGAAGATGATTCTGGGCTTCAAAAACCTAAGTATCATGAAATTGATAATTCTCAATTGCCATTTCCACTGACGGGAAGGGAACAGCAGGTGTTAGAACTTTTAACACATGGTTTTTCTAATATGGAGATGGGGCAAAAGTTACACCTCAGCGCTAGGACAGTGGAGAAGTATGTAAGTAGTTTATTACGGAAAACAGCCACCAACAACCGTGCTGAATTAGTTCGTTTTGCCCTCAAACATGGGTTGGTAGATTGAAATATTTTGCGAACAGTTGGCAGTGTCAGTTTCTATCCGCGCAGTCCCCTCAACGGGGGGAAACCCCCATTGAAATCCGCCTTTAGCCAAATTTTAATCTTTTTTATCGACTGCTTACTCACTACCGTCGGCAATTACTAGGTAATTTCTTGTAAAAGACCTTCACAAGCATCTACAAGTAAATCAATAACTCTATCAAAGCCTTCTATTCCACCATAGTAGGGGTCAGGTACTTCCTTAAAAGTATGCCGAGAACAATAATTACACATTAAGCGTACTTTTTGGCGATATTCTGCCTTTGAATCGAGGGAAAGGATATATTGATAATTATCTTTATCCATGGGCAAAATTAAATCAAAGTCTTGGAAATCAGACTTTTTAAATTGTCGTGCCCTACCTTTCATGTCTATCCCTAACTTTTTGGCAGCAGCAGCCATCATACGTTGGTCAGGTGGGCTACCTATGTGATAACCACCGGTACCAGCAGAGTCACAGATAATCCTATCGCTGAGATTATTTGTCTCCACAAGGTAATTCATGATATTTTCTGCCGCTGGGGAACGACAAATATTACCCAAGCACACAAATAAAAGTTTATAAGTCATAGCCACTGGTGATTTGTCATTAGAGTTTTAGAAACCAGGTAACTTTTACGAAACCTGATTCCTATAGTTATCGCTTACAATCGCGCTTATTTATTTTGACGTACTTGGTAGGATTTCTAATGACTAATGACCAATGACTGCTTTTTGGGATTAAAATCCTGGGATTTCTAAACCACTAGTTAAGTCTTCCATGCGCGATCGCATTGTATCGGTAGACTTATTGTAGGCATCTTTCATAGCAGCAGTGACTAAATCGGAAAGAACTTCAGCACCTTCAGCTAAAGCATTAGGAGAAATTTCCACACGCTTGGGTTCTTGGTTGCCACTGACAACAACCTTAACTAAACCACCACCAGATTCACCAATAATTTCCATCTGCTCCAATTCTTCTTGGAGTTTCTTGGCGCCTTCCTGTACTTGTTGTGCCTTTTTAAATGCCTCGGCTAGTTCTTTCATTTTACCTAAGCCAAAGCCAAACCCTTGTCCTTTCGACATAATCTATTATCCGCGTATATGACTGAATTACAAATCACATTTAATTATAGGTGGGGGAGTGGGGAGTGGCGAGGGTCAGTTAAAAGTTAAAAGCTAAAAGTGAAGACTCAGGAGTAACTGCTAGGTACTCATTTATTACTTCCCGCTCTTCACTTTTGGCTCTCAACTCATAACCCATAACTCATAACTCATAACTCATAACTGCATTAAGCAATCTGAAAATCCCCAATCATTTTTACTTCTGGTTCTAATAAGATAGACCAACGGTCTTGGACTGTTTGTTGAACATGGCGGATGAGATAAAAAATATCCCTAGCACTAGCGCCACCACAATTAACTATAAAGTTTGCATGACGCTCTGCGACCTGCGCTCCACCAATTTTGTAACCTTTAAGACCTGCTTGCTCAATTAACCAACCAGCACCATGAGGTTTGGGATTGCGGAAAACACTTCCACAACTTGGTAGGTGATAAGGTTGAGTATTTAAGCGATGTTGTCTATGTTGCTTAGTCGCAGCTATTACCTTGGCAGGGTCTGCTCCAGGTTGGAGTTGGAAAGTTGCTTGGGTAACAATCAGATTACTATGTTGAAGTACAGAAGTGCGATAACTATAACCCAGGTCTTCCCTTGTGAGGGTTTTCACGGTACCATCAGGTAGTAACACTTCTGCACTAACTAAAATATCCGCGACACAACCATTGTGTGCCCCTGCGTTCATGACCACAGCTCCACCAACTGTACCGGGTATTCCTACTGCCCACTCAAACCCTTCCCATCCTTGCTTTGCAATCTCATTTGCTAAACCAGGAATCGCTTCACCAGCAGCAACTGTTATTTGACCAGTTTCGTAGTCAAACTGACTGTGGCGTAGGTGGCGGGTGGCAATCACCAAACCAGATAAGCCTTCATCGCTAACAAGTAAGTTAGAACCAGCACCCAGTACTTTTACTGGTAAACCATGTTCTTGAGCAAATTTAACACTAGCTTGTAAAGCATTCGTATCACGGGGAGCTGCATACCACTCTGCCGGTCCGCCCACTTTATAACTGGTGCATTCCGCTAAGGAAACCTGAGATTTAATTACGCATTTAGTGCCAGGTAAATTAATAACCTTTGGTTCGCTTGAATTAATTGTGGCATTCGCTGTGGCAATCAAACCAGAAACCTTGCAGAGGTTTTCAGCCGCTGGAGAAATTGTCATATTTACTAAATTAATAGAATGTGAGTTTAAAAACAGCAATTTTGAGAAAATGGTTAGACTATTCCAATTTTGCCTACATTAGGCTTCCCTCGGAAAAGCCACCACTGTTGTTTATCAGTTAGTAGCTTTGAAAGGCTGTCTTAGGGAAGCAATAACTTCAGGAATAATCTGATTTAAGTTTCCAGCGCCTAAAAACAGTGATAAGTCTCCGGGTTGTAAAGTTTGTAATAGATACTCACAAACTTCTGTTAAGGTTTCTTGGTAAACCACATTTGGATGATTCTTGCCTACTTCAGTAGCAAGTTTTTCTCCACTAATCTGCCCTAAATTTGCCTCCCCAGCACTATAAATATCAGTTAAGACAACTAAGTCCGCATGACTAAAGCACTGAGCAAATTCATCTAAGAAAGTCAGAGTCCGGCTGTAACGGTGAGGCTGGAAAACAGCAACAACCTTCTGTCCGGGCCTAGTTTGTAAACGTGCAGCAGCAAGAGTGACACGAATTTCGCTAGGGTGATGAGCGTAATCGTCAATAAAAGTTATACCATCGACTTCACCACGTAATTCAAAACGGCGTCCAGCACCCTCAAAAGTGGCAATACCCTTAGCAATTTGACTAAATTCTAAGCCTAAAATTCTACCGACAGCAACTCCAGCTAAAGCATTACTCAGGTTATGCTTTCCTAATAGACGTAAATTGAATACGCCTAAAGCCTTACCCTTTTCCCAAACTAAAGCAGTTGTGCCATCAGCGCGATAGTCCACATTAGTGACTGTATAATCAGCCCCAGAATCTTGGTGTAAACTGTAGCTGACATTTGGTTTGAGGCAGTCTTTTACAGTAGCACAATCAATGCTACCCACCACAGTTTCACAACTAGAAGCAAAAATCTGGAAAGTATCAACTACTTCCTCTAAGCTTTCATAGTGGTCTGGATGGTCTAATTCAATATTAGTTACAACACCAATTTTAGGAGCGTGCTTCACTAAAGAACCATCAGACTCATCAGCTTCAGCAACTAAATACTGACTTTCTCCTAATCTTGCATTACCTTCCCAGGCTTTAACTTCTCCGCCAACCACAATGGTGGGGTCCAGACCAGCTTCAACCATCATGTAGCCAATCAGACTACTTGTGGTCGTTTTGCCGTGGGTACCAGCAACAGCAATACTATGATAATCAGCTATTAAGGCAGCCAATACATCAGAGCGATGATAAATGGGACAACCATTATCTATTGCTGCTTTATATTCTAAATTGCTAGTGTTAATAGCTGTTGAACAAATTACTTGCGGTAACTGTTGTTTGCCATTATTAAAGAATTCTAAATTACTCGCCTCTTGCTTACCAAAAATATGAGCGCCTAATTCTTCTAAACGGCGAGTCATATCATTAGGCCGTAAATCGGAACCAGAGACAGGAAATTTGCGCTTAGCAAGAATATAAGCCAAGGCTGACATTCCTATGCCACCTACTCCGATAAAATGAAAAGGCTTTCCGTTAAACTCCACAACTGCTTGCATTTATTACTCCTCTACACCACACCACACCATAATCAGAAATAACAGGGGTATCATAACAGGAATTTGATTTTTACCGATATAGCCGCTGTATAATTTTCATCTTTCAGAAAAAATTCATTTACATTTTAAATAAGATGCTTGTTCAGAATGATTCTACCCTTGTCGGTGAATTTTTTTAGTGTCCAAGTATCCTTATGTTTATTCTTAGAATTTGTTGTGGATCTGGAAATAAATAGCTGTAAATTAAAATACATTTTTTGAAGTTTTTTGAGGGAATTTGTTACAATGGTGGATTGGGAGTGTAATTGTATTTTTCACTTCCATAAATCAATGACAAAAGTCAATCAGTACTCGTTGGTATTTTAGTCGGTCTATTGGCTTAATAAATGTGAGGATATTTACTGATTACTTAAACAGTAAAAAAAGTAAATAACCCTAAATTCCACAATTTTAGTGCCATTATCTCAATCAACCTAGTTTTTGTGAGAATTAATATATCTCTAAATTAGAATCTTATAGACCCATATCAAAGACGCTTATTATAAGCGCAATTAATACAGCTTTAGTAATTTAGCTTCTCTATGCCTCTGGGAGACACCCTGGCTTGAAACCCATGAATAATATCGTCTGGAATTGAAAATCCAGATAATCGCACTTCTTTAGTTTGTATGTCATCAACATCCTCAAAGATTAATTTATGGTTAATTCCAATACTTATTGGTACTGGATTTTTGGTTGAAATGCCAACCTCTTCCACTTTGTTTCTACTGCAAACAATAATTTAGTGCCTGGATAATAACACCCTGATGGGCAAGTGGTGAGAATATAGCCTAAACTCAGTCGAACTGCAAGCAAACGATAATGCAATTTAACAAGCTGCTTGTTGCTTCCTTAAAAAAGTCGCAATTAATGCTTGTACTCTGAATAATACTTTTGTCAAGCCTTGGAGAAATCTATGACAAAGTAAAACTCCCCTAGGAGAAAAAATGTGCCAGCCTCTTTTGTCCTATTTTGGTAACTCGATTGCTTGTATTAGCTATACTCAGGCGACTTTGAATAAAATCTGAATAAAATCTGAATAAAATATGTATTTTTTTTATAAGAGTTCGCGCCTAATTTTCATATTTGCTCCTCATTTTGCGATATGATCGGGTTCAACGAGATTACTATAGGCATAAATACTGAGGGCAAGACGCTGTGATTAGAGTCGCAATCAACGGTTTCGGGCGTATCGGTCGTAACTTTATGCGCTGCTGGGTGGGTAGAGAGAATAGCAACATTGATTTGGTTGCTATTAATGATACTTCCGACCCTAGAACAAACGCGCATTTGTTGAAATACGACACGATGTTAGGAAAGTTACATGGTGTAGATATAAGTGCCGATGACAATTCAATAACTTTTAACGGCAAGACCGTTAAATGTGTATCAGATCGCAACCCAGAAAACTTGCCCTGGAAAGAGTGGGGAATTGACCTGATCATTGAATCCACTGGTGTGTTCATCTCCAAAGAAGGAGCAACTAAGCACATCAATGCTGGTGCTAAAAAAGTGCTAATCACAGCTCCTGGCAAAAATGAGGATGGTACTTTTGTTATGGGCGTTAATCACCATGATTACGACCACAGCAAACATCACATTATTAGTAATGCCAGCTGTACTACTAACTGTTTAGCCCCCATAGCTAAGGTGTTGCATGAAAAATTCAACATCATCAAAGGTACAATGACCACTACCCACAGTTACACTGGCGACCAGCGTCTATTAGATGCTTCTCACCGTGATTTACGTCGGGCGCGGGCTGCTGCAATGAATATCGTTCCCACTTCCACTGGTGCAGCTAAGGCTGTGGCGTTAGTATTACCAGACCTAAAAGGTAAGTTAAGTGGTGTGGCACTTCGGGTACCTACCCCTAACGTTTCAATGGTTGATTTTGTCGTGCAAGTTGAAAAACGAACCATTACAGAAGAAGTTAACCAAGTATTAAAGGAAGCTGCTGAAGGTTCATTAAAAGGTATTTTAGGTTACAGTGAATTGCCATTAGTCTCTTCTGACTATCAAGGCACTGATGAATCCTCTGTTGTTGACTCTAGCCTGACAATGGTTATGGGCAACGATATGGTCAAAGTCATGGCTTGGTATGACAATGAGTGGGGTTATAGCCAGCGAGTACTTGATTTAGCTGAACTTGTTGCAGCTAAATGGAGCTAATTCTTTTTTTCTATCTTATTTTGTGGAAATTTTAGCCTGTCTCGTGCTTTGGTTGCCAAAGTTTTCCTGACTGGCTAAATTTTCTATCTGGATTTGGAATCTAATATTTACTTTGTTAGTACTGCAGTATTATAAAATTTAGGCTTTTAGCAACAATATTCATCTTAGTTGCGTATCGCTTTATAGGAAACACAAAGCCAACCTTTAAGCCGCCCATTTTAATTTTTCTCTCAGGTTGTCTTAATACATAGGACTTACGCAAGCTCTACAAAAACAATCTGGCTCTTGGCTCCTAGGAACGCGGCGGTCTCGCTCTTAGGCGGTTACAGAAATCAAGCTTTCTGAGAATTTTTGCGTAAGTCCTGATACAGTAAAAATCTAAAAATCAATCTAAAAATCAAAAATGTTGAAATCCACGGTTTAGTGTCAATACTAAATCCTGATTATTTTGGATTTTGTTACGTAAAAGCACGGTTTTCTCTGCTGTAATTCTGCCAATTATTGCCGAATTTTGACCCAATTTTTCCACTAACCTATGGGCTGAGTCTGTTGGCATTGCTAAAACTAGCTCAAAATCTTCGCCACCGTATAGGGCATAGTCTAAGAGTTGTTGAGGCGATCGCCATTTATAAGCACTTGTAGGAATAGGTATTTTATCGCTTTCTATAATTGCTCCCACACCACTAGCTTGGCAAATTTGTATTACAGCATCTGCTAAACCATCACTGCTGTCCATTCCTGAGATGGGAAGTGAGGTAGTGGAGGAGTTAAATATTTGGGAAAGTATAGGTAGTATATCTAGACGAGGTTGGGGACGTTGATGGGCTTTTATTAATTTAGCTTTTTCTTCTTCGCTAAGATTTTTCCCTTCATTCTTTCCATTATTATTCTCTAATTCTGGATGTAAAAGTAATTCTAAACCAACATGGGAAGCTCCATGAACTCCCGTCACCACAATAACGTATCCAGGTTTAGCTGTATTCCTGGAAATTACCCGATGGGGTTCGACTTGACCAAAGGCTGTAATTCCCAAAGTTTTAACAGGCGATCGCACTATATCACCACCCACAATAGGGACATGATATTGACTTAAACAATCCATCATTCCTTGGTAAACACCTTCAACCCAACTGATTGCAACATCCCTAGGTAATCCCAACCCCACAGTAATACCTAGAGGAGAAGCACCCATCGCCGCTAAATCTGACAAATTCGCCGCCGCAGCCCTCCATCCAGCATCTTCTGGACTAGTGGTTGCATCACTAAAATGAACGCCATCCACTAACATATCAGTCGTAACAACTAAAGATTGACCCCTTTGAGTCCCTAATACAGCACCATCATCCCCTACTACACCGGGAGGGAAAAATTTTTGTAATCTCTCTAAAAGACCTTTTTCGCCAATGTCTGATAATTTCATCACGATTTCCGATTTGAATGGAGGCAAGTTTTGATAAACATTTGTTTTGACACAACGACATTTACCCACTTGCCCCTATCAAACCACCCAATAATAACAATTCAAAACTCAAAGCTTCTACTAACCAAAGCCAACCTATTCAAAATCAAAGAAAATTAAATTAGCTCGGTTGAACTAAATTCTCAATGCCTTGAACAACCTTTGCTGATTCAATTTTGTCTGTAGCTTTTAACTCATCCAAAACATCTTTACCCTCAGTTACATAACCAAAGACAGAGTAACGTCCATCTAATAAATTACGTCCCGCAGGGGTCAACTCTGGTTCAAACAAGAAAAAGAAAACTTGAGAAGAACCACCATTGACATCATTCTCTGGGCGTGCTAGTGCTAAGGCACCAAAAGAAGAAAAAGGTAGAACCGGTAAATCTGTATAACGACCAGCTTCTTCTAAAGTAATCCCATAGGTAGGCTCTTTATCACCTTCAACCAAAACTTCTAAAGGAATAGCCCGATATTGTTTTGTTTCTGGGTCAATAAAACCAACTTCCTTACCTTCTGGGTCTCCAGTTTGTAGTACATATGATTCTTCAGAACGGGTAAATGGTAAACCGTTATAAAAACCTCGTTGCACTAAATCTACGAAATTACCAGATGTAACAGGGGCACTATAACCATCAACTACAACGGTCATATCACCCTTATTAGTTGTGATTGCGATAGTCGCTTGTCCTTTTAGCTGAGGTAAATTGCTATATTCTGTAGGAATTTCATAGGGAAATTCTTTAACCATAGCTAGCTCTAATTCACCCACTAAGTCCAATGCTTCGCCACGTAAAGTGCGAACATTGTTTTTGTCCTTTGCTTCAGCAAATTCTTGTAGGGAAGCTACTTTTGTCTTTAACTCAGCAATCCATTGTTCCGCGATCGCCTTACGCTCATCAGGCACCCCAGCTAAAATTGGTGCGGGATTATCTAAAATCTTCGATGCTTTTTTAATGTCCGACTTGACAGCACCCCAGCGCTTATTAGCCCGCAGTTGATTTGAAATATCCTCTAAACTCTTTTGTATTTGTCTTACAGGTTTATTATCAATGGGTAATGCATAACGCAAAAGCGCTTTACCGTCAGTGATAGCATTTCCTGCTGGTAATCCGGCATAACTGGAGGAAGTCCATCCAGTTACACTTATTATTAAAAATAGCGACACCAGCAGCAGCCCTTTCAGGCTAGTTTTCAACCATGATTTAAACAACTTGAACATGAATGGCTCAAATGCAGCATAAAAATTAACTCGGCTTAAATCATCTTCCCATAATCATTACATCCCAAGCCTTGTTAATTTATCCAGTTTCTCGATAACTGGAAAATAGTCGTCGCTGAAAAAACTGTTATCAGATATCAAGCCTCAGTCATTTTTCCAGATTGGCAAGAATTGGAAAATACTTGTCGCTGAAAAAACTGTCATCACATACCAAAGGGGTTTTAGTTAACTAGCCCGCCTAACCGGGAGCAATGCGATTTTGTGAGGTGCTCAAAATTAGGGTACGCTCATCACCGATTCAGGGGGGCGATGGCGGCAAAAAATCCATTTTATTGAGAATAACGCCAGATAATTGAGAATTAAAACCCGATCTCACAAAATCGCATTGCTCCCGCCTAACCTTAGCAATTAGCAATTAGCAATTAGCCTGTCTTCCAATAGCTAAATGACTAATCAATAATAAGTTTTGACTAATTTCCCCAATGGAACGGTAAAATAAATGCCGGTTCTATTCCTACATCTATAAGGTTCATGATTTCAAGTAATGATTTTCGCTCTGGTGTATCAATCGTACTAGATGGGTCTGTTTGGCGGGTGGTGGAATTTCTCCATGTTAAGCCCGGTAAAGGTGCCGCATTTGTACGAACAAAGCTTAAAAATGCCCAAACTGGTAACGTTATGGAACGTACTTTTCGGGCTGGGGAAACTGTACCTCAAGCAAATTTAGAAAAAAGCACTATGCAACATACCTATAAAGAAGGTGATGATTATGTCTTTATGGATATGGAAACCTATGAAGAAGGTCGTTTAAGTGCGAAGCAAATAGGCGATCGCGTCAAATATCTTAAAGAAGGAATGGAAGTTAACGTCGTTCGCTGGGATGACCTAGTTTTAGAAGTTGAACTACCCAACTCTGTAGTATTAGAAGTAACTCAAACAGACCCAGGCGTCAAAGGAGATACCGCAACAGGTGGCAGTAAACCTGCGACTTTAGAAACTGGGGCTATGATAATGGTACCTTTATTTATTACCCAAGGGGAACGCATCAAGATTGACACTCGTGATGATAAATACCTCGGCCGAGAATAACTAATAATTCATTATTTAATTGAAATCGCAATTCCCGGTTCCATCCTTAATGGGGATTGGGAATCTTCTCTAGTTCAAAATATTACTTGACAGAAATTTTTTGTTGTATCACCTTTAGCTTCAGACTATTTCAGTCTAAAACTAAAAGGTTATGACTACCTGCTCCCCCGTGAGGTAAGAAAAACTGTGCCATTAGATTTTAACGAAATACGCCAACTGCTGGTAACAATCGCACAAACGGATATTGCAGAAGTAACCCTCAAAAACAATGATTTTCAACTGACGGTTCGTAAAGCAGTCAGTTTTGCTAATCAATTTTCACCCAATACGGTTACAACTCCAACTTTAGCTCCTGTAAATATAACTTCCCAACCTGTATCAATTTTAACTTCTGAACCTGCAAACACCCACTCAGTAGAAACAGCAAACCAATCTTCGTCTAACGGCCCTGCAATAACACCAAAATGGGTTGAAGTTACAAGCCCAATTGTCGGAACTTTTTATCGCTCTTCTGCACCAGGAGAAGCCCCTTTCGTAGAAGTCGGTGATAGAGTTCGCCAGGGTCAAACTGTTTGTATTATTGAGGCAATGAAGCTCATGAATGAAATAGAAGCAGAAGTCTCTGGCCAGGTCATGGAAATTTTACTGGACAATGGGCAGCCATTGGAGTATGGACAACCTGTAATGCGAATTAATCCAGATTAATCCCTCTGATTGGTCAATTAATTTGTAAAAATTGATTAATAATTGATTAATTGGTAGTTAACAGTTAACAGTTGACCGTTGACTTTTAACAGTCAACTGAAAACTGATTTTGACTATCAAATTATCCAAAAAAATAACAAAAAAAGACGGGTGGTGTAATTTATACCCTCGATTATGTATAAAATGTTAGACTGCTAACTTTCCCATTCAATTCTTGCGGGTTTTCCTAATGAAACAAGTGTTGCCTGTGCCACCAGAAGTCGTGCAACAAGTCGCTGAATATTTCAGTTTATTAAGTGAACCAATGCGTCTGAAATTATTACATTTATTAAGGGATCAAGAAAAATGTGTACAAGAGCTAGTAGAGGCAACAGAGACTTCCCAAGCAAATGTATCTAAACATTTGAAAGTCATGTGGCAAGCCGGTATTCTTAGCCGTCGCAGTGAAGGAACTTGTGCCTACTACAAAGTTGAAGACGATATGATTTTTGACTTGTGTAATCGAGTGTGCGAACGTCTCGCCAATCGATTAGAAGAACAAGCTAAAAATTTTAGGGTACTAAATACTACTAAGTAAGGTAAAAGTAAAAAGCAAAAAACAATCACACAGGTATACAAAAGGCACTGATACAAAAGGCAAAAAGTAAAATTTTCTTTTATTGTTCCCTATTTTTACTTTTGCCCCTTTGTAGTTATATTTGGTGTTATTGTCAAGTTAAAGTGGATAATTTTTGATAAAACTCTCACGAGTTAAAGGTTGTTCCAACTCCAAACCCTCTCCACCTAAAACATCTAATAATTTACCATCAACTTGAATAAAAACTTTCCCATTCTCATCCAGAGTTGTTCCTGTATAAACAACTTGTCCAATTCTCCCAGTCATGGAAGCACTCCCTCCACCAGAGATAAACTCTTGAGATAAATTCACATAAATACCATCATTTTCTGTTTTGATAGTTATTAACTTTGTTCCTTTAGGAATGGTGCTACTAACATCACCGATATTTGTAGTACTTAATAAGGTTGTAAAAGCAGCCTCTAGGATTTGACTTGGCTTATCCCCACCTGCTTTTATTTTCACTGATTGGGGTACTATCTCTATTTTGTTACCAGTGGATTTTAGTAGATAAATATTAGCTGTTTTTTCGACTCCAACTTGGGGAGGATTATCTTGGGAAGGATTACTTTGTATTGGTTTATCTGGTTGCTGAGTAACTGTATCTGGTTGCGTCACTGGTGGGGCTTCAGTAACTGGAGGAGTAGAAGGTTTATTTGTATTCCAAGCTATCCAAGCCGCTGCGCTACTAACTGCAATTACTGCTGAAGCAACTGCAGCAATTACGCCTCCCGATAAACGACTGGTCTTGTGTTCGCTCATATAAAACCTTCCTAAGTTAAGTAATATAGATATTAATCGGTGAGAAGAATAGTTGATAGAGTAGATGATTATTTAGAGTCCGAAAACTTGGAAGATGACCCTAATCGAAAAAAACCTGTAATTTCTAAGTTTGACTGCCTTATCTCCAATTTTAAAATTCTGGTTAGGAGTCCGCCACCCTCCAAATTGGTGATATTTAATCTTTGATTAATATTTTTGACAAATAAATTTAGAAATTTTGGCGGCACTTGTTCATTATTTAGGAATACAACGGGGTCAACTAGTTGAAATTCCTTGCCTTTAATAACTTTTAGACGAGTCTCTACTTCAACCCAAAGATTTTCTGCAATTCCTTCTTCCTGTATTTCTACTTGTATTTTCAGACGATTTTGAGGTAAAAAAAAACATTAGGATTTAGTAATTTATAAGTATTTCTAGCTGAAGTCCTTCTATAGCCTGAAAAATTGAGATTAAAATTTTGTAATTTTTCTAATACGTTGGATGATTTTAAGGCATTATTAACGTCATCTTGATTAAAAATTAATCGCATTCCTCCTTGTAAAGGACGTTTTAGTTGAGGTAAACGAGACCCCAGGTTACTAGCATCAAATGCGATGGGGTCAGTTTCCAACTCCAGTAAAGCGATACGAATATTTTGGCGTTTTAGTTGTAAACCCCGTCCAGCAATTCTGACTTTTTCGACTTTGCCTTGTAATAGTTGATGGCTAGGAGCGTTATCCACCCTTACTTTTAATTGCTGGACTTGAGAAAATTGCGATCGCAAGTTATTCTCTGCAGTTTTCTCAAGGATTAATCCAGCAGGGGTAAGTATAGTTAGCAAGCTGGAGAGGAGGATGGTTATAAATTCCATGATGGAAGACTGGCTAATTGCTAATTGCTAATTGCTAATGGCTAATGGCTAATTGCTAATCAGGACTTACGCAGGACTTACGCAAAAATCCTCAGAAAGCTTGATTTATTTAACCGCCAAGAAGCCAAGAACGCCAAGATTTGGTAGAGCTTGCGTAAGTCCTATTACGGTCTTCGGAGCGGTCTTCGGAGCGCGTCATTATTGTCACATTGTTTTTGTTTGTAGTTGGGCGCAAGAGCGCCCATATTTTTGGAGGGAAGACAGCCCAACGCGCGAACATGAGCCGC
>Ga0114939_10001128_pt1 | contig 21534 bp, 18 predicted proteins | sample AshMeaCrysSpring_FD_87196 | JGI IMG/M metagenome (GOLD analysis project Ga0114939, IMG submission 87196) | Groundwater microbial communities from Big Spring, Nevada to study Microbial Dark Matter (Phase II) - Ash Meadows Crystal Spring | ecosystem: Environmental > Aquatic > Deep subsurface >...
GCAGGAAGTCGCCACCGCGGTCCCGCTCATCGCTCTCACTGCGGACGACGACTTCGTTACCCGGCACCGCGCCCGGGAGCTCGGCGCGTGCGCGTGCTTCCGCAAGCCGGTGGACGCGGCTGCCCTGCTCGATTCGATTCTTTGGGTGACCCAACGCTCGACGCCGGCGTCCTGAAGCCCTGCGGTGACACGCCGGACTTCTGCCAACCCTTCGGCACGGCGGGCATTGCCGGGTCCCATCCGGCGGCTCCCCCTCCTGGCCTGGATACTTCCCGCCGGGTCAGGAACGCGAAGGCTTGGACGCGAGTCGGAAGGCTTCCTTGACCCTCGGGGCGATTCGAGCGCTGGCGGCCGCGGAAGTCACCTGGGCTTGGGGTCGGGCGCCTCGCCAAGAGCGCCGGCCATGTTCAGCGTTGTCAGCGTCAGCCGCGCCCGATCTGTCCGGCAATTCGGCGCGCCAGGATCCGGGCTAGACTCGCGCGAGTGAAACGGGCCACGGTTCGTTGAAGAGAGCTGTCACCAAGTCGAGCCGCAGCGCGAGCGGAAACCGGATCGACGTCGACGCGCTCGAAGAGCGCCTGGCGTTCGAACGGCTGCTGGCGGACCTCGCCGCGCGCTTCGCCAACGTCCCGGCCGAAGATGTCGTGGCGGAGATCGAACGCGCCCTCGAAAAGCTCGTCGACTTCTTCGGCTACGACCGGTGTACGTTCGCCGAGCTTGGGCTCGACGGTCGTCTTACGGTTCTCGCGGCAGCCGCTTCGCACCGCGTTGCGCCAATGGTGCGCGGGCCCTTCGTGCAGCGCCTGGCCTGGCTCACCGGGGAGATTCGTGCCGGACGGATCGTGGCGCTGAGCACCGTGCCCGATGACCTCCCGGAGGAGGCCGTTGCCGAGGCCGCGTATTGCCGCCAGTTCGGGCTGCGCTCGCATCTCTCGATCCCGCTCCGGGCCGGCGCACGCATCATGGGCGTCCTCGCTTTCGCCGGCATGCGGCCAGCACCTGCCTGGCCCGAAGCGCTGATCACCCGACTCTCCATCATCGGAGAGGTCTTCGCAGGGTCTTTCACTCGCGCCCGGGCCGAAGAGGAACTGCAGCGCTTGCGCAGTCGGCTCTGGCACGCCGACCGCGTCGCCCGGACCGGGGCGCTGGCCGCTGCCATCGCGCACGAGCTCAACCAGCCACTCACCGCCATCCTGAGCAACGCGCAGGCGGCCCTGAACTATCTCGATGCGGACCGATCCCCGAACGACGATCTCCGCTCGGCCCTCGAGGCGGTCGTGCGCGACGACAAGCGCGCGGCCGAGACGATCCGTTCGCTACGCGCGTTCCTGCGTCGCGGCGAGATGGAGCGCGCGCCCATGGACCTCACCGTCGCGTTGCGCGACGTGCTCCAGATGCTCGAGCCCGAGTTTCGTCGCCACGGGATCCGGGTCCAGGCTGCGCTGGGGACGCCGTGCTGGGTGATGGGGGACAAGGTCCAGATGGAGCAGGTAGCGCTCAACCTGCTGCTCAACGCCATCACGGCCATGCGGCCGACCCCGCGCGAAGCGCGGGCTCTGTCCGTGTCCATAGCCGCCGACGTCCCGGGCAGCCTGGCTCAGGTCTCCGTCGCGGATTCCGTGAAGGGTATCGAGGTCGGCGATCTCGACAAGGTCTTCGAGCCCTTTTGGACGACCACGCCGGAGGGCCTCGGGCTCGGCCTCGCCATCTGCCGTTCGATCATCGAAGCGCATGGCGGGGAGATCGAAGTCGCGCCCAACGCCGGCCGGGGCGTCACGTTCCGCTTCACACTGCCCCGGTTGCGTGTCGGAGCCGGTGCCGAGCAGGAGCCTCATGACGTGGAAGAGGGCGGCCGGCGGTCATCGACTTCGCCGGGCCGTCCCTCGACCCTCCTTGCCCTCATCGACGACGACTTCGCCGTGCGCGAAGGCATCGCACGCCTCCTGTCCACGGCGGGCTGGACGGTGCGAGTATTCGCGTCCGCGGAAGCGTTTCTCGAGCAGCGCGACCGGTTCGACATTGGCTGCCTTCTGCTCGACATCCGCATGGACGGCAGCTCCGGCCTGCGACTCTACGAAAGTCTGCGCGCGGAAGGGTCGGCACCGCCGGTCGTGTTCCTCTCCGGGCACGGCGATGTCGCCACCAGCGTCGAGGCGATGAAGCTGGGCGCGGTCGAGTTCCTCGAAAAGCCGGTCGCCAAGGACCAGCTGTTCGCTGCGGTCGACAAGGCGCTCACACGTCATGCGGAGCAGCGGGCGCAGGCGCGCGAACGCGACGCGGCGCGTTCGCGGATCGCGCGCCTGTCGCCACGCGAGCAGGACGTCATGGCGCGAGTCATCCGCGGACGGCTCAACAAGCAGATTGCCGCCGAGCTCGGCATCTCCGAGCAGACGGTGAAGCAGCACCGCGGCCGCGTCATGGAGAAGCTCGAAGCAGGCTCGGTCGCCGATCTCGTGCGTCTCTGCGAACTGTCGGGGCTCTTTTTGGCGCAGTAGCGGGGCGGGATGGCCCCTCGCTCCGCCGGCTCCGCAAGGTCACAACTTGCGGCGCGGGCAAGTCTGCTCTGGTGAGTGCCGCGCGGACCCGCGGCCCGACGTGCTCAATGAGCCTGGATCCTCGCCAGGTAGTCCACCAGGGCGAGGATTCGCGCGCGGACATGGAGCTCGGGATCGAACGCACCGAGCGAGTCGCGCGGCGCACCTTCCGCAAAATAGGCATCGCCCCACACAGGCATGTCGCGCGGGCCGTGCGCGGGGATCGACAGGCGTCCGTCGATGGTCTCGAACACCCGCTGTAGCGGGAACCTGCCGCTGTTGTTTGCCGCGAGGATCGTCAGGTTCGTCGGCGGCTTCGCGAGGAAGCCGCTGGCGTAGAGCGGACCGTTGCCCTTGCCGTCCACGCCGTGGCAAACAGCACATCCTGACATGTACTCCCGTCGCCCGAAGTCGGGATCGATCTGCGCCAGGGTCGGGCCCGGAGCCAATAGCAGGATCAGGAGCATCGCGGCCGCGTGGGCTCCTTGTCCAAGTTGCATCTTCACCCCCTTGCCGTCGCGGTCTCGCACGCCGCGCCAGGGCCATTCATGGCCTTCCCTCGCGTGGATTCGACGCGCGTGCGCTTCTCGCTTCGGCCATTGTCCGCCCGTTCACGAACGGTGCACATCCGGTAGGAAGACGATCAGCGTTGTCCGCGCCCTGATCCTCGCGCCTGCGGTGGCGCATGCGCAAGGGGCCGACACATCCAACCAAAGTAGGATTTGCACGCGTCGGCAAGCGGGTACAGTCGCAGCTGGTCATGGCACAAGGTGATCGGTCAAGCGCATCTCGGTGCCGGGCATTGGCGTCGCTGCCCGCTTCCGAAGCGCCTGCGGCAAGAAGGGCCAGGCGGATCGCTTCCGTGGTGGCGACGAGGGCGGCGTATGTCCTATTACCTGCGCCTGCGCCAGCCGCCGCCTCCTTTCTCGCGGGTGATGCCCTCGACACCGCCGCCGACTGGCTCGCAATCATCGTCCTGATCGTCGTCCCGATCGTGGTCATCGTGCTCTTCTGGTTGGTGCACGTCCTGCCCGAGAAGATCGCGCACCAGCGGCACCACCCGCAGCGCGAAGCGATCCAAACGCTCTGCCTGCTCTCGCTCGTGTTCGGGGGACTGCTGTGGCCCCTCGCGTGGCTATGGGCCTACACCAAACCGGTGGGATACCGTAGCGCTTACGGCACGGACAAGCACGAGGACTACTTCCACGAGATGGCGGAGAAGCACGCTGCCGGCGAGCTGGTCGACGCCGACATCGCGCACCTGCGCGAAGACCTGGAGGCCATGGACGCGAAGGGCGCCCTGCCGCCCAAGCTGCGCGCCCTCAAGGACCAGCTGGAAGGGCTACAAGGTGCGAAGCCAGCCGTGGAGGCGATCGTCGTCGAGCGCAAGACCAGCGGAGCGTAAATGGAAATTCTCCTGCTCGGCATTTATTCGTTCTTCGTCTGGCTGATCTTCATCAAGCTGAAGTGGCTGCCGTGGAACACCGCCACGCAGGTCACCGTCGCCATCATCCCGATCGTCGCCATCGCGGTGCTCATCCTGCTTCTCAACATCTTCGCGCCCTCCTCCGCCGACGTGCGCGTCTACAAGTACACCATCCCGGTCGTTTCGCAGGTGAAGGGCCGCGTCGTCGAGGTGCCGGTCGAGGAAGGCAACCGCCTGGTGAAGAAGGGCGACGTGCTGTTCCGCGTCGACCCCACGCCCTACCAGCTCGACGTCAACGTGCTCGAGGCGCAGCTTGCGACCGCCGAGGCCTCGCAGCGCGAGATCCAGGCGTCCGCCAAGGGAGCGAAGGCGAAGATCGACGAGACCCGCGGCGCGATATCGCAGGCGACGAGCCGCACGCGTGAGGTGATGGCGAGGCTCGACCTGGCGCGCAAGCGCGCGGCGCAGTACCGCGAGCTCGCGGCGAGCGGCGCCGGCAACCGCTTCGATCTCGAACGCGCCGACACCGACGTGCGCGAGCTGGAAGGCCAGTTTGCCGCCGCGCGCAGCGCCGAAGCGCAGGCCCGCGCGTCGGAGGGACAGGCCGTGGCGAGCGAGCGGCAGATCCAGGAGAGGCTCGGCGCGAAGGTGAACGGACAGTTCGCTCAGGTCGAGCAGATCCGTGCACAGCTCGATAACGCCCGCTGGCTGCTGCGCGAGACGACGGTGCGCTCGCCGTGCGACTGTTACGTCGTCAACCTGCAGCTGCGGCCCGGCGCGTTCGTCGCGGGCATCCCGCTGAACGCGGTGATGACGCTCGTCGAGGCCGAGGGACAGGTCGTCGCCATGTTCCACCAGAACGAGCTGCACCAGGTCGACACCGGCAACGAAGCGGAGTTCGCCCTGGAGACGCTTCCCGGCCGGATCATCAAGGCGAAAGTGGACTCGATCATCTGGGCGCAGGGCCAGGGCCAACTGCCGGCGAGCGGGACGATACCGATGTCCGGGTTCACCGCGATGCCGCCGGGGCGGTTCGCGGTCAAGTTCGATATCGCCGATCGTGATCGGGCGCTCTTCCTCGCGGCCGGCGCCGCGGGCCATGCTGCGATCTACACCGACCACCTGCATGCGATCCACATCCTGCGCAAGGTCATCCTCCGTGTCGGTTCGTACCTCAACTACCTCGTGCTCAAGCTGCACTGAGGGTCATGGGGCTCATCGCTCGCTCCTTGCGCTTGTCGTCGCGGTGGCGCTCGCCGGGTGCGCGCTGAAACCTGCGCCAACGCGCGAGGAGATCGCACCCCAGGCGTTGCCCAACGTGAACGTCCCGCCGGTATGGGCGGCCTTCCCGACCGGCTCCGGCCCGATCGGCGATCGCTGGCTCGCGACCTTCGCCGACCCGCAGCTCGACGCGCTGGTGCAGGAGGCGCTGGCTTACAACCCCGACCTGGAGGTGGCCGCAGCACGCGCCGAGCAGGCTGCAGCCTACGTATGCCTCGCCAGCGGCACGCTCTACCCGCAGATCAGCCTGCTCGCGCGCGGTGGAGGCAAGCTCGGTGGCGACACGAGTGGCCTGCAGGGTGTCGGCGTGTTCCTCAACTGGGAGCTCGACGTCTGGGGGCGCGTCCGCTCGGGCCGCGAGGCCGCGCGCAATCAGTACGGCTCCGCGCTCCTCGATGAGGCCTATGCGCGGCAGTCTTTGGCGGCGCTGGTGGCGAAGAGCTGGTTCCTCGCGACGGAGGCGCGTCTTCAGAAGGTCATCGCCGAGGACGCGGCCGCGGCCGCAGAGCGTCAGGTGTCGCTCGCGCAGGATCGGCTGCGCGTGGGCAACGGCGACGAGTACGACGTTGCGTTGGCGAAGGCGACGCTCGCCACCTACCGCGACGCGGTCGCGAACCTCGACTTCGCCTATCAGCAGGCGCTGCGCTCGCTCGAGACCCTCGCGGGCCGCTACCCCGCCGCGGCGATGGAAGTTCCGCCGCAGCTCGCGCCGATGCCCGGCCCGGTACCCGTCGGCATGCCATCCGAGCTGCTCGAGCGCCGGCCGGATGTCGTCGCGGCGGAGCGGCGGGTGGCGGCGGCGTTCTATCGCGTCGAGGAAGCCACGGCGGCGCGCCTGCCGCGCATCTCCCTCACCGCAGCGCTCACCACCATCTCGAGCGAGCTGTTCGTGCTCAAGCAGCAGGACAATCCGGTGTGGAGCATAGGGGCGTCACTGCTCCAGCCGATCTTCCTTGGCGGGCAACTGCAGTCCCAGGTGGAGATCCGCACTGCCGAGCAGAAGCAGGCAGTGGCCGAGTACGGGCGCACCGGTGCGCGCGCCTTTGCGGAGGTCGAGAATGCGCTGGCGGCGGAGTTCGCGCTGCAGGAGCGAGAGTCCGCCCTGCGGCAGGCGGTCGCCGAGAACGAACGCGCGCTCGAGCTCGCGAACATCCGCTACAAGGTCGGCGTCGGCGATCTTCGCGCCGTCCAGCAGCAGAGCCTGGCGCTCTACTCGGCGCGCACCGCGCTGCTGCGCGTGCAGAGCGAGCGACTCGTGCAGCGGGTGAACCTCCATCTCGCGCTCGGAGGCGGATTCGAAGCAGCGGGCAGCGAGGGCGGAACCGGCACGCCGGGCACGATCCACTCCGCGAACTGACGAAGGAGCCCTGCCGACACCAAGACACAAGACACACGCTTGGCACCCGCGGGACTTGGGAGCTTTCTATCTGCCTGGTGTGCCCTGATGCCCTGACGCGAAGTCAACGACAGCTCACGAACCGATCACGGCACGCAGTCCGGCGTAAACGGCCATCAGGGTGGTCGCTGCCGCCGTGATCGCGCTGCCGAGCTCGTTGAACTTCTCCAGCGTGCTCTGCAGCTTGAGCGTCTTCTCGACGCCACTACTCACCAAGCCGTCGAGCGACGCCGACATGCGAGCCGCCGAAGGGGCTTGCGCACGCCGGAGGATGCGTCCCATGAGCATTCCCGACACGTAGCTCAGACCGATGCTGGCGGCGTACTCGAAGAGCTCGCGCCACTCGCGCGGGTCCTGCGGCAGTAGGGGTGTCCCGTCGACCTGTGCGACGAGCGCGCTCATCCCGAACACGGCGAGCAAGGCGAGGCATGCGGCCATCGCGGCGAGCACGATCGCCGGGCGCTGGCCGGTGGCCGTGAGCAGCAGCCCGAACGGCAGCGGAATGAGCAGGGAGGCAACGCGCAGGTAGACCGTGTTCAGGTCGAAGACGAGCACGATCAGCGCGTGCGCGATGAGCAGCAGAGCGAGCGGCAGCGCCCAGCGCGTCAGCCATTCCTGCGGTGACGGAAGCGTGCGCGACTCTCGCAAGAGGGCCGCGCGCTGCGGTAGGAATGCAGTCGAGGCGGGCTCGACCGCGGCCCTCGACTCCGCTTCGCCCCGCGCAGCGAGCACCCTCTCGAGGTCCGCGACGCGTTCGAGCAGCGACTTCAGAAGGTAGAGGTCGCGCCGACAGACGGGACAGACGATCGCCTCGTCGCGGACGTCGCTCGCGCAATAGGGGCAGAGCACCGCCTACTTGACGACGTTGAGGTTGACCACGGAGCTCGCCCGCCGACCCTCGTTGTCCGCGACGCTGACGCGAATCTGGTGAGCCCCGGGCGGAGCCTCGGCGGAGCCCAGCTCGATGCCCTTACCGGTCAGACCCGTCTTGACGCGCTCGGTGAGATCGACGGTCGGGTTGCGCAGATAGATCACCTGCACGGTCGACGGGTCCACCTTCGCCCCGCCGTGCGGCTCGAAGGCGATCTTCAGCTCGAACGGAGACTTCACCGGACCGCTGTCGGGCGCCGGGGCGATGACGCGTATGGTCGGACCGCGGGTGATCGCGCGCGTGGCGCTGCCAGCGGCGGCCAGGTGCGGCAGGGCTGCCTCGGACTCCTTGATCAGGACTTCCGCGCCGGCGTTGCTCGCGAGCAAGAGCAGTCCGGCGAGCAGTGGATGACCGATCCTCATCGGAACCTCCCGGTTTCGCACGTCCCGGTGTCGTGCAAGGATCGTCCCGTGTCCTCGAGCGCAGGCCGCATAGGCGCGGTGCTACAGCATCTCATCAACGTCGCCGATGCCGGTACCGCCGACCGGCTGGTCCGACCCTCATCCAGCACAAGGCGCGGGCGGGATGAGGTGAGTATAGGCGGGTCCGTGCCTCAATTCCTGAAGAACGTGGCTTCGCAGGGCCGCGCTTCGATGCGCGTTGCCTTGCCGCTCATAGGCGTGAAGGTGCCGCGCATGCGGTAGAAGTAGGCCGAGCCTGGGCGGACGTGACCGACGTTGTAGTCCGGGCTTGCAGTGAGGCCGTGGGCGTTGATCTCGGCCGATCCGTCCACCTTGATGACGCCGATCCAAGTCAAGGATCCCGGCGTCCCCGGTTGCCCTCTTTGCGCTGTCAGCCGCCCTTCCCTGACGTCGCTGAAGAACTTGTAGGTGTAGCCCTTGGCGGTCTTGCCACCCTCGTCGACATCCTCGCAAATGAGCGTGACCGCCCAGCGGCCGTCGAAGGCCGTGGATGATCCCGCAGAGGAAACGGTGGCGGGCGTAGCGGATGCCGGAGCGGAGCGTGCCTGCTGGTCGGCCTTGAATCTGTTGAGCCGGTTTTCGGCCAGCGCCCTATAGCTGCCGACCGGGTACTTCTGCAGGTAGGCTTCGAAGTCTGCGGGGTCGGTGCTGTGCTCGATGCTGGTCCAGAAGGTCCTCTCGATCTCACCGCGACCGGGCTCGACGGTGACCTCAAAGTGGAAGCTCTTCTGCAGGGTCTTCGGACCGTTGACGTAAGGTGTCTGGGTTTGCCCGCTCGCCTTTTCGACTTCGGCACTCGCCGTCGTCAGAACGCCGTCCAGGCTCAGGTCCTTGCCCTTGAAGGCGGTCAGCAGCCCCGCCGTGAACAGCCCGTTGCGCCCGGTGCCATCGGCAGCGACGTTGCCGGGGTCGGTGGCGTAGACGATAACGGTGCCTCTCGGCACGCTGCCGGGGCTGGCCAGCCCCCGCGACTGGCCGGAACGGAACTTGCCGGTGATCGGATTGTTGCGGCAGGCATCGAGGATGACGATGTTGACGGCGCTCTTGCCGTTGTCCATCTCGTCGAGCACCTGATTGAGATTGACGCCTTGATACGGAACCGAGGCTTCGCTCTCGATGCGGGCGTTCACCGGAATCAGATAGTTCTGGTTCCTGACCTGAATGCCATGGCCGGCATAGTAGAAGAGCGCGACTTCGCTGCCGCCGATCTTGCTGCCGAATTCGGCGATGGCCTGGTTCATGCCTTCGAGCGTCTGGTTCTTCTTCTCGATGACTTCGAACCCGAAACCGCGCAGCGCGCGGGAAACGTCTTCGGCATCGTTGGGCGGATTCGCCAGTTTTGGCAGGTCCGGCTGCTGGTAATTGCCGTTGCCGATGACCAGCGCTATGCGCTGTCCCCGGGCGCTGGCGGCAGTGGCCAAGGTGACGCAGACCACCGCAAGTGCGAACGCCCGCAGCAGGCGCGAAGACAAGACTCGCTCGATAGGGAGCATGCTTTCCAAATACTATGCTCGTCACGTCATCGGTGCAATTCAGTGCCAACCGGGTACCGGCAACCGGAGACCGGCCGCGCTCTTGCGAACCGCGAGCCAACGCTCTTCGAGCGCTCGTCCTGCGTATGCCTGCCGGACCGACGCGGATCGCTTCGCCGCGACTCACCCCGGCATGGTTGGGCCAAGCCATGATCCGTTGGCGACATTAACCCATGCTGGCGCTATCCTTGCGCGTCGATTTTTTCGCTGGAGCATCCTGCCGTGCCCGAGTCCCGTGCGTCCTCCCGGTTCCGCGCCGCCTTGCCTCCGCTTTCGAGGGCTGGCCGACGGCTCGCTCTCGCCCTCCTCCTCGCGCTGCCTTTCGCGGCCGCGGCGGCTCCAGGGCCTGAGCCGATTCGCCTGGCGCTCATCGAAGGCCTGTCCGGTCCGTTCGCCAATGCGGGCGAGGCGGTCTATCGCAACCTCGTTTTCGCCGTCGAACGCGTGAACGCCAGAGGCGGCGTCGTCTTGCCCGAGGGCCGCCGTCCGCTCGAGCTCGTTCGCTTCGACAGCAAGGGCGGCTCCGAGGAGGCGATCACCCTGCTCCGCGCCGCGCTCGACCGCGGCATCGGCTACGTGCTTCAGGGAAACAGTTCCGCGGTGGCGGCGGCGATCATCGAGGCGCTGAACAAGCATAACCAGCGGGAGCCCGAACGTCGCGCCCTGTTCCTGAACTACTCGGCCGTCGATCCCACGCTCACCAACGAAGCCTGCAGCTTCTGGCACTTTCGCTTCGATGCCCACGCCGACATGCGGCTCGCCGCGCTCATGGCGGTGCTCCGCGACGACAGCCGCGTGAAGAAGGTGTATCTGATCGGACAGGACTACAGCTTCGGTCGGCACGTCCTCAGTCGCAGCCGCGAAATGCTGGCGGCCGAGCGGCCCGACATCGAGATCGTCGGCGAACAGTTGCACCCGCTCGGCATGGTCCGTGACTTCTCGCCCTATGCCGCGAAGATCCGCGCGAGCGGCGCCCAGGCGGTCATTACCGGCAATTGGGGAAGCGACCTGACGCTTCTGATGCGCGCGGCCAAGGACGCCGGTGTCCAGGCTCGCTTCTACACCTTTTACGGGAACGCCCTCGGCGTGCCGGGAACGCTCGGTGACGCCGGGGTGGGCGCCGTCCTTGCCGTCGCCGAGTGGCACCCGAACGTCGGCGGGCGCGGGTCGGAGGCGCTGTACGCGGCCTTCCGGAAGCGCTTCCCCGACCCGAAGGACGACTACCTGCACGCCCGTATGCAGGTCATGATCGAGATGCTGGTGGCCGCAATGGAACGGGCAGGCTCGGCCGATCCGCTCGCCGCCGCTCGCGCCCTGGAAGGCCTGCGTTACGACGGCACGACCCTAGGCGGCGCGCACGCGGCGCGCATGCGTGCCGGGGACCACCAACTGCAGCAACCGCTCGTCGTGAGCGTCATGGAAGTGGCCGGGGGACCGGAGGTCCCGCACGACGTCGAGGGATCCGGTTACGGCTTCCGCACCCTTCGCCGCGTCACCGCAGCCGAGGCGGAAACGCCGCATCGCTGCGAGATGGTGCGACCCGACTGAGCTGCGGACGGCCAGCTGCCACCCTTAAACGAGACCAGGAGACTCGCGAGTACACGCTTTCCGTCATGAGCCTCGAGTATCCGAACTGGAACCCATCGCGCCCCGCCGGGTAGGCGTCGATCTTCACGCCACGCCTGATCTTCGGTTCACACGCCGCGGCTCAGGCAGCGCGCCACCCACCGCCGAAAGTGACGCCAGATCGGCGAGCGCGTGCTGCGTTCTCAGCTCGGCAGTTGCAGGGCAACCGAGGGAAAGTAGGCCTGGAACCGGGCTCGATCCGCAGTTGCTAGCGGCCAGCCCATGACCTTGGCATGAGCGCCGATGAAGAAGTCCGGGAGGGTATGGCGGGAGCGGGGATGTCGACCAGCGATGCACGCCGCTTCCGGTACTGCAGATATGCCTTGGCGCAAGCCTCGGCCGCCGCCGCGGATACGTCGAGGATCTCTACGCCCCAACTGCGTATCCGGTTGGCGACGCTCGCGGGCTCCGGCTCTCCGACACAGATCTCGGCCAAGCTCACCGCCTTGATGGCCGCGCCGCCACCGACCACACCGCCCGCGATCGCGTCTCGAGCCCAGCGATTGAAGGGCGCGTGCAGGTCGAACGCGTAAATCAGCACGTTGGTGTCCAGGAGAAGCATCCTGCAAACGCCGGGTCGAGGCGCTCGTCCGCCTGGTCACGGCTCGCGGATGAGCTTGCGCAACTCTTCCCACGTCATGGCTGGGCGCAACGGAGCGTTGCGCATGGCCTCGAGGCAGGCCTTCCTACTGATGCGCCGCTTGGCAGTCTTCTCCGGCTTCTGCAGCCGGACGAGCACGAAAAGGCCTTCCCCCTGCTCTTGGATGTCGAAGACGTCGCCGGGGCGTCCTTGCGGCAGGACGATGCGCTTCTTCACGTCCATGATCGAGATCGGCATGGACGATCCCACCAGGGCTCGGCCTCCGTCAACCTCACCCGGAGGCTTTGAGCACGCGCTTGGGGCGATTCGCGCGAAGCTCGTCAAAGCCCGGCGCACGGCGGGGGCAAGTCCCGACACCTTCGCGACCGCGCCGGGATCGTATCCCACTGGGCGCTCCTGAGCGCCGGCAAGCCGCGACCCCGACGCCGTCGAGCGCCGTGTGTCGAGAACGGTCAAGACTCGGTAGCAGGCCGCCATGCATACTTTCATGTTTGTTTGGGCCGCCTGAGCGATGCGATCGCGCGCACGAGTGCTCCCGTGTCGGCACGCGGCGATCGGCGGGATGCCGGGCGGCCTCATGCAGAACCGGGTGGAGAGGAACGGATGCGAAGGCTGCTCATCGCGCTCGCCGTCACGGCCGCGCTCGCAGCGTGCCACAAGGAGGAGAAGAAGCCCGAGGCGCGCGGGCCGGTCGAGGTGACGGCGATGAAGGTCGTGCCGCGCGACACGCCGGTGAGCTTCGAGTTCGTCGGCCAGACGCAGAGCTCGCGGCAGGTGCAGATCATGGCGCGGGTCAACGGCTTCCTCGACAAGCGCGTGTACACGGAAGGCACGTTGGTGAAGGCCGGGGACGTCATGTTCCTGCAGGACCCGAAGCCCTTTCAGGTGCAGGTGGAGGCCGCGAAGGCGGCGCTTGCCGAGCAGCAGGCGCGTCTCCAGGTGGCGCGCGACAACCTCGCCCGGGTGAAGCCGCTCGTCGCCCGGAACGCCCTGAGCAAGAAGGACCTCGACGACGCGACGGGCGCCGAGCTCGCCGCCGCCGCGGCGGTGGACGTCGCCAAGGCAAACCTCGCGCAGGCGAAGCTCAACCTCAGCTACACGCGCATCACGACGCCGGTGACGGGCATCGCGAGCTTCGCGCGGGTGCAGGACGGCCAGTACGTCAACGCGGCCGACGCGCAGCTCACGTACGTCGCGCAGATGGACCCGATCTGGGTCAACTTCAGCATCTCGGAGAACGAGCAGCTCGCCGCCCGAGGCGACGAGGCGAAGGGTCAGCTCAAGCTGCCCGCGGACCGGAAGTACATCGTCGAGCTCGTGCTCGCCGACGGCACCACCTATCCGCACAAGGGCGTCATCGACTTCGCCAACGCCGACTTCAACCAGAAGACCGGGACGTTCGACCTCCGCGCTACGCTGCCCAACCCGAGGGCGGTGCTGCGGCCGGGACAGTTCGTTCGCGTGCGCGTGACCGGCCTGGTGCGGCCCGATGCGATCCTCGTCCCGCAGCAGGCGGTGCTGCAGGGCGCGCAGGGCCACTTCGTCGTGGTGGTCGACAAGGAGGAGAAGGCGCAGATCCGCCCGGTGCAGGTCGGGCCGTGGTACGGCGACGACTGGTTCGTTCTCGGCGGGCTCGCGGCCGGCGACGTCGTCGTCACCGACGGCATGGTCCGCCTCGCGCCCGGCGTGCCGGTGAAGGTCGTAGCGGCGCACGAGAACCGCCCGGCCGCCGAAGGCAAGGCTCCTTCCGCGCCGCCCCAGCCCGCCGCGAAGTAGCGCCCGATGTTCTCCCATTTCTTCATCGACCGGCCGATCTTCTCGGCCGTCATCGCACTGGTCATCTCCATCGCCGGTCTGGTGGCGATGAAGCAGCTGCCGATCGCGCAGTACCCGCAGATCACGCCGATCCAGATCCAGGTCACGGCGACGTATCCCGGCGCCAACGCGAGCCTCGTGGCGCAGAACGTCGGCGCGCCCATCGAGCAGCAGGTGAACGGCGCGAACAACATGATCTACATGTCGTCGACGAGCTCGTCGACGGGCAACTACACGCTCACCGTCTACTTCACGATTGACACCGATCCCTCGCTCGCCCAGGTGGACGTGCAGAACCGCGTCAGCCAGGCGATGGCGCAGCTGCCGCAGTCGGTGCAGGCGCAGGGCGTGGACGTGCAGCAGAAGACCAACACCTTCCTCATGGTGCTCGCCTTCTACTCGCCCGACGGGCGGCTGAGTCCCGACTTCATCTCGAACTACACCAACACGCAGATCCTCGGGACGATCAACCGCATCCCCGGCGCGAACCAGGCGGCGATCTTCGGCGTGCCCGAGTACGCGATGCGCATCTGGCTGAAGCCCGACCGGATGGCGCAGCTCGGCATCTCGACGACCGACATCGCCAACGCGGTGAAGCAGCAGAACGAGCAGTTCGCCGTCGGCCGCATCGGGCAGTCACCGACCCCCTACCCGGTGAAGCAGACCTTCCCGGTGACGACCAAGACCATCACCGAGCCGAGCCAGTTCGACGACATGATCCTGCGCGCCGAGAACAACGGCGCCCAGCTCGTCAAAGTGAAGGACGTCGGCTATGCCGACCTCGGCGCGCAGAGCTACGCGCTGCGGACCGCGTACCAGGGCAAGCCGGCGACGCTCATCGCCGTGTACCAGCAGCCGGGCGCGAACGCGATCGAGGTGTCGAAGCAGGTGCGCGCGACGCTCGCGGAGATGCAGAAGAGCTTTCCGGACGGCTTCGAGTACGAGGTCGCACTGGACACCACCAAATTCGTGCAGGCGTCGATCGACGAGGTGGTGCGCACCTTCTACGAGGCGGTGGCGCTCGTCGTGCTGGTGGTGTTCGTGTTCCTGCACAGCCTGCGGCTCACGATCATCCCCACGCTCGCGGTGCCGGTGTCGATCCTCGGCGCGCTCGTCGGGATGTTGATCTTCGGCTTCTCGATCAACATGCTCACGCTCTTCGGCATGATCCTCGCGATCGGCCTGGTGGTGGACGACGCGATCGTCGTGGTCGAGAACACCGAGCGCAACATGGTCGAGTACGGGCTCTCGCCGAAGGATGCGGCGAAGCGGGCCATGGACGAGGTGAGCGGCCCGGTCGTCGCGGTGGTCCTGGTGCTCAATGCCGTGTTCATCCCGGTGGCGTTTCTCGGCGGGATCACCGGCGCGCTCTACAAGCAGTTCGCCGTCACCATCGCCATCTCGGTCGTGTTCTCGGGGCTCATCGCCCTCACGCTCTCCCCTGCCCTCGCCGCGCTGCTGATCAAGGCGAAGCATGGCGAGAAGAAGGGCTTCTTCAAGTGGTTCGACGACACCTTCGATCGCCTGACGGGGGCTATGTCAGTGGCGTCAAGTGGGTGATGCGGTACTGGCCGATCGGCCTCGTCGCTTTCGCAGCGGTCGTCGCCGCCTGCGTGTGGCTGTTCCGCGCGCTGCCCACGGGGTTCGTGCCGCAGGAGGACCAGGGCTACATTCTTCGTGCCGTACTTCCTCCCCGACTCGGCGAGTCTCGACCGCACGCAGGCGGTCGGCAGGGGGGCGAGCGAGGTCATCCGCAGGCACCCCGCCGTGGCCAACATCTCGCAGGTGGATGGCTACAGCCTCATCGACTCGCAGAACAAGACCAACTTCGGCGTGCTCTTCACCTCGCTCAAGGACTACGAGGAGCGCAAGGGCCCCGGCCTCGCCGCCGACGACGTGATCGCGTTTACCAAGGAAGGCGTCGCCGGCATCCAGGAGGGGCTCGTCGTGCCGGTCAACCCGCCGGCGATGCCGGGTCTCGGCGTCACCGCCGGCTTCCAGATGTGGATCGAGCAGAAGGGCGGCGGCAGCTACGGTCAGCTCGCCGAAGTGGTCGAGCGGATCATCGCCGAGGCGAGGAAGCGGCCCGAGCTTGCCGGCGTGAACACCACCATCCGCGCCAACGGCCAGCAGCTCCTTGCCGACGTCGATCGCGAGAAGGCGGAAGTGCTAGGCGTGCCGGTCCAGGACGCCTACAGCACGCTGCAGACGATGTTCGGCTCGCTCTACGTGAGCCAGTTTCCCAAGGATTCGCGCCTCTACCAGGTGGTGCTGCAGGCGGAGCCGAAGTACCGTCTGACGCCGGAGGACATCGGCCGCTTCTACGTGAAGAACAAGGACGGGCTCATGGTGCCGCTGTCCGGGCTCGTCAACACGCGCTACGTGACTGGCCCCGACCTCGTGACGCGGTTCAACAACTACCCGGCCATCGCCATCAACGGGTCGCCGGCACCCGGCGTCAGCTCCGGCGCTGCGCTCGCCGCGATTCGCGAGGTCGCCGAGGCGGTGCTCCCGCCCGGCTACGGCTTCGAGTGGGCGGGCGAGGCGCGCGAGGAAGTGAGCTCGGGCGCGACCTCCGCGATCGCGTTCGTCTTCGGCCTGATCTTTGTGTTCCTGATCCTCGCCGCACAGTACGAGAGCTGGTCGCTGCCGGTCGGCGTGATGATGGCGGTGCCGTTCGCAGTGCTCGGCGCGCTGCTCGCGATCGCGCTGCGCGGCATCCCCAACGACATCTACTTCCAGATCGGCCTGCTCACCCTCGTCGGGCTGGCGGCGAAGAACGCGATTCTGATCGTCGAGTTCGCCGTCGAGAAGCAGCGCAAAGAAGGCATGTCTTTCTTCGACGCGGCCGCCGAGGCGGCCAAACTGCGGCTGCGACCGATCATCATGACCTCGTTCGCGTTCGTGCTCGGCACCGTGCCGCTCGCCATCGCCACCGGCGCGTCGGCGAACAGCCGGCACTCGATCGGCACCGGCGTCATCGGCGGCACGCTCATGGCCACGCTCGTGGCCATCTTCTTCATCCCGATGTTCTACTACCTGCTCGGCTCGGCGAGCGCCCGCCTCTTCGGCGCGGAGAAGCCGGCCGGGCCTGCACCCGTCGATCGACCGCCCGGCGGGAGCGCCGCTACGGCGGGTGCCGGCGGCGCCCCTGCGCCGAGCGCTCCGCATGCGCCGCGAGGCGGCGAATGAGGGCGGCGTCGGCGCGCACGGCCGTCGCGGCGGTGGTCGTGACGGGCCTTTGCGGCTGCATGGTCGGGCCCGACTACACGCGGCCCACGGTCGAGGCGCCTGCGTCCTTCCGCTTCGAGCCCAAGCAGGTGGCGGACACCGCCGACAGCACCTGGTGGCAGTCCTTCGGCGACCCGGTGCTCGACCAGCTCGTGGGCGAGGCGCTCGCCAACAACAAGGACCTCCGCATTGCGGTTGCCAACGTCGAGCGCGCCGCTGGCGTGGTGATGCAGGTGCGGGCGCCGCTCTTTCCGCAGGCAGGCTACGGCGCGGGCGTCGGTCGCTACCGCTTTTCGGAGAGCAACACCGTCGCGCTGCCCGCGGATCTGTCGAACCCCACGAACTTTGGCACCGTAGCGGCGACAGCGAGCTGGGAGCTCGACTTCTGGGGCCGCATCCGTCGCCAGACCGAGGCGGCCCAGGCGAGCCTGCTCGCGACCGACGACGCGCGCCGCGCCCTGGTGCTGTCGCTCGTCGCGCAGGTGGCGTCGACCTACATCCAGCTCCGCCAGCTCGACGAGCAGCTCGCGATCGCACAGCGAACGCTCGAGACCTACGGGGCATCGCTACAGATCACCCGCGACAAGTTCGAGTTCGGCCAGGTCTCGCAGATGAACGTCGCGCAGGTCGAGTCGCAGTACGAGACGGCGGCGGCGAAGATCCCGCAGATCCGGGCGCAGATCGTCGCGACCGAGAACGCGCTCGGGATCCTCCTCGGCCGCAACCCCGGCCCGATCCCGCGAGGCAAGTCGGTGCTGGCGCTCGATCTGCCCGCCGTGCCGGCGGGTCTGCCCTCGCAGCTCCTGGAGCGCCGGCCCGACATCCAACGTGCCGAGCAGGAGCTCATCGCCGCGAATGCGACGATCGGCGCGGCGAAGGCGCTCTACTTCCCGAGCATCTCGCTCACGGGCGCGCTCGGTACCGCCAGCACGCAGCTCGGCAACCTGTTCACCGGACCCAATGCCGCCTGGAGCTTCGCCGGGCAGGTCACGGGGCCGATCTTCACCGCAGGCGCGGTCAGCGGCCAGGTCGCGCAGGCGGAAGCCGCGCGCAAGGCGGCGCTCGCCAACTACGAGCGCTCGATCCAGAACGCCTTCGCCGACGTCGAGACCGCGCTCTCGAACCGCGAGCAGTTGGTCGCGCAACTCGCGGCGCAGGAGCGGCTGGTCAAGTCGCTGCAGGAGTACTCGGAGCTGTCGCGGCTGCTCTTCGACGGCGGCTATGCGCCCTACTCCACCGTCCTGCAGGCGGAGCAGCAGCTCTTTCCCGAGGAACTCAACCTGGCCGCGGTGCGCGCCCAGCTCTTCGCTTCGTACGTTGCGATCTACCGCGCGATGGGCGGCGGCTGGGTGGAGCGGGCCGCGCTCGGGTCGCCGCAGCCCGGAGAGGTGCGAAGCCCGCTCGTGCCGCCCGTCTCGGTGAAGGCCGGCACCGCCGTCGTTCCGGCGCGCTGACGCTCACGCCCGCGATGCCGGGCCACCGCCGGTTCGCGATTCCACCTGGAGGGAAGTCCCGGCCGGCGCGGGTCTCATCGCGCTCACCGTGGTGATTCGCTCAGGGCGACCCCGCGGATGCGCGCCGCGGCCGCGTCGATCCCCAGCCGTTGCCCGATGTGCTGCGCCACCACCTGGGCGGCTATCGCATGGCCGGCCGCGCCGAAGTGCGTGTCATCGGGAAGATAGACGTCGAGCGTGCCCGCCTCGATCGCGGCACGGAGCGCCACATCGATGCGCGGCGCGTTGAGGCGCGGGTCGATGACGGCATCCAGGCGGGTGCCCGGCGCCGCGTGGTCGACGAGGTCGGCGTGATAGGCGCTCAGCTTGTCGGGGACGAGCATGGCGACGAACAGCGTCCGGCCACCCGCCTCGACCCGGCGCTGCAGTCGGAGTAACTGACAGCGCATGCGCTCGACGTCGTCCCTGGTCCACTGCGCCTTGTGCACGTCGTGAGTGACGACGAGCAGCGTGCGTGGATGACGGCTCGAGAAGCGCGCGGTGTGGAGCTCGAACTCGCGCACCTCGGGGGTCCAGCGGCCGAGCACGCGCTGCACGTTGCGGAACAGGAAGTCGCGCGCATAGGCAAGCTGCTGCTCGTCGTATCGCCGGGTGCGGAGGATCACGTCGCGCACTTCGTGCGGCGGCGGTTGCAGCGTCACTGGGCCGGCGACGGGGCTCCGCACCGCCACGCGCTCGACCTCGGGTAGACCATCGCAAGCCGGCGCATCTCGGACGAGCCGCCGCCGCAGCGTCGATTCCACCATCTCGAGGACGAGCACGCGCGGGGGGTGAGCCCGGAATTCCGGGCTCTCCATGAGCGCGTCGATCTGCGCCTCGATGTCGTCGGCATCGCTCGCCTTCGCCTCGTCGCCCGCAAGGCGGATCGCGAGGACGGAGAGGCCACCGGCGGCAAGGTGGTTCGGCCACGATTTCTCGAGGTCGAGGAGTGTGAACGAATCGCCGAGCACCACGACGTCGTGAGGGCCGTCGATGCCCGTGCCCACTGCGAACAGGCGCGGCTCGAACAGGCGCTGCGGCGCCCGTGCCCCGTACGCGTTTCTCGAGTGCCATCCCATGCGCGCGAGATTTCCACCCATCACGCGCTCGCTCCCGGAAAGCGGAATCAGGTACAGCGCGAAAGCCATCAGACCAACCGTGACGCCCAGCCCGATGGCGGAGAGTACGAGCGCATAGGACCGGGGCGTAAGCACGCGCAGATCCTAGCGCATCCCTGCGGCGGGTTCCCTCGGGCGGATCGGCGAAGCGACGGTGCGCTCGAGCGGCGTGAACGCGGTTGGGGCTCAGCGCCCCATGCGGGCGTTGTAGGAGCGCGTGATGCGGTTGATGAGCTGCGGGTCCTGACTCGTCGCGCCGGAGGTGTCGAACGCCACGCGTACGCTGCCGTCGGCTTGCGCGAGCACGCTGCCGGTGACGTCGATCCCGGCGTACCGGCCGCGGATAGTGCCGGAGGTACGGTCCTGCTGGAAGATCTGCACGCCCTGGTCGGCCATCGCGCCGAGCGCCGCGTTCCAAGAACGGTCGAAGGTGCTTGGCGCGGCGGGCACGTAGACGGCCGTAGGCGCGGGCGCATACGTGTAGCAGCCCGCGAGCGCTGCCGTTGCGAGCAGCGACGCGGCGACGGCGCGCAACGGGCGAAGCTTCACGGCGCGACCTTGCTCCAGCTCGAGTCGGGATCGAACCGGGTCATCGCGCGCGCGATCGCGTCGGTCTTCGGCCCGAGGTCTTTCTCGTACACCTGGCCGTCGCGGCTGACGATGAAGGTCTTCACACCCGTCTCGCCGTACTTCGACGGCCAGGCCACGAGCGCGAAGCCCTCGGTCATGTGTCCGTTCACCACGTAGTTGCGCGCCCCGCCGGGCGCGTTCGGTCCCTGCGCCTTGAGGATCTGGAAGCGGTAGCCGTGGTAGCCGTCACCGCCCGGCACGTCGCCGGCGAAGAGCGGTCCTAGGGGGCTCTCCGGCTCGCCGGGCAGAGCTGCCCAGTAGAGACCGTCCTGCTTTCCGGGCGTGCTGACGATCCGCTGCGCGAACTCGGGACGACCGTCGCCGTCGCGATCCTCCGCGGCGTACTCCTTCTGCGCGTCGACGTAGGCGAGCGCGGCCTGTACGGCATCGAGCTCGTTGCGGCCGATGCGCCGGGTGCGGATCTCGTCGGCACCGGACCGCGGATCGAATGCCCAGCCGCTGCCGCGCTTCACGATCGGGATCGGGAGCGTCCAGCCCGTCGGTCCCACCGCCAGATGGGCCTGCTGCGGGCTGTCGGTCACGATCGACTTCGACCGGGCCGCAGCCGCGAGGAACGCGTAGACGTCTTCGTCGTCCACACCGGCGGTCGGGATGTAGCGCTTCCAGTCGGCGCCCAGGACTTCGTGCAGCGCGGCCGGGTCGCTGCCAGCCACCGCGGCAAGCAGCGCGTCGCCCGCGGCCTGCGGCGTCTGATAGACCTTCTGCGCATGCGCGGCCGACGCGGCAAGGACCAGGATTGCGCCCACGGCTCTCGCCATGCGGACCGCACCACGGATGCGGCGGGGGTGCTCGAGAGTCATCGCTTGCGCTCCTTATCGATTCCGCAGGCCGCCGCCCGCACCGCCACCGCCACCGCGCGGCAGGCCGCCCCCACCTTGGGCCGGCCGCATTCCACCGCCCCCTCCTCCGCCCAACGCGGGCGGATTGGGGCGAGCCATGCTCGGGGAACTGGGGCGCGCCATGCCGCCGCCGTCGGCGCGCGCTGGCCGCTGCATTGCCTGGCGGCTTGCGTTGCCGCGGTCGATTGCCTGACGCGTCTGCCCGGGGTTGTTCGCGCCTGCGAACGCGTTGTCCCGCGGACCGCGATCCTGCATCGCTTGCCGTGCCCGGTCGCGATCGACGTTCTGCGCCGCAGCGCGCGCCCGCTCGCGATCGGCATTCTGCGCGGCCGTGCGGACCTGGTCGCGATTGACGTTCTGCGCCGCCTGCCGCGCCCGGTCGCGATCGACGTTCTGCGCGGCCTGCGCGGCCCTGCTGCGATCGACGTTCTGCGCCGCAGCCTGTGCCCGCTGGCGCGCCTGCGGATCGCTGCGCAACTGCTCGCGGCCCTGGGAGGGATCGATGCCGCGATCACGCATTGCCGCCTGCGCCCTTTCGCGGCTTGCATCCCGCTGCTGATCGCGGCCGCGGAACTGGTCGCGGTTCACGTCCTGCGCACGACCACCGGTGGCGGCGCGTGTGTTGTTCGCGCTCAGGC
>Ga0114939_10001129_pt1 | contig 21533 bp, 16 predicted proteins | sample AshMeaCrysSpring_FD_87196 | JGI IMG/M metagenome (GOLD analysis project Ga0114939, IMG submission 87196) | Groundwater microbial communities from Big Spring, Nevada to study Microbial Dark Matter (Phase II) - Ash Meadows Crystal Spring | ecosystem: Environmental > Aquatic > Deep subsurface >...
CGTCGCCCAGGTAGAGGTGGTTGGTCGTCACGTACACCGCGATGAGCGCCTCGGGCCCACGGCCGCGGTCGAGCACGAACTCCCGCGTCAGGAACCCGAGCACGAACCCCGAGCCCGGCGCCTCGACGAGCACCACCCGCTTGAACCCGTACTTGTTGTCGGGCGCAAAGGCGGTCAGCAGCTGTTTCACCGGCGCGTAGATGGTGCGGAACAACGGGACCATGAGCAGGTAGTGCTCCGCCCGCTGCAGAATCCGCCGGCCGATCACGTTGGAGGCGACCGCGCCGACGGCGAGCACGATCGCCGCCGTGGCGAGCAGGCCCAGGCCGGGGATCTGGCGCCCGGTCCAGCGCACGAACGCCGGCCCCAGCCAGCCGTCCACGAGGCGGAACATCCAGACGAAGGTCAAGACGCTGACGGCGAGCGGCACCGTCACGAAGAAGCCGGTCAGGAAACTGCGACGGACCCACGCCCCGAACGACACGGTCAGACCTCAGCGCAGGAGCAGGAACACCACGACGGCCAGCGCGAGTGCCAGCCGGTAGTAGGCGAAGACGTCGAGCCGGTGGTGCGCCAGGTACCGCAGGAAGTACTTGATCGTCAGGTACCCCACGACAGCCGAGCTGAGCATCCCGGCGGCGAACACCGCGCCGTCGCCCGGGCTCAGGCCGCCACGCAGGAGCGGCAGCCCTTCCTTGGCGGCCGCCGCGAGGATCGCCGGCACCCCCAGCAGGAACGAGAAGCGCGCGGCCGCCTCGCGCCGCAGCCCCATCAGCATGCCGAAGGTGATCGTCGCCCCCGACCGCGAGATCCCGGGGATGAGCGCGGCCGACTGCGCGAACCCGAAGCCGACGGCCTCGGCCGGCCCGATCGTCTCCTCCCCGCGCGTCGTCGCGCGAACGCGCTCGGCGACGAGCAGGCCGAGGGCGCCGAGCGTCAGCGTCACGGCCGTGGCGGCAGGCGTCCGCACGGTGTTCTCGAGGACGTCGTTGAAGAGCACGGCGACGACGACCACCGGGAGCGTGCCTAACAGGATCAGCCGCAGCAGGCGCGCGGACCGATCCGGCGAGAACGGCCGCGGCAGCGCCCGGGCGATGCCCGTCAGGTCGCGCCAGAAGTAGGCCACGACGGCGATCAGCGTGCCGACGTGGCAGGCCACGTCGAACGCCAGGCCGAACACGGCCGCGTCCCAGCCGAAGAAGGCCCGCGCCAGGATCAGGTGCGCTGAGCTCGAAATCGGCAGGAACTCGGTGATCCCCTGGAGCACGCCCAGGACAATCGCCTGGAGGAGCGTCACACCGGACCCGCTACGCGCCCTTGCGTGCCGGCTTGCGGGCGGGCTTGTCGGCAGGCCGTGCGCCGTTGGTGGCCGGCCTGGCGCCCCCCTTCCGCGCGGCGGACGGCTCGGCGCCGCCGGCGCGGGCCGCCTTGCGCTGGCTGAGGATGATCGCGATCGCCGAGGCGATGAACACCGTCGAGTAGGTGCCGCTCACGATGCCCACGAGCATCGTGAACGCGAAGCCCCGCAGCACGTCACCGCCGAAGATGTACAGGGCGAGCACCGCCAGGAACGTCGTGCCGGCCGTGATCACCGTGCGCGCGAGCGTCTGGTTCACGCTCGTGTTCACCACCCGGTCGAGCGGCTCGCGCCGCATCAGCTTCAGGTTCTCGCGCACCCGGTCGAACACGACGATCGTGTCGTTCACCGAGTAGCCCGCGATGGTGAGGATTGCCGCCACCACGTTCAGTGACAGCTCATAGCCGAAGAAGGCCAGGAACGCGAGGGTGACGAAGATGTCGTGGAAGGTGGCCACGATCGCGCCGATGGCGAACGACGGCCGGAACCGCACGGCGATGTAGATCGCGATGCCGAGGATCGAGGCGAGCGTGGCGTAGATCCCCTTCCGCTGCAGGTCCTTCCCGATGACGGGGCCAACGACCTCGGTGCTCAGCACCTCGAACGTCCCGAGGTTCGCGGTCTCGACGGCCGCGAGAATCGCCTTGCTGCCCTCCTCGAGGCTGAAGCCCTGCTCCGCACCCGTCTCCGGCAACCGCACCAGGATCTCGTTCTCGCCCGCCTGGCCGTAGCGCTGCACCACCTTCTCGCCGGGCAGGCTGGCGACGGCGTTCCGCACCGCCTCCTCGGTGACCGGCCGGTCGAACTTCAGCACGACGATGGTGCCGCCCGAGAAGTCGATGCCGAGCGGCAGGCCCCCGCGGGTGGCCATGTAGCCGATGCCGGCGAGGACGATGAGCACCGACAGGGCCAGCGCGTGCCAGCGCCAGCGGAGGAAGTCGAAGGTGGTGTTCTTGAAGATATCCATGAGCCCCGGTCCCGCGTGCCGCTAGATGCTGAGCGTGGTTGCCGTCTGACGCCGGCTCAGGACGAACTCGAAGAGCGTGCGGGAGACGAACACGGCGGTGAAGACGTTGGACAACAAGCCGAAGAAGAGCGTGGTGGCGAACCCACGGATGGGGCCCGTGCCGAACTGGAAGAGGAAGGCCGCGGCGATGAGCGAGGCCACGTGGGTGTCCACGATCGTCCACCACACCCGGTCGAAGCCGGCGGCCACCGCCGCCTTCACGCCCTTGCCAGCGGCGAGCTCCTCCTTGATGCGCTCGAAGATGAGCACGTTGCTGTCGACGCCCATGCCGATCGTCAGGATGAAGCCGGCGATGCCCGGCAGGGTCATCGTCGCGTCGACGTAGGCCATGAACCCCAGCAGGATGAGCAGGTTCAGGAACACCGACACGATCGCGTTGATGCCCGACAGCTTGTAGTAGCCGAGCATGAAGAGCGCGACGAGCGCGAGGCCCGTGACGCTCGCCATGACGCCGGCCCGCACCGAGTCGGCCCCGAGCGTCGGCCCGACGGTGCGCTCCTCGAGGTAGGTGAGCGAGGCCGGGAGCGCGCCCGAGCGCAGCTTGAGCGAGAGGTCCGAGACCTCCTGCTGAGTGAAGGATCCGGTGATCCGCCCCTCGTCGGTGATGCGGCTGTCGATGCGCGGCGCCGACTGCACGCGCCCGTCGAGGACGATGGCCAGGAGGCGGCCGACGTTCTCGCCCGTCGCGGTCCCGAACTTCCGGGCCCCCTCGTTGTTGAGCGAGAAGGACACCGCCGGGCGGCTGTTCTCGTCGAGGCTGGGTCGCGCGTTGCGGAGGTCGCGGCCCGTGATCGCCGCCGTCTTGCGGACCAGGTAGTACACCGTCGCGCCGGCCTGGCCGGTAATGCCACGGTCGTCCACCCCGGAGATGACCTCCAGGCTGGGTGGCACCACGCCGTTGGTGGTTTGCAGCAGCGCCTCACGCGTGGGCGCCGGGCCCTGCTCGACGAGCTTCAGCTCGAGCAGCGCCGTCGAGCGGATCAGCTCCTTGGCGCGCCCCACGTCGGTGACGCCCGGCAACTGCACGAGGATCTGGTCGTTCGAGGTCCCGTGTGGCGCCACGATCGGCTCGGCCACGCCGAACTCGTTCACGCGCCGCTCGATGGTCTGCAGCGCCTGCCGCACCGTCTCGTCGCGGAGCGTCACGGCCACGTTCGGCTTGATGTCGAAGGTGTAGGACCCGCCAGCCCCCGACACCCGGTTGAAGACCGCCCCCACCTGTTCGTCGGCGATCGTGCGGAACTGCGCGTCCTGGCCGGCGGTGACGCCGGCCACGACGAACCGCGACGGCGGCTCGGCGGCGATGTTGCCGGGCACGATGTTTCGCTGCGCGAGCGCCTCGCGCAGCCGCTCGGTCGCCATCTCGGTCTCGAGCTTCAGGGCGTCGTCGGTCTGCACCCGCAGCACGAGATGCACGCCGCCCTTGAGATCGAGGCCGAGGCGGACCTTCTCACGCGGCGGATAGAAGGAGAACACCGCGAGCGCGATCACCGCGAGGATGATCAGGAGCTTCCACTGGAGGTTCTTGGTCATGGCGCGTGAGGCTTACAGCTGACCGCCCTCGGGAACGACCGGTTCCTTCCCCTGGTAGCCGCCGACGGCGGCGCGGGACACCCGGATCCGCACCTTGTCGGCGACCTGGAGGTGTACGGTCTCCTCGTCGATCTTCGCCACCTGCCCGTAGATGCCGGAGGTGGTGACGACGTTGTCGCCGACCTTGAGCGCGGCCTGGAAGTCGGCGATCTTCTTCTGCCGCCGCTTCATGGGCAGCAGGATGATGAAGTAGAAGATGCCGAGGATGAACGCGAAGGGGATCAGCTGCACGAGCAGGCTCGGCGAGCCCTCGGGCGGCGCTCCCATCGCGAGCAGGGGAGCCAGCGAATCAGGCAGTGACAGACTCATGTCGTGGCGCGGGGTCGGCGGGAGAAGGCGCGGTGGAACGCTTCCCTGAATGTCTCGAACGACCCAAACGCAATAGCCTCCCTGATCCGCCGCATGGTGTCAAGGTAAAAGCTCAAATTGTGCAGGGTGTTGAGCGTGGCCCCCGTCATCTCGCCCGTCGTCGCGAGGTGCCGCAGGTACGCACGGGAAGAGGTGCGGCAGGTGTAACACCCGCAGGCCTCGTCGGGCGGGCGGTCGTCCTCGGCGTAGCGCGCGTTGCGGATGTTGATCGGTCCGGTGCTCGTGAGCAGCTGGCCGTTGCGCGCGTTGCGCGTGGGCAGCACGCAGTCGAAGAGGTCGATGCCCGCCGCTACCCCCTCCACCAGGTCGTCGGGCATCCCCACGCCCATCAGGTATCGCGGGCGGGCGGCCGGCAGCCGGGCGGCAGTGTGCGCCGCGACCGAGTACATGAGGTCGGGCGGCTCGCCGACGCTGAGCCCGCCGATGGCGTAGGCCTCGAAGCCGATCGCCACCGTGGCCTCGGCGCTCTCGGCACGCAGGTCGAGGTCGGTGCCGCCCTGCACGATCCCGAACTGCACCTGCCCCGGGTTGACCGGGGCGGTCCCCGGCGCCCCGTGCCGCACCATTTCGAACCGCGCCCGGCCGCGGCGCGCCCACCTTAGCGAGCGGGTCATCGCGCCCCGCACGACATCCGGCGCGGCGGGCCAGGGCGGACACTCGTCGAGCACCATGGCGATGTCGGAGCCGAGCCGCGCCTGGATGTCCACGGCGCGCTCCGGCGTGAGCAGGTGCGCGGCGCCGTCGAGGTGCGAGCGGAAGCGCACCCCCTCCTCGGTGACCGTGCGCAGGTCACCCAGGCTGAACACCTGGTAGCCGCCGCTGTCGGTGAGCACGGCCCCGGGCCAGCCGATGAAGCGGTGCAGGCCGCCACGCCGGGCAATGAGCTCGTCGCCTGGCCGCAGGAACAGGTGATAGGTGTTGCCGAGGATGATCGCGGCGCCGAGCCCCAGCACGTCGCGCATGGTCAGCGCCTTGACGGCGCCGCGCGTGCCGACGGGCATGAACGCGGGGGTCTCGACGACGCCGTGGGGCGTCGTCATGCGGCCGCGGCGCGCGGGGCCGTCGCGGTGCGTGATCTCGAAGGCGAAGCCCTCGGCCATTCGGCTATACTACCGTCCGGCTCGCCTACGACGGACGCGTGCGCGATCGCGCGCCAGGATTCCCTCCCGTGAAACGACTCCGTGTCGGTGTGATCTACGGCGGCCGCTCGGGCGAGCACGAAGTGTCGCTGGCCTCGGCGGCGGCCGTCATCGCGAACCTCGATCGCGCGCGGTACGAACCCGTCGCGATCCGCATCGAGCGCGACGGCCGCTGGACGCTGCCGGATCGGCCGCCCGCCGCCGCCATCGCCGCCGAGGCGATCGAGCAGGCCCGCGTGGAGAGCGCGCGGCAGCTGCGGCCCGTCCGCGAGGTGCACCTGCTGCCCCGCCCCGGCGACGACACGATCGTCGCCCTGGATCCCGCCGTGCCCCCGCGGCACGCGCCCGCCGCCGCGGATCTCGACACCGCCCGCGTCACCCGGCTCGGCCTCGACGTGATCTTCCCGGTGCTCCACGGGCCCTACGGGGAAGACGGCACCGTCCAGGGCCTGCTCGAACTCGCCAACGTGCCCTACATCGGCGCCGGCGTGCTCGCCTCCGCCGTCGGCATGGACAAGGCGGTGATGAAGGTGGTGTTTGCCGCGCAGGGGCTGCCGACCCCCGCCTTCGAGGTGGTGTTGCGCCGCACGTGGCTGGCGTCGGCCGAGGCCGTGCTCGCACAGCTCACGGAGCGCTTCACGCTGCCGGTGTTCGTCAAGCCGGCCAACCTCGGCTCGAGCGTGGGGATCTCGAAGGCGCGCGACCGCGAGGGCCTGCGGCACGCGCTCGACCTCGCCGCGGAGTTCGACCGCAAGCTGATCGTCGAGGCCGCCGTCCCCAACGCGCGGGAGATCGAGGTCGGCGTGATCGGCAACGACGAACCGGCGGCCTCGGTGCCGGGGGAGATCGTGCCGGCCGGGGAGTTCTACGACTACGACTCGAAGTACCTCGACGGGCGCTCGCGCACGGTGATCCCCGCCGGCCTCGAGCCCGACCTCGCCGAGCGCTGCCGCGCACTCGCCGTCGCGGCGTTCCGCGCGGTGGACGCCGCGGGGATGGCGCGCGTGGATTTCCTGCTCGACGGCGGCACGGGCGCACTCTTCGTCAGCGAGATCAACACCATCCCGGGCTTCACCACGATCAGCATGTTCTCGAAGCTGTGGGAAGCCACCGGTCTCACCTACCCCGAGCTGCTCGACCGCCTGATCGCCCTCGCCCTCGAGCGCCACGCCGAGAAGCAACAGCTGCGGACCTCGGTGTTCTGAACGGGCTCACCGCGCTCGACGCCACCTCACGACGGGTCGGCCGATCGATCGCGTGATTGGATCGCGCGATCGATCCCTCGTGCCGGTGATGGATCGCGCGATCGATCCATGCGCGGCTAAAGCGGCGCGTCGTTACCGCCGAAACGGTGATCACCGACGCAGCAACGCGCGCGATCGGCGCGTGCGGCGGGGCGATCGGCGACGCCGGATCGGGGCGTGCAGGCGCGAAACGGGACGGCCAGACGGCGCCCGCAGTCGTGTCGGATGCCAGATTTGACAAAGACGAACGATGTGGTTCTCAGCTGCGACGCGAGGCGTGAGACCACGCACAGATTTTTTGACAAACGACGTCAATTTGTGCTTGACAGCTGAAGATTCTCATCGATAATCTACATCTTGTATGTAGGTGGAGCGCTCAGCCCACCTCTTGTGACCCGGTAAGCCGGGTCTCAAGCGGGCCAAGCGGCCCGCTACTCCTGAGGAGGAGACATGGCGAAGAAGACTGCGAAGGCCGGCGCCAAGAAGAAGACCGCGAAGAAGACCGCGAAGAAGCGGTAGGCCCGGTTCCCAACTGGCGGGGGTGAGACGCTCACCCCCGTTTTTTTGGTGCGGAGTCCGCAGCCGTGCGGGCCCGCACGATGGATCGGGCGCGCCGGCCCCGGCGCCGATCGTGCCAAGGCGGCAGCGGCGCAGGCGGTGGCGCGGCGGGACGCCCGGTGTAGCAACGCCCAATGAAGGGGGGGATACGGACCATGGCGAAGAAGGCAGCAGCCAAGAAGCCGGCGGCGAAGAAGGCGACCAAGAAGACGGCCAAGAAGCGCTAAGCGCGCTCGCCTCGCCGAAAGGGGGCGTGGGCTTTCGCCCCCTTTACCTTCTACGCGCGGTGTCGACCTCCGCGCGTTCTTTTTTTGTGCTCCGCCCGCGCGCCGCGGGCGCTCAGCGATCGGCGGGGCCCTCCGTCCAGCGTTCCCCGTCCCACACGCGCACGCGCCGGACCATGTCGCCGCGCGCGAGCCGGTCCACCACCTCCATGCCGGCGACCACCTGGCCGAACACCGTGTAGCGCCCGTCGAGGTGCGGCTGGGGCCCGTGCGTGATGAACCACTGGCTGCCGCCGGTGTCGGCCCAGTCGAGCGCCATGCCGACGGTGCCGCGCAAGTACGGCCGCAGGTTGATCTCGTCGCGGATCGTGTACCCCGGCCCGCCCTCGCCGTCGCCGCGCGGATCCCCGTCCTGCACCACGAAGTTCGGCACCACACGGTGGATCGTCACGCCGTCGAAGAAGCCGCGGCCGACGAGCGCGATGAAGTTGCGCACCGTCAGCGGGGCGTCGCCGATGGCCAACTCGATCTGGATGAGGCCGTCGTCGGTGTCGATGAAGGCCTGTGGCGAGTAGGCGGGCGCGAGCAGATCGCGGCTGGCGTAGGCCGCAGGCGCATCCACCGGCGCCGGTCGCATCGCCGACACGTCGGCCGCCGGGTCGAGCCCGCGCAACAGCTCGGCAGCCCGGCGGCGCACCGCCCAGTCGGGATCGCCCAGCGCCTCGCGCAGCGGGCCCAGCGCCGCGGCGGCGCCGTACTTCGCGAGCGCGCCGAGGATCGCCGCGCGGCCCACGTAGGTGTCGTCGGTGCGCGCGCGCGCGAGTGCGTCGCGCAGGACGCGCGGGCCGTCGGCCGACTGAAGATCGCCCAGCAGGCGCGCGGCCGTCGCCCGCACGATCACGTCGCCATCCGTCAACGCGGTGCGCAGCGCGCCGTCGAGGCCCGGCGCCTTCACGGCGGCCAGGGCCTCGAGCACCGGCGTCACGGCGCGGACGTCGCCGTCGCGCAGCATGGCCTGCAGCTTCGGCGTGGCCAGCCCGGGCGGCAGCGTTGCGAGCGCCCGCGCGAGGTCCGCGCGCACGCGCCAATCAGGGTCGGGGTCGAGCGTGGCGAGCACGGCCACGAAGCCCTCGGGGTCGAGGCTGGCGAGCGCGCCGAGCGCGGCGCCGCGCAGCGCCGGCCAGTCGGCGCCGAGCGTGTCGAGCAGCACGGCCGTCGCCTCCGGCCCGCGCAGGTTCCCGAGTGCGGTCACCGCCTCGAGCCGCACGTTCTGCTCCGTCTGCGGGTTGCCCGCGAGCGCGGCAACCGCGGCCGTCGCACGCGGGTCGCCGATCTGCCCGAGCGAGCGCACGGCCGCGGCCGCCACGCGCGGTCCGTGGCGCGCCGCGTCGCTCAGCGCCAGCAGCGCCTCCACGCCACGCGGGTCCTTCAGGATCCCGAGTCCGCGCGCCGCGAAGGCCACCGTCTCCTGCCCCGGCCCGCGCGCGAGCGACAGCAGCGGCGGCAGCGCCCGTGCATCGGCGACACGCTGGAGCGCGTAGGCCACCGGCCACCAGCGCAGGCGCGGTTCACCGCGCACGTCGAGCACGGCCGCGGCGATCTCGTCCCACGCGCCGAGCCGCACCAGAGCGTAGAGCCCGAGCCGGAACGCCTCCACCTCGGGCGCAAGGGGAAACGTCAGGTCGTCGGGCGCGATGGCGGCCGCGGCCCCCGCCGTGGCCGCGACGAGCACCCCGATCGCCCCGGCCCGGTCCTTCGCGCCCAGCAGGCCGAGCGCCTCCGCGGCGCGCCCGGCCACGCGCCGATCGGGGTCCGCCAGCGCCTCGGCGAGCGGTCGAGCGGCCTCTGCCCGTCCCAGCAGCCCGAGCGAGAACGCCGCCACGGCGCGCACGGCCGGATCGGTGTCCCGCAGCGCGGCCACGAGCGGCTCGACGCCCTCCGTCATGCCCGTTCGCCCAATGGCCAGGGCCGCGCGCCACCGGATGCGTCCGAGCGGGTCGGCGAGCAACCGCACCAGGTCGGGCCCCGCCACGGGGCCGACCTCCGGCGCGTCGGTCTGCCGGCGCAGCACTCGCGCGTCCTCGAGGGAAAGGATCTCGGCGAGCGTCTGCTCGTAGGGCGGCGCGGCCGGGGCGGGCACCGGGGGCAGGGCTTTCGGCGCGCACGCGCCGCCGAGCGGCAGCAGCACGCCGACCAGGACGGCGGTACGGAGTTGGGTCATCACGGCAGCGTCAGGTGATCCAGCGTTGCGTGCACCACGCGGTCCTCGACGACCGCCACGCCGATACCGGGCCCATCGGGAACGCACATGGTGCCGCGCGCGGAGACGACGAACTCGGGGTCGACGAGGTCCGGCCGGTAGTACCGCGCGGAGGCGGCGATGTCGCCGGGCAGCGAGAAGTTCGGCAGGCTCGCGAGGTGCACGTTGTGGGCGCGGCCAATGCCGCTCTCGAGCATGCCCCCGTGCCACACCGGCACGCCGTGCCGCGCGCAGGCGTCGTGCAGGGCGATCGACTCGGCGTGCCCCCCGACACGGCCGGGCTTGATGTTCACGATTCGGCAGGCGCCGAGCGCGAAGGCCTCCTCGGCACGCCGCGCGGAGACGATCGACTCGTCGAGGCACACCGCCGTCCGCAGCGACCGCTGCAGCCGCGCATGGTGGAGGAGATCCTCCTCGTCGAGCGGTTGCTCGATCATCGTGAGCTCCCACGCGTCGAGCGCCTGCAGCGCGCTCGTGTCCTCGAGCGTGTAGGCGGCATTCGCGTCCACCATCAGTGCGAGGCCCGGATAGCGCTCCCGCAGGTGCTGGACCGGCGCGAGGTCGTACCCCGGCTTCACTTTGATCTTCACGCGCTGGTACCCGGCCGACACCGCCTCGTCGACGCGTGTGGCGAGCGCGTCGAGGCTGGGCTGGATCCCAATCGACACCCCGGAGGCGATCTCGTCCCGCGTCCCGCCGAGCAGCCGCGCGAGGGGCACGCCCTGCTGGCGCGCGAACAGGTCCCACGCCGCCATCTCGAGGCTGGCCTTCGCCATCCGGTGCCCCCGAACGTGCGAGAGCCGCGTCCAGACGTCGCGCGGGTGCGCCACCGGCCCGGAGAGCAGCGCGGGGACGAGGTGATCGCGGAGCACGCCCCAGGCGGTCGCCGTGGTCTCCGCGCTGTAGAAGGGATCCTGCTCGGCGACGCACTCGCCCCAGCCGGCGATCCCCTCGCCGGCCGCCCGCACGAGCAGGAACTCGCGGGTGTCCGTGCGGCCGAAGCTCGTCTCGAATGCCCGCACGAGAGGCAGGCGCAGCCGACGCAGCTCGACGGTTTCGATGCGCACGCGCGTCCGGGCCGCCGCAGCGCGTCCCGCGGGTCATGGTAGCACGCGCCTCACAGCTTGCCGGCCTCGCAGAGCCCTCGCTATACTCACGCCAACTTGGACTTCCGCTACCTCGCGATCGAGGGGCCGCCCGGGGCCGGCAAGACGGTGCTGGCCGAGCGACTGGGCGCGCGGCTCGACGCGGTGCTGGTGCTCGACGACGCCGACAACCCGTTTCTCGCGGACTGCCTCGCCGGCCGTCCCGGCGCCGCCTTCCAGGCCCAGCTCTTCTCGTTGCTCTCGCGCCACCGCCAGCAGGGCCTGCTGCGCCAAGGCGACCTCTTCAGCCAGGCCACGGTGGCCGACTACCTGTTCGACCGCGACAAGATCTACGCGTACCTCAACCTCGACGACAACGAGCTGTTCATCTATCAACGCCTCTACGACCTGCTCTCCAAGGACGCGGTCCAGCCGGACCTCGTCGTCTACCTGCAGGCGCCCACCGACGTGGTGTGGCGGCGGCTGAAGCGGCGCCACAAGGCCACGCCCGACGTGCCGCTCTCCGCCGAGTCCTACGTCCGTGAGGTGAACGAGGCGTTCAACCACTACTTCTTCCACTACGCCGCCACGCCGCTCGTCGTCGTGGAAACCTCGCAGATCGATCCCGCCTGGGACGAGGCGACCCTCGACGAGCTGCTGCGGTTCGTGCACGGAGTGTCAGGCGGCACGCACTACTACGTCCCGCGCACGGAAGGGTGAGGTCGGCCATGGCCTGGTTCAAGCGCGAGCGCACACCGATGGCGCCCGCCGCCGACAAGGCGGTGCGGGTGCCCGAGGGGCTGTGGGTGAAGTGCCCCGGCTGCCAGGAGGCGCTCTATCACAAGGATCTCGCCGCCAATCTGCACGTGTGCCCCCGCTGCACGCACCACTTCCGCCTGGGCGCGCAGGACCGGCTCCGGATGCTCTTCGACGCGGCCTGGGAGGAGCACGATCGGGGCCTCGTCTCGACCGACCCGCTCGAGTTCACCGACACCAAGCCCTATCGGGCCCGCCTTCAGGCCGGCCTGCACGCCACCGGGCTGCGCGACGCGGTCGTCACGGCGACCGGCCGGATCGAGGGCATCGATGCGGTCGTGGCCGCCATGGAGTACGACTTCATCGGCGGATCGATGGGTGTCGTCGTGGGCGAGAAGATCACGCGCGCGATCGAGCGCGCCGTCGACCGGCGGTACGCCGTCGTCATCGTCTCCTGCTCGGGCGGCGCGCGGATGATGGAGGGCACCCTGTCGCTGATGCAGATGGCGAAGGTGAGTGCCGCGCTCGCCCGGCTCGATCGCGCCCGGTTGCCGTACATCTCGGTGCTGACCGATCCGACGACGGGCGGCGTGACGGCGAGCTTCGCGATGCTGGGCGATCTCAACATCGCCGAGCCCCGCGCGCTGATCGGGTTCGCCGGCCCGCGGGTGATCGAGCAGACCATCCGCCAGAAGCTCCCCGAAGGGTTCCAGCGCAGCGAGTTCCTGCTCGAGAAGGGGATGATCGACATGGTGGTGGACCGCCGCGCGCTCAAGGCCACGATCGGCGCGGCGCTGCGCTTCATGGCCGGCGCGCCTGCGGCTTGACCGGCCGCGTCGCGCAATGTCGTGCCCCGGCCCCGCACGGCCGGGCTCACGGAGACCCCCGTGCCCGCGCCCGACCCACTGCCGCCGCCCCTCGCCGCGCTGCTCGCGCGCGAGTTCTTCGGCATCAAGCTCGGTCTGTCCACGATCGACGCCGTCTGCGACGCGCTCGGGCGCCCGGAACGCGCCTGCCCGTGCGCGCACGTCGCAGGGACCAACGGCAAGGGCTCGGTGACCGCCATGGTCTCGGCCGCGCTCGGCGCGGCCGGGCACCGCACAGCGCGGTACACCTCACCGCACCTGATCACCCTCAACGAGCGCTTCGTCGTGGACGCAGTCCCGCTCGTCACGGCCGACCTCGCCGCGGCGGCCGGTCGGGTGCTCGCTGCCGAGTCGGCGCTCCGGGCGGCGGGCCGGCTGGCGGCGCCGGCCACCTTCTTCGAGCTGGCGACCGCCGTCGCTTTCGAGGCCTTCCGCGCAGCGGGAGCCGAGGTGTCGGTCTTCGAGGTCGGCCTCGGGGGACGCTTCGACGCCACCAACGTCGTGACCCCACACGCCGCCGCGATTACGAACATCGCCTTCGATCACATGGCGCACCTCGGCGCCTCGCTCGAGGCGATCGCCTTCGAGAAGGCGGGGATCGCGAAGCCCGGCACGCCGCTCGTCTGCGGTGAGCGGGCGCAGGCGCCCCGTGAGGTGATCGCCCGCGTCGCCGCGGAACGGGCCAGTCCGCTGATCGACGCCTTCGATGGCGTCGAAACCGCCGTGGCCGTCGGGGTGGACGGCCGGCTCCGGCTGAGGCTGCGCACGCCGGAGGCCGACTACGGCACCGTGCGACTGGCGCTGCGCGGCCGTCACCAGGTCGACAACGCGGTTGTCGCCGTGCGCCTGCTCGAGACGCTCGACGCCTGCGGCGTGCGGGCGCGACGCGACGCCATCGTCGCGGGACTCGAGACGGCGCGCTGGCCCGGGCGGCTGCAGCTGGTCGCGCTGCGGGACGGCGGCGTGGTGCTGCTCGACGCGGCGCACAACCCCGCCGGCGCGGCGACACTCGCCGAGTACCTGCGCGAATCGTTCCCGCCGCGCCCGCCGCTCGTGTTCGCGGCCCTGCGCGACAAGGACGTGAGCGGGATGCTCCGCTGGCTCGCGCCCGCCATCGGCCGCCTCCTCGTCACGCAGCCCGCGACCGCACGTGCCCGGCCGGCAACAGACCTGGCGGCGGAGGCGGCCCGGCTCGTGCCCGACCTCGCGGTGGAGGTGGCGCCGAATCCCGCAGCGGCGCTCGACGCCGCGCGTGCGAGCGCCCGCGACGTGGTCGTGGCGGGATCCATCTTCCTCGTCGGCGAGGTGCTCGACCTGCTCGCGCCGCGCGCGACGGATCCGGTGTGGTGATGCGCGCATCGCGACGCGCTTTCCGGGCCCGCGGAGCGCGTGCTATCCTGCGACTCGTCCTGGCGTGTCCTGCCGGGCCGCCGCGCGTTGCCCCGCGTCCCGAGCCATGATCCGCCCCGTCCTCCCCGTCGTCGCGGCCGTGCTGTTGCTCGCCACGCCGGCCGCGGCGCAGGTGCCCGGCTTCAGCGTCTCGAAGCAGTTCAAGCTCGATCGGCTGACCGAGACGCACTGGCGGGCCGCCGGCCAGGTGGAGATGGAGCAGGACGACCAGCGCTTCTTCGCCGACACGGTGGACTACTACAGCGACACCGGCCGCCTGGAGGCGTCCGGCAACGTCGTGTTCACGTCGCGTGATGGCCGGATCTCCGCCGATCGCATCGAGTTCGACACGCGGACCCGCACCGGGATCTTCCACAACGCGAGCGGGTCGGCGTCCCTGGGGCAGCCGACGGAGAAGGACATCTTCGGCACCCAGGAGGCCGATGCGTACTTCTACGGCGAGACGATCGAGAAGCTCGGCCCGGCGAAGTACTCCATCACGCGCGGCGGGTTCACCACCTGCCTGCAGCCCACGCCGAGGTGGGAGATGGTGGCCAGCCGGGCGACGATCACGCTCGACGAGTACGCGGTGCTGCACAACCCCGTGCTGCGCGTGAAGGGCGTCCCGCTGCTCTACGTGCCGGTGCTCTACTACCCCATCAACGACGAGGACCGCGCCACCGGCTTCCTGATCCCGACCTACGGCAATTCGACCGTCCGCGGGCACACGCTCAGCAACGCGTTCTTCTGGGCCATCAACCGCAGCCAGGACGCCACGTTCTACCACGACTGGTTCTCGAAGACGGGACAGGGTCTCGGCGGCGAATACCGGTACGTGCTCGCGCCCGGCGCCGACGGGCAGGCGCGCGTCTACTGGCTCGACGAGGACGAGACCACCTACGACAGCGGCGCCGGCCTCGTCACCCAGCCGGCCCGGCGCAGCTACGAGATCCGGGCCTCGGCGCAGCAGCCGCTGCCATTCGGACTGCGCGCGCGCGCCAACGTGGACTACTTCTCCGACATCACCGTGCAGCAGCTCTACCACGGCGGCCTCTACGACGCCTCGCGGCGGCAGCGCCTCTACGGGGGGAACCTCGCCGGGGCCTGGGGTGTCAACCGCGTGAGCGCGACGCTGCAGCGGAACGAGATCTTCTACGGCGCCGCCGACTCGCAGGTGTACGGCAACATGCCGCGCCTGTCGTACGACCGCGCGGCCCGTCGCATCGGCGCCTCCCCCGTCTACCTCGCCGCCACCGCCGAGTACGTGAACTCGCTGCGCGAGACGCGGGTGGGCACGAGCGTGTTCGACCAGGGGCTCGGCCGGCTGGGGGTGCGGCCGGTCGTCTCCGCGCCGATCTCGCGCTGGCCCTTCCTGAAGATCAACACGTCGGCCGCCTTCGAGGCGACCTGGTACTCCGAGAGCCTCGACGCGCTGGGCCGGCAGGTGGAGACGCCCCTCTGGCGCAACTTCTTCGACCTGCGCGCCGACGCGGTGGGCCCGACGGTCTCGCGCGTGTGGAACACGCCCGACAACGGCTACGCGGAGAAGTTCAAGCACATCGTCGAGCCCAACGTCGGCATTCAGCGTGTCACGCTGATCGAGAACTACGACGAGATCGTGAAGCTCGAGACGAGCGACTTCACCCTGGGCGGGACCACGCGCCTCAGCTACGGCCTGACGAACCGGTTCCTCGCCAAGCGGCGCGCCGGCCGCGGGCAGGCCCGCGAGTTCGTCAACGTCACCGTCAGCCAGAGCTACTACAGCGACCCCCGCGCGAGCCAGTACGACCCGTCGTACGGAACGAGCTTCGGCGGCCGTGCGCCGAGCAGCTTCTCGCCGATCGCGGTGGGCGCCCGCGTGTCTCCCGCCGACAACATCAACGCCGGCCTGCGGCTCGAGTACGACTACCAGGAGCGGCTCCTCCAGACGTTCCGGTTCAACGGTGCCTACTCGCTGGACGAGCGCCTGCAGGTCAACGGCGGCTGGAGCCAGCGGCGGTTCTCCTTCGACCGCGAACGGCTCGACAACACGATGAACCTCGGCGGCACCACGCGCTGGTTCCAGAACCGGGTGGGCGGCACGTACCAGTTCGACTACGACCTCGGGCGCGACCGCTTGCTGCAGCAACGCATCCTCGCCTACTACAACCCGCAGTGCTGCGGCGTCGCCGTCGAGTTCCAGCGCTACAACTACCCCGTGTTCGACCCGCGGTTCCCCGTGCCGGCCGACACCCGCTTCAACATCTCGTTCACCCTCGCCGGCATCGGTACTTTCTCCAACCCGTTTGGATCCTTCGGCGGCGGCACCTCGGGCCGCGCGTACTGAGTACCGTGGCGCCCCGCGTCCTCGTCACCGGCGCCAGCGGCTTCGTTGGCCGTCACCTCCTGGCACTGCTCGCGCCGAGTGGCGCGTCCATCCTCGCCTGGGGTGGCCCGGGGCCGGACGGGGCGCCGTTTGTGGAGGCGCCGGACACCTCCGGCGTCACGTGGGTCGGTGTGGACGTGCTCGACGCGCGCGCGGTCGAGGCGGCCGTCGCGGCCACGCCGCCCGACGTGGTCTATCACCTGGCCGGGGCGGCGCAGGTCGGCGGATCCTGGGATCGCGCGGGCGAGACGCTCGCCGTCAATGTCGCCGGGACGCACCACCTCCTCGACGCCCTTCGGCGCCATGCGCCGGCCGCGCGCGTGCTCGTGTCGGGCTCGGCCCTCGTCTATCGCCCGGCCGATCGGGCGCTGCGAGAAGACGACCCGCTGGGCCCGGCCAATCCGTACGGCCTGAGCAAGCTCGCGCAGGAGATGCGCGCGCTGCGTGCGTGGCAAGACGACGGGCAAGCCGTTGTCGTGACCCGATCGTTCAACCACGTCGGACCGGGGCAGACGCCCGCGTTCTTCGCGCCGAGCTTCGCCCGGCAGGTGGCCGCCATCGAGGCCGGCCGGCAGCCACCCGTGATCGAGGTGGGCAACCTCGAGGCACGCCGCGACCTGATGGACGTCCGCGACACCGTCCGCGCGTATCGCACGCTGATGGCGGGCGGCCAGGCCGGCCGCGTCTACAACGTCTGCGCCGGCCGCGCGCACCGCGTGGGCGACCTGCTCGAGGGACTCGTCGCGCGCGCGGGGATCCCGATCGCCGTGCGCGTGGACCCGGCGCGGCTGCGGCCCAACGACACGCCCCTCGTGCTCGGCGACCCCTCGCGCATCCGAGGCGAACTGGGCTGGGCGGCCGAGGTGCCGTTCGAGCGGACGCTCGACGACGTGCTCGACGACTGGCGCCGCCGCCTCCGGAACGAGCCGTGACGGGCGCGGCATTAGGCGCGATGCGCGTGCTGGTCACCGGGGGCACGGGCTACCTCGGCAGCGCGATCGTGGCGGCCCTGCGCAAGGCCGGCCATCGGCCGGTGGTGTTCGCGCGGCGGGCGACAACCGCGTTCGTCTCGGCAGGTGGCGCCGTCGAGGCGGTGGACGGCGACGTCCGCGACGCCGTGGCCCTCGCACACGCCGCCCGCGGGTGCGACGGACTCGTGCACGCGGCCGCGCTCGTCTCGATCTGGCAGCGCGACCGCACGGCGTTCCACGCGGTCAACGTCGGCGGCCTCTCGAACGCGGTCTCGGCCGTGCGCGAGCACGGAATTCGTCGGGTCGTCTACACCTCGTCGTTCCTGGCCCTGCCGCCGCCGGGGGCCACGGCGCCGCTCGCCAGCAACGACTACCAGCGCACGAAGGCCGACGCGCAGCGCGTCGCCGATCGCGCCATCGCCGATGGCGTCCCGCTGGTCTGCGTGTTTCCCGGCGTGATCTACGGCCCCGGCCCCCGGACAGAGGGCAATCTCCTCGGGCGACTGATCGCAGATCACCTCGCGGGCCGGCTCCCCGGCCTCGCGGGCGGCGGACGCATCTGGTCGTTCGCCTGGGTGGAGGACGTGGCACGGGGTCACGTCGCGGCGCTCGAGCGCGCGTGTCCCGGGGCCCGATACGCGCTTGGGGGAGAGAACGCGTCGCAGCGGCGCGCGTTCGAGATCGTGCGCGACCTCACCGGGCGGGCCCTGCCCCGCTCGATTCCACTGCCGGTGGCCTACGCGGCAGGCCTCGCCGAGGAGTGGCGCGCGCGGCTCACCGACGCACTCCCGATCGTCACGCGTGGCAGCGTGGAGATCCTCCGGCACGACTGGCCACTCGACAGCACCGCCGCCGAACGCGACCTTGGCTACCGGCTCACGCCGCTGCGCGACGGGCTCGCGCGGATGGTCGCCGAGCTCGCCGATGAGGCGCCGGGGACCCGGAAGGACGGGTTGCCGCACCCGCCCTCCCGGCGCGGAGCACAGTGATGCCGGGCGCATCGGCGCCGCCACCGGGACACTCCGACCTCGCGCGTCGCGCCGTGCACGTCGGCATGCTCGGCTTCGCCCTGCTGCTGCGGTACCTGACGCCATGGCAGGCGGCCGCCTGCGCGCTCGTGGCATGCGCCGTCAATCTCCTGCTGCTGCCACGCGTGGCCCATGGGATCTTCCGGCCCGGCGAACATCGGCGAACGGAAGGCATCGCGCTCTACCCCGTCGCGGTCCTCGCGCTCGTCCTGACGTTCCCCCGCCGCCCCGACATCGCGGGTGCCGCCTGGGCGATCCTCGCGGCGGGCGACGGTCTGGCCGGCGTGGTGGGGACACGCATCGGCGGACCGTCCTGGCCCTGGAACCCGCGGAAGACGCTGAGCGGGTCGCTGGCGTTCGTCGTCTTCGGCGGCGCGGCCGCCGTGGCGCTGTCGCTCTGGGGGCGGCCGGCCGTCTCTCCCGCGCCACCGATGCTCTGGTCGGTCTTCGCGCCGCTGCTCGCGGCCGTGATCGCGGCCGTCGTCGAGACGCGTGGCCGCGGCCTCAATGACAACCTGACGGTGCCGGCGAGCGCGGCGGCGGTGCTGTGGGCCTCGAGCCTGGTGGATCCGCACGAGGTGCACGCCGCGGCGGGCATTCTCGGCGGCCGGCTGCCCTGGGCGCTCGGCGTGAACGCCGTGGCCGCGATGCTCGGCTTCGCGGCGGGCACGGTGTCGCGGGCAGGTCTTGCGGGCGGGTTCCTCATCGGCGTTGCGGTGTATCTCGGCGGCGGCTGGCCGCTCTGGGTGCTGCTCTTCGCGGGATTCGCGCTCGCCGCGATCACCTCGCGACTGGGCCTGGCGCGGAAAGCCGCCCTCGGCATCGCCGAGGATCGCCAGGGACGGCGTGGCGCGGGCAACGCCTTCGCCAACTGCGGCATCGGGGCCGCGGCGGCACTGCTGGCGCCCGTCGTGCCCGAACCAGGCCTCGCGCTGCTGGCAGCCTCGGCCGCGCTCGTCGCGGGCGCGAGCGACACGGCCGCGAGCGAGATCGGCAAGGCCCGGCGCGGGCCGACTTACCTTCCCACCACGCTCGCGCGGGTCCCGGCCGGGACACCGGGCGCCATGTCGCGCGACGGCACGCTCGCCGGCCTGGGCGCCGCGGCGCTGCTCGGCGCAACCGCCGCAGCGCTCCAGGTGATTGCCCCCTCCGGCGTGGCGATTGTCGTTGCCGCGGCAACCGCCGGCGCGCTCGTCGAGAGCGTGCTCGCGGCCACGCTCGAGGGGCGCGGCGCCATCGACAACGACACGCTGAACGTCCTCAACACCGGGGTGGCGGCCGCGGCCGCCCTCGCCCTGGCGCGAGTGTTCGCATGAGTCGGTCGGAATCCCGCACCGCAGCCCTGATCGAGTTCTCCCGCCCCTTCACGCTCGTGGCGCCGGCGCTCGGCGTGTTCACCGGTGGCCTCACCGCCATCGGCGCGGCTCCGCGCGAGGCCTGGCGGCCCGAGCTCGTGACGCTGCCCCTGCTCGGTGCGGCGGTCGCGGCGCTGCTGAATGCCGCGTCCAACGGCCTGAACCAGATCTACGACCTCGAAATCGATCGCATCAACAAGCCGAGGCGCCCGCTGCCATCGGGCCGGCTGTCGCTCGCCGGGGCCTGGGTGTTCACCTGGATTACGTTCGCCGCGGCGTGGCTGCTCGCCTGGTTCGTGGCTCCGGCCGGCCGGCACGAGTTCTTCTGGCTGGTGGTCGCCGCCACGCTCATCACGACGGCCTACTCGGTGCCGCCGCTGCGGACCAAGCGCCTCGGCATCTGGGCCAACCTCACGATCGCGATCCCACGCGGCGTGCTGCTGAAGGTGGCGGGGTGGTCGAGCGTCAAGACGATCGCCGGCGAGGAGCCCTGGTACATCGGGCTCATCTTCGGCCTCTTCCTGCTCGGGGCCACGACGACGAAGGACTTCGCCGACATGGAGGGCGACCGGCTCGGCGGGTGCCGAACGCTGCCGATTGTCCTCGGCGTGCGGCGCGCGGCGTGGGTGATCTCGCCGAGCTTCGTCGTGCCCTTCCTGCTGATCTCCGCAGGCTCGTGGGCGGGGATCCTCACGGGCAGCTTCTGGCTGCTGCAGGCGCTCGGCGCAGTGATGACGGCCTATGGCGTGTTCGTCTGCTACCTCATGCTCCGTCGTCCGGAAGAGCTGGCGGTGGACGAGAACCACGTGTCCTGGGCGCACATGTATCTCATGATGTTCGTCGCCCAGGTCGGCTTCGCGCTCAGTTACCTCCTGTAACAGAAAAGGTGACACTTTCCTTATCTTGGCGAAGCGAAAAGGAAAGTGTCACCTTTTCTGTTGACTACTGCGCTGCAATCTCACGCATGAGTCCCGCGAGCAGCGCCGCGCGCTCCGGCAGCGACGCAATCAGCACGTGCTCGTTCAGCGCGTGCGCCCCGTCGCCCACGGCGCCGAGGCCATCGAGGGTTGGGATGCCAAGCCCTGCCGTGAAATTGCCGTCGGAGGCCCCACCGGTCCCTCCCTCCGCGAGGTCGATGCCCATGCCGGCCGCGACCTCGCGCGCCATCGCGTACAGAGCCGCAACCCCTGGCGTCCGTTCCATTGGCGGGCGGTTGATCGCGCCGGTCACGGTGACGCGCGTCCGCGGGTCCACGGGCGCGAGGCCGCGGATGGCGCGCTCCATCCGCCCGGCGTCCTCGCGCGTGGCGAGCCGCACATCGACCTCCGCCGTGGCCCGTTCAGGCACCACGTTGGATCGCGTGCCGCCAGCCACGAGCCCGACGTTGAGCGATATGCCGCGCGCCGGCTCCTGCATGGCGTGCAGCGCCAGCACCTGGTGCGCCATCTCGAGGATCGCGCTCGCGCCGCTCCCGGGCGCCGCGCCTGCGTGGGCCGAGACGCCGTCCACCGTCACGGTGAACACGCCGACGCCCTTCCGGCTCGTCTTCACGGCGCCGGCGCCGAGCGCCGGCTCGAGCACGAGCACGGCCGTGCTCCGGCGCGCTTCCTCCTCGATGAGCGCGCGCGAGGTGGCGCTGCCTATCTCCTCGTCGGAGGTGCAGAGCAGCACGAGCCGCACGCGGTGATCGAGCCCGAGCGCGCAGAGCGCCTTGATCGCGAGCACCCCGATCGCCACGCCGCCCTTCATGTCGTAGACGCCGGGACCGAAGAGGCGGCCGTCGCGCACCTCGAGGGGCATGCGCGCCAGCTGGCCGATGTCCCACACCGTGTCCAGGTGCGTGAGCAGCAGGACTTGCCGAGCGCCGTCCCCGAACTCCGCGCGCCAGTGGTCGCCGGCTGAGGCCTGCGGCCGCCGCTCGACCCGCCCCCCCATCTCGCGCAGCAC
>Ga0114939_10001130_pt1 | contig 21525 bp, 19 predicted proteins | sample AshMeaCrysSpring_FD_87196 | JGI IMG/M metagenome (GOLD analysis project Ga0114939, IMG submission 87196) | Groundwater microbial communities from Big Spring, Nevada to study Microbial Dark Matter (Phase II) - Ash Meadows Crystal Spring | ecosystem: Environmental > Aquatic > Deep subsurface >...
AGACGCAAAGGTCCGAGAGGTCCTCAAAGATGTTCGAGCTCTGCTCACTTGCCAACGCGATGCGCCAGCGAGTGAGCATGCCCGCAGCGCAAGCAAGGGCCTACCGGCCGACCTGAAGCTCTGCGGCAGGTGCAACCCCAAGAGGTCTCACGCGCATGCGCGTTCGAAACAGTGGACTGAAGTCCCGCGCTCACCTATTTTGAAGTTGGGCATGTGCGCCGTTGCATGAGGCTTTTCCATGCAGCGCCGCTTTGCAGCTGCGGACTACTCCGCCACGGGGCAAAACACCGTTTGCAAGATTAGCTCTTCACCATTCCGGGCGGCGCGGAGGCCGACAATCAGCGTACCGGAAGCAGACCCGCTATAGTCCGGCAGGAATTGAATCTCGGTCTGCCCGTTCAGGAGTTGCTCCAACATCCGAGGGCCGGCATGGTCCCATTCGCCAGCCAGCTGGTCACGGAACTCCTTGTTCACGGCTCGGATACGTTGTCGAGTCGCTGCGTACGGATGAATGGCTCGTACCTCGCCGATCTTTTGGTCCGTCGTGATGGAGCGCTGCGATGGATCCGTGTCCGTTTGTGGTCCTGCAAATCGATCGGGGAACCGCGTCGTAATCACTGCGATCGGCACTTGTGAAATCCGGCCGATGTGCAACCAAGTCTCACCGATGCTCGGCTCTGTTTCGACGATGTCATCTGCAAGGATCTCCGCGGCTGGCACTCCATCGAACAAATGCAGTCGTGAACCGCTGTCGCGAAGCTGGCGATACTGCATCCAGAGCTCTTCGCCTCCTGTAGATTGTCGCAGTTCATCAAGCTCGACGGACTGACCAGCGCCGCTGAGCGCAACGAGTCGCTCATGGAGCTGGCTCATCAAATCCCCGCGGGCGCGCGGGGACTGGACGCCGGCGCCGGTCACAAAGTCGTAGATGTTGCCGGGCAACCGAGCCAACTGATCGAAGAAGCTCTGCGATCCGCCAATCGTCGGATGGTCGGTACCTGAATTTTGCCACCATGCGAGAAGCGCCAGTCCAAACAGTGTCAGCGTCAGCGCAGCTTGGATCTTGCTGAGCCACGGGCGGTGCTCGCCGCGCTCATCCATGTCCCATGAATCGCCGACGATGTGACGTTTCCGAACGCTGTTGCAATGAGGGCAAACGGACAGACCTTGGGCAATTTCCAAGCCGCAGTAATCGCAGATTTCCAGAGGTTCAGCCTGCTCTTCAGCTACAACAGTGACGGGCTCGGCCTTGCGGCGGCGCGTGAGCAGATAGTCGCGTATCTTCTGCTCGACTCTCGGTTCGCCGTCTTTCCGTGGTGACTTTGGCTTCTTACGGTGCTTTGTGTGGTGTTCGGGCATTGGTGCCCGGCCGACCGACGCTTCCGCGGCGCCGCAGAACTGCTCGATCGCCAGATCGATGGCCGCGGTAAGCTGGGACGTGCGGACCGTTTGCCAAGGTCCATCGACACCTTGCCGGACTTGAAACTCGACATCCGCTTGGGCTTGACGCGCGATCTCCAGCAGGTGGGTGCGGAACCGTGAGAGCGTGAACGGACCGTACGCCTGCTGGTCGAGTTGCAGGTAGAATCCGCTGCGATCAAGCTCTCGGAATCGCTCCACGACATCCGCGCCCGAGTGCCAGGTGCCGGTCGCCTGGCGGACGCGGACTCGCGTGAGATCTCCGCCCGCGTAGAGATATTCCTTGACGCGTTGCTCATCCAAGTGACGCATCAGGACGCCGGCAGCTTCCACGTCCCAATCACCCATCTGCAACGGCCCTTGATCGGCATCCAATAAACTCGGCCGAGTCTCTTACGAATAACGCTATTGTTCCTTGCCGATCCGGAGCCGTTTACCTCCAGATCGACGAATCCGGCCCTCGTCTGTCCTAACCGAAACGCCGCGATCCGGCTCTGACGAACGTAGCGGTCGTATCGTTTTCCAAGTCACCTCTGTCCGAACAGCTCAGAGCCACAGCGGGAGCCTTCGGTCGGCTATCCACTTCTCATGGTGGCCTGTCGTCCTGCCTCCGCGGATGGGGATTATGCCTTTTCCAGCTGCCAGGGATCGCGCCGTGGCACGTCGCTCCAGGCTTGCTGCGCGGGGTCCCCGAACTGCCAGGCCCGTGGATCCCAATCGATCACTTGGCGGTGTCGGTAAGCCAAGTTGCCCAAATGGATCATCGTCACAGTCCGCGCGCCCTTTTCGACGTCCGCGATCGGTAACTCACGTGACCGCACGCAATCAAGCCAGTTGCGGTGATGGCCGGGCGATCCAGGCAAGTGGACCTCGTGATCCGCCAACGGCGTTTCGACTATCTCCGCTGGATCGCTCGTCAACATGCCGCGATCGATGTGCAGCGTGCCATTCGTGCCATGGAACACGCAGCCGCTGGGGCCACCGTGCTCCACTTCAATGCCATTCGCATAGCGATAGCGGACCCCGCTGACGGCCTTTGGGTCTTCGGGAGGAATTATCTTCACCGGACCGCTTTGATCCATCGCCAGCGCCCACTGCACGATGTCATAGTGGTGAGCTCCCATATCCGTGTGCCCGCCGCCCGAGTACTCGCGGTAGTTCCGCCATGCTGGGAAGTGGTTGTGACGACCACGTGGGCTGAGGATGGAGTTGTAGGGTCGTGCGGGCGCCGGGCCGAGCCACAGGTCCCATGCCAGGCCAGGTTCCTCTTCCTCCGCGGGCAGGTCACATGGGACGCTCGGCCCGCCGACACCTACCGTCACGCGCTGAATCTCACCCAACCGGCCGCTGCGAATTAGCTCGACGGCCTCACGAAACTTCCCGAAAACTCCACTCCGCTGCTGACTGCCTGTCTGAACGATCCGATGATGCTTTCGCGCGGCTTCGATGCACAGGTGCGCCTCGGCGATCGTCAATGTCAGCGGCTTTTCGCAGTACACGTCTTTGCCTGCTTGGCAAGCCGCGATCAATGGGATCGCATGCCAGTGATCGGGCGTGGCAATACAAACGGCATCGATGTCATCACGGGCGATGACATCTCGAAAGTCGACGTAAGACTCACAGGACTTCTGCGGCGCTCCGGCATTTCCATAGTGCTCGGCAACGCGCTGCGCTGCGTACTCACGACGCGTCCGGTCCACTTCGCACACCGCCACGAGCTGCACATCAGGCTGTCTCAGCAGCTCGGGAATGTGATAGTCATTGGCCATCTTTCCACAACCAATCATCGCCACCGTGATCCGATCACTCGGCGCCGTATACCGCCCCGCACGAGTACTTGGGGACAGCACGACCGCTGCACCGACATACCCGCTCGTCTTAAGAAATTGCCGCCGCGAACCATGGACTGCCTGATGCGTTCTGGCCATCTGCCTGTCTCCGGCACAGATTAGTCCCCGGCCGATTCGCTCGGATGCGAGCGGCGCAAGGCACTACCTCGCCATACAGACTACTCGATCGGTTGGGGCTCTGGACGGACGGCCGGCGAGCTGCCTGGAGGTCGCTCAGGCGAGGCACACGCGGCTGGTCGGGGCCTGTTCAACGCGTCGTCATCAGCTGAATGCGAAGACTCGATGAAGAGTCGATAAGTGGCCAGCGGAGATCGCGTCAATTTCACGGGATTGGTGGGAAACTGCGTTGCTGGATGTTGAAGCGCAGCCCATGATGCGACGCGTTCATAACCTGTCGACAAGCTGCTTCCCGTCACCATCGTGGGAGGTCCTTTGCAATGGTCCGGCATTGGTTCAGCGAGCGAATCTTTCGCCTGATTCACGGCCACAGCCTTGTCTACAACACCTGCTGGGAAGATCCGCGGCTTGATCGACACGCGTTACAACTCACTCCGGCTGACAGCGTGGCGATGATCACATCGGCCGGTTGCAATGCTTTGGACTACGTTCTGGACAATCCTCGGGAGATTCACGCGGTCGATTTGAACTTCCGTCAGAATGCACTTCTGCATCTGAAGATTGCTGCGATCCGCCATCTGTCGTTTGACGACCTGTTCGCCATGTTTGGCACGGGCCGCCTGGCTGGTGCGGGCAGGATCTATGCGGACCGATTGCGGTGCGCATTGCCAATCGTTTCGCAACAGTTCTGGGACCGTCGGATCAAGTGGTTTGATCATCCTCGAAAATCGTTCTATTTTCGCGGCACTTCGGGAGCCTTTGCGCGAGCGATGAATTTTTATCTTGATCGCGTGGCCGGGGTCCGTCCGTGGGTCAATGCGATCCTTGCCGCGGAGACCTTAGGCGAGCAACGACGTCTGTTCGAGGAGAAACTTTGGCCACGGTTCTGGCGACCCGTGATCCGCGGCGTCGTCTCACGCGATACAACTCTCGCCCTGCTCGGCGTTCCGCGTGCTCAACGGCTGGAAGTCGAGCGATCGTTCCCTGGCGGTATCGCGGGCTTCGTACACAGCTGCTTGCGTACAGTCTTCACTGAACGCTCGATGCGCGATAACTACTTTTGGCGCGTCTATCTGACGGGCGCTTATACACCAGACTGCTGTCCCGAGTATTTGAAACCATCCAATGCCGAGCGGCTGAAGAATGGGCTGCTCGATCGCATCAGAACCCACACGGCATCATTGAACGACTTCCTGCGTCAGCATCCCCGTCCGATCAGCCGCTTTGTACTGCTCGATCACATGGACTGGCTGGCAGACCATCGTCCGCATCTTCTACAGGAAGAATGGCAGGCAATTCTTGATCGGGCGGAGCCGAATGCGAGAGTGATTTGGCGGAGCGGAGGATTGCGTTCTGATTTCGTGACGTGTTTGAAGGTCAAGCACCGAGGTCAGCCTCGATCACTTTCCCAACTCCTGGCCCTGCGCCCCGAACTGGCCGACGTCCTCCACGGAAACGACCGAGTCGCTACGTATGGCAGTTTTCACATCGCCGATCTCGCCGCCTGATGACAAACAGTACCGTGTCGGTTTCCGTCAGCGATGGTCGGAACTCCGGACGCTTTGGCATTTGGCAATCCGTCCGATTCAGGGCGCCGATCATGCCAGCCGTCTGAGCCATTTCTATCAGGGTCAGGCGGCTGACTATGACTCGTTCCGCCGCCGCCTGCTGACCGGCCGTCGCGAGTTGCTGGATGATCTGCCGATCGGCCCCAATGACTACTGGATCGACATGGGTGGTGGGACGGGCATCAGCGTAGATCTGCTCGGCCCACGAATCCACCAACTTGCCCGCTTTGACATCGTCGACTTGTGTGGACCCCTCCTGGAAAGAGCCCGCAAGCGTGTCCACGCGAGCGGACTCGATGGAATCGTAAAGGTGATTGACGCGGACGCGACCCATTTTCAACCCGACCGCCGACCCGATGTGATCCTGTTCAGCTATGCACTGACGATGATCCCCGATTGGTATTCGGCCCTCCAACATGCGGCTCGATTGTTGGCTCCACACGGTCGGATCGCCGTCGTCGACTTCTATGTCAGCCGTCGGTACCCCACGCATCCAGGTGCGGCGACCCACGGCTGGCTAACGCGGACGGGATGGCCGGCCTGGTTTGGACTGGACAACGTCTGGCTGTCACCCGATCATCTACCTGTGCTCCATCATTATTTTTCCGCCGAACGGCTCATTGAGTCACGCGCGGCGGTTCCTTATCTGCCCGGTTTGCGTGTACCGGTCTATCGATTCATTGGGACCCCGCGCGTCGATGCGATGCGGGATCCAGGTTTATTGACCGTCCAATCGGCAAGCGAAAGCAATCATGCTGCAGCGCGGTTCAGGACGGTGAGGTTGGACGGTAAAGCGGCGCTTGACAGGGAGTGCGCTGCGATGTCCCCAGAGGGAGTCAGGGAATGATCGCTCTTGAACGCGGCATGCCACGCCGGGACGTGCGAACACTCTTCCTCAGCGATTTGCATCTGGGCAGCCGATTCTGCCGTGCCGATGCGCTTCTGAAGCTCGTTCAACACCTGCAGCCCGAACAGATCTACCTGGTGGGCGACATCGTGGACGGCTGGCGGCTCACTCGACGATGGCGATGGCCGAAGGCGTATAGCGATCTCTTGGAACGTGTCCTGGACTTGTCGCGCAGTGGAACGCGGGTTGTCTATCTGCCTGGCAACCACGATCAGTTTCTCCGTCGATTTCTCGACCATTGGAACCATTTCGAAGTCCGTGACTCGGTCGTGCATCGCTGCGCTGACGGGCGCCGCCTGCTGGTCATCCACGGTGATCAATTCGACAGCTCGGAGCGTCACCTCCCGGCGCTTTCCGTGATTGGGTCCACGCTGTACGAGTGGGTGCTCGCGATCGATCACGCGATCAACCAAGTCTTGCGACTGCTGGGCCTACGCAACCGGCGGATCAGCGCTTCGATCAAGGCGACTGTCAAGAATCGCGTGAAGCGCGCCAGCGACTTCGAATCCCGGCTGTTCGACGCAACACTCGCCAACGGATGCGCCGGAGTGGTTTGTGGACATATTCACCAGCCATGCCTGTCGGCACGGGGCCCGACTCTGTATGCGAACACAGGCGACTGGATCGACAACTGCACGGTACTGGTCGAACTGCAGACGGGCGAACTGCAGCTGTGGGGTGGTTCGCCCCGCGACTGGATGGAAGGGAACGCCGCAGAGCTGGCGCGGGTCGCGCCGCGGAACCATGAAAACGCAATGGTCGATCTGCAGTCCCCCGAGTTGCAGGGCGACGCGTCCGGTATCCGCGAACGCTCGACGACGACGGCTGCGTTGTGCGAACCAATGATTGCGGTTAAGTAAGTCCGGCCGTCCGCGATTTCCTTCACGCAGGGTCTGGTCCCCATTGTCGCGCGTTGCTTCTGCCAAGCCCACACCTCCGCCGGCTCCTCGTCGACTCGCTAGGCATTTTCGCAAAAACGGCCACCGAACAATGGCCATTCCCCGCGACACGCCTGCGAAGGGTCTTCGACCCCTGATTGCGGCCGCCTCGTGCATCGGAAACGATTGAGCCAACCCGCGCTCAGGATCTCACCGATGCTGCTTACCATGATCTCGTTCTTGTTCTTTACCGGACTCGTCGCGTTTTTGACGTGGCGGATCACCCGCGATGACGACCACGCCACCAACCAGGGGTACTTTCTTGCCGGCCGTTCATTGACATTCCCGCTGATCGCGGGCTCCCTGCTGCTGACGAATCTGTCCACCGAACAGATGGTGGGGCTCAATGGGTCGGCATTCACCGATGGCCTGTGCGTCATGGTTTGGGAAGTCGTGTGCGTGGTCGCACTGGTGTTCATGGCCTGGTTCTTCCTGCCACGTTTTCTCCGCAGCGGTGTTGCGACGGTTCCAGAGTACCTGGCGATCCGGTTCGATCATCCCACTCAGGTGATTACGAACCTGATCTTTCTGATCGCATACGTCGGCATTCTCCTCCCTGTGATTCTTTACACGGGAGCCGCCGGCATGATGGGCATCCTCGATGTGCAAGGCATGTTGGGAGATCTTCCAGCGCGGTTCAATGTGGATTCACAGACGGCGGCCCTCTGGGTGATCGTCTGGTTCACGGGCCTGATCGGCGCGATTTACGCTCTGTTCGGCGGACTGCGGACTGTGGCTGTCTCCGACACCTTGAACGGTGTCGGCCTGCTCGTAGGCGGTTTCCTGATCACCGCATTGGCCCTTAGTCAGCTCGGTGGAGATGGAGGAATATCGGCCGGCGCGCAACAACTCTGGGAGCAACAGCGAAGCCGTTTTAACTCAGTAGGTGGTCCCGACTCTTCCGTCCCATTCGGCACGATCTTTTCCGGGATCTTTTTGCTGAATCTGTTCTACTGGACCACCAATCAACAGATCATTCAGCGGACGTTTGCTGCCAGCAGCCTTGCCGAAGGCCAAAAAGGCGTGTTGCTCTGCGGCGCACTGAAGTTGTTCGGACCGCTCTACCTGGTCCTACCCGGGATGATCGCATTCCAGTTCACTATGCCGGGTGGGTTGCTGGACGCGCAGGGTGCTGAGATCAAAGCCGACTTGGCTTACGGACTGCTGGTTCGAAAGGTTCTTCCCACTTGGCTCACTGGCTTCTTTGCAGCGGCGTTAGCCGGAGCGATCCTGTCCAGCTATAACTCGGCGCTGAACAGCTCGTGCACCCTGTTCAGTTTGGGTATCTACAAGGGCATTCTTCGCCCCAATGCGAGCGACCGGGAAACGGTCCGCAGCGGCATGATCTTCGGCTGGATTGTGGCCCTGGCGACCATGGCGATCGCACCCTATCTGGCTCAGACCCAAAGCATTTTTGCTTACTTGCAGAAGATGAACGGTCTCTACTTCATCCCGATTTTCGCGGTGGTGCTGGTCGGCATGCTCACCAAACGCGTGCCGGCACTGGCGGCCAAGCTGGCGCTGCTGGTGGGCTGCTCAGCCATCGCCATCGGATACTTCATTCCTCCATTCGACAAGATTGTCGCCTCGATGCACGAGTTCCATTTTCTTGGGATTGTCTTCTCGTGGCTCGTGATCTTCATGCTCGTGATCGGCGAGCTTCGACCGCGTCCCACTGAGTTCGTGCAGGAGGATGTACAGGCCGTCGACATGACTCCGTGGCGGTTCGTGATGCCAGCGGGTCTGCTGCTGATCGCGATCGTGTTCACGATCTATGTGACCTTTGCCAACTTCTCAAGCCTGGCCGTCAGCGGCTAAGCCGGAGTCTGTCGGACCCACCTTCATCCTTGAACGGTTACCCGCGCATCCGAGCTACAGCGGTTGAGAATCGCGGCTACTGACCGGCCACGTGTCGTGCGCGCCGAGCCCATCGGGTCGGCTGCGTCCCATCTGGGCTAGCTGGAATGCACGCACCAGTTTTTCGGCGGCATGCCAGTCAGCCTGCTCCGCGACCGTCAAGATGTAGCGGAAGTGGGCGACTTCCGCCTGATCCATCGCCCCGTCTGCCAGCCGCTGCTGGAGTAAAGATTCAAACCGACGGAGTGCGTCCAGGTTTCGCGATGAGATCGTCGTGTGCAGCAGCTGCAGGTATCGCAGGTCTTCGCGCGCTACCGTCGGCGGCGTGGGACGCTTCAGCCACCAAATGACGATTGCCGCCAGGATCATCAAGCCGAGTAGCCATCCCCACCGAAGCGATCGATGACGCGCTGCTCCCGAGGGTTTGGCAACGGTCGCGCCCAACCGCAGGGGACGGTTTCGATTCACGGTTTGTGCACGCATGGCAACTATTCTCGATCATGAACCACGATACCACCTTCCGACCGACTGCACATGGCCGCCCAGGTGGGATGGTGAATGAACTCGCTGATAAACCGAACTCTGCCATCACCCATCAATACGTTGGCCCCGCTCGGGTGATCGGCAAACATCTGGCAGACGTGACTCAATGGACTGTTGGGCGGATGAACCGGCGCGATACCGAGAGTCGGATCGATCTCATCCGTGGCGGGTCCCGAATGCACGTTGACCAAGGTCGCGGCCACATCGCAGGTCGAATTGGGAAAGCGCAACGGATCCGTCGGGCAAACGATTGCGCCGGGAACGACGCCGACCCATGTCTTGCCGCTCAGTGTGGGTGAATGCTCGCCGATGAAGACAGTATTACTGAGCCCATCCAGGATGTCGCTGATTCGGGTACGGCTGTTGCGATAGAGCGGTCCGTCGGCGATCCCCAAATAGTCTTCGGCCGTAAATCCCCAGGGCTCTTCCTGACCGGCATTGGCAACATACGTCGCTCGCGCGAATGCCGCCAGCAATCTGTGGCCGCCGTCGTGGATCGCCAACGGTTGCTCGGTGTCGGGCGCCGAGGGACATAGGTAGACGCTGAGCCGCGTCTGGACGGCCGGCGCATTGCGCGAATCCCAGCAGGGCAATCGCGGATCGAATTGTCGGTAGAGATTGGCCTGCTCGAGAAACGGGAGCAGCAGCATCCCCCACGCATAGCCCGAGGGCCCGTCGAATGTCTGTGCGTGGCGCTCTGGATGGCGCGTGTCGGCTACATAGGAAGGCGGAAAGACCTGCAGCGCCGCGTGGTAGTTCTGAAATGCCAGGCCCACCTGATGCAGATTGTTGCTGCAACTGGCACGCCGCATCGCCTCGCGAGCCTGCTGCACGGCCGGCAGCAGCAGCCCGATCAAGACCCCGCAGATCGCGATTACCGTCAGCAATTCCACCAGTGTGAACCCGCGGTGGCCCCTCCGCCGGCATCGCTCATAACGGGCAGCTCGCTGCGCCGTCGGACACATCACGAACGGCCTCCTGACCCTCAGCCATTTGTACCCAATGCTACACTTTGTCGTGGGCGATTGTAGCACGGACTACAATCGGGTCAAGCGTGATGCGACACGGTCGATTGCGGGGTCGGACAGGGAGCGGCCAGCAGCGAATCCGTGGGGGCCCAGTCCCGGTCAGGAGCCAGCGCGGTCGCTGACGGCTCGGTCAGGCCGCTCGCGTGGATTCAACCGCCGATGAAGGTGGTCGCTTGGACTGCCGCAGGGGTTGCGTCGGCCGGCATGGAGGGCACGATGCTGGGCAACGGGGGCAGAGCATCGGTCGTCAGACTGGCGGAACTGGCTGGAATCCACGGGCCGGCCGGCTGAGCCTGTCTGTAACCAACTGGCAAACCAGCAGAAGTGGGCGACTGCAGGGCCGAGTGAACCGCATTGAACGCCTTCGGATCGACGGCAGCGTTCGCTTGGGCGACCCGATTGAGCGACTGCAGACCGCGCTTGGCACGCTCATGCGTCGGATCGAGCTCCAGCACGCGTCCATAGGCAACCGCCGCGCCGGCGACATTCTGCTGCATCAACTGTCCAAACGCCAGATTGTTCAAGGCCTCGGTCGGATTACAGCCCGCGCGTTGAAACTCCATTTCCGCTTCATGAACACGTCCCAAACCCGCCAGGACAAGGCCGAGGTTGTTGTGTGCCTGACGGAATGATGGGGAAAGCTTGGTCGCTTCACGGTATTGCTGCTCAGCGGCTTCCAGATTCCCTTGCAGATAGCAGAAGTAACCGTAGTCATTGTGCAACTCGGCGCTTGGCTCAGAGTGTTTCAGCGCATGCTGAAACCTCTCCTCAGCTCCCGCGGCATTGCCTTGCTGGGCTTGCAGAACCGCCAATCGATAGGAGGCCTCTCCGTTCTTTGGGTCTACTTGCAGAATCGACTCGTACGACTGAATCGCGGCCCCCGGGTTCTTCTCCTGTTCGGCCAACTCCGCCTGAGCGCGCAGAAAGCTTAGCTTCTGCTGTACAGGATCGATTTCTGGACTCTCTTCCTCCACCTCCTCGGTCGCCATCGGCAAGCTGGGGAGCTTCAGATTGCTGCTAAACCAGGAAGCCGGTGACTTAAACGACTGACAGCCAGCTGCGGACGCCAGGAGCATTGAGCCGATCAGGATGTCCGTGAGTTTCATCCGCTCCTCCGGGTTCCTTCCCGCGAGTTGCCAGCGGCCAGCTTGTGGCATCCGATGCGCTGGTGTCCTTGAATGCGACCTCGCCATTCAAGGCGCTCATGCCCCCATCTACCGCAGCGCCAGGGATCAGTTGCTGAAGCCCACGGAAACTCCCCGGCCAAATGTCGACTGCTCGCCTGGGCTTACCGTTCGGCCTCGGCGCCGCGCGCTGGTGATCAACGCTTCCGCGGTCTCGATCGCCTCGAGGCCCGTCCAGCCAAAACGTGGCTGCGCGAAGAGTACAAATTGCTCTGGATTGGCGATCCCTGTGTCGGCCAACGCGGCAACCACACTCAGCCGCCGAGCTTCATTCAATGCGGGATCATCTTCGTCGATTTCGATGAGGACCGGCCCAGGCACGGACTGCATTCGAGAGACGATCTTCGTCAGTTGCCATCTACCGCGCGGAGTCAGCTGACCGACCCTGTCCGAATCCTGGGCGTAGAAATCGTAGTCGTAGAGCATCGATTGAGCGGCGATCCCGGCACGGATTTGACCTTCCATCGCCTGCTCGACACATATTCCGAAAGCCCGTTCGTCGAAGTACTGGCAATATCCCCAGTAGCAGGCCTGCTTCCGTGCCTTGAACTGTTGCCAGTACGTATCCTCCGCAGAACAAGCCTGGCAACATCTCCCGTTACAGTGACTCGAACCGCAGCCTGTGTTCAAGCAATGCGGCTCCCCATTTCCATGGGACGACGCGCAGTAGTTGATCGGCGACAGCAGGTCGCTCGTTGAGTCGCGCATCGATGGCTGCAGCATCAGAAATGCCGGCGACTCGGCGGACTGTGGCTGGGATTCTGTCGCGAGCGCTGGCGGCTCGACGTGTACGGCATCCTGGGGCACCAATTGGACGGTGCTCCTGGGCGATGCCTCGGGGACGGATTGAGCCAAGACCGGGGCGGTCAGGCATGTTCCGATCTGAAATGCGATCCAGAGCAATCGCAATCGACTCATGGGCCAGTCACTCCCGCAGGTTGAACCAAAAGCGGTACTGACGAGCTCGTTGGCGATTGTTCCACATCCGCTGTCTGCGAAACGAATCCGCATGGTCCACAGACCTGTGATCGCTGAAGCTTGATCAACCGGGCAAAGTGCCAAGGATCGTCCCACGACGTCGTGCTATAGAATTCGCGCCCTGTTCGACCTTCGATCCGGTTCAATAAATAGAATTCCAGATCATTCGGGTCGGTGATGTCATCGCCGGGTAACCGGGTCGCACAATCCGCCGCGGTGGGTGCCACGAGGTAGGGTGTGACGATTACCAACAGTTCCTTCTCCGTCCGCTTGTGGGACGTATTGCTGAACAATGGCCCGATGTAGGGCAAATCACCCAATCCGGGAATCCGTGACGTCTTGGCATCGAGCGTTACCTGCAAGAGCCCTGCCAGCGCGAGCGATTCACCCTCACGGAGTTCTACCGTCGTGTGCACGCGCCGCGTGTTGATCCCGGGGACAGGCGTTCCGCCGATGACTAGAGTGGTCCCCAACGCGGGGTCAATCGTACTGACCTCTGGACGCACCTCCAGGTGAATGACATTGTCGTCCAGGATTTGGGGAACGAAGTTGAGCTGCACCCCGAACTGCTTGAACTGCACCGTTACGTTGCTAACTCCGACGCTTCCCTGCGCCACGGGAACAGGAAATTCGCCGCCAGCCAGGAAGCTTGCCTCGTGGCCGCTCATCGCTACAAGATTGGGTTCCGCCAGGACTCGCAGCAGTGAGTTCTCGCGAAGGACTCTCAGAATGATCTCGGCGCGTGCGTTGGGAAAAATCCCAAACGCGGTGGAGCTCGTACCTGGAGTAAGACCGTTTGCCGTGGCCGCGCTGGTGGCGGTTGCGGCTGTGGATTTTAAGGTGGCCTGTGCTCCGGCGATCTTGGTTCCAAGGATGTTGCCGTTGCCGAACTCAAAGAACGTGTCAGCACCCACTTCGCGCAAACCGGTGCGATTGAGTTCGGCGATCCGCACCTGCAACAACACTTGCTGTACGCCTGGGAGTGTCATCAAGTTGATGATCTGCGCGGTGGCCACGTCACCGCCGGCTGCCCGAGCGGTCAGTTCGGGCAATGCACGTATCATCTCCTCGTCAGGTTGCAGGAGAGCCTCTGAATCAGGCGGCATCTGGGCTTCAGGTAACGCCTCTTGGAGGTCGGAGACAGGGGGAGGTTGGCGAGTATTGCTCGATGTTTGCTGGGATTGAAGATAGGCCCGCACAGCGCTGTCGATGGCCGCGAGCTGCCGCTGATCACGGGCTTGTCCCTCGAGGATGATGTGGTCGCCCATCTGGGTGATGCGGACGAGCGCCGAGGGAAATGTCTGTCGCAGAACGGCCTCTAACAAAGTCAGGTCGTATTCCACACGGAGTTCATAAACGTGCGTCTGTTCATCGGATGTCACCAACGTCAGGTCGGTGATCCCGGGACGACGACCCGTCAATCGAAGCATCCGCGGGTTGGGCAAGACTTCAAAATCGGCAATCGTCGGATCACCGACAGCAATCACTCCTACCCCGCCCTGTTTGGTAATCGCACCACGAGCCGTAACGATCCGCCCCTGCCCGACTCGAAGCCGAATCACCCTCGAATCCATCTGCATTGCATCATCCGCAGCCCGCTGGGATTGCGCAACTGGGGGTATCGGTGCAGGCGGTGGCGGAGTTGGAGCGGCCTGATTGGCGATCCCGGCATCGCCCGGAAGGTCGGCAGCTCCAGCGGCCTCAGGACTGCCCGACTGCGCGGGCGACGACGATGACCGTTGCAGCTGAACCGCTGTCGCGCCCCGTAATGAATTGGGAATTGTTTCGTCTTGTGCCCGGGCGACAACCGCTCCAAGCACGGCGACGGCAAGGGCAACCCGCAGGATCATCGAGGGGCGTCCTTCCCTATTCACTTGCCGGTCCGATTCCGGCAAAGCACGTTGCTGGGCCGGGAGACGATCAAAAAAATCGGGCTGACACCACTCCCTGAGGGAGCGGCATGGACCGAGCGCTTCGAGCGCGATCCAGTCGGCATCGAGCCGGCTCGGTCTTCCATCGGCCGGCGGACCCGCCTGCCTCTACTCGAATTCCGGGACCCCTCCCCATTCGGGGGATAAAACAGCGGACTGCACGGCTCAGGGACCCGGGCCTCCGGAAATCGGGACGGTCGTATTGAGATCCTGCAGCATGGCGAGTGCCCGGAATACGGTAGGCGCCAGGATCACGATGAACATCGCCGGAAGGATGCACAACACGGTGGGGAACATCAGCTTGACAGTCGCTTTCCGCGCCAGCTCTTCGGCCCGGTATTGCCGTCGTTCGCGGAGCGCGTCGGAGAACACACGGAATGCCCGAGTCACCCCCGTCCCGTAACGCTCGGTCTGTTGAATCACGCTGGCCATGTTTCGCAGATCGTCCAGGTCAAAGCGAGCCGCCATACTTTGAACGGCTTGCCCCAGGCTCCGTCCCATCTGCATCTCGCGCTGCACAATGGTCAGTTCATTGGCCAGCATCGGGTGAACATCTGACAGTTCACTGGCCACCCGCTGGAAGGAAGCGGCAACCGGTAGACCTCCTTCCAGCGAGACCACGATCACGTCCAGCGCATCGGGCAAGGCCCGGCGCATCGCCATTTGTCGACGTTCTTTCAGGAAGTCGAGATAGAAACTCGGTGCGAGCGTTGCGAAGGCGCCGCCAAAAAGTCCCAGGGTCAGTCCCGCGCCAGTCGAAACGAATCCCAAAAGGGCTAACTGGTATCCCAGGAAGATCATCAAGCCAACCAAGCCAAGCCGGATGAACCCCAGCATCGGCAGGATCTTTTCGGAGTAGATCCCGGCGTGCACCAGGCGTTCACGGAGTGATGCGCGAGCTTTGTCGGCGCGTGCCTTCGCTTTGGCCGGACGGCTGGGTGGAACCGTCCGCGCGGAGCGACCGCCGGGAGTTGGCGAGCCACCGCCATCCGCGGGAGCCGGTTGGCGAGCCGGCCAGACCAGGTATAGCGCGAGCACTCCGGCGATGACCATGACCAGCCAAGGAAGGTAATCCATCGTGACTCCTCCCCTAGTATGCGAAGTTCAGGATGCGGTTCATCCAAAACCAGCCGGTCGCCATGCCAGTCCCGGCAACGGCCAGTAGCCAGGGTCGCGCATAGAGTTGCGCGGCATGCTCGGGACTGACCACGGACATCACCAGCAGCGCCAGAATCGGCAGGGCGGAAAGTACGTAGATCTGCGCGCGGCCTTCGGCCGTCATCGCGCGGATCATCCCTTCGGTACGCAATCGCGCGCGGATGATGTCGGCAAGCTTTTCGAGCAGATCCGAGAAGTTCCCGCCGGTTTGCCGGTGGATCGAAACCGCCAGCACGAAGATCTTGATCTCCAGCAGCCCGGTGCGTCGGGCCAGATCGCGGAGCGCCGCGTTGGGCGACATCCCCAACTGCTGCTGATCACTGCAGAAGCCGAACTCGTCCGAGAGAGGCGGTGCGCTGTCCTCGGCGGTGGTCTGCATCGCCTGTGAAAACGTGCGGCCGGCCCGCATCATGCGGCTGATCAAATCGAAGGCTTCGGGAAGCTGCGTCAACAGGCGACGCAATCTGCGGCGTCGGACTTCGAACACGTAGAGGCTGGGCAGGGTGCAGCAGATGGCCGCCATGATCAGGGCCGCAATCCAGCTCCGCGTCACAAACCAGCCCAGTGCCCCTGCCGCGATGAAGCAGCCAACGCCCATCAGGAGAACCTGCTCGGGGAGCAGCTTGACTCCCGCCTGTTCGAAGAACAGCCCGAGCCGCTCCTTGAGGGTCTGCCGTTGACCCAGATTATTGCCGGTCAAGGCTGCGAGTTCGTAAAGCTGTTGGTTTGCCAGGCTTGATTGCGCCCGTTCCCGCTGGACCAGGCGCGCTTCCTGCTGAAGCTGAGCCTGCAACTTCTGCAACCGATTCCGCTGCAGGTCTGCATACAGCAGATTGACGCCGAAGATCAGCGCGGCACCGCCGACGAATGCCATGATCAGGACAAACAGCATCAGCCGCCTCGCTCCTTCAGCGTCAGGAGCCGGCGAGGCTCAAAAAACTCCAACGGCACGTCCACGCCGTTGGCAAGCAGTTTTTCGCGGCACTCTGGCCGCATCCCGGTCGCTTGGAAATACCCTTGCGTCACTCGCTTGTCGTCGATGCCCGTCTGCACGAATTCAAAGATATCGTGCATCATGACCACGTCCGTCTGGATTCCGGTGATCTCAGAGATCGCAATCACCTTGCGCTGGCCGCCCGGCAACCGAGCAATTTGCACGATCAGGTTGATCGCCGAAGCGATCTGCTTGCGGACGACCCAGATCGGGAGTTCGACGCCGGCCGCACTGACCATGACCTCCAGCCGCGAGACCGCATCGCGGGGTGTATTGGCATGGACCGTCGTCAGGCTGCCCTCGTGGCCCGTGTTCATCGCTTGCAGCATGTCCAGCGCCTCGGACCCGCGACACTCGCCGACGATGATTCGATCAGGCCGCATCCGCAACGTGTTGCGGACCAGATCGCGCATCGTCACTTCCTGCCCGCCGTCGATCGCTGCGGGACGTGTCTCCATCTTTGCAATATGCGGCTGCTGCAACATCAACTCCGCCGCGTCCTCGATCGTCGTAATCCGCTCCGATGGGTGGATGTATCGCGAAAGGCAGTTGAGCAACGTGGTTTTGCCCGAGCCCGTTCCGCCCGAGATCACGATGTTGACCCGTGCCCGCACGCACCCCGCCAGAAATTCCAGCATCTCGGGAGTCAACGTGCCGTTCTTCAGCAGGTCATCGGAAGTCAGCGGCCGGGCCCCGAAACGGCGAATGGAAACCAACGGGCCGTTCAGCGCCAAAGGCTTGATCACGGCATTCAAGCGGCTCCCGTCGGGCAGCCGCGAATCGACCATCGGCGAGTTTTCATCGATCCGCCGGCCGGTGGCCGCCACGATCCGCTGAACGATCTGCAGCAGATGGTTTTCGTCGTGAAAGGCCACGTTGGTCAGCTGCAACTGACCACGCTTTTCGATGTATACCTGCCGCGGTCCGTTGATCAAAATATCTGAAACGTTGGGATCGGCCATCAGTTCCTGAATGGGCCCGTATCCATACGCCTCATTCATCACCTGCTCGATCAGCTCTTCTTGCCGCGGATGATTGCGAAGCTCCGGGTCCTGGCGGCAAATCCGCACGGCATTCCGATGGACTTCCTCCTTGAGTTCCGCATCCGTCAGCGTCCGCATCTGCGCTAGATCAATCGCCGCGATCACCTCCTGGTGCAGACGGCGTTTGAGCGACAGAAACGTTTCGTGGGCTGCATCCGTCGGCATTGGCTCGACGGGAACCAACACGGCTGGGGCGCCTGTCTGGACTCGAGGTTGATACGAGCCGATCGCACCGAATTGATCCAGTTCCGGCAGCCCGGACTGTCCAGCCTCCGGCCCGTCAACGTCGATTTCTCCTTTATCCTTCCGGAACCAGCCCATCGTCAGTTCTCCTTCGTCATCCTGCCGCTGTCGCTCTCCCGCCTTTGGCGAGCGAAGGCGAAGATCATCTCCTGCTGAGGAACGTTGCGGTCGCCCGTTTGATGGCCGTCCTGCAAGCTTCGCCGCATCGGTTCAACTGCTCGCACCCGACAGCTCAACGACGCGAATCTGACCAGCTTGCGAACCGCGGAGCGTGCGGATGAACGAAGGGGGAACAGGCGGGGGTTCGGAATCACCCTTGGCTTCCTCCGATTCGACTGCATCCGCCTGCGCCACCGCTGCCCCGGCATCCGCGTCTGACGCCTGACCGCTGGCGGCTCCCGCTAAACTCTGCACGACGTTTGCCACCAGGTCGACAACCGGACTCGATGCCACTTCCGCGGTGCGATTCACGTCGCGGAGCATCACGGTGCCTGAGTCTTCGATCGCCAGGTCGGCGCTGTTGCGAAGTGACAAACTCAACGTGCCCGCCGCCTGCCCTAATGACAACAGCTTCGCTTGCTCTGGGGTGACCAAAAGCGTCACCGACGCCAACCCATCCTTGACCCACATCTTCATGGTCGCCGCGTCGACATCCAGGATGTCGTCAATCGCCAAAATCTCAACGGCCTGCAGCAGGGCGATCGTACTGCCGCCCCCGGTTTCGTCTGAAGCTTGCCCCTTCAGATTCAGCAAAACATCCACGTGGTCGCCAGGACGGACGAAACCCGCGACCGATGCCGAGGGTCCCGTGGTGCGGATCGTGCACGCCCGCATCCCCTTGGGAATCGCGTTTGACGCAAACCCGCTGCCCGGCGCGTCGGAAAGCTTCGTGGAGAAAAACGGCTCATCGACCGAGATCGAGGTCAGCGCCGAACGTCCGACGATCTTATTCCGGTCCGTGATCACGCCGCCCGGCACGAACTCGGCGGGCCACTGGACCACCTTGATGTCGGCGTCGACCACTGCAGCACCACGGCGAATCGCGTTGGCGGCAACGAACACGGAAGTGGCTTTTACTTCCGACCGCTTGCTGGCCACTCGAATCGCGCCATAGGCAGCGGCGAGACCGCAAACCACAGCCAATGCAATCACTGCAACCGCGCGTCCCATTGCCCAAACCCTCGACAAGTACCACCGTACGCTTACATATCAAGCCTAACCATGCCACCATGATCCGGCAGCCAGCAGCCCCATGGCCAGCGCCATCCAAGGCGCCATCGGAAAAATGCCTTCCTTTGGCCGTTCGCTCGAACCCCCGATCAGATCTTCCACACGCTGCGTGAAGACCGTCTTCGACGGGAGCCGTCGACTGACTCCCAACCGGATCATGGAAGCTACGCCCGCCAGACCGCCGAACACCAGGAACACCGCCACGATGTCGTGCAGACCCAAGCAGCTCCCCAACCCTGCCAGCAGTTTGACGTCCCCAGCTCCCACTCCCCCAGGCACGAATAACGGCAACAGGACGATCGCTCCAAACCCCCAGCCCGCCAGGGCAAACCATCCACCTTGACCAGTTGGAAGCAGAGCATGTCCGACCAATCCGATTCCCATCAGCGGATAGGTAAGCCGATTAGGAATTCGCATCTGGTGCACGTCGTAGAACGCCGCTACCAGGGCCACCAGGGTCGCGAGCCAGTACCACCACGTCGTCACATCGACATGCAGCAGACGAGCAAGCGGCTCCATGACTTCAAGCATAGACCCCCAGGGCGTCTGTTCAAGCATTCACCCCAATGCGGCTGCCCGGGTCGCTGGCCGGTAGTACCAAGGGGTCGGTCCGATTCCAACGAATGACCGACTCGAAACCTGCGCCATGAGCTCCCGTCCACCGGCATCCGGAAAAGAAATGGTTTGGGTCCAGCCCCCAACAACCCGATGCCCTCCGGTGCCCGCCAAACCGACTTTGCATGCTCTCGCAGCCCAGCGTTTCGAGGGTTCGACGGCCGCCAAGCCAATTCTTCCACGATTTCCGGTTATTTCCCTGCTTCCGTGCGGGCCCCGGTCCTTCAATCCGCGTATCCGTTGTCTCGCGGGCAATGTAGCCGTCCCGTCAGACGAGTCAGGCGAGCCACGTCTCCTGGAGGCGGTGCGTCTGAGCCTGAAAAGCGCTGACGTTCACGTAAAACAGTTGCGTGTGCCAAAACGGCTGATTATCCTGCAAAGTCTGGATGAATGGGTTGCAACGAAAACATAAGTCGATGCGCCCCCAGGCGTTCCCGCGTTCCCCCCTGCGGAGTGTTTCCATGCGAGCGAAGGCTCTCCAAGTTGCGAAGCGCCTGACCCGGCGCGAAGAAGGCGCGAGCTTTCTCGAATACGGTCTGTTGCTGGTGTTGATCGTGCTGGCCGTCGGTGCGGCCGCCCTGACCCTCGGTACCGACATCCGGGGTCTCCTGAACCGGATCGGTTCGGAAGTCCAAAACGTGACCGTGCCGGAACAGCAGCAGTAGTTTCGATTGGCGGCCCGTCGAAAACGGACCTGCCGAATCTCAAGCCAAAGAAACCGTGGTGCTCGACACTCGAGTACCGCGGTTTTTTTTATTGCCGTAAGAGAAGGCCGCGCGCTTGGAGCAGACAGGCCCCTCGACGAAGCCCCTCTTCGCATGGCCCGCCAGCCATTACTGAACGATCGTGCTGCGCTTGGGCATCTGGATGACGTCGGTGACGGAAAGACTCACGTCAAAGTGCAGGTCTGCTGTCCCGCTGGTCGTTACCGATTCCCCGATCACCGCCCCATAGATGTCCGCAGTGCCGGACACCGTGACCGTGGTATCGGGGGCATACAACAGACCGTACCAATCGACGCCCGCGTTGAGCTTTGCGGTTCCGCCGGACATGAAGATCTGAAGATTGTTGGGGACCTGGGTCGAGTTGATGACATCGCCACCCGACGTATCCAGGTTTCCGGTCAAGTAGATGACAGTGGGCCCGCTGACGGTCAATGACGCCTGACCGCTCAGGGAAAAGTCGTTGAAGTAATAGGTGCCGGGCGGAAGACTGTAGTCAACGCCGCTCTGCAAGCTGAAGTTGCGATTGGCATCCATCGGCGACACCAGATTGTTGCCTTGCTCGATCAGCGGCAGGCTGGCGTTGTCGTTGTTCGTGGCCGCGTCTGTCATGTCGACACTTGCCAGTTCCACCGGGCGACGCGGCGCTGAAACATCTCCCGTCACCGTGGCGCTACCCGAGAGTGACACGCTCGACGACTTCGCGTCCCCATCGACGAAGGCGGATCCGGTGAGCGAAATCGACCCGTCGGCCACGATGTCGCCGTCGCTGCCCGCTGTATCGACCCCATACGGTCCGAGACGCGGATCGTAGCTGTCGATACTGACGATTCCCGACAGATCGATGGTGGAACGACTGGCGATGGCTCCGGGAAGGTCGGGAAGCCGAACTGCCGTCGCCGACGCAGTCAGATTGACCGGTGCGACTCCGAAGATGCTTCCGAACAGCCAATTCACGGCGTTGCCGCTGGCCGTCGACTTGCGAACGGTCACCCGAACAGCGTTGACAGGGGTCGCACCCGACGTGAAGGTTCGCGTTTTGCTGTTCCAGAATCCAACCTGGATGTCGTCGCCACGGAGCACCGTTCCGTGCACGGCACTGGGCATGTTGGCGGCCACCAGCCGCGTCGCCGTGCTGGCGACTTCATTGGGCAGATCGAGCGCGGCGCCGGCTGCGGCCGAGGATGCGGCGACCTCCAG